>Ga0179593_1481403_pt1 | contig 11273 bp, 8 predicted proteins | sample CZODoug2_1_08_16_FD_185931 | JGI IMG/M metagenome (GOLD analysis project Ga0179593, IMG submission 185931) | Vadose zone soil fungal communities from Angelo Coast Range Reserve, California, USA - CZODoug2_1_08_16fungal (PacBio error correction) | ecosystem: Environmental > Terrestrial > Soil >... | reverse complement strand
TCTCCCATGAGCGCCTCCCCTAGGTTGTCTCCCCCGAGGAACCCTCCACGACCAAAACGGCTGCTCTCCCGCTTTTCCTTTTTTCTGACATTTTTCTTCTCTTTGATCCTTCGTCCGTGCCATCCAAGACATCTGTTTTCCCTCTCTTGGCTCGTTTACCAGGCCACGTCCCAGAGGCCCTTTCTCTCAGGATTAATTTCCGCACAAGACCTCGTCCCCCTTTCCTCTCCGGTAGAGACCTAACACCCCTTCCCTCTCTTTTTCAGCCTTGGTTCCGATTTGGCCGTTCGACCCTTCTCTGGTAGTTGCGCAATTATATCAGTTTTATCTGTTCGCGCGCTTTGGTATTCTGCTTCCTCTCCAAGTTCCCCCCAATTTCGCGCGCATACTGATAAGTTTTCGAGCTTTCCTGAGATGATAAAAGCCAGCGAGACCGCTTTGTCCTGATTTTAACTTTTTTTTTTCAACCACAACTTAATTGTGCCTTCGCGGATTTTTCCCTTTTTTTCGTCTGTCGCCGTGATTCTCTTTTCTCCCTTCGACTAGCTCCCTTCCTTTTATAGTTCCCACCTTTCCCCGACTCGAGTAGACATCGACCCTTGACCGAGCACGTGCCTCTTGGTTTTTTTTTTTCTCCCCCCAACGACCACCTTTCTGTAGTTTTTACATAATCGACGAAGAGTTAGACCCCTCCCCCCTAACTCAAGCCGTCCCTTTTACTCCCCCTTCTAAGCATCAGTTTTCGTGCGAACCCCTTTTTCCCCCTTTTTTCACCTTAAGCCTCGCCCCTCCTCCCACCTGCGCCAGTCAACGCCGAAGCGAGTGGCCCCTCTTCCACTCTTGAGCTGTGGCGATTGCTTTTCTAAGCCCCTGCACTGCATAGGCCTTCCAACCTTTGCGGTGCCCCATCATCCCGTGGCTTTCCTTTCCGCATTCTTCTTCTCCCCTTTTCGGGTACCTTGACGAACGGAACCCCCCCTTGACCTTTTGGGGCTTCCGCTCCGTCTTTCCCCCTTAGCTGGAACGCCCTTTCTCCCGTCATGACACGGGTAACGTTTCCGAGCGCTCCAGGCCTGGACACGCCCTTTCAGGTAGAGCGCGCGATGAATGTAGTCACCGTTTTTGTTCCCTCCTTTTCCTCCTGCCGAAGACTTTTGACCTCGATCTGCGTTCTCTGACAGCTCGTCTTTTTTGATTTCCTTTCTAAGTTCCTTCCGGTGGGTGGTTCCCTTTTGCCCGATGCAAGCCGGCTCCTTTTGTTCCCAGATGTCCCCTCCTTTTCCCTCCTTCGCTCCGTCTTTACCACGATCGCGCTCTACAATGAACCCTCCTGTCCTTCCCCTCTTCCTAGATCATGTTCCTTTTTCTTTTTCGTCATTGAAAAACATTCCCCTCCCCTCTTCCGCTAGATATTGCGCACCCCCCACCCCCCTGGCACCCTATTCCTCAGACACTCCGTCCTCTCCCTTCTCCCCCGTTTCTTCATCTGGACGGTCTGTTTTGTATTTAAGAGCGGTACGTCGTTTTGCAACTCGTTCCGCGCAACTATGCCCCTTCGGGGTGGTGCGTCTTGTGAGAGCCGCTCGCGTCTCACCCTCCCCCTCCATTTCCAGGGCTGTCTCCCCTCCGAAACTGCAAACACCCCCTTTTTTCCCTTTTGATCAAGTCTTTTTAGTTGTGTTGTTTGGTGTAAGTTCCGAATTTACCCCTATCGTTGTCGTAATAATTAGAGAATTTTCTTTTTTCTTTTCACCATGCGTTTTCCTCCAGCCGTAGTCGAGAGCTGCGTGTCCCTCCCGAAATAGTCAGTTCCCCTCTGAATCACCCCTCTCTTTTGTAACCGACCATTCTTTGCGTTTGCTCTCCTCTAGATTGAGACCTTCCTCCGTTTTGTGGAGACTCGCTCCCCTTTTTCAATAAAATCATGATTTGTCTCGTCTTTTTGACCGTCCATCGTCCTGCCCGCATTAGAATCCCTGCCCTGCCTTGCCTCCCTTTTCCTATGCGTCAAGATTCCTTGCTGCTCATGGTGATCACCCCATAACAGAACCCTTTTTTTCTATCACGGCTTCATCCTATTTCCGGGTGTTTTCTAACATCGGAAAGAGGACCCCCCCTTTCCCCAGAAAATTTTCTTAGATTAGCCCCCCCTTTCTTGTACGTTATTGCCAGTTCGTCCCTTACCTATGAAGCTGTCTTTTGTGCTCGCCGCTGGATTTTTGGCGCACGGACAAACCCCCCCGCCTTTAATCTCTTTTCCTCGGGACCGCAGTCGTCCAAACTTTTTTGGAGTCCTTTTTCCCTCAAAACCAATTCCTCTTGATCTTAAAAGCTTAGCGTCTTTTGCTGCTGGCTTTTTCTTCTTTCTGGTGGGCCCGTGACTTTCCTGTCCCCTGCAGCGATTCAGTTTTAACTGAAGCGACTTCGGGCCGTCCTCCTCTTTCCTTGCGAATCCAGCCCTGTGCTGTTGGACTTTCCTCCGCTTTATCGATTTGAAGAGGCCGTTGAATTAAGGATCACGTTGTTGCTCTTCGTCCATCATTCTTTCCCTCTATCCATCCTTGCATCGGGCTCACCAGAGGCCGCCGCATCCTTCTTGTCTCTTTTTTTTACTACACAACGACGCTGCGGGTCCAGGACTCTACCAGATCGCGACCTATGTCTTCTTCCTTTTATTTAAAATCCTTCCTTGTGATCTACTTTGACTGGTTCTTCCCGTCCCAGTGTTAAACTAAATTCCCTCTTTCAGGTAGGCCAGTGTCAGGACTTTTGGGACTACGATGTGTTGGCAGATCTGAAGCCTTTTTACACAGCTATCCCCCTTGTTTGTTTTTTTAAGCGTCCCGTCGAGACGATACTCTGTACGTAATGAAAGTCTTTTCCGTTTCTGTTCCACACACCTTGGCGGTTGCCACACTCTCCAGTTCGGGCGGACATTCCTCTGTCTTTCCAGCCTGACGTTACTTGTCTTCCCCCTGGTTCTGGCGCCTTATTGTCTTTTTTTTTTTTTTAGAGCTTCCCCCTCCGGGCGTTTTCTGGAGTTCGGGAGTGAGGCTGCGGGTCAAGGTGCTTCGGGTTTCCCAGCCCTTCTTCCTCTATGCATAAAAAAAAAACAGACGTTTAGTTATGTCCCCCACCAAGTCCACCCCGTTTTTTTCTAGCTTCGATTCGCGTTCTTCTGAGAAGGTTGTCATATACACGTACTTTGTTGGTTGTCTCTCGTGCCCCCCCAGTCGCTCTGCTCCCATGGGAGTACACTTCGCCGTTAAATTTCTGCAGGATACAGGCATTTTTTAGTGCACTTAACAACCACCCACTCTTAACTGCCCCTCTGACTCTTCTGGCCGATCCCTTCTGCGGCTTTTTTTTCCTTTTTCCATCATAATCTCTGTCTCGTCGCCCTTCCTCCCTTATATTGAGGCCTCTAAATTTGTCTAACGCGAATACCACTGCGCGAGAGAATCTTTCTTCCGGCGCATCACCCTGCCCTCGGTATATTTCCTCCTACCCCCCGATTTGTCCCAAAGGCTGACGTCCAGCTTCTTTATTGTGTCGCGAGTCAGGGACGGCCTTCCCAAGGTACTTTTATAACTGCGCCCCCCTTCCTCCGTCTCCAATTGCCCTTGTCAGGTTTCGCGATCGACACGTTCCTTTCTCCGAAGGGATTCCAAGTGGTTACTGAGAATTCTTCTCACGCTCGATCATTTTTATTTTTTGAGACACTCCGTGATTCTTACTTTTTTGTGTGTTTAGATGTGTCTTTTTTGTCGGGTGGCGCGGGACCCTGATATATATCTTTTTTCCCACCCCTCCGTTGGTGGATTCTGTCTGGGCCCGCCATTAGGAAAGATCCCCCTGTGCACGACCCCCATCCGAACATCCTCAAACATTCTTCCTGCAAGGCAGAGCCCACAACCCACAAGCCGAAATTTTTTTCCATGTAGTCTCCACGTCCCTTCTTTCTATGCGTGCTCGGAGTGGTTTTCCAACCTTCTCCCTTTTGGATTTGCCTTCTTTTTTTCGATAGGCTTTCCCTCCGAGGCCCTGGCTTCATAGGCTAATGTCGACCGACGAGGATGATCACGACCTGGCTCTTTTCTCACCGCCCCCCCACCACCCGGTACTTTAGGCCGAATGGACTCGATTATCGTCTTTTCGTTCCCCCCTCTTCTCTATTTTTAGATTCGACCTTCTATGGCTTGCTGTTCGAGAGGTTTCGGCGTTCAGATCCTGGTTTCTCTGCTCAGGATGTCTTTGGTTCCGGGACTCGCTCCTTTTCTTCTTACTACAGAGCCGATCGGACTGTAGTTTGAGTGCGTTAATAAGTGTTTTTTTCCTTTGCTTACGACATTCTATATTAATTCGATTCAACTCTTCGAAAAAGGTTCCTATCGGTCGCGCGCTCCTGCCCCTTTTTTAGTTACCTGACACCTCTGTAGACCTCCCTCTCCGGAGTGCTTCTTTTTTTTTTTTTTTTTATTAAACCAGTTTTCGACGAGTGTTTTTCCTCAATCAGACACACCCCTACCCCTCACGTACACAGGCCCCCAATCATTCCCGCTCCCCGGCTGTGTGGAATACCTCATCACTGATACAACATTTAGCCACAGACCAGCAGCGGGCTGTCGTCGGCACGCTTAGAAATTTTTTTTCTTTTCAGTATGCCCTGATTCTTTTCATCTTGGTTCTCAACAAAGGGTTCGCCCCTCCCTTGTTTCTTCCTTTTAGACAAGGATGGTCCGGCCCTCGGGAAACCCCCTTCTTTTAACAACGGACTCTTTTTCCTCAATAGCGGGGTCAGTCCCTCCTCTTCCCTCAGTCTTTTCTTCATGACAAGGGAGAGACCCTTTTCTTCTGAAACTGAACTGAAGGGAGGTCTTCGAAAGTTGGACTCAGAATGCTATCACTTCCTGGATGGCGCAATGATTAAGAGCCTCTTTTTCGTTTCGCTCTCTTTGCTCTGGACCCGAGCTTTCATTGGATATGCGAAAAGGTTCCTTTTTCATTTAGCAGTTTCCGCCTTCACGTTCTGAATTTAGTCCTGTATTCATTCAGTTTTTCGTTCTCTCCTTCAGGCGTCCCGACCATTTTCTTCGAGAGCCCTACCCCCCCCTCGATCCAAAGACACTTTCATCCCGAAACCTTCAAGAGTCCTTTTTCGTCTCCCTTTCCCCCTTTTCCATTGCGAGTGCCCCTTTAAGCTGGTTTCTCGCAACCCCCGCGTTTTTGAACCCGAATTCCCTCAGCACCAATTCCTCGGTGCTTTTCCCCCCCCCACCACCCCCCCCCCCCCACACCCCCTTTTCTTGTTCCAAGAGCCACAGCTTTGGAACCGTCGCCCCCCGGTCCCTCTTCTCACCTTTTTTGTCTGGGGTCTTGCGATGATGGGCTGCCTTTTCGCGTGAGCTCCTGCTAACGGCCCAGGCGTTTTGGGCCTGACCGAACACGGTACACGCTCCTCCACAACACAACGAGGGAATGTAGATGATGAGAAAGGACTCTAGGCAAACGTGCTACGGCCTCTCTCCCAAGACGGCTCAGGCCCCCTTCCCCAGTCCCGTCCAAGCGACTTTCCTTTGAGCCCCGGTCGTCTTGCAGCCAATGTAGGCTACCGACTGTCTTCGCGCTTAGAGACCCCGGAGGCTCGATATTTAGGAGTTAAGGATGGACCCGAACCTTTTTTCTTGTGGACAGCCGCCCTGAGAATGATTGTTTTCCGTGCGGGACACAGAGAGATACTCCCTCCCGTGTTGAGATGAGGACCTAAGAAGAAAACGAATTCCATTTTTCTTTATGCCACCAGAAAGAGGGCCCATTTGCTTATATCTATTGGCGGATTCCCGCCAGCTGCGCTCCCCCCAGCTCTTCTCCCAACTCCTGTGACCCCCAATCCCTGTCAACGGGTTTCTCCTGGATTTACGACCACTGTACGTGTACTTTAACTAGGTCTCCTCCCGGACTTTCATGTTTATTCATAGATCAATGACAGCCGTTGCTGTCTGGCATGTTCCCCGGAGGTCACGTGACCTTGAATCTTTTCGCTGGCGGCCGCGGAGGTGACCCACTTTTTTCCATAGGCACCACAAAGACGAAGATTTCTAGGCCGAGAGCATGATCCCCCCCCCCCGATTGAAAGCTCTGAAGATAAAAATCTGGACCGGGCTCCCCCTCACCTGTAGGAACTCTTCTGTGTTTGAGTGGGAAGTCGGGTTTTTTTTCGCGGCCTGGGAGGTCGCTCCTTTTAGTTTTTTCCATTTGATGTCGCCCAGTACATCTTTGCAAATGAAGGTTATTCATACCGTCTTCTCCATGGATCTCACCAACTTCGACACTATGTGAGCCCCGTCGAGTTTTTCACTTTTTCCCGGATTTCTAATGAGCACATCGAGAAATCCTTTCTGGCGCCTCTGCTCGGCCCCACCTTTCTGGTAAATCCAAGAGATTTCGGTCCGGAAGCTCATCGCTCAAACCTGCCAGGAATGTCGAATCTCTGGCGGTGAAGACATTTTGGACCTAAGAGGGTCAGCCCTTTCACCCCCCCCCCAGACTTCCGCTCGCCCTGTCGTTAGGGTAATGACGTTTTTCCCGCACCTGAGGGGGTTTCATTAAGAGCAACTGCTCGATCCAGCCCCTATCTATCAGGTAAATTTCAGCTTCTTCTCAATTCCGAGGCCGCCTTCCCCACCGGGCAGTGTTTTTTCAATCCACGGGCGGGTGATGGTTAACCTGGAAAAAAAATTTGGCGGCGATTCCTGAGACTTGACTAGGGTGTACATTGCTTGCCTATCTTCCTCGTGCTTTACCGTGACAGCTGCCCTTGCCTAGAAGGCCCGAACGCCCGGAAAGAGCTGCTGCTGAGGAAGACGTTCTGTGTCACCCTTATCGAGGTCGACACCTGCCCTCTTCTATTGAAATACTTTCCGAGTTTAGTGGGAGGTCCAAAATGCAATAAATGGTGCGCGAGTTCTGAGCGAGCCTTCCGTTCGAGGCAGTACACCCCTTAACCTTTTTCCTTCTCCCGGTCGATTGAAGGAAGTGTCACCTGCGACATTTTCATACCTTGACGGTCTTCCCATTTTTTTTCTTTGAATCTCCCCACCCACACGTTCTCCTCACTCCCCTTTTCTCGCCGAGATTCTGCGGGCTTGACGAACTGCAGCTTTCCCTATTACTAACGTCATCCCTTCCCCCCCAAGGAGAAATGGGTCCTCATCTCGTAAAGCCTTGAACGCGGCCCAATAGAGCATTAACGTTGACTCAGAATCGTTGTCTACTCTCCCTACAGATTGCACCAGCCTTACAGCGGAGGGTTTTCTGCTTCCCTTGAGATCGACTAACTCGCACAAAAATTGGTACCCGCTCGTCGTCCAAGCGATATCAAGCATCCTGGCAGTTTAAACTCCTTCAGCGCCTCAATTCGGCAATCCGAAGCGCATTCCGGGATTTCTGACCACGCCTGGCTTCCCACGCGCAGCTAGAAATCTGTCCCGTGCGACCCTCGACAGCGCGCCTCGTAACATTTTTCTGGCTTTTAGATGCTGGGCGTTGTCGCATCTTTTTTTCTGGGGCCTTATGGAAGGCTCCCTCCCTCTCTTTCCCCCCTTCAGGTGTTGTTTCCCGTGGGCGCGTATCCTGACCCGCTTGCCCGACCACCTCAAGCATCCAAGCGTTATCACGTTATTTTAGAGCGCTTCTCCACGGACAGATTTCGCTCTTCTTTTTTAAGAAACTTGTTGGCCCCGAAACGACGCGATGATTTTGGCGCGGGTAGGATGGAACAGCCTGTCATGGCTTGGACGGCTCAATATCGAGCTGATACACTCACTTTTCCGACCCGTCGCTTTTCTCTTGTAAGGCCGCAAAAAGGACGCTGGCGGTAGCACTTGAAACTGGTACGTCTAGCGATTCTCTATTTTCGTTGATCTAGCGTGAAGCTATGAGTTTTCGCCTTTTTATTCTTTTGGCTTTCTCCATGGGCTCTATGGCATGCCTTTCGGAGGCTTATTTTTCTCTTCTCCTCCTCCCGTAGCCGCTTTTCCGAGTGAAGAAGTAATGGGACGTGTAACTTTGGGGGGCCCCTTTACCCTTGAAGGTCCTGCACAGATGAAATTACGATTTCCGTAGCTCGTCTCCCCCGTAGCACTACCGGCCAATCCTTGGAAAGGTTAACTGACGAGGCCTCGAATCCCTAAGCGCACATGTCTTTTGTTGTCATCCCCCTTTTTTTGTTCTTCTTAGAAGTTCGTGCGCCCCGCACACTGTCCCCGCCTTTGCATTTATAGGAACTCCCACCGTCCGTTGTCCCTCCCTGGGAGGCCCCAAAAGCCGCGCGCGCACCATCTCTGAACCGGCAGTTCTTTTGTCGCTTGATGAATCTCGGAGTGGGTCGGCGGACTCCTCGCTGCGCTCCTTTGTCTAGGCCATCGCCACGGGTCCGGGTTCCTCCCATCGCCAGGTAGGTTACTTTGTCGCGGGAAACGGATAGGTAACCCCCCGTATATTGACGGACGGAGGGATGCTCCCGCTGTTTGCGCCAGGCGTGCAAGTCGCCATCCGTCCCCTCCCTTGGCGATCTTGAATCCCGGTGCTTTGTTACCAGAAGGGAAGTTCCGAAAAAATTGTTTACCTTTCAGACAGTATCTGATTTCGCCGAAGTTCATGAACGACGTTGAGCCTTTTTTAGAGATTGCGAGTCTGACTCTTTTTCTTGGATTTCTGCTCCCCCTTTAGGCGGCCTGACTTTCAAGTGATTTTGATCGACTTTTAATTATGCCGCGACTCCCAGTTCTTATCAGGCAGATAACGCGTACACTGATATCCGAAAGCCCCCGATTTAACATCCTTTGTACCTCTTCGACACCTTATGTCCGATCATGTAATGGGCCCTGTTTAATTGCCCCCCGCGCGGACGCCCAGGTTACCTCCTCCCAGAACCACCGTTTACATAGTCCTTTTTTTTCGCAGAATGACCCGACCTCCCCTTGGCGCGCCTTATGCCGGCTGTTGAGATTCAAGTTTATACGGGAGCTTTTGGAACCTATATCGTCCTCGGATCTATGATGGGGTTGGTTCGAGCGCCCCAACCGGCGAGCGCCGCCTTTGTGAAGCTTAGGGTTTTCGGGCTCATGAGCCCTCGGTGCTTATAGAGATGATACTGGAATTTTCGCCATTGTTTTTGCTCAGTCAACCTTTCCGATTTTTTCGTAACCCCCGTTAGGGTTGCAGTCCCATGATTGTTATAATAATCTTCGCGAAATATGGCGGTGATGAACCGCAAGATCTTGCCCTCCCCGAGTTTTTTTCCCGCGTTTTTACATTGGTCTGATTTTGCGGCGTGAATATCCTATCTTTTCTTTTTGTGGATCTGATTTTTTAGAAGAAAAATCCTCCTTTACCTGCTGGAAAACCCTCATGGAATGGCCCCCCTATTCGACTTCTCTCTTGGTGTAGAGACTTTCCGATTCCCGACAGTCTGCTTCCCCACGCCAAGCATCGAATTCCCACGAAACGGTTATCTTCCCTTACCTCGCACGGTCTTTCTGAAATCTTTCCATTTAAGTTGATCATATCCTCATTCCTCCTTTCCCGAGCGAGCTCAGTTTCCCCCTGCGGACACCCCTTTGAAGCTGTAGTGGAGATAAATTGTAGGAGTAGCCATCCTCTTTTGCACCACCCTTGCTCGCCGCTGACGCTGGCCAACCCTCTATTTACTGTTCCAACACCGGACCACCTTTCGTTCTGTCCCTCTGGTCATGTTCTGCTGGCGCTTGGATTTTGTCCGTTGTCTAGCTGTCCTTGTGGCGGCCCCCTTTCCGGTGACTTTTGTGGTAATGAGTCAGACCTGCGCCCTTACCTGCCCATGCGGTGTCTACAGCATCTTTTTGTGTTTGGCTCGCCCTTCTCTCGCGCTTAGGTGGATTCCAGTCGCGGCCTTTAACCTGAGAATCTGAGATCTCACCTCCTTTCTTTTGCATCCAGAATAAAGCTGTGTAGACGCCGCATATGTCGCCCTTTTTCCAAATCAAAGAAGTATAGGTACCGTCATTCATCTCCTCAAAGCGTCCGTAGTAGGACTTATTAACATTAATCATTCAGGCTCTCTTACCGTAGTGGAGTCTTCAGAGGGACTCACATCCCAGGTCCCCCCGGATTAGTAGCAAAGGTCTCAGTTTCATGATTGGAATCGGCTGGTGGTCCGACGCCCTTTTTGATCGATCCCGGCCCCCAGTAAGTATTCCCAATTTTTATGTCAGTTCATTTGCCGATTCCCTGTTCACGCAAATGACCTTCTCGTTCTGGGCCACCCTTACCCAATTTTTCGGCCTCGGCTCTGAGGTGGTATCATTTGAACCAGGATCCGCTTTCTCTCGTGGACCGTGACAAGCCCGTCGCAGTGAGGAGAGTTGATTATCGGCTTGAGACTCCTCAAAAATCTCAGGAAAGGCCCGTTATTTTGCTGATGGGGGTCGCGAAGTCTTTAGTGCTTGAGTCAAATAATGTGCTTTTTTTAGCCGCACGGAGGGTCCTCTTGATCCCCCCTTTTCAAGAGCCTCGGGGTTCGTTGTATCGTCAACCACCCCATCCAAGCAAGCGGTGTGCTTCCGTCGATTGTTTTGAGGGACTTCACCTTTCTTTTTTTCCCCTCCTTTTTTCTGGAGTGAGCCCGACGTGAACTCGCTCAGATCCCTGGTCCCAGTGATTTTCCCTCATTATATGAAAAAGGAATTTTCATGCCCCCACCCCCGTCATTACCCGCCATCCCCCCATTGTTGTTCCCTATTCGACCCCCCCTGCTGCGTTTTTGACTGAAGCCTCAAGAGCGAAGTCTCAATCCCTCTGCGGAGTCCTCTCCCATGGGGACTGCTCTCCCGTCCGAATACCACGTCCCCTTTCGCATTTTCTTGAGTATCGAGTTTGCTACATTTCCCCCATCTCCCCTCTCACCCCGAAATCATCTCATTACCCGGCTGTCCGCCAGTGGTTCTTTCGAGAACATTGCTCGAGACAGACTTCTTCATTTCGGTATCCTCTCGATCGGAAGTCGATTTTTAAAAATTTTTTCTTTTTAGGTTGGTAATTTAGATCGCCCCCGCTTACTGTTCCCTCCGTCTATTCCGTGGTGTTCCCCAATGAACGGCTTCCCCCCCTAGCTCTTCCTCACAATCATGTACGTGTACATTTTTTTTCCTCTAAAAGAGTGTCGTTCACCTTTTTCGGTTTTGTTTTTTTTTCTTCCCCCCCTCTTTTCGTGGTCCTCTCCGCGCCCCCCTGCC
>Ga0179593_1416691_pt1 | contig 11273 bp, 11 predicted proteins | sample CZODoug2_1_08_16_FD_185931 | JGI IMG/M metagenome (GOLD analysis project Ga0179593, IMG submission 185931) | Vadose zone soil fungal communities from Angelo Coast Range Reserve, California, USA - CZODoug2_1_08_16fungal (PacBio error correction) | ecosystem: Environmental > Terrestrial > Soil >... | reverse complement strand
CCACGGTTGTTTCCCAGTCCTTTTTAAAAGTAATCGCCCCTTGGCTTTCCCGTTTGAGTTGGTCGCCGCCAGGGGCTCCGAAAACCGAACCCGGGAGTCGTTTAGAATGATCTCTGCCCGTTGAGGTCTCTTGGCATTGTTCTCGATCGCCTCAACGGCTTTCCCCTCCTGAATCCTCGCCAGTACCGGGCGTGGCTCTTTTTCCAGGAGTTCTCCTGGTCCCTGTGCAACGTTAGGAAAGTAAAATCCCCCCCAATAATCACGTCGGCCCTCCCCTCCCCCCTGAAAGTTAACGGTCTGCCATTGGGGATCTTTTTCCTAAGTGCGTGCCCTCCCTCGCAGGATGTGAGTGGCACAACCTGGGGAGCGGTTTGAATTTTTTGCACTCCTTACCGCCGGACGTATAGTCTTGATGCTCCCAAGTGTCGGACCATTCGTCTCGGTGGCGCCCGGATTTTATGTGGTTGACTTTTACCGGAAACCCGGTGACTTTATCAAGTGCCTCTCGACTTTCCCCCCTGATCGCGTGGTATGACCCTTCCGCAAAACATCTGACGCTCCAGCACGGTGAGGATCTAAGTTTTTTTCGACCTTGCACACTTTTTGATTCTCTCGGTCTTCCTTCATCCATAAGAGGGTACATAGTTTCTGCTCGTGAGCTCCCTGGGCGGGCGTCTGGAGTGAGAGGTCCCTGTTCTGTAAAAGCCCCTGCTGCCTGGCACATCATCTTGCGAGATCAATTGACCATTGGGGTCGATCACGCGGCTCAAATCTTTGGACCTCTTACTGTCCTCTTGTCGACAAAACCCCCCCCCTGGCTTGTTGGTTTTTGGAATGGTTGGGGGTTGTTTGACATTGGGTCCCTGACCCCCCTGGCCCAACGTTATGGTAGAGTAGAGATTGTGTCTAAACATGTCACCCTCTGTTCCTCAGCCCGTTTTCCCCCAAATCTCCCCAGCTTGGCTTTGCTTTCCGGCCACCAGTCGCGCTGCCTTTGGTGATGCCTCAGCGTGACCGACCCCCGTGGTCCCCAAGTGCTTTCTTGGGTGGCGGTCTGTGCTTGTGATCCGGACGTGACTTCGCGTCGTATCAGAGGCCAATTAATCTTCTTCTTTCGGCGCGTCTGCTCGAAAGCCGGTGTTGGCCTTCAATCTTCACTGGGGGTTCTTTTCCCGGGTATGGACCATGTCGATCTTTTCCTGAGTTTCACTGGAAATTTTCTACTTGCAACCATGCCCCAGTACCTTGGCGCCGGGCCAATAGCTTTTTTTCGGCTGCTCGCCCTCTTCGAAGGTGAAGAAGCGGCCTTTAGAGAACGCTCGCTTGCTCTGTACGCGCTGGATCTAGTTCGTTAGCTGTTCTTAAGTCGCTTGCCGGGAGGTTTCCTCCCCTTCGGGGCCGCAGTTACTTAGGAGGGCCTTGATACGATAATCCCCTTACGCCCCCTTGTTTTCCTCGTTCGGCCCCCCCCCTCTACACTTAAAGTCCATTCCCTTAGGTGCTGCTCCGGGCAGATTTGTTCCCCGTTATTCATTGACTCACCTGGCTTGTGGCTAAAAGTCGCTTTCCTGGGCCGGCGGGATGTTCAGAGTGCTTACTGTCCGCTTCGGCCCCCGGATCGCGCGGGTCCGGTGCAGGACTCACGCCGTGTTGATTTCCCCCCCCGGTCCCTAGTTGAAGACACTTACAGTTTCATTGGTTGTTACATGGAACTTCATCGGTATCTTCCTTCCCTCTGCGTAACAGTCCTACATTACCCGTCGGATGGTATGCCTGTGTCAACATAAGCGGTTTGTTTTTTTGGGGGTCCGAACTTTCTTCTCTTCGTCAATTATCCTCTCACTTTCGTAGTAAAGACGTTGCGCGTGTCGTACAGAGTTTTACCCCCTGACTGGCCACTCGGGGACTGAGGATGGGACCCGCTTCACACTCCGTCCCCGCCGGGGGTTCAGTACAGCCAGTCGTTTGTTTCCGCTGCTTGCCCGTTCTTACATGCTAAGTTCGCACTGAACTTAAAAAACCTCCTGACCTGCGATGCAGTCCTTTCGAGTGACGACCTTGAGGCTTTTCGTTTTTTCGTAGTAGTATGGGCCCCTTCCATCCGGACCGTGGGGTGGCCCGCCAGAGTACGGGCCATGTGTTTTCTCAATGACATTCCCCCCAACGTGACGCCGCCCGAGGCTCGCCCCGCTTCTTCAAGACGCGGGATGGAACCCCCTCGTTCATTACTCCCTCCATTAAGTTCGCCTTTTGTCCTTTTGTTTCCGGGCTCTCTTTGCCTCAAATGATCATCCCCTTTGGTCCTCGGGCATGCTTAGTTCTAAAAAGTTTGATGAATGTCCCGGCCGGAGTGGGTTCCGTCGTTCTCCGACGTCTTCGGGATCGGCTGAGCTGGTGGCAGAGGCTTTTTTGCCTGCGTCCCGGTGCCCGATGGGCCCCCGCAGTAGAGTCAAGCAGCTCTTCACTTTGATTCCGCGGGCCCCACTCCGTCTTCCCTCCGATTCTGTGTGCAGAAATCCGATGAAGGTCTTGTGCTATTCTTTTCTTTGATGGTTTGTTTGAATCGCCAGCTTGCCGTTGTCACCACACTCCTAGCTTGACTGGGCTTGGTTAAGCGCTTTAGAGCTGCCAGTTTTTGTTTCTACCTTCCGCTTCTACCAGAGTCCAAAAATTGGGCGGTCTCGGTTTTTGTGTCCCGGACCGGATGACTCGACTTCTTCCAGCATTAGTCCCCTATGAAGAACTCGAGATGGGGCCTTGGACCTTTCTTGTTCGGTTCCCTTGGCTTTCGATAAGTCCGTTGGCCAGCTGAAGTTCCACTGTGCCCGCTTTCACTGTTCGGCCCCCAATGTGAACTTCCCCTGTCGGCTACTAAATGTCGAGGAGAGATTTGGCGGTTTTTTCCTCCAGCTGACAAAACGCTTTTTTTGCGTGCTTGTTTCCCCCTTTACCTGTGGGCTTTGGTTAGCTTTGCGCTTAGTTCCCTTTGTCTGGCCCCGGCTATCTTCAGTTCTCGTTTCTTTCCGTTCCTCGCTTTTTTGAAAAAACCCCCCTTTCCCATTGGTTACTGCAGGTCACGGAACTGTATCGGGGAACATGGGAAACTCCCAATCGTGAGCGGACCTTTCCCGCTGACCTTAGGCCGTTTTCTTCTTTTCCCCCTAGACCGGAGGGATTGATCTCGGGCCTCCCCCCCCCGAACCCCCCGTCATCGTTACCACAAGTTAATCTGTTTTTAACTCTCAATACAGAAACAGTCGGCTTCCCTTATACTGGCGGACTCTTTGCCCAGCCCTCCTCTGGGTTTTTTCTCGACAGTCAGGAGCCCGCGGTTTTTCCAGGAATGTCACGTGCTGCGAAAGAATCGGAGTGCCATGGAAGCTTTCCTTTTTTTGCTCTCCGACGAACGCTGACTTTTTTTTTGGTTCCCCTTTTACCTTTGTCCCTCCCCGTCATCGTGGTGCAGCGTTCTGATCTTTGTAGTTTGGGCAGGTATCCCGACTAGGCTTACCCAAGGACGGCTTTCCTCCCGGCCGAAGAGCCTCAAAGAGTAGTCCCCCTTTTCCCTAGTTCGTCCTCTAAACTGGTCAGAAGAAGACCACTTGGTTTCCGTCGTGGCTTCGGCTTCTTCGACAAGACACAAAGGCCGGGCGCATGTACTCCTTCAGCCAGTTCCAGTTTTCCCAAAGCGGGCAAGGGCATTTAACTGTTTTTGCTCCTTCGCTTCTTAGGCACATACGGCAACTCACTTTTTCTTTAGCTCCTCCCTTTTGTTGTTTGTCTTCTAGCTCTTTTCGTCGGTGCGGACACGAAGTTTGCCCTCCCCCCCCGGTGTGAGGGTTCGGTTGAATGTGTAGTGCCTCTGATCTGTCCCCCGGTTTCCCTTTGTTTGTCGTAGGAAGACTCTTCTTCGAACGCGGTTTTCTTTCTTGTATTATGAGCCCCGAATGGAGTGGCCCCTTTTTTCTCGGGGTTGTGGGCTCTTTCGGCTGAGCTCTTCAGATGTTACCTTTTTCCCTGGACACGCTCTTAAAAGGGACACGAACTTCTTTGACCTGGGCACCCTCACCTCATGGCGTTAATCCTCGTTGCTGGAGAAAGGCCCGCGCCAGGCCCTTCCCTCAGTACCCTAGCGGGTCAAGGCGGTCCCCACCGCTCCGTGTGGCCCTCCGTTTAGAGAAACTTGCCCGCCCGGGGTTCCTTGGATGACGGTGATGTTGAGACGAAGGGTATGTCTTTGCAGGGCTGGGGATCTGGTTTTCCCCCTGAGGCTCGGTCGAGCGGGGGTGGTTTGGTGCGTCGGCTCCTCGCCGTGTTGAAATAGATTTTCGTGTCCCCGTATTCCCCCGCGACCGGATACTCCGCCTCACGAGGAAATTCCCCCAGGTGTTCCCCGCCAGTTTCATGCCCGCCCTACTTTTTTTTTTTTTTTTTTTTTTTTTTTTTTTTTTTTTTTTTTTTACAACAAGAGAGTACCGGAACCCCTGGGACCGGTCTCCCTCCCGGCCCCGACATGAAGACGCGCGCGAAAACCCTCCCTCCGGTACGAGGAGTCCTACCACACTAAGAGGATGACATTGTTTTGTCCTGGACCTCCGACAGCCGCCTAAGAGGCGCGGTTTTATCCGGGCCGGATCTTGTCCAGGTGAGGCTAGCGAAACGTTCGCTTTGCCCCCAGGTCGGTACTCGCCTTGCGTGCGGCTCCCTGCTGAGACGCGTTCGGACCAGAGCACGTCCGGCCCAGCGTTCAAGTCGTCTTTTTATCAGGGGAATTCACCTACGTTCTTTCAGTAACCTTGACCAAGGCAAGTAGTGTTTTATTCACCACCGCCTTATGGACGGATTTTGGAGAAGACTGGGGTTTCCAAGTGCTCACGGCTCGATCTGTTTTTTTCCGCTTCATTTTTTCCGCGATCCACCCTCCGGGGCGAGAAGTCCTGCTGACCGGTGGTGCAAGTTTTCCGTGTTAGCCGACCCCTGTGACCCTCCCCCTGAGACTTTTTTTTTTTCTTGCTACCTTCTAGCTCTTTGATGTGGTTGTCATGTGTGCAGCTTTCTTTTTTGTTGTGTTTTTATTTTTTTTTGTGTCCTTATGTGTACCCCCTGTGGGTGTTTGCTTTGTTTTTCTTCTATCCTCTCCAGAGCGGCAGGAACTTCGCATTTGAATCTAACAGAGGAGAATAAGCCCGAGGGACTTTCCCTTCTCCAGCTTCGCCAAAACCAGGGGACTGCGCCTCTTTTTGTCCGCTGGTGACACGTGAGATGATAAGGTTCTTTTTGTGATGGGACGGACGACCAGGCAAGAGAACTCCACAGGTCCCTTGCAGAGAGAGACGTTCTGATCCTTGCCTCTTCTCAGCAGTTCTCGCCGGTGCGGCGTCGAGCTTTTGAGGAATTTTTGGAGCAGGTCAGAATTGCTTCGTCAGTTCCTACTCCCACTTATTTCTTTCGCCTCCGGATAGCACTCATACCCCTCCTTATGGTCGGTGTCCTGCATGAGGCCGACCTTCCCGCAGGTCTGAGAGGTCGAGGGAGTAAATGTCTAGGATAAGGTCCTCCCTTGAACCTTGCCTGCTTTCCCCCCTCCCGTCGGGAAAGGTGTAGCTTCGTTTTCCTCTTCGTGTATTGCTTCCCCGCCCCCGATCCCGAGTTCCAGTCACCAGGTCCCTATCTTTTCACTGACTTTGAAGCTTTTCGTCCTTCCGCTCGAGTCGGAGCGCACTGACGTTTTCGCGCGAACTCTTTTCCAGGCTCACAAGGCATTACGGTACTGAGCGTCCAGTTTTCTTGCGTCTTTTCGGAAGATAAAGCCTTTTTTATGTGGAAGTCCTGAATTTTTCCCACTTTGTTAATACTTTTAGGCCGGTGTGAACTCGCACCGCCTGTAGGGCTCTTCGCGTTGACAAAAAGATGTGGCAAGGGGTATTCGGTAGGCGAGCGTGAATCCCCAGCTTCTGAAACGCCCCCTGCAGAGCATTCTCTCCCCTGCTCCCTGCACGAAACGATCCCCTCTCACTTTCATTTCAAGACTAGGACTCAGAACCATGTCAGGGAAGGGGTGCCGGGTGAGGGTAGAATTTTTTTTTAGACCTGTGCGTTCTCCTTGTGTTGCCGCAGGTAGATTGAGTTTCTTGTAAGGCAATCCGGCCCTAGTGCCGGACTTTGCTTTTACCCCTTTTTCCAGAAGGCGTACCAATTTCCATTCCTTCCAGAGTGAACTACGAGATCCAGCGGTGAAATAGACGCAGGCGTTAGCTCCCTTGCCCAGGCTCGGATTTTCCCCTGTTCTTCTGACTGAGGCTTCGGATACTCTCACGTGACTATCTCTGGATCTTCACGGGTCTTTCCTGCGAAAGGTAGAAATTTTAGTTGACCATCACTTGCGTGCTCGCCCTGCTCCCCAGGGATTATAAGCAATGATCCGTGATCCCAACCCCTCTTCTTCTGAGCATTATGCGCCCTTCCTCTCCCCCCGCAGTGAGGACGTTCTCGAGCACCCAGCCACCCCAGCGTTCCTCTCTTTTTTCCCCTTGCGGTTAAGAAGGCCTCTGTAGCGCCCTGCCTCTTTCGACCCCGCTGGCGGCGAAGCAAGAGCTAACAGCGTAGGGATATGAACAAGGCAGGTGATCTTACGCGGTATAACCATCTCTAGACAGAGGGACCAGTACCACTTTTTTCAGGTTCTTTCATTTAAAGCCTCTGAAATCCCTCCCTCTCTTCCCTTACTGAGGTAGCGGGTCCTTTTTTGCCGCGTACTAAAGTTTTAGAATTCGAGGACGCCCGCTTCCCCTACACGCAAGGCTTTTGTTCCCTCCGGTCCATCGACATCAAAGCCCCCGAGTTCATTGAGCTCGATTTCATGGAGGGCACATTACTCTGTATGTCATAAGGGACTTTTAAGAATAAGGAGTTGCCTTTTTTCTCACCCATGTATACTCTGTTGAACGACAGTTTCTTTTCGTTGACGGGTCAGGCATTGAGCTCTGTCCTATCCCTCACGTCCTGAGCGGGTCCCTCGGTTTCCCCCGTAGCGCACGATAAGGAGAAGGGTAGTTTTTTTAGATTTTCCTTACCTTATCTTTTTTGCGTCGACTCTTGCGATGGACCGTCCCCACAGCTAATATATGAATCAAGTATATTAGTTCTCTCCCGTTTCCCACCCCTTCTCAGAGCGGTTCTTCTCAAATTGGTAAAGGTCCCCCAAAGTCATGTCCGTTACTCCCTTTAAAGTTCCTCGGTTGTGCCGTGATTATGGGTGTTGATATTTTCTTCGGACCGTGCAGCGGAACCTGCTAAACTGTGCCACGATTTTGGCCGCGTTTCTTCGCCCCCCTTTCCCCTCCCTTTGTGAACGATAAAAGAGTTAGAATGTCTATCTCACTCTTGAAGATTCTCTTACTCTTAGAGGTTAGGGGTTCGATGTCTTTGGCGGCGCACACAGTAACCATAGTAACGCCGGGCTATGACTCGGTCACCATTGCCGGGGTGCCCTGGTCCTTCCTATCTTTCCATTCGAACAGTGTTGTTGTTATGTCCCAAGGTTGATCCCTTCTCGATGCGTCCAGCAGTATCGCCCGTAGTGCCTTTCCTTTATGTTACGGTTCTATCATTTCCCCCCTCACCTCCTGATACCTGTCTGGTCGAGATATGACGTTCGATCTCTCTGCGCATTAAGAAAGATGTTCGTAGCTTTTCTTGATGATCGCGCCGGCGGCCCGGCTTTCTTCCTGTCACAACCGGCCCGTAGCAGGTTCCCTTTTTTAAATTTCGAAAGTACATAGTTCAAGCACCCCTAATCAGGAACGCTTCCTTTTACCGGCGTTATGTCCTCCTTTCATGGTTTTGCTTTCCGTTCCAATGATGAACCGCGCGCGATATGTGTACTTTTCTCGGAGAACTGTATTAAGTTAGCCTGTAGGTGTGACTACTCCTCCCCGACCCTTTTAAGCGTAAGGGACCCTTGTTCCCTTCCATTTATTTCGCAGTCCTCTGCTCCCTGCTGCAGGTGGGCGGGCGCTTTTTTGGGCCTTTGCTCGACGTGCTGCGAGGCATTGCCGGCGCTCGCCGTTTTTTTCTTCCTGAACACTCATAATAGGATCTGCAAGTTTTCACCTCTGTCTACCCCCTTTTTCCTCAGGCAAATACCTGGTCTTCTTCTGCAGTTTTACATAGTGCCCACTATCCAAAGGGCCGCGTGTGCCTTTTGTGTGCGAGTGTTTCCTTTTCGTACGCACTTCTTCGTTTTGCATACTTTTTACTCGCCCTATGTTCCAGTTACTGTTCGAGAATCGGCTGACCCCGTTCCCTTTCCCCCTCTGCTGATGTCCTGTCGAACGTGCTTCATCCAGAACATTTTCAAATTTTTTCTGGTCGCTGTCCTACGTCTTTTTTGTCTTCTTCTCCTAAGGCTAAACACCTGAATGCTCCTTGCAATCCTCCTCCCGATGGAGCCCTGCTGTTTTCATAGCGGCCTTCGCCTAGTTTGGTTCTGCTCTTCCCTCTTCACAGAAAAGGGCACCTCTCTCGCTCTTTTTTCTTGCCTTGCTTTTTATCTTAATTCTCCTTTTCGTATCGATGAGGTCTGTAGCTCACTGTCGGCCCTCCGCTTCGCGAGGTGTTGGGGAAGATTCTATTAAACTCCCTCTTTCATCTTTCATGTGGACTACCTCGCTCTGTTTTTTTCCCCAAGTGGGCCCCTTTCCCGGTAAGACGTACACAGTTTCTAAGCCCATAGCCTCTCTTTTGAGTGATCGTCTTTTTTCTCGCTTCCTTTAAGCTTCACAGACCGCTCCTTTTTTCCTTTCGGCGCCTTTTCCGTCTTGTCACGCTTTCTCCGTCTTTCTGGCCAGGAATGTTCTCCTGGTGTGGTTTTTTTCCCCGCCCAGTGGTTTCGACGTTTATGACGTGTTACTGATAGTTTACTACCTCTCCCCCTGTCTCCCCCACCCATGGTATGAGAGTCCCCACCCACTTTTACAAGTAACAGGAAAATCCAAAACTGGGTTAGTGATGATTTCCCGAACGGGAATCCCTCACGTATCCTCTCGATCTGTTCGGGGCTACTGCAGTGTAAAGGAGCCTGTTCCGGCTTCTTTGAATCCCGTTGGATGCGGAGCCTTTTCCCCGTCTGTGACGAGGTTTCCTCTTGCAAGATAGGGTCGACTGGTAAACCGCGGAAAGTCCGAAACCAGCAGAATGGTTTTTTTTTTTTCATTTCATACATCCGAGGCTTTCTTCCCCGCGCGACCAAGGAGTCTTCCCCGGGTATGAAACTGTCGATTTTGGCAACCTCCGACCCGATTTCGAGACCTTGCCCCGCCGCCTCTCCCCCTCGGGCGGCCCTGGACGGTGCAACCCTCCTGCGCCTTTCTTCTTTTAAATTTTTTGTTTTTCACCTTGGACTGGCACGTGGTTCCTCGCCGGTACTTGCGCGGGACTTTCTCTTCCCCCCGATTCCCAAGGTTCCCTTCTATGGCACCCACGACCTTTCCTGAGACTTTTTTGTTCTAAAGGTTTGATTCTCATGGACGTCCCAAACCTCCCCGACCTTCCTTCCGTGATGGCCCTTAAGGGACATTGATGGAAACTTGCTCGTTTTTGCCTTTTTTTCTATCTCCTTCTCGTGTTTGGCACGGCCCAGTCAACGGTTCGGCGCTGCTGAAATTCACACGAACATTGCCGCCGACCCTTTTTTTCCCGTTTCTTCCCCGACCGGGGAAAATCTTCTTTCATGGACCTTCTTTTCTCTCTTCTGAAAGGATGAAGTGAGAGTGTCGGTTTCCCCCCGTACCAGCAACTTCATGCACTGACGAGGGATGCGTTCTCCAAAGTGTTCTTAGTCCTTATTCCGATTTCCCTTCGGATTTTGGGATCGCAGCGCTCTTCATAGGCGATCGCACGAGATCATTACCATTGTGGACGCGTCCTTTCCTCACGGTTGATCCGTGAAGGACCCAGTTTACTCTCGTTCCTCACTCTTCTACGCACCGGGTTCCCCCCGAGTCGGCACGCTCTCGGTACAGCTCCCGCTTCCCCCGTGCTTTTCCGTCCGCTCCCGGGTGGTTTTAAGTTCCAAGCTTGATATTTCCACGCCAGTCGTTTGGACGGATTTTTCAAGACATACGCAGGCTTATGCCTTCCCCTCCTCTTATCGGTGTTGATAAGGCCTCCCCCAGAATCCTTTTTTTCGATTTTTGGTGGACAGGATAGACTCGTTTTTCACGGGCCGTCCTGAGCCTGAATGACTCATTCACGGCGACTGTGGGGCCGGGGAACGTGCTCTCGTTTCCTCTCTACAGGGGCGGAAGCCCCCGCGAGGCAGACCTTTTCCCCCTTAGCCCGACCCTGAAGATTACCGTCTTGCTTTGTCCCCCGCTCCATGTCTCTCTGGCCTGTTCAGTCAGACGGGCGTTTCGGGATGGGGGGCCTTTCTTGCACCCCCCCGATAGCTGCTTTTTGAAAGAGGGTCTTCTATTTGGTGTTTTTTCCGCGGCGAGTTCGGCCCTGGTTACTGGTACTGTGCCGGCTTTTTTGTCATCCGGGAGTTCCAGTACTCGCTTGGAACCCCCCATGGTCCACCTTGGGGATTCTTTCCTGCACTTATCGGGTCCACTGTTGAAGATGGAGCCAGAGTACAACAATTTACCTTTCCATTCGGCCGGGGAATAAGGGTAAAAGGGGACGGTTCATTCAGAAGAGTCTTGCCGCCCCCTTACCCCATACAATAAGCCCTGTAAGAGGTCTCCTTCCAGCCTAAGCTGTTAAGTTCATCAGGAGATCAAGACAGTAACATTCGGCATAAAGTGGCGCCCAATCCCGATTCAAAAGAACCTTCCTTTTCCATAGGACCCCTTCTCTTTTGGTTCAAGAATGTCGTATGGGAATCCCTTTCCTTCTAAGGCTCAGCAGGTGCGTTTAGGGACTGGCTCGGAAATTCCTCCTCTTTTTCCTCAATCTGTAGGGGGCAGACAGGGGATTGAAATTGCTCCCTTTCTTCCTCTTTTCAGATCGTGCCTTGACTTGGTCGTCTCGCATCAGGCTTCCGCCGCCTCTTCGCTGCACGAGCCTTCCCCTTGCCCCATGGCCCCCCCTTTTTTTTTCTCCGATAAAACTAGGTCAGAGAGCAGACTTCTCCTGTTCTTCCCTAGCTTCGGAGTAGGAACCGGCCGGCTTTCTGAGCATAAGGCCCGTGAACCAAGCTTGCAAGGCCGACCTCCCCCCTTTTCTGCTATTAGAAGGATAATGAGAACTTGCCCCTTCCCCCCCCTTGCGCT
>Ga0179593_1414657_pt1 | contig 11273 bp, 14 predicted proteins | sample CZODoug2_1_08_16_FD_185931 | JGI IMG/M metagenome (GOLD analysis project Ga0179593, IMG submission 185931) | Vadose zone soil fungal communities from Angelo Coast Range Reserve, California, USA - CZODoug2_1_08_16fungal (PacBio error correction) | ecosystem: Environmental > Terrestrial > Soil >... | reverse complement strand
GGATTTCCCAATTAGACCTTAGTCCCTCTTTCTGTCACAAAAACTTTTTTCACCCCTGGTGGAACCCCCCCTCTTGCTTCTCCCCCCCCCCGTTGACGATATTTCTTTCTCCTGATTCCTCATTGTCTGGGCCGACGTAACCGTTGCATCCCTCCCCCCCAACACTCTTCCCCCTGCCCCCTTTTTGGCTATTATTATTTCTCTTTAATTTTAAGACAATACACGCAGATTGACGCCTGTTCCTCCGACCCGCAACAAAGTGCTGTCTTCGAGCCTTATTAGCAAATTGGGAAACGGCACTTTGCGCTCTTGCCGGATCGTGGAATGGGCTCAAAACCACCCCCACTTTCTTCTGTTTCTATTTTCCCTCTTGCGCTTTCACGTCTGCCGATGATTCGTCAGCTTCATTGCTTTTAGACTCCCCGTGAGTCACCCCGTCACTGCGCGCAACTAGTTTTCACGGACCCTTTACCTTTTTCAATCACCCGTCCCCTGCAAGGACAAACTGATCCACATTTTACGTTGCTTACCGCCGACACGGGCTGCTTTCCATGGCAAATGAATATTTGGATGCTCTTTTTCTCAAAAACTACTTGCCCTTGTTTTTGAAACTATTGCCGTCATTCCCCTTTTTCTTTTTTTTCCCCCTTTCCCCCCCGTTATGCAAGTGCCGCAAGCTTGCCCTCTTCTTCCTTCTGAAATAGTTTTAGTAAATCCGCAACACAAGACGGCATTCACTCCACCTCTCCATCCCCTGAACGGTTTAATTTTAACCTCTTGCATCTTTTCCCTGGTTGGAGATACCCCCCTCAACCTTCTTTTCATTTTGGCATGTCCCCCCATAAGATGACGCATGAACCCCATGATGACTTGTGCACCACGCAGAGTTTTTTGAGAGTTGGATTGTTGATTTTCATTTCACAATGACCTTCTTCTCTTTTCCGCTTTTTCGGCAATGAATTACCTTTATTTTTCCCCCCCTCAAACCATTCCCTCCCTGCTCTTGGTGTTCATATTTCTTCCCCTTCGAGACTTGCCCCTACAGCGACTATGTTCCCTCTCATTCTTGTCTTCCCATTGGAATTTTGCCCCCCAAGATGGCCTTTCCCCCCTCTTTTCCTTACCTCCCTTTCTGTTGCTCCAATATCTTTGCCTTCCTATAAGTATTTACCCAAGAGTGGGGTTGCTTAACTTCTGCCGCTTTTGCCTTTTAGTTATTTGGCTCTTCTTCTCCTGTTTTCCTTATGAGTATGGTCACGTCTCCGTCAGGCAATTTCAAAGAGCCATTATTAAGATTCTTCTCCCTGGCCCCCCAATTTTCTCCGTTCAGCCGTTCTGGACCCTTTCTAGCAACGTGGATTCGTTGGTAAATGTGGTCCTTTTTTTCTCGGATTCCCCCCCCTTTCCCTTATTTTGACGGATTTGGATCTTGTTGATTACATTTCATATATATAGCTCTTCGGACATCGACCCCCCCCTTCCCTTCCCCCTCTTGATAATGATGGCATGTTTTGTCCACCTTTTCTCCCCCTCGCTATCAGAACTTTTTCTTGCTCTTATGGCTGAGCTAAGGCAGATGGCTTCATTTGCGGCGGAGCGGCTACGTCCACCTCCTCGCTACATTTTGTGTCCGCCTTTCATCCCCAACCATTTGTATCCCCCAATGCTCTGTTGAGATTTTACCCTAACACTTCAGGTCAGGCCATGGAGCAATGCTTCTCCCCGGAATTCCGTTTGCTGCCATCTTTCAGTCTGGATGGGTTCTGTTTTTTTCGCTCTTCCCTGTATAACCAGCGTTTAGAGGACCCCCTCCTATTTTCCTAATAGCCCTTCTTAGGCTTACCGCGGCCCGGCTCCGATCCTCTTTGGTTTCGAGAAGAGTGTTCCCTCCCGGGTTTGGTTCCTTCCCTACCCCCCTTGCCTTCAACACTACGGGCCATTCCTTCGGACCAAAACCCCCTTCTTAACCTTTTCTATTTCTTTTCCCTTCCTTGAGTTTTTAAACCCCCTGCTTTTATGGTCGGACGGAAACAAAGGTGATAGTCCTGTCTCATTTTTCTTCCTGCTCCGTCCACCTCCGTTCTTTCCGGGAAGACTGTGAGACATCCACATATTGCGGATCCCGCACGCGTTCAAAAATTCGAGATTGTCGGTTATTGCTCGCGACTTTTTCTTTTCTTGCATCCTCCCGTTCCAATTTCTTCCACCGCTCTCCCGCTATTATGTTTACCAGACCCGTCCGGGGAATGGATCGGTCCTCTCTTCAATCTCCGCTCGCACCCACTCGGGGTCTTTTTAAAAAGATGTTGTTGGTGCCTTCCCCTCCCCTTTCGTCCTCTGCATTATTATTAGTGGTATCTCCCTCAGGTTGTTTCAACGTTGCGCTTCGAGCGCTTACCATCTGGATTGACCCCCCAAACTATGCTGTTTTGAGTTTTGGTCACTTAAAGTTATATCCTTTTCCTGGCGGTTCAGGTGACCCCCCTTTCTCCCTTGTAACACGAAGATTTTTCCGTCTCCATTTGCTCCCGTGTTGTCACCACTCACCTGCCTCTTTCCCCGCCTCCCCTTTTTCTGTTTATTTCCTTCAAACATTTCTTTGATATTTTAAAAGATAATGGAATCCGTTCTTGCTCTTACCTTTGCCTTTTCCTCCTTTTACTCGGGGTATTTCATTTCATCTGTGCTCGATTATGGCCTTTGGCCACCTGCTTAATTATCGGGCCCAGAGTATAGGCTAATCCATTTCGCTCTCGTTTTGGAGAACTCTTTGCTAGGGCAAGTTTTTCTCAAAGACAGTCCTCCCTTTTTTTTTTTTCCCCTCCCTTTTTCCGTTGGTTTTTTTAGCTGCTTCTTGTTTTCCCTTCAAAGTCAGGCCATAGAACCTATTGTCCCCTCCCTCGAGCGCATAATCTGAGAGATCCCCTATTCCGTTCTAAATTCCTGTGCCAGTCCCCCTCCTGACTTGCTTCCACATCATATGACCTATCTTGACTAAACCCCTCCCCCCCTTCGCCACACCCCGTCCCTCCCAAGCGGGATCTATTAATTCGTCAGTGGATATGATCCGAATTGACCTTTTCATACAGCAACCCTCAACTTTCTAGGCTTGTTCTCCTTGATAATGGTATTGTATAAACCCTTCCCTCCTTTTTTCAGAAATAAGTGAGTTACCTGGATATTTCCTGACCCTCCTGGAAATTGATAATCCCCTGTCCCTGCTCCACACGTCCGAGAGTTGGTGGCCCCCATGATTTTACTAGCCTTATGCGCCCCCCTTTTTCCCCCCCATCCTGTGGTTGATATACTCCTTGTACGGCTTCCTGTTTTTCGACCTTCAGGACGGTAAAAAAACCAATCAGTTGAACTTTGCGACGCGTTTCGCGGGAATCGCAGGTGATACCTACCCTGATGGTCTTTTGCCCCAGTACTGCGGCGTCTTTTCGATGATGTCATTCGGATCGGTGTTTAGTTACGACCTCCGACCGCAGATCAAAGTCACTCCCTCCGCTAGGGGTTACCCTTCTGCCTTTCTAATATTTCCTTCTCTCCACGTTGCTCCCGTGCTCATCCAGTTTTTGCCCTCATTTCCCTTATGCACTTTTATTACAAATTACTCCCCCGTTCTCGCCATTTTTCCTGTCGCCATCCAACTTCAGTGGTCCCCCCACCCGCCTTTTTTCCCTCTCATCAGCTTGCTAAAGTTCCCCCGGTTTAACCATTGATATGTTGCCCGTAGTTTTTTCTATAAATTTGTAAGGAACGGCAGCATTGAGTATTTGAAAAGATGCTCGAAAACTTTCTTCGTTCAGTCTTCTTCAGCTCCCTGGCCTTCTTTCTCTTCAGTTGTCGGATTACCTTACTTTCCCTATCTCCCCCCCCTCAAATCATCAGTAGACCTTGAGACACGGAATTCTTTTTGCATCCTCCGTTCTCGGGAAGTGCACTATTTTTTTTTCTTTCCCCTCCCTCCTATAATCATGAATCGTTTGTTTTTTTTTCCCTTGCGTCTTTTTTCACCATGGAGCTCTCGGACGTGGCTTCCTATCCAAAGCACCCAGAAAGATTATCTTCTCGTTTTGCCCCTTTTTTGCCTCCCCCGCATCCCCCTTACCCCTCGCTTCCCCATTGCAAAAAACCTTTCGAGCCTGCTTCCCCCCCGTTAACTCTTTTCATTGCTGCATATGTCAGGCTATAGAGTCTTACTCCTTTCCTCTCCAAAATCTTCCCCCCCCATTTCTGTTCCAAAATTGTCCTATGTCCCCCTTGCGCCCAACGGTTACCCGATGTGATAACTGTTGCCCATCCCCAGACTGTCTTCTTATCCCCCTTGAAGTGATACTTAATTTTACTTTCCTCTTTCTGTTCTAAGTCTCCCCTTTTCCCTACCCCCTTTCTGAAAAACAGTGCTCTAAAATACCAATCACCCCCTGCAGATGCCAATTCCTCGTAATCCAACCCACCGAAATTTTGTTTTGGAAACGCTTATATTCAGTGAAACATCGAGGGATCAAACTTGAATCCGGGAGCCCTTTTTGTTTCATTAGTCCCCCCCCCTCTTTTCCCCATTTTCCACCATTGCCCCGCAAGCTCGTGTTTTCTAGCTGTATTTACGTCTTTTATTGGGACAATTCCCAAACCAAAGAATGAGATCAATGGTTAGTAAGACTCCACTACTTTTCCTTTCCCTCCCCGCTCCCCCGTAAAGCTGGGCAATTTGTGGGGTCTAACAACTTCCAACTCTATTGAATTTTTGAAACCCAAAATTAAGTCCATTTTATTAGGTCCGTCATTTGCCTTTACCCCTGGTCCATTCATTTGCTGTTATTCCCCCTGTTACAGATCCACGTTTCAATTAGTCGCCCTTTCCTGTGCTTTCAGAGTTGGATACTTTCCCATCTTTTTTTCTTAGATTACGCTTTCGGGATAATCAGAGTTCGTTGCCTTCTCTTTCTTTTGTCTCTGACCCCCTTTGCCTCAAACCCCCCGAGCTTCGCTCGCATCTTCCCCCAATTGCCCAGAGGTTGCAACCGAAGTGACCCTTCTGAATACACCTCTTGAATTCCCGCATCCCCTCCTCTTGGCTTTTTTCTTCAACTGAATGTTTTAGGTTTCGTCGCCTTCTCCCCCTTTTAACTGATTTCCCCAACGATTGGCCTAAGTGTCCCTTGTTTTCTCACCGTACTCATAAATAACCTTTGAATCTCCTCGTTTACTCGAACTTCTCCTACGCTGAATATCCACATCGGCCCCATAAAATGTCTTGGGGTCTTTTCTGCCCATGCTCGATCCGTCCACTGAGAGCACTTCGCCAATACAACGTTTTCCTCATCATGCTCTACTTTTGCCCCTCGAACTTTCAAATTTTTTTCTGAGTGATGGAAGTATTTCCACGCAGGTACTTTTTCATGAAAACTTTCATTTTCCCTAATCCTCCCACCCCTGTGCATTCCTTGGGTGCCCTTTGATAATTCTTTTCACTTTTTTACGTGTGACCCAATGAGCACATGACAAGGAGGAACATCCCTGCCCCCCTCTTTTTTCCCTCTCTTGTCCCCCGTGGTCCTCCCCTGGTGTTTCCAGCGGTACGTTCTCCCCCTTTTTTCTTGTATAGTTTCGATACTTTTCCCATCCTCCGTTTTTTTTTTTTTCGAGCTTTTTTTTCAGTACAACCCCTGTTCTCCCTTTCCCCTCTTGCCCCACCAACGTTGTAGTACCGTTGGGGTTCCCACCCATCGGTTCCCAAGAGCGCTGATATTTTCCCTACTTGATGATCATTGGCTGGCGACGTATTTTTTAGGAGAAACAGCCACCCTTTGTCCTTGCCCTTTTTCCTCTGATGCTTCTTCCTTTGCCTCCCCAACCCTACCACTTTCCTATGAAGGAAGTGTCTCCCTCCTGACAACCAAAGTTCTTCCTCTTGCATCGCTCCTTATTCTCCCCTTTGGGAACTTGGGCCCCTTTGCGCTCTTGCGGATCGAGCCTGGTGCTCCCAAACAACAAAACACTTGAAATGTATTGGCCTAGGTTCACAGAGTCCGTAGATATTCGAATATTCCGTCTTCTCTCTCTTTCCATTTGATGGATGAATACCGTTCCTCCTTACTCCCCCCTGCGTCACAGCTGTTGGAACGCCATTTCCCCGGTTGAAGACGTCCCGAAGGACAACTTATACAATTTCATTTCCTCCGACCCGTAAACGTTTTTCTTCCATTTCCCAATTCATATGTGGCTGCTAGGGGTTATTCCCCAACTCTTGCACTTTGTTACGTGCGCCGATCCTGGATATTTTTTGTAGCCCATCCGTTCTGTCATGCCAACGCCAGCTTCCGGAAGTAGGACTTCGGCCCACTTTTTTTAACCACCCCCCCCCTCCTTTCCCATGCTCCCACTCGACAGCCAGGTACGGTTTCGAATGCAACCGCGGCCCCTCTTTCCTTTTTTCCGAAACAGCAAAAGTCATTGCTTCATGAAACACTACGCGCCTTTACTGCCCCTGCTTCCCCTTTTTCCCCCCCACTCCAGCTCAGAGGATGTTGTTATACTCCCCCTTGCCCTTTTTTATTATCGGTTCGATCGGTTCGTGGAACCTTCGACTTCTTCTTCATAAAAACCAATGTCTCGGCCGGAGGTCGGCTTTTTTGAACTGTCCCCCCCAAAATGGAGACGCAATAACGCTCATCTATCCCTTATTGCGCGGAAATTTTGAATTTGCCAGATGGAACGAGACCCCTCCCCTTTGATCCCGATCCGTCTATTTCTCGATATTGTGCCTGAATCAAGTAGCCCCTGTGGGTTGATTCCTATCCAATTTACATTTTGAAGGGTTGATTTTTCTCTTTATACCCTTTTTCAGCGTGTAGTTGACCCCTCCCGTCTTCCCTTCCCCTCTCCTCGCCTATTAAGCGTCCTCGCCAATCCACTTTTCTCCCTTAAGAATCATTATGTTGTTTTCAAGAGTTATTCGACAAAATTGCTTACCTTTCTGGTACCCTTGGGTTTTCTTTTTCATCTTCTTCCAATTTGCCCTAATTTTTGGGTGTTCCCTGATTTTCTATCCGGTGATTAATCTCCCCCTTTATCTGACATATGTTGACTGCAAGGATTCGCAAACCCCCCCTTTCCCCCTCTGCTTTTTTTATCTTATGCTCGCCATGTTTTTGCCCCATGGAGGCCCCATCGCTGATGCAACTCTTGGCGATATTGTCCACCCGTTTCGCATCAAGCAGTCTGTTCTTTGTTGTTTCCTTTTCTCTTTGGCCACGCTATTCCCCTTTTTTTCCCGTGCCGCTTTCCCAACCCCCCGTCATTTTGAACGTTTCCTCCTCCCGCACACTTTATTTCCTAACTGAGCACTGATGTATTGCAAAAGGCCCTTCCTTTTTGATGACATTTAGACTGATTTTTTGCGCGGGACGGTTTTTCCCCATCGTTCTCCTTTTTTTCCCCAATTCTATTGCTCCGTGAATATCATTCTTCCGGCTTCGAAGGAAGCTTCTAGAACTTTGTCGTGCATATTTTTAAGACATACTTGCTTGCCGGTTCATTCCTCCCCCCTTTCTTCCTTCGAACACCCTACGGTCCATATTGAACCCTCCCGTGACCACCACCCTGATACTCTGCTGATTGTAACAGTCTTGAGGTAACACACCCCCCTTGCCGGTTTCTTTTGATTCTTCCACAACTTTTCGTCTTGGCTCTTTGCCCTGCCCATTTTTTCAATGGGCCCTTGCTAGCACTTTCTGAGTGTCCCATATAACTTCTGCGGCTCGGAGCAGCGTAGAACACCCTCTGATCTTTGCATTTCATCTTCTCTCTTTCTTTTGCTCCCTCGCTCGGAATCAATCAACCTGTAAAACCTTGCCCTGATCCTTCTGTGCCAAGCCAAGGAAGGTTAATCGAAGATATGCAATCGACGTCCTCGAAAGATGTTAACCCCTTTTTTGAGTCCTTCCCCTAAAACTTTTTTTCTCCTTTCTTCCTCTTAAGACTTAGCGTGTCTTTTCTCCACCATTCATTATTGGGTTGAAAAGGTGAGATCCGGATCCTTCCTCAATGGTTGAACCCAAAAATCTTCGGATTTTTTTTTTCGCTCAATTTATTTATCCGGCACCCTTCCTTTCAGTTTGGATGAATTTCTTCCTTTCCTCACGGTCTTTTCCTACTGCACTTCTGAATTTTTCGAAAAAGACCATGTTACCGCTTTACACACGTTTTTGTTTTTTTTTTTTCTTTCAAATTTGATCCCGCCCTCAGGATAATTCACGCCTTGCGTGACTGCTGTTCTACGGGGGAAAAATGGGGTCATTCCTTTAATATGTGTGCAGCATATCTCAGGATGGCCTTCCAGGTCCTTCTTTTTTCAACCTTTCAGTCCTTTCCCTCTTCTTTCTCTCTCTTTCTTGGCGACAAGATTTTCATGGCCCACCTTTTTTTTCTGTTTTTCACCTTCCGAAGCCTTCTTTCTTTTCTTCAATAATCGTTTTGTTTGAGAGCGTCTTTATGAAACAGTTGGTGACCTTTTTCGTAAACCTCAGACACATTTCTTCCCTCCTATCTCGCATGTTTTTTGGCCGATAAAACTATTTCCCGAATGACGCTGGTGACCTCCCTCCTGGCCTCGGCTTCCCGCAATATGAACTGATTGAAGCCCCCCCCCCGATTTTTCACCGTTCGCACAGCCATCCTCCAAAGATGATTCTATCCGCGGCTTTGGCTATTTGATCTCCTTTTTCCCCGTGGAATCCAGCAACCCCCAACTTTGAGCGTGTAAGATCATGGGCCTTTTTGTTCCCCCAGACAGGACCTTTGTCTTAGACCTACGTTTTTGTTTATTTACCATCTTTTTTTCCCCCTTTAACCGCGGCCAGGATCACCACCCCCCCCCTACACCCGCAAGCCATATTTGGTCAATCCATTCTGGTAAGAGCCGGAGTTTCCAACTTTCCCCCCACTCCTGATTTTTTTTGATACCCCCCCCTACTGTCCGGGAATTATTTCGAACTTTTCGGACGGCCACTCCAACCAACCAACCCATTTATTTTTTTTAATATGAGAGGAGCATCTTAATAGAGGCAGTCCTGCCACGTTTTCCGGTCTTTACCATCGTCATCCACTTTTCTCCTTTTACCGTATTGATTGATTCGGTTCTCCTCGTTCCCCGACCTGATCCATCTTCAAAGTACCCCCCCCTCCCTCATTGGTGCCCTCCCCCCTTTGTAAGCGATGTTATAGGATCTACAAGCTCCGTTTTCACTGCGTGCCCTTAATTTCTGAGCAATGTTCTCTACCAATCAGCAAGTCTCGAACTTTTTCCGTAGAAATTCTGGCCCTCGTTTGGACCCTACTGTCCGGTAAATCTCCCCAGTGTACTGTTTTCCTTGTCCCTTTCATTTCCCGTCGTTGTTCGTTTGTGCGCCTTGTACTGGAACGGTCTGCCTTCTTCCTGAACATATTCCTTCGCCCCCGATGCTCGGAAGTGCATTCGCCCCTCCTAAGGGGCTTAGTTTTGCCTTCTTGCAGTGTTCGTCTCCTTTTTTCCTTCAGGCCCTAGCGAACCCTAACCGCCCTCATTCCCGTTTTGCAGCACGTCATTTCATTTGCCTAATCCCAGTGATCAGGGACGTGTAAATATGTTAGTGTCGCCTGAACCCTTTCTTAAGGTCAACTGACTTTTTTTTTTATACTTCTCCTGGAAACATGGTCGCTGATAGAATTTTTCTCAGCAGTCCCCACTTAACAACAGAAAGATTTACCTACGGAAATAGAGTCATCCTCCATTATAATCCTCCGTCCATGGCAACAAACCTTTCTAGCCTCCTATCAAGCGTTCCACCTTTTTATCCTTTCGTCATAGTCAGTTCATACTATCGTCCTCCAGGTTTAGCAAACTCCCCTGTCACCCCACTTAAGGGCAAACTGGATCCTATGAAACCGGCTCCCGGTCCTCTGAAAGTTTTCCTTCCTAACTTTTTCAGACTGTATTAATAAAGATTGCCTTTATTCCTGTGCCCTACGCTCGCTCCTGGTCGACTTAGACGGTCCCCCATCCCCTCTGACCCCAGATTCGCTACCATATACCAATAACTAACTGCAAACGATGCCATGATCCATCCAACCCACGTCCTTTCAAACGAATTATAGTCCGAGCCCCCCCTTTTTTTTTCACCTACCCTTTACTTTCTTTCTCCTTGATTTTCCAGCTCGGCAAATTCCCATTGCCTATGAGTATCTGTTTAATAGGTTTGTTCCCATTCTCGCATTTTTGGACCTATTCAAAAAAGCCTGCCTCTCCCTTGTTTTTGCCCTTTTTTTCTCCGTCTTCATTGCCCGTCCTTTGCCACCGTCTCGCTGGGCAGTTGTGCTCCCACCCCTTTCAAACTCTATTTTTTTTTTAACCACCTTCCCCCGATTTTCATTCGTCGGTATTTTTTAGGATTCAACTTACCTTCACTTGGTCTTCTCTTCAAATGAATAGATGGTAGATTGTTTTCCCCTTCAATTGGCATTGCTTTCTATTTTCTCTTCCCGTCTTTTTGCTTTTTTCTAGTTCCTTCCTTTTTTTTTCCTGCCTGTCTTTTTTTTTTTTTTGTTTTGGACTGAATAATTCTGACTCCCCCCCCAAAGAGAGTTCTCTCTGAGAAGCGTTTCCCCAATTAACCCGTTTTTAATTTACCCCTATATGAATCACACATCTTGTTCTCTTCCCACCCGCATTAAGTGGCTTGGTCTTCAAATGAAATTTCTTCTAAACCTTTTCTTTTTTTTTTTAGTTTGTAATACGCTTCCCCACGTGCCATTTTGACTTTACCACTCTTTTTCTCGAGGGTCCCTTTATTCTCCCCTTATTAATCAATCAATGTTTTGCCCCATAGCTCGCTCATCGAATCTTCTCCTTTAAGAGGCGTTTTAACATAGCACCCCCCTGTCTTCTTTGGGGTTTTTCTCCCCCTGCTGATTCCTCCCAACCTGACACAGGGAGCCCGGTTCCCCATTTTTGCGCACCCTGATAGATTCAAGCGTCAAACAAATTTTTGAGGTAGTGGATGGGCGCCCCTTCGTACCCATCCTTTTTATTTTTTTCGGCAACAGGACTCCCCTCCTATCCCCACCATGCAAGGCCTCTTTTAGTGTGTGATAATGAGCCCCCTAAGTCGGTCCCAGACCACTAGTCACCTTTCCCTTCTTTTGCAAACTATTCCCCCTTTTGAAACGCGATGTCCCCCTGGATCAACTGTGGTCAGATGTTCCTCCTTTTTTCTACTTTTGTCCCC
>Ga0179593_1381780_pt1 | contig 11273 bp, 16 predicted proteins | sample CZODoug2_1_08_16_FD_185931 | JGI IMG/M metagenome (GOLD analysis project Ga0179593, IMG submission 185931) | Vadose zone soil fungal communities from Angelo Coast Range Reserve, California, USA - CZODoug2_1_08_16fungal (PacBio error correction) | ecosystem: Environmental > Terrestrial > Soil >... | reverse complement strand
GGCGTCGTCCCTATAAACATCGGAGTGTGGCCCTTTCTAATGGGATACCGTTAAGTCTGCTTTGACAATTTCCAATGTTTCCTTTGACTTCGGCTGAGACGCCAACCGTGTCTTTGTCCTTCCTCGCACATCCTCCTTATGTCAAGTGATTCTTTCTGACGCTGAAACTTCTTGAAATAAGATCTTCTTACCGTTTTCGGATTATCGTTTCCTGTTTGAAGCGCTTCCCTAGCTTGAGAGAACATTTTCTATACACTGGTTTTCCGGGGCGCGCCCACCCTTCCCCTCCCGGGACTCAGTGGCCGGTTTTTCTGTAGGAGTGAGGACTCGAGCGTCAGACCTGAGATACATAGTGTGTACCCCTTATCCCGTCTGAACCCCCCCTTTTTTCCAGCGTGAGTTTCGCGCTACTGCTATCAGGCGGCTTCGAGGCCTTTCGGCTCAACTTGTTTTTAACATAAATGGATTGGGGAATTTTTTGTTTTAGACCGTCAATCTATGCGCGAACCTCCTTGCGCGTGTCTCAACGAACCTGAGGCGGGCAGTGCTCTCTATTCCCTGGATTTGCTCTAACCTCGGCAATAGCGTCCTTTCTCCAACTCAAGACAGCAGTTGGTTGTTTCCATAGACGCTCTTCTAGTGGACAGTGCTTCGCCGGTCGCGTCTGGAATCTCGCTTCGTGTTGAGGCATTCCCCTTGCATCCAGCATTTTATCGGTAGTGTTACAGAACGATTCCTTCCGGTTCCTGGCGGTTTCTCGTTGAGCCCCTAACTTGGTGGTGTTTATGGAGTTTTTCTTTTCAACTTTGTACATGACTGTTTCCGAGCCAATCTGACTAAATACTCAGGGCGACCCGTGCACGTCTTTCGCTGCCTTCCAGTGATGAGTTCTTTCTTTCACGCTCCTTCTCTAGTGCTGAAGGTTGAACTTGAAGACTCTTGACCGGCTTTTCTTACCCTCGAAGTTAGAAATGGTCGACCAAGCGTGGTGAACAACCCACTTTCCGAAGCCAATGTGTTTCGTATTCCGTTCACCTGTTCTCCTCCTTTTCCTCTCGGCAACCCCCTTTTCTGGCGGAAATATGAACCAGCCTTGCTGATATCGTCCTTGCGCATAACTTTTAAGCACTCGATCCTGTTTTTGGATTGCATTTTAGAGGGATGGCGCTTTCTCAACGCTTTTTCTCAATTTGGTCCGGAAGGGTCTCTCTTTCAGAGTTCCATTGGTCGGGTGGCTATAGGGCGCTGGCGTGCAGAAGGTTTCTTTTATGTGCGGCCAATTAGAAGACCCCTCCTTTGTTGCCCCGATGAAGTTTCCAGACTAGCTCGTTTTTTGCCCTAAAACTGATGACATATCGCCCTTCCGACTTTACGTTCTTGGACATAGGATCAGACGTATTCATTTCTCCATTACTCGTACTCTGTCGTTTTAAATTTTTTGGGAGTAGACGAGGTTACTGATTACGAGCCAGGCGGACCTTGGGCCATCTCTTTTTTGCGCCACCCATGGCGTCACACTCCCTATTTGTTCGCCTCCTTCAAGTGCAACCTACAAATCAAACACAAGACATACATGCTCTTTTTCCCCCCCCCCCCCCCGCTGGTTCTTTTTTTCCCACTTTTTTACAAACGGTCGCCGCTTTCCATCGTTGTTTGCGTCTAAGTATTACATCCCTCTTCCATTCGGATTGGCGATCTTTGATGATCCTGCCTCTTAATTCATTTAGGTTTTTATTTTTCCGTCGTAGATTCTTTCGGGCTGGGCGAGCCTGAATTTATTGACGAGAACATATCTTTGGTCATCCCGTCAATTTTGTCCTGCCTTTGATGCCCCCACCGTAGCTCGGGGTAATTTACGCAGCGGAGTATCCCTTTCTCTCCTCCTCCTCTTTTTGAGGCGTCTTTTGATTACATGCCGGCGTCGGTGCCGAGGACCCGGTACCCTTGGATTTTTTACATTTACTTCGTATCTTTTTTTTCCACCATACGCGTGGGACTGGTGACCCTTCATTAAGAGTCTTCGGTAAGTCCAGTATTCACAGCCCGCCCAGCCCTTCCGTCCTGCTTGACTGCCTGACCTCGGCTTTACTCGTCTGTCTGCCTACCGTTTCAGTTCCATCTGGCGCATTTCGAGCCGATTTTGTTCATTTCTTTCCCTTTTTTTTTAAAATTTTACTTCTGTGCTGCCCGGTTTGTCTACAGCGGTGAAGGCTCCTGCCTCTGCCTTGAGGTAAAGAAAATCCCTCTGATCTTTTAATGGGGTGTGATCCCCGCTTTGTGGTGACTTTTTTTTATTGACATCCCGTCACATTTTTGGATATTCCAATGTCGACAGATGGTGCCTTAAGTCCTCTCCACTGCAGCTTTGAGCAAGCTCCGCATGTATATCACCTGACCGCCGGCCTTTCGGGCTGATTGCCCCAGGGAGTCCGCTGTTCTTTCATCTTGTCCTGCCGGGACTATGACCTTTTCTCTCTCTGGCCAGGAGGCGAGAAGTCGGCCCCTTGCGGTCCCTTCTTTCTCACACCTTTTTATGATATTGGCTTTCCCGAGGACGTCTTTCTCACCTGTGATCTAACGGAACCTTGTCCCTCCATCGTCAATTCCCCTGTTCTCTTTCACTTTCCTTTTTTCAATGGTGGCCTTTTCGGCTTTCTTCGTTATAGAGCCTGGTAAAAACGATGCCAGCTTGCGCGCCCTTGTCATGTCTTCTGAGCGGCCCTTGACAAGTTTAGCGAAGGCCTCGCATTGGATATCTTTCGGTCCCCGTGGTTTGTTTGAAATTTTTTGTCCCCCTTCACGTAAGCTACCCGCTTTGAAAATTGGTGTGAACCATTTTTTTTGCTTCGAAATTTTTCTGCGTCGGGGTCCTGGAAGTCTCCCCCGGGCGTTAGGTCCATACCCCTTCTCGTTTCGTCAGAGGTTTTCTGGGGATAGCAGTCTCACTTTCGGCGCTTTGTTTTCCCAACTGTTTTTTCACTTTCTTTTTGCATTGGCAGTCGGAGGTCGTCATTGTCTCGAAACCTTCGTCCGGAGTTAGACACGCCCTTCTTGCCTCCCTGTCCTGATTTCAAAGGTGTTTCTTTTTCCTCTCCCGGCCGAGGGACCGTCATACCGCGGCTCCATGTCTTGAGATTTCTTTTCGCCGAGGAGAATTGCACCCGTAAGACGCGATGTCGTATCTGACGCTTCTTCCCGGCGTAACTTTTTCCCTAGCCGACTTCTTTCACCATGCGTTGAGGTCGGGTAGTGCTGCCCACCCCTTCAGTTATTGGTGCGATTGATTGAGCCCGAACTCTGGTCAAACACTTTTCCTAAGTTCCTCCACGCCGACCCTTACGGTCAGGGTTGTCCCACGCGCAAAGGTCCCTTAATATTAAGGAAGTTGTCAATCTGTACTTTAGTTCTCCCTGAATCTGATCGCAAAACCAGAATGAAGTAGCTAGAATTGCGCCAAAGTTCATGTCCCAACCTTTTCGGCGTTATCTCGAGCGAGTTTTTCGTGGGCCCCTTTTGTCGCCTGATCGTTATGGTGCCCGCCGGATCTTAATCCGCCCTCTTCTTCTCGATCAATGGTCAGTTCATTAGAATGTCTGTAGCTCCCTGATGTTCTCCATCTTTCGATCTCTTTCTCTTTATCCGTGCAAACGTCTTCTCGATCTTGCCGACTTTCATTAGATTCTTAGTGATACCGGCGCTCGTCTTCGGTGGGTTGCTCTTCCCCTTTTTTTTCGAATGAAGCGCCGTATCGAAGTCAGCTGCTTTTCTTTTTTTCTTAACGGATCCCAGGCTTTCCTTCCAGCCGATTTTTCTCGGTTCGCCATCTTCTTTCCTTCCTGCGTTTTGGAAGATGGGTTGCCGTACCATCGGCGTTTTTGACTCTCTTTCTTCTAAGCTAGCCCGCCACGTCGAACGCATTTGTGGATTCAGTTACTCTTTTCCTTCGATGGACCCCTTGGTTCGTGGTCCGAGAATATCCCTACCTGCGCGTGCCGGTCTCAACTCGTCCTTCTTTGCTGACCTTTGTTGTTAAAAAAACCATAGCGGCGATTTGTCGATTATTTTCTTTCTCTTCGCATCCGTGTTTACACAAAGATTTTCGATAAAAGACCGGCTTTTCTCAATTGGAAACTCTTTGCACGGAAACCGTCTTTGGATAGGCAAATAGTCTTTCTTGATGAGGAAATCTCTTTTTTTGACATGCTTTTTCTAGGTCAAACATCCTACTTTCCTTTGCTTCCTTATTGTTTTCTGAGAAAGGGATACACTTTTTTTTGTTTTTTTATCCAATTCATTCTCACCCCTGCGTTCCCAACAGGTGTTTCACAGGCGTCGCTACTTCCTCTGCCTTCTTGCGCGATGACCAACCCTCGGCCGGCTGCGTTGTTCTTCTCTCTGGCATTTTTTTTTATTTAGCAAAGTCTCTTTTCTAAAGAGAGCCATTTTGGCCGCCCTACGCCCCTTCCCCGCACGGTTTTAAAGAATATCGGCGGGGAACCTTTTTGCTCCGCTTTTCCTCACGAAGTCGTTGCTGACGGTTCAGTTCTCCGCGGTTTAGTATCTTTTCGAATTGAGGTTTTTGAAACTACGAATGTTGTTTCTATTTCTTCTTGACCCCACCTTTTTTTTCGTATTTCTTCTGAATTTTTACGGCCTTCTTGGTTGGTTGCGAGCCAAGTTTTCCCCTCCTAACTCGACCGTTATTTCCCCAGCGACCTATTTATGCTGGTGCTGAAGTAAAGAAAATGAATCGATTTGTGAGAACGGTTCCGTTCTGAACCCCATTTGAACTTCAAACACTCGACGGCGCAGTTCGCGTCAAGTTTTTACCCACTTCAGTTTTGAACAAATGCTTTTGGGTTTTTGGGGGGGGGGAGTTCCTCTGACGTGTTTTTTTATCACTGTCTTCTCTTGCAAACCACCCATTGGTACGATTGCGGTCATATTTCAACAGCGGATGCCGATCGTCCGAATTGGCCGCCTATCATGCTTCTTCGTTTTTTCGTTCTTTCATAGATTTCGAGAGAATAAAGGTTCCCTCCTAATTTCCATTTTTTCCGTCAGGCCGGGTATTGTGCCGCTTGTCCTTTTTTCTTTAGGCTTGATTCCGGTTTTCACAGGTTGATCGTTAGTGTTCCCTGCCAAATAGCTGCGATTTCCTGCCTTTGCCGATGAACTGGAGTACATTCCTTTTCTTTTTTTCTTAAATCCGAGATGCATTCCATCATCGCGATTGACAATGCGTGACTCTCTTTTTCGCGACTTCCTCATGTTCTGCCTGACATTTTTTTAGGCATGCTAGTTTTTACGCGTAGAGGCGTCTTTTCGGCCCTCCTTCGGACATAGGGGCGCTCGTTTTTTTCTGTCCGTCACCCTGGTTTGGTTTGAGATGCAATGCCCTTTTTAGGCTTGGAGCCCTTCTTTCTTAGCAACTCTCCGATCTCGCTTGGGTCGTTCAAGTAGGCCCTGCCCGCTTTGGCATCGATATCTCCGGGCTGATCTTGATGTTTGTGTTGGTCAACCCCGTTACCTTTCATCCTTATGATTTAGGAGGGCTTGGGGCTGTTGAATACGGCGGACGATACCATTCTCTTTTTGTCCGGTTTATCCATTCCTTCTTGTGATTCCCCCTCAAAGCTTGTTCCCTTCAAGGGACGTCAGCAGCCCTTCCGTATTCTCTCTTTACTCTCGCTTTGTTTCGGGTGATATCGTTAAATATTGGCTCCTACGCCGGTGTTGCCCTCCTTTACCCGGTACATCTCAACTCCCCCTTTTCAGCGCTGGTATCCCAGGACAGTCTCCGTTACTTTGTGATGAACTTCATAACGAGCTTTCTTTTTTTCCTGTCGCTCCAGAACCTCCCCCCTCGCCTCGGCGCCTGAAGAATGTACAATTCTTTGCAGGTAAGATTCCCTTTATTACAAAGCAGCTCCCAGTTATCCGCACGATTCTGTTTTTCGACCTGTTGATCGGCGGTACTCTTAAGCACCCAGCGATGTTGCATCGTGGCGCGGTGGTCGGCAAACTGCACTTTTCTCTTATTCTCCTTTTACACTTCCGAGGAAAAAGGAAGTCCTGGTCTTATGCGGATCTGGCGTCCCCTTTGTTTGTGTCGCCAGACTTTGGCTGTCTTCCCGCCGAGGACGGTATGTCCACCAGCTTTTTCCGTCTACATAGTCTGAAATGAGGAGAGACTTTATTACTACAATTTCAGACGGCCTGACTTTTCATGCTGTGGGTCATACTTCTTCCGTCTCTTTAGCATTGATTGAAGTGGCCGATGCTTTCCCTTATTTTTTTTGACAAGCGCGTTTTTCTTTGGAGACTTAAGCTGAATCCAGTTTTGGTACCACTTAGATTGCTATTTTCGGCCCTGAGACGAAGCTTGCCCTTCTTTTTTTATTGAACCGTAACCAGCATCCCGACCATCTCTTCACATGACCGACCTTCGCGGCCCAAGGGCTTTTTCTTTGAGTGTCGTGACTTTTTCAAGATACTTGTTCACATCCCTTCCATCTTCTCTTCTCCTCGTGATCTCGAGTCCCTCTGAACATTTTCAAGCTTCGCATTTTTTGTTCATATATCAGCCAATCGGTCGAGAGAATGCAAAGTACATTTCCTTTTCCCAGAATGTGCCCTTCGGACATGGGTTCCATGTCTTTTTCTCTCCCTTTTCTGTTCGTTCTTCTTTCCCATTTCGTTTGAAGGTGCCTCTTAGGGCGCTGACATCAGTACCAGCCCCCTTTTTTTTCGCTTGTTACCTCGTTTTCTGGTAGGAGGAAGGTTCTTGTGCACCTGCGTTCCGTTTCTCCACGACGTATTGCGTCTTTCCCACCCGATGTGCTGCCTGCAAAGGTTTTCCCTAAAGCGAGCGATTTGCAGTCCTTACCTGAAGGCCTCAGAAGATCAATGAATTGGAAGAGTTCCTGCCTCAGCGCGATCTCGTCGATTACTCTTATGACTGCCTCCTTTTCTCTTATCTTCTTATCCCCCGTTGAGGGGGAGGGTCTGTGACTTTCCTCCCTTCGCTTGGCGTGCGCTTTGAGTAAGAGCTTTCCATCAGGGGCTCAGTCCCACTCTCCCTGTTTCCCGCCTCATCCTTATTCAGCTCCGTAGGTTCGGAAAATATCTCCTCTGCTCTATACCGCACAATGTTCCCCCAATAGGTAGTGTCCTCCTGTTGTTTCCTGAATTTCCTCGCAAAATCCTGACTTGGAATAGCCGATTCTGCCTCAAACTTGGCCGAAGCCGGCGATTTTTTTTTTTTCATCAGGTTGTTTCATTTTTGATAGTAGAGGGTCGAATCGTATTCCGCATCGACAGATGTGCCTATCAATCCCTGAATTCTTTCATATTGTGCTCGCTGCCCCGTTTCGTGTAGCCGCCGGTTCCCTTCACGTTGGCTGGCTAGATCCGGCAAACGTATTGAGTCTTTTCCTGAACAGGTTCCACTCGATTTTTCCTTAACGATGTGTGATATTTCGTCTTTTGCGGGAGCTGCACCTGAACACTTTTGGGTCATCGACACCGCCTCCGTTTCCACCCTGAATGCTTTTTGTTTCTGGAGGTTTTTCTTGATCCATTTCGTATCCAACGGCCTATTCTTTTATGACACATTTTTAATTTTTTGGTGTTTTTTTTTTTATGCCGTCTAAACATCGGCGTTTGTTTCGACTGGCTCCCTTTCTTTATCCTAACACCGTCGAAGCCTGCGGTGGATTCGATTTTCTGATTGATGACCCCAAGTGTCTTTGTCCTATCCTCTCACGGCGAGTAAGATTAACGCTTTTTTTTTCTAGCCCGGAGTGACTCGTTGTACAGACATATTCGGCTCTCAACGTTTGCTTCTTTCTCCCGGCGCCTGGCCTTATTTTGAGCCATCGTGTTCATATGATACTATGGCGCGATCCCAAATTGACCAGACCTTGCCCCCATTTTTTGACTTCTATTTTTGACTTTGACTTTCTGCAGCCATCTCCGATCTCTGTTGCGAACCCTTTTCCTAAGCCCTTAAAACTCTCCCCTTCTTTTTCCCGACCGTCTCTTGCTCAAGAGCGCTTTCAGTTTTTTTTTGTTTGCGCCTCGCTCCTTTTACCCCTGGCTTTTTGCAAAAGGAGTAGATCCAGGAAAGACCCATTTTTCTTGGCTTTTGCTCTAACAGAAAACCTTTCTGTCCTCTGCTTTTTTGACCTGAGTCCTGGATTTTGTCGCCTCTCGGGCTTCCCCTGTCTAGTGCCCATAGCGTTAATGTTTTCAGCTTCCCCCACTAACAGAAAAGAGGGGAGTTCCTTCTAGGGCATTTCCAATTTTACACAGTTTGTTTTCCGCATGTCCTTCGTCCTCGGACGAGTCTCGCTCTTCGGTCTGCTTTCCATGGCTCTACAGGATGCGGTTCTATTCGGCCTCCGCCTTGCTGTTCGCCTTTCTTCCCTCAAAATTTTGGTTTTTTCCTCGTACGCAAATGGATTTGTCCCTCATAAGTAGGGGTCTACGTTACTCCTGTGTTTTGCTTGAGCCATCTCCTCCACAGGCGGCGACGGCGATTTTCCGCGCCCGGACCTTTAATGCTGTTTATATACTTCTCTTTAGATTTGAGACCAGGGACTTCTGCACGCCTTTCATCCTCCGACCCTCTGCGAGCGAAGTTTTTTTATCTTTCCTGCTTTCAGCTGCGGGTTCTTGTGTTGAAATGTCATTCTCGGAACAACCCTTTTTTCTCACGTTGGGACAGAGAGTTTCAGAGGCTGAGCCCTTCCTTTGCTCCTCACTTGTCCCCTCATCTTTGGGCTGATTCACCTGGATCGTTTTTTGACTTGTTATTCGCAGTTCCTTCCCATTTTTTAACTTTGGTACGTTTCCTTTTTTTCTGGTCCTTGATCGCCCCTTGAGTCTTGATGCGGGATGATGGTTTTTTTTTTTTTGTCCGTTCAGGTATTAGGTGAGATCTTGATTAGTTCGTGGCCGGGATACTCTTCCTCTAAGGTGACCGCATTGCCCGACTTGAAGGCTGCATATCCTTTGCGACATCACGATATGGCAATCCTTCCGGCAGGCCCCTTTTTGCGTCTTTCGAGACGTATCATCATGTCATGGTCTTCCTTGATCGGTCCTCCCTTTTTATCGCGGGCACGATGGAGTGAATGCTCTCTTTTCTTTTGGACCCATAGGACGCTTCCCTCGTCGTTTCCGCCCATCATCTTGTGCACCAGTTTTCTGCATCTCCCGCAAGCATCTTCATTCATGGAGTTTCCTCCCTTTTTTTCCGACACAAGGTTTCGCCCCCGACATTGGGCTGTGAATTTTACGACTTGGCGCCATGTTTCCTCATTCGTTGTGCTTTTGCTTCCCTTTTTCTTTTTACTTTTGCCTATTTCCCGATCGCTCGCTCGCGTTTTGGTCATTCTGTTGATTCAGCTCTTTCGGCATCCACTTTTCACTTGTCTTCCATTTGAGGACCCACTCCCCCTGCGTCCTGTTTCGTCCCCTGTTACGTTTCTTCTTTAACGCCAGTTATCTTTTCTCTTCTTTTCCGTTTTGTTTATAGAGGATCCCATGGTTTCACTAAGATTTTTCGTTGGACGGTAGTACCTGTCCCTTGTCACGCACGAGTTATGGGTCCTCAGTGCATGATGACAGTGTCTTGACCCCCTTATACGTGCTTTTCTGTCCGATAGAACGACACTACTGCCCCGTTACCTCGTTGCGATCGACGACTCGGATTTTCATTCCTTTCTTTATTTTTCAGTTCTCTCCCTTTACCAGTTATCCCCGCCGACGCCGACCTAGTCACATTCTCCAGTCTCGTTCTTTTCTTCAAGAAACAGTCTTGATGGACTCGTGGATGTTTTTTTCGTCCCCACTCTTGAGGAGATCCCTCGTCACAAAATTCCGATTCAACAATTAATCTGCCTTCTTTTTTTGTCTCTTTTTTTGCGCACGTTTTTTTTTTTGCTCTTTCAGCGTCGTGGTTTGTTGGTGAAAGTCGAAGCTGGACGCTCAGCCTCTCCATCTTCCGCTTAGCTTTTCGTTTTTTTTCTCCTAAAGAAGGTAGGGCAGCTTTAAAAGTCTTCGCCGTTTTCTTCGCCCTCCTGCCCCTTTTCGTTATTGATTTCATCGGCTGGCCCTAGGCTTCATGTTTTTTTGCAGAGCCTCAAGTGCTGTCTTCAGCTTGCTATTGGCAGTCCAAGGGTGTGGATCACTTATCTTCCACCTCCCCCTTCCTTCCCTTTTCCCATGGGCGGCTCTTCAAGAGACGGCCCCTTTTTTTAAATGGGCGTTCCTTGGGGAGTCTTCCGTCCGTTTTCCGTCTCCTGGTCACACGATCCAGCTTCTCGCTCTGCTATGGGGAAACCAGTTTTATGCCTCCGGATCATTTTTTCCCGAGGGTCCCCCCATCGGGATTCCAATTTGGCTGCTTCTGAACAAGTCGAATTTACTGCCTCTCCTCATTGGCCTTCGGCATGTTTTTTTCCCCTGTTTTCTACCTTTGGCGATGGGTTTCTGGAATCTCTCCCCCTTCTCGGTCAAGACCGTTCCAGTTTCAGCTAGGTAAGAGTTGAGTTTCCATCCCTTCTTCACTTTCCTTTCGCTGCAATCCTGTGCGCCTTTAGTTTTTGGATTCTCGCAAATTGCTTCCTTGGTTTGGGACCAAGACCGGCGTCTTCCTCATGCTGTCCCGCCTTAAGGTGTTCTTCCGATGAACGCCATTCGGACTTTTTCTATCCCGCCTGCTACCCTGTCTTTTTTCTCCTAGGGTAGCCCTCTAAGAGCTTCTTTGTCTCTTCTTGAGACTGCCGACCCCCACCTGTTCCCTATCCTTCTTCCCTCTCCACGTTTGATTTGTTTAGTGGTGCTGTTCCACATCGATATTCGCTTTCGGTTTTTTTTGTCAGAGCGTGCGGCAAATCCCTTCTCAGCTCCAATTTTTACGCTATCTCTTTTCTAGCTGTCGCAAGTAGGTTCGTAGCCCTACTTCTTCCTCCGCTCCTCCCTTTTTCCCAATTTCTTTTTCCGTTTTTCCTTGATTCCAACGCTGAAGCCTGCTCCCCTCATTCTTTCTTTGCCGTAATTCCCTGTGATTCCTTTCTTTAGTGGATAAGGGTTTTGCGACTTCTGGCGTGAGGGCTTCCCTTTCTTTCCTTCCTTCCACATCTTCTTCTCTATTCCCCCCTTCAGTGAGACTCTTATTTTCCCTGGTATGACTCATAATCTGTTCTTCACTTTTGACAATTGATCCTCCTTGACAAATTTTATCGCCTCCGATCGTCATTCCC
>Ga0179593_1682935_pt1 | contig 11274 bp, 12 predicted proteins | sample CZODoug2_1_08_16_FD_185931 | JGI IMG/M metagenome (GOLD analysis project Ga0179593, IMG submission 185931) | Vadose zone soil fungal communities from Angelo Coast Range Reserve, California, USA - CZODoug2_1_08_16fungal (PacBio error correction) | ecosystem: Environmental > Terrestrial > Soil >... | reverse complement strand
ATACATCTCTTTTCGGTAGGTGTATTCTTTTCCCCCTCCGACCCTTTCGGCCCCCGCGTGGCTTCTTGACCGTCTCGTTCTAGCAATGTGGCGGCTCCCTCTGAGAGCTGAGTCAGAAACTCTTCGGTTTGAAAGCCCTCCTTTCTGAGGTAATGACGGCCGATTTGAGCGACATTCACTTAGCCGGTCTGTACTAAACTCACCCCCTCGGTCCGTGCTAGCGTCCTGCGAGCCCCCTTTTAGCCGGATGCCTTTTTTCCCCTTTCTTTTCTATGACCGGTAAACCCCCTTCCTCCCCAAATCTCTACCCTGGGACGCCCCAATCTGCTTGTTTGGTAGGAAAATTCGATTTTGCTCTTACTAAGCTCTTGACAATCTGTGTGAGCTTATTTTCTTCCGCCGAAAAACTATTCTCTTAGAGGCATGGAATTATTATCTAGACGAGTTAGCTCCCTTTAAAGTGATACTAGACCTCCCTATTTTTAGGTAAGAACCGGCCCCCCTCCTTCCGCGCCCCGTAGGCATCCGTCTACGAAACCTATTTCTCTCACTTAAGATCTTTCGAAATTGAATTCAGGCTGACTATGAGTTTTTCTATCCTCCGTCAGTCCGTGGCCCCTTCTGACAAATCTATTGTCCGTTTGGTCGAACCTTTACTCTGTTTTCCCGACGCAGAGATGCTTTTCATCCCAAATTGTTATCTTTAATGATAAAGTGACCGCTGCTGAAGGGAGCGAGCCCGCCCTAGTTGCCCTCCGGTGCTTTCCCTCTCCCCCCTTACAATCGAAGAACTCCACGGTCTTCTTTTTTGGTCCTTTTTGTAGTAATTCCATCTCCACCTCGAAGGAGCTCGTACCTTACCAGTGAATGAGTCCTCCCCTCATCGTTATCACGTTCATCACAAGCGAACTCCCCGCGCCTCTGCTAAGCGCTTTTGCCCCCTCTTTCCTGGCGGATCCGGCCCCCCCTCTTTTTTCATGCCTCTCGTGTCGTCCCCCTTTCCCCCCCTTTCCTTGCATCCCTTTTCGAGCACGGTCGTGATTTCTTGCCCACTGCGCCATGAGTCTTTTCAAGGCTCGGGTTTCTTGGTGAATTTTTTGCCCCTCCCCCCTCCTCCTCCCGACTGGCATACTTAGACTTTCGACCCAACCTCGTCCAGGTTTCTGTCCACGCTCGGCTTTTTGATTCCAATCTCAAGAAGACCCTTCTCCTAGAAGGGACCCGATTCTTCCCCAAGAGAGTGGTTCTGTTTACATGCTCGCGGGCTCTTCAACGATACCCCCCCCCTTTCCCGCATCGATTTTTTTACTCACCCCTTCTTCCCCACGCCGCCGAGCAATTCTTCCTTCTTTGGAAACCCTGATCACGTTCCCTTTGTTCAGAGGATATGCAGACAACCCATGTCCTTTTCCTTTTGTTCCCTCGCTTATGTTGCCCGGAATTAGTTCGTTCATGGGTGACGACTAGATCTTGTCAGAAGTCCTCTGAGGCGTTGTCTTGCCCCTTTCCCGTAGGAATTGGTTCCTTCTCCTGAGTTTTTCTTGGCTGACGACAAAAGAAATCGCTCAATCGCCTAGGTTTTTTTCTTTTCTCTCAGCTTATTGCTAGCGATGTCCCCCTGACTCGAAGTCCTTGCGCCCTCTGAGAAGATTCGACCGCCATGGGCGAAGCGACTCCCTGATCCCCTTTAGACTTGACGCCGATATGACTCTTTTTCCTTCGTGTCTAAAGAGCGTAAACGTCCCCCCTTCTCCTCGGTGACTGCACTGATTTTCCTCCAGATTTCCTCTTGTGAGATAGACGCCGCCACCCTTTTTTTTGGCTCACTCTAATGTTTCCTCTTATAAGAGTGAAGACTCCATTTTCCAGAGTTCACGGCCTTTCTCTTTAAGAGCAAGCTGCTCGCCCGTGACAGGCGGTTTTTTTATAACAAAGAATCAGGGACTTTTTCTCAAGTAACCTCGTTTCTTCTTCTTTTTCCCTTTCCTTATCCCTTTACGCGTAAAGAGGCTGCGCATTAATGCATGAAGGTGTTCCCTTCTAGATATATTTTAACCATATCTTCTTTTTTCTATGAGCTCGTAAAGCCTTGTAACTCATGAACATGTAGGCTCCTTTCGTTAAATGTGTCCTCAGCTAGGGCTGTGAATTATAGATTCCCCTAGAATATTTCGCCCCGCCTTTACACAGACCGGAAAGTTTTCTTTCTCTGCGAGTTCGGTTTCCTCCTCTATTCCATGACTATTTTATTAGCGAGAAGTTTTTCTCCCCCCCCGTTAGACGGAACACCTTTTTTACTCCGTACTGCTGACTCCAGAAGACAGTAATAGATACTGACATTCTTCCCTCCCCTCAGACCTTTATAAGATGCGTTCTTTACTCTCAGGATTTTTGTGAGGATAGGCTTGATCAGTCTCCCCTCCCGATTCACGGATGCAGTGACCGAGGAAAGCTGACTCCCGCCTTGTCTTCCTTGGCAATCCCCTCACCCCCTTTACCCTCTCCCCCCCCCCCCCCCTTCCCCCAATCACCCCCCTCTCCTTACCTTCTTCACCCCCCCCCCCGCCTTCCCACACCCCCCCTCTCTTACCCCTTGCCAATCCCCTACCCTACTCTTCCCCTCCCCGACTCGTCTTATACATCGCTTCTTGTCCCCCACCTACCTCTACCTCCCTTTCCCGCCCCCCCCTTCACCCCCTTCCATCGCTTTCTCCTGCATGATCCTTTTGTCTCTCTCAACGGCTTAACCTGCTCCTCTTGAAGCATGCTCTAAGCGGCTTCGTGGCGTCTTACAAACACCCTGCAGATCCCAATCCAATCGGCAGCGACGACTCCCCCTCCCACCTATTTACTGACAGCGCTTCATCCCCCTCCCTTATTAATGCCGGACGCTCTCACTTTTTTTTTTGTGCGCCGTCGATGTTTTCTCGGTCCCCCCTCCCCTCCCGCAGTGTCCTGCTTCGAGCTGGACGTGATCTCGGTTCCCGAGGTAAGTTTCCCCCCTTGCATGCCGTTTGTTTTTTAGTTTGACTCGGCCGTCGAATTTTCCGAGACATCGTCGATGTCTGTACTTCTCCTTTCCTCCCTTTTGCGCGTCTCCATCGTATTGATTCTTAGCCTTTCTTTTTTCGAGTTTCCCTCAACAACGGTCGATTTGTCGATCTTTTTTAGCTCCTCGCTCAGGTCTAGTGTCTTTTGTACAGTCCAGCGTCTGACTTTTGTGAAAACAGCTCCGCCAGTGCCTGTCACGAAATGGACCTCCCTGCCCGTCCCCCCCCTCGTATTTCCTGTGGCCAACCTTCTTTCCCCTTCATATTAATTAGAGTATTCCCCCTTATATCAGAATTGAGACGATTCTCTTTGAGCGTTTCCTCGGGTTTCTTTTCCCTCTTCTAACCGATCGGATCAGTCTAATGACCCTTACAATTCCCGGATGCCATTCTTAGGACTTTTTTAACTCCCCCACTTGACTCCACCTGTTCGTCGGGCGCTTCACCCGTATTCTCAGGATCGGCCAGAGCTCCCTTGCAGCATTTTTTACTTTGCTCCCTTCTTAGCTCGAGAAAACACCTCCCTTTGCAGCTCTCTTTTAGTGCCCTTCGGCCTGAGCAAGGATCGCGATCCCTCCCGCCGCCCACCCTCGTCGACGTCGCCCTCGTCTAACATAATAGCCCCGCGTCTCCTTTGAAAAAGAGGTTCGGATGCGAACCTTGGCCTCTTCTCGTTCCTCCTCTTTCCTACTTAGTTGGGAATCCTTCATTCACATAGTGATTCGAGTATTAGAAGGTCCGCGCGTTTTCGGAGGATTCATCTTGCCCTCCCGTCTCATATATGTTTTCTTAGAAACGAGCCCCTTAACTTTGACCCTGTGTAAAGCGAAGTTCTCAGACAACCGTTTCTTTTAATTTTACAACCTTTTTCAGTTATTGCATTAAAGTATGTTCTTCTTTTTTTTTATGTATTTTACCCTTAATTAATAAGTTAAACCCCTAAGAGAGGAACTGCTCTCCTCCTAAAGAATTGCGGCTGACTAGGCTCCCCTGTATTAGAATCTCCCTCCAGTAGTTAATTTTCAATAATCTGCGAATTTCCCTACCCGTTTAGCGATCATGCATCCTACAGAGACACGTAGTAACTCAGCCTTTCCCACACGCATTCCCTACACGCGGATATTTCTCACAAGACTCTTTTTCCCTTAATAAGACCAGGTTATTTTTCTTCTATTATAGATATTTCAACCATCAGTTTGTGTGCATGATCCCTCCGAGATCGATTTTTCTTAGGTGTTTATCTTTTAACAGGTTAGGCTAAGATCCATTCCCCTTTCGTGGGGAGTCTGTTTTCTTAGCTTTGGTTAGATGCAATCTTTCCCCTCCCAAAGAGTTTGGAAATCTGATGCCTATCTTTGAGCCCTGAAGGAGAGGCATTTCTAGAGACCATACACGGCAGAGCCTTACCTTTCACAAACTTGTTTGGCTACGTTTTTTCTAGATCGGAGAGTTTCTCACTTTTGCCTGAAGTTCAAATACAAAGAAAAAACGCCTTTAGTCCCCATTATGCTTAGTTGGATTCCGGGAGAGCGTCTTGGACATCACTCCCTCCTCTTATCCACTCGCCAGACTGTCTTCCCTAGTATCTTACTGACCCACAGTTCTTTCTCTCGTTCTTATTATTATTTTTCTCGTGGCGAAGAGATAGGAGACTTCTCGTAATAGACCTACCGCTTGGCGCCTCTCCCTGTCCCAGGATGAGTTCCCAGTCTTCAAACCTCCGTTCGCTCTCCCCAATTTGTCGGATCTCCCTTCTTGGTGTCACCTCCCGGCTTCCCGTTTTTCATGAGTTTTTTTCTCGAGTTCGGCGTCGTCGACTTGTTAAGAGCATCTTTTTGATCGATCCCTTTGTCCCGATTTTCTCCCTTGCCGCAGCCCCGCCGGCTCCGCAGAAACGTGTTTTTTTCTTTCTGCTCTCCATCGTTATGCTAGGCTCTAGAGAACATGTGCCTCCTTCTTCTCGCCACTCTCCCCCGTACTTAACCTTCGGGGCATTACCTTTGGAGGTGCTGCCTAAAGGGTACACCGATCCCCTTTTCGTGTAGGTTAACCCCCTCTTCGGTCCCGAATGTGGGTGTACACTTCTCTGAACTCCCCGTACCATTCAACGCTTTCTCCGTGCACTCTCCTTCTAGGTCTAACAGTGGCCGAGCGGAATGATGATATTGCTCCTTCCAGTTGCCTGCCTCCCTGATGTTGTCCGGCGTGTGAACCCGCAGGCACGCTGCGCCCCGGATTCTGTCCCCCATGGCTTTCCTGGCGTCGCCGTCTGACTTCCCTATTAACTTCGAGAAGTCGTAGACCTCTTTTAACTCTCGGACCCCCTTTCTTACACGCGCTTCCTGCCCTTTATTCAAGACGTCTTTCTGACTCCTTGTGAAACAAGCAGATGATTTTTCCCAGTCGGTGTGCGGGAGCTCTCCTAGTACACTCTTCAAACGTCACTCCCTATTTTTTTTCCTTTCCGACCCCGGTCTCCCTCCGTACGCTCGCCCGATAGGAAACCGTACGGAGGACGGGTACCCCTTTCACCTTCCCCACCCGTAAAATTTCCTTCCCCTCCCTGCAGCTTGGCCCATTTAACGGTTCATGTTAATGGGGTTCCCTTTTTGACCTGGGGATCTGGCAGAGGGTTGCTCTCGGCTCCTGCTGCCTTTTATGCGGCAGGACCGTCGGGGAAGCCGCCATTTTCTCAACCTTTCCATCTTCTATCGACGTACATTCTCTTTTTCCTGGATCTCCCTTCCTCTATAGGTCATGCGCAGCATCCCACCCGTGTTCTACTCCTCCCCCCCCGCCCGTGGACGCCAACAGCGTTGGTGTCTGGAAGCCGAGCGCACCCAACGGTTTCCTTCTTCGACGCGTCGTCTCTCGATTTTTAGGGGTGTTTCTTCCTAGAGCGCGTCAGATTGTCCTTGTTAGCTGATCTCGCCGGCAAGGACGCCCCTTCAAGCGTCGGCTCGGCGCAGAGTTTGAATCCTTCTCTCTCGCTACTCCTCCAAGTTCATCTCGTCTACCGACACGCTGCTTTGAACTCAGAAAGGACCGTTGTTCGGTGTTGAGATCCCTCCCTCTTTTAGTCCGCGTTTGTCGAACACTCTGTGCTCCTCTTCAATTCGGCCCTCTCACATGATCCCCGTACCGCTTTCCTTTGGTGGACGGATCTTCGCCGTCACCATCCGTTGTTGTAGAGAGATATCCCCTCCCCTCGGAAATGCCCCGCGTTTTTACTGGCTCCCATGCTGGTACGTCTTCAGCGACCTCTTGCTTTTCCCCGTGACCGAGATATTTGGTCGACCCTTTGATTATTCGCTGTCCGAGGTGCGGGTTTTGCGGATGTCTCCTATATTTTCCTGATGAGGAGCGACCTTAACTTTCGAGCCCGAACCAGGCTGTTGATCGTCTTACTTGGCGGTGGCTCTTATCCCGTACTCTCGCTAAGTATTATGCACCCCGGACCCCGTGATGGCGTCGACCCCTCACGCCTTCTCTTTGCTATCAACCTTTAGACAACTTTTTTTCCCATCTGGCTGTCCTCGGCTTCGGCTTCTCGTTTCTCTCGTTGCCTTTAATGAACTTCCAGGCTTTGTCGTCATGACCTGAGGCTCTGTGCTCCCACTCCCTTCATTGAGTTCTGTCGATTAACCAAAATGCGCTGTCCCATAACATAGCGCTCAGCCCTCGCACGAAGTACTAGTTGTCCGGCACCTCAAAGCCCTGACCCCCCTCCTTTGATTTGCATTCCGAGCGCCCCGGCGGGTTACATGGGTCTTCCTTTTCGTTCGTCTTGCCGCCTTCGTCCCGTTTTTCCGATCGAGCCGCGGCCTTTCTCTTTTCTTGCCGTTTCAGGAGGGGAACAAAACGATGCATGAGTTTTGGTCCTCCTTTCCCTTTTGACGGAGACGGCCTCTTCACAATAGGAGATGTCCGCTTCTCCTTTGCTATCCTCCCGCGAGATCCTTTATTCTTTCTGCCGCCCGTGTGAAATTTCTGGTCTGATCGAGGAAGTCGATCCGCTCTCCGCGTCCAGTAAAGCGTCTCGTCGCGCCCCGTTGCCTGCCCATCCTCTTGCCCGTGCCCATGAAAGAAATGCCCATATTCCGCACAAAATTCATTAATTTGAGAGAACCTCCTTCATTCCTTCTAGGATCTCCGACCCGTGGATATCGTGCCCACTTCTTCTCTTTTCTGTCTGCCCCGGTTTTTGGCAGCGTTTATTGCGCACACGCCTTTCTGGGCGCGGACTGGTACCTTCGTTGAGCTGAACTTGTTTGCTCCACCCTTTGAATGAATTCGACTTTCTGTTTGCTTTCCTTGTTTCTTTCGATTCCAAGCCCGAGGACCCCCCCCCAGCGGCTTCTGCCCTCCCCGCTGCTGGTTTTCTGCGGACTCGACCAGTCCAACACTTTTCATGAGCCGCTACGGTCGTTTTCCACATTCTATAGGACCCGGCTGATCATCTGCTTGCGATAGCCTCTCGGCTCCCAAGTAGATGACCCAAGCCGTGATTTACCTCAAGGCTATGCTATCACCTTGCTATTTTCTGGTTCTCCTTCTCCCTCGAACAAGAGGCCGCCCCGATGAAGAGCCCGCCGTACTCCTACTGAGAACTGCCGGCTAGCAGACTCGCTGGTGGCTCAGATCGACTCAAGATCTTCTTTCATGCGGCCTTGTTACCCCAAGGGTGTTCCTTTTCCCCCACGCAGAATTTTTAACCCAGGAGTGGGTGAGTTGGTCCCCCTTTGTTCATCCCCCTTCACTCTTAAAGTACGACTGCACCATCCCCCCCCCCCCGCCCTTTGTTCCCTAGAGCCATTCCTTGCCCCGCTTATAGTTTCCCTGTTGTTACAGCCTCGGCTCTGCCGGCTGTTTTCTCACAGGCCGTCTTCCACATTCCTGCGTGATTTCCCACACACAGCCTTTTGGTATTTTCTGTAGAATTCCCGCCTCCGTCGAATTCTAATTCCTTTGATGGCTGAGTTTTTGGGTTGAGTTTGCTAGACGACGTTTCCACGCCCCACGCTTCCTTCCCCTCTCTTTCCCCGATGACATTGACCATCTCCTTTCTTTCCGAGATTCCCTTGTACTTAATGAATAACTCCCTACATAACGAGCCCACGGGATCGAGTTTCTCTTTGTGCGAGAAGAGAGAGCTTTCTGGCTCTTTTCGTTATGTTCCTGCGGAGATATCCCTCCCTCTCTTGAGCCTAATTTGTGTATCGACCGGTTAATTGTATTTATCTCGCTAGTCCCTCGCTCTATGTCCCTCCAACCACCACGCTGTTGTGCCGATCTACTTATTTGATATAGCCGGACGGAAATGGAGAGCTCTACCCGGCATCTGATTTTACAGTGCCCTCATTTACTTGGTTTCTAGCGCGGGCGCTCTTGGCGGTTTTTTTTGTTCCCCTTCTCTTTTTTGTTGCTGAACAGGGTAAAACAGCCTCATACCCCCCCAAGCACCCCCTTTACCCGGTCCCAGGGCCCAGTCTGCTTCGGGAGAAACCCCCTGGCTAGTGTCCAACTCGCCGCTATTCCATCTCCCCGTCCCTTTGATCTCGCCCCCTCGAGCGTCCTCCCGATATTACCCGTTCGCTCTACTCCGTGCTCTCCTCCGCTCCAACGATGGGTCGGTCCCGTGTCCCGCCGTGCCGGCGCCCCACTTTTTCTCTTCCCGCCACTTCCCCCCCTCCCGCCTGGCGTCCCCCCCCGGGCTGCTCTCCTTTCTGATCGACGTTTTGCTTTCCGCTTTTGAACTATGCCGCGCCTCCCTCTCCTTCCTTGCCCGGCCCCTTCGAAACCCGTCGAATGAGACCCCCTCTACGCACACACTCCACACACCCACGTCCCTGGTGCCGAGGTCCCACACATGTGCCTGCTTGGAGCATGCTTGTTTGACATCTCGTCGACCCTCACCTTAATTCCAGCAGAGCCACAGTAACCTTTTCCAGGGATGTTTCTCCCCCTTTTCCCACAGCTCGCCTCATCTTCCTTCCCAGAGTCTCTTTCTCCCAGGTTCAATCGATCTTTTCTCTTTTACCCGGACTCCCCAGCCCCCTTACTCCCTTTCTGTGTTTTCACTTGAAAAGCAACCTCTGAAATCAAGAGCGCTCAATCTTGACTCTATCAATGGGTAGACTATCCCCTGGCCCCTTTCTGCGAATTTGTCCTTTTTTCCGGACCTTCCGAATCGCTCAATAGAATGTTCGCTTCTTCCCTTTTTCTCTCCCCCCTGGAATTCAGTTCTAAGGGAAGTTAGCCTCTCTTTATTAACAGGGGCGCCTTTTCCCCGAGCTAGCTTAGCTGACCTTGAAAATAGACATTTCTTCTTCCAATTTTTTTCTTCCCTCACCCCGACAGTCCGAGAGAATAGACCATTAAAACGGCAAGGAGCCTCCCCCCCTTATGTGCTCGCGTCCGTTCTCCCTTAAAACGATAGACAACACCCATGATCTTTTTTTACTCCATCCTTTCCTGCAGCCTGCCCTCGTCTTGAAAATCCCAGATACGGATGAGGGTACAACTGCATTCCTTCCACCATTAGTCACCCCACCCAACTTTCTGTTGTCCTTCTCCTCTCCGTGTCGTCCGGTTTCGGTATCGTGTAGACTGATGTCCTCCCCCGTAGACTTCGGTCTTTTCTTCTAGCGCGGCCGATTCTTATTTTTTATTGCATTCCCGGTAGTGCCACTTTTCCTCCCCGAAGATTAGTATCCCGGCGTCCTTTCATTTCCTCCCTCCCTGGCCCTTGAGAGAAAAAGACGGATTCGGAGCGTCCTTCCCCGCGCTTAAGACGAAGGAACTTTCCGGGCACTTTTTTTCAAGCCCTTGAGGCGTGGCCGAGCCGTTTCTCTTTCAGGGAGCTCAACCTTACGTCTTATTTTCTCGCCTGTACTAAAGGGTACTTTCGGTTGATTCTCGACTCCTCTCCCCAGATGACGCGGCGGCCTATTTCGAAGAAGCAAAATTACAGTTCCTTTTTTCGCCTAGCGAGGTGAATACAGAATACCCCCTTCCTCATAGTAACATTCTCTATCCCCATAAGAAACCCTCTTTCTCGCACAGACTAATCCGGCCCCCGGTATATACCTCCATACCTTTCTTTCTAACGTAAACGACAAGGCCTTATCAATCATCCCACTGATAAAGTACGTAAACCGAGGCGGTTCTTCCCCCTTTTCCTTCGGTAAGGATACCTCTTCATCTCGTTTGTTGTTGACGCAGCTTCCCCTTCATGCAGAAATTCCTTCCCCCTTTAATGGTTACTCTCCAACGGAATCAGCAGCGCAATTTCGGGTTAATTGACCGCGGATCCTTCTTCTTTTTCTTCGATAACCTCACCTACTGACCTCCCTTTTGAGCGCCTCGTTCTGCTTGTAGACCACGAGATGACGTAGGCGCAGTCTTTTCTTCTAAAATCGTCGAGCGTCATCCTTTCTTGACGAGTCCTGGCGGGATTTCCTCTCCCCGTATTTCCGGTTCCTCTCCATTCTGACCCTCCCGCGATAGCCTCCGCTGACCTGCGAGTCGAACCCGCACCCTTTCCCTCGGTTCAGCAGCCTTTTCTTCTAAAACGCCTGTTGCTGCGCTGTCAACGGGATTCCTTTCCATAACTCTTAATGCGGCAAGCATGACCCTCCCTCGCTCCCGAGCATGCCACGTACCTTTCCCCTATTGCGCAACGCCTGCTACGATGACTTTGGATCGGGTCAAACAACCTCCCTTGCCTCTTCACTAAACTCTTCTCTCCCGCCCACCGCACGCCATTATTTAGCGCGGTCACCGCCTTACCTATGTCCGGCACTCTACCCCCTCTTCGTACCATTGTTTCGGCGTTCCTCCGCTGACTTCCGTGATCATGTTCTTTTCGAGCCGTGATCAGGCGGGCGGGTCTTTTGAGTGTAAAAAATCGATGCATGACGGGTCTTGTACCGGCCGCGTGTGAACCTGGCGATGTCCTGCCCAATGCCTCGCTTTTTTTTGCTTCTCTATTGTCTCTTGCTCTTTTTTGAGAAACGCCGATTCAGCAACTGTCAGCGTCTCTACGTGATCTGGTCAGTCGCGGCTTTACCCTACAGCGTTCCCCGGCCGGCGCCTTTACACAGACTACTCCTTGTCCCCTGCAAGTCACTGCAAGAACGCTTGAACAGGATTGCCCTCGTCTTTCAAAGGGCCCGCCCCCTAGCGGCTCGCGCACATTACGAGTTCCTAGTTCTCATGTGAG
>Ga0179593_1526219_pt1 | contig 11274 bp, 16 predicted proteins | sample CZODoug2_1_08_16_FD_185931 | JGI IMG/M metagenome (GOLD analysis project Ga0179593, IMG submission 185931) | Vadose zone soil fungal communities from Angelo Coast Range Reserve, California, USA - CZODoug2_1_08_16fungal (PacBio error correction) | ecosystem: Environmental > Terrestrial > Soil >... | reverse complement strand
CGTCCCGTATCGCCTTTTTATGGCCTCCCTTTTTTCTCAAGCCGACCTTTTACCTTTTGTATCACTTTTGAACCAATGAAGCCATCGCATTTAGTCTGATTTTAGTCCTCCTCCTGTGTTTTTGATCCCTCCAATCGGCGAAAGAGGCGCCTCTCTTCTTCACTCCCCTTCATAACTCGCCCCCTTCCATGACAGATTATCCCCCAAGTAGCCCCAGCATGCCATCACCGTTTTTTCTCTTCCAGTTGCTCTCCGGATTTTCGTTTTCCCAATATCTTCACAGGCTGTTGTTAATCCCCGTTCCAGTTCCTCTTTTCTGAACCATCCCATTTCTGTTTTAAGCCAATGTTCCTTTCGTTAACGTCCCCCCTTACGCGCTTCCCTTTACCCTTTTTTCTGTCCGATGAACACGCCTTCCCCTCCTGTCTCCTCCCCCCCTTTCCAAGCATATGCGGAATTCCTTCTTAGAGTGGCTTTCCCCCCACACCAGTTCCTCCACCTTTTTCAGTCGCAAATTTTCCCTTTCCCGATATTCTTCTTTCACCCCTCCATGTTTTCACGACGATGAACCTCTCCCTCCGGCACCTTACTCAAAGCCCGTCAGACCATTCCCTTTTTCTCATTGCACGCTTTCTTTTCCCAAGCAGCGGTCTCAACCCCCCCTACTTTTTCTGGTATTCGCCCCCCCCCCTCCCTTCATCGACGCGAATCGTGTATTTACTCTCTTACCAATCCATTCCTTCTCCGCCCTCCCCGCCGCTCTGCCCTTGTTTTAATGACCCGACCTAACTAAAAGCGTTGTGATTTAGGCCCCGTTTTTATTTGACGTCCTTTATGTTTCTTTAACACGCTCCCCTTCCTTTCTTTTCCAATGGCGTAGTGCTTCCTCTCTTTACTCTTTTCTCCTCTTCCAGTTGCCCGACTCTTCCTTCCCTTGCGGTTCTCCTGAAATGTACAGGCTCTATGCCAATGGACATTCCTGAGACCCCCTCATTTTTTTTCCGTCAGCCCCGGCTCGAATCGGGCACTTTTGTCCCCTTTCGCGCTCCCCCCTTCGACTCGCCTTCCTTTTACCAAACTTTACCTCGTTTCGCAGTTTTAGATGGATCTCTCCCCCCACCCGTTGAACTACCTTTTCAACTCGCGATTCCCAACTCCCCACCAACACGGACTCCCCCACTTCTGAAAATCTTCCTTCCCTCTCCCTCCCATCCTTTTTTCTTATCTCAAGTGGTATGACACATTTTTGAGTGTCTCTCTTTGACTCGATATTCCCCTGTTTATCCCCTTTTCTCTTCTTTTCCCAACTCTTCCAGGATTCTTTTTTTTCCCACGCTTTTTGCTTGCCGGTTCCTCATTCCCTTTTTCGGCCGGTCAGATAGCGATCACATGTAATGACTTGCGATTCTCCCCTTTACTGACTTTCCTTTGGTAGGCTTTTCCACCGGGTATGTCCTTTTCTCTTCCATTTCTTCCTCTCCCGCAACTTAGCGTTGAGTGAAAATTCTTATCATTGGGTCCGTGACCTTGGGATTGTATAGATCTCTTTTCTACGCCATTTGGCTCCTTTCCCTCCTGCTTCTTCTTGCGACCCTCATACCTTACCGTTCCCCCCACTATCTTTTTTACCTACCCGGATCTTGCCTTTTTACAACATAACCTTTCATTGGGGTCCTTTTTTTTTTTTTCTCACCCCCTTCTTTGGACACTTCGAGCTTTCTTTAGTTCCCACTTTAATTTCTTTTCCTGAGTTCATCCGACGTTTCCTTACTGTGCGATCCTTGGCGTTTTCTTTATACGGAACGGACATTGCTTTTCCTTTCCCTTTCTTTACCCTTGAGTACTTCAGACCGCGTTATGTTCAACAGACCCGGACCTGGTTTCCTTCTAATTAGCGCGGCTTTTCCTTTTTTCCTTCTTGTCGATCCCCCGATTTGCGTGAAGCATATCACTCGTCCCCCCGCGGCTTGGACCCCTCCCCCGTATTATTCCTTTTTTTTTTTATGTCCCCCCTCTCCCCCGCCAGGAGGAGCTTTTCAGTATCTCGCCTTTTTTGGACGCCCTCGCATTTTTTTCTTTCATGCCCAGGCCGTTGTAACATTTTTCCCCTTCTTTTACGCGTGGATAACGATCCCTCCCGTTGTTTCCCTTTTGCGGATGACCCCCCCCCCCCCCTCCTTTTTAGTATAGTGTCTAACTGTTTTTTTCTGTGGATCCATGGTGACTTTCTTCTACATCCGTTGCGAATGATCTTGATTTGGCTAGTCGGCGTATCCCTGGTTTCTTTCGTGGCCCCCCCCTTCTTTGTTGGGTTCTTGGGAGACTTGGGGGCTAAAGTTCTGCTTGTGCGTCCACAACCGCCTCTTTTCGTCTTTTTCCTTGGGATTTCGCTCCCCCTGGCGATGTCGCCCTTTTTTCCCTCTACCGGCGTGCGGCGTTCCTCCCTCAGTTTTATCTTTTTCCGATAAAAGTGAAAGGAAAAGTTCCCGTTCAGGGCCTAAGGACAGGGAGGGGAGATCCTACTGCTCGACAGAGGCTGTTCTTTTTTCTTTAGAAGAAACTCTTTTTTTGCCCCTTTTGTTTTTTCCCCTCCGCCAGACACCGCCATTTTTCTTGCATGAGGGATTGTGAGACCTGAGACGCGTGGTTTCCTCTCCGAAAACTTTGGGCGCGCCCCCCGGCCAAAAGGCTAACAAAGTTCTCTCTTTTTTTTTATTCTTGACATTTGTTACCGCCCATAGATTAACTTCCCGGATTAGTGCAGAACCCTTTTTGTTGCTTCTTCCCCTCAATGTATCGAGCCGCTTTCCCCCCGCAATTTAACTTTCAGCTTCTACGCGGTGTTTTGTCTGTTTCCCTTTGTATTTCCGAAAACGGACGGGGCGCTGTCCCCCCTGCCACTTGCTGCCAAGCATCCCTTTTTTTTTTTTGGTCCTTTTGACGCGACGGCGGTGCGCAAACATTTCCCGTCTTGCGGAGGTGAGTCCAGTTTTGGGGTGTTCTCCTTGTTTTTCTTTCCCTATGCCACCTTTGTGGTCTGCTGTGTTCCACCCTTTTTTTTTCATACCGGCCCGAGCCCGGAGTTGACTTTCGCCTCCCTGACCGTTCGTTTCAGATTTTTTATCCTCATCTCCCCTTGGAGCTGGTGAAGTATTTTCGGTCCTTTCGCACGGAGCTTGTTGTCTTCTTTCCACAGCGCCTGCGTGAAATTTTTCTTTTTCAGCTCGAGGTGAAGACACTCGTTTTGATTTTTCTTTCCCTTTGACGAAGATTATGTTTCGTTCTTCGTTTAGTCCGTTACGGAGCGTTGAAGGGTGGGCAGGTATTAGTATCGCTTTCCCTTGGACGACCTTGGACACGCCGCGCTTAATTTTCCCCCCCCTTGATCGAGGGTGCTCTTGTCTTCTTTTTTTTTTTTCGATACGGTGAGCGAGTGGGTTTTTTTAACTCTCCTTTGAGCGATTTCAGAAACACCGTTCCCCAGCTAGATTTTCCTCCTCAGAAGCTGTTGAAGGTGGTCTCCCTTTTGTTAAACCAAAATTCGGCTAGAGTTTCTAGATTTTTCCCCCCTTTCCCCTCGACGGAACCTTTCTCATTTTTCTACGTCCGGTCCCTCCAGTAATTTTTCTCAGTTGATGATGGCCCCTTATTAAACGATTGCCGGCTAAGGTCTTTCTCCATGCGATTTGATAGTATCTCTCTCTTCCTCCTTCTTTTTGTTGTTCTCTCTCTCTATTTTCAAAAAGACTTTCGCTTACTCTAGAAAACGTTTGGTCGCCTCCCTCATTAAATCCCCTCTTTTCTCCCAGCCAAAATACATTTAGTTTCCTCCGGACGTCCATCCTTTTTCTTTCCCCTAATTCAAGTTGCCAATTTCGTTTTTCCCGCATTTAGGGGTGTACCCAACCCCTTCTCAAAACCTCGATACAGCAAGTTCTAGAGGTCCCCTTTTTCCGATATATAGGCACGTTCTGCGTTTCAGTCGTCCCCCCAAATCGTCGACCCGCGTCCCGACTCCCCCCCTCTAGCAAAACGTTCCCCCCCATGCGTTTCCACACTAACACATGCCCCAGTGCAGTTTTTGTTTGCTTGTGTCCCCCCTTCCCTATCGCTCTAACTGAAATCATTACCCCTTGATCCCATAGTCCCCGGCCGTTTTTTTCCTGACCAGGAATTCCTTGTCCTTTTCTTCAGCCCCCAGTCATTGTCTTCCACGAGAAACACCCCTTTTTTTGCGGCTCCTAATGTCATCCACCCTTCATTGCTCCTTTCCTGTTCCCGGGCACCTCCGCATTCTTCCCCTAGTTGTTTCTGTAATTTCCATCCCCCTACGTTTTTTTTTTCCTAGTGCCCTAATTCCCGTCTCTCTGATATTCGCCCTCCACCTTTCCATATGTCCTGCGAACCTTTGCTTCAAATCAACTGACTCCCTCTACCCTTCGTTGCGCAAGCCGTCGCGTCCCCTTTTAGGAGGATCACCAGCCCCCTGATCCTTTCTCCTTTTTTATGTATCAGCGCCCGGCCGTTTCGTTACCCAAGCTTTTGCGCTCCAGGTATCGCCGTCCGTGATCTGCACTTTTTCACCTTCCCTCCCTTTGAATGATCCCATCTGAAGAGCAGAACCCCCCCCTTGCCACTCTCCTTGCCCACTGAATGTCGATTTGAAATGCTATCCAAACCCTCCCCCCCCTTTTTAAGTTTGGCCGAGGTCACGCGACCCCCTTTCTTCAATGGATTGCACCACGTCTTTGTCCCCGTCCTTCCCCCCGCACAACCCCCTTTCCAATGTGAGTTGAAATTCTTCCTGAACTAACCCTTCCTTCCAGCAGTTTCTTTTGCGCGTCATTTTTTTTTTGCGACTTCTTGAAATCTTCCGTTTCCCTCGGTATTTTTTTTAATAAATGTTTAGACTCGTCCTTTCCACTTTTTGCAATCGGGCAATCTTCTCTCCTCTCCTACCGTCTCCTAGAAAACCGTTTTTTCTTGCGACCCGAAAAACTCCCTTCGCCTCAGGCACCCCTTTTTTTTTGGACCCGCCAGGTTCAAAGCGCCTGTAGAACTTTGCTTAGCCCTCTTCAAGCCCCCAGAACAAAGGTACACGGGGACTGCTCTTCTTCTCGTGCTCGCGGACCTCCCGCTTTACCATCGATTACCATCCCTTTTTTTTTCTCGTCAAAGTGAAGGGACCCCTGCCAGTCATGTCCCCACGTCGACCCTCCCTTTCCTGTCCCGTCCGTCCCATTTCTTAGCCCCATTTTTCCTCTGTGGTCACACATCTTTTTCTCTATTTTAAAGGTGCACGGGCCGGCATGGCTTTCGCCCTTCTCCCTTTTCTTCCTATAGTCTTATTTTTTTTTTTTTTTTTTTTTTTTTTTTTTTATCTCTTCTTGTAATACCCCCCCCCCCGCAAGCATATTTCAGTTCCCGCCCGACTTGTTCTTGCTTCTCTATTCCACCCCCCCTTGATCTTTTGAATTACTGAAAAGATATACCTCCTCCCGCTTTCCCTTCTCCCCATCCCCTCACGATCTTTACCCCCAGCCTTTTCCAACTGAACGTGTATTACTCTTTTCGTGAACGCGCCCCTTTAACAAGAATGTGCTTTTGTCCCCAATTAACTCCCCCCCCCCCCCCCTCAAACGCCGACACCGATTCTTTTCCTTCAACTTCCCCCCCTCCACATTGTAACCTTCTTTCCCCTTCCGCGCGACGTGTCCCACTCCGTTATATTCCCCCCTCCCCCCGGCACACAGCAACCCCTGGTGACCCTTCCCCCCTCTGCCCCCTGTTGGAGAGAAGATGCTTCTTGTGACGGTTACGTACTTTTTAAATCCCCCGCCCCCCAGTACTGCGGTTCATGTGATCGCCATCGTAGTTGCTCGAGCTCTGACTCCCTACAGCGGGGTTGCCCCCCTGAGCTGCTGGAAAGGCCTTTTTCCCCAGTCCTCTGATGGGATTTCGCCCTGAGGCTCACACAACCTTGCCCCCACCGCGTCAAGGCGACCACCTTCAGGCTCCACTGGAGCCCCCTTCCAAGAGGCGCTAGAGCTTCCACTTGTACCTTGGTTTAGTCTTTTTGCGGTGGGGCACCCCACCCCGCCATCTTTTTTGGGGGATCAGTTCCGTTCCGAGGAGACCCTCCCCGCAAGTTTCTCGAATCGTTTCGAACTCCATGGCCTTTTTAGAATTCCAATTTTCTTCCGCACTCTTCCCTCAATTCCTCTCGACTCCCCACCCCCAAAGTCACAAATTGTCCCCCCCACTTCTAGCTTCAACATTCGTTGTTTTTGTTTTCCCTTTCTGACCCTTGCTCTTTGTTTCTTCCTTTTTTTTTGATATCAGAGAGTTTTTTTCCGACATTTGTACACCCTCTCCAACCACGCTTCTTTTTTCGTTTTTCCCACGCTCCAGTTGACGCATGATTGCCCTCTCGTCACCTTTTTCTTTCGAGGCACGGGCCCTTAAATTTTTCTCCCCGTTGAACTGATTGTCCGCACGCTTTCCCTTTCCCCCTTCGGCTCTTAAGTGGTTTTTTGTTTTATTGAATCTTGCATTGTCTGATATGCTTTCCCTACCTACCCGATGGGCTTCCTTGCGCGCCGGACTTTCCTTTTTCTCCCTGCGGAGAGCGCTCTTTTTCTTCCCCCTCCATTTCCTCATCCCTTTTCTTTAGTTTTTTCCGGCGATCGCAGTTATGAACCTTTTCGTAAACCCGAAAGCCTTAATACCCCTTTGGGCGTTGCATGACATCACCTGCTTTTTTTCTGGTAAATTTGTCGGTTGGATCAAACCCGTTTCGGTCGCGCTTTTTTGGGCCCTTGACCCACTTTTCTTGATTTTCCTCGTTCAATCCTTCCCCAGTCACTCCCCCCTTAGCCGGGGCTGATGACGACCTTCCCGGACATTTTACCGACCGCGGTCTTTCACGTTTTTTTCGTCTCATAGTTTTCCTTTTTTGGTCCTCTTTTGTGGACCGGAACGGTGCTGTTCCGTTTTTTTAGGGGAAATATTAATCGGTTCCGATCCCCCCCCTTTCTCGCTGGCGTTTCCCTGCAACCCTCCAATCCCTGCTTCCCTGTGACTTCCAAGGGATTACCTTCGTTTTATTTTTCACGACAGAAGCCGTTTCTGATATTCTCCTTTCTCTTTCGTTCCTCCCTTTTTTTTCGGATTCATAGATTCTTGGTTTCCCTGGGAAAATCCCCCCACCCCCCCCCCCGCCCCGCAAAATGTTTTTTCTTACACCGCTCACTACCACTGGGGGCTTGCCCCTCCTTTTCCCTGAAAAATCCGGTTTTTTTTTCTTTCGGGCTTTGCACCATGTGCGAATGTTTTAACTGGTTACTTTGACCCAGACTTCATCTTTGGACGATCTGGGTTTCTTCTCGTCCGGCGGAGTCCCCTTCCTTTCTTCTTTTTCAGCGACTGTTCGGAGTCTCTCTTTTGGTGAGTCCTTTCTCCGCTGCAAAGTGATTCTATGTTTTCCTGTTGTACATTCCCGAGTTTACCGTTTTTTTCTTCTATGGCTCCGAAGGTTTCTGTATCCCGTGTCCTTCCCCTTTCTCATCGAATTTCTGATGGCCCGATTTTCCCCCCCTAAGTTACTAGTTGCAGCGGTATTTTCCCATCTTATAGATCAGATTTCAGAGTCGCACTTTTTTCTTCCGAGCAGAGAAAGCAACCTTGTTCCCTGTTGATTCTTTCCGACCGCCATCATTTTTTCGAAATGTGGAGCACATTTGGGTGCGCCGACTTTCTTCTCCCCCTTTGTGTCATCAGTATCGAGCCTTTTTTTTTTTTTCGTGAACCGTCCCCCAGCGTGACCCCCCCCCCCCCTTGTTATGCGTTGTTTGATCTCCGCCTTCCTCGATCCCCTTGGGAAAGGATTACGATGCCGGTGGTGAGCGTCCTTTTCTCTTTTCCCCTCTCCCCTCGGGAAACGCAATTTGTGGACCCACGTGAGGTTTTCCCTTCGGGTGTGGATCTTTGAGGTGGTGTCTTTCACAACTTTTTTCCCGCGTCAGAACTCTTTCAAATCCCGTGCCAACTGAACTTTGGTCGCTGTCCGCTTTTGACCTCCGGCGGTTTTCCTTCCCCCAAAATCCAAGTAGTGCTCGGTTTTTCCCGTTTTTTTGCTTTTGTTGGTGGTTTTTTCGGACAGTATGTTTTTTTCCGATGTTCCAGTTACGCGCTTTCTTTTACCCGCCCTCGGAGCAGGTGGAAACGTTCTAGCTTTCTCCCCTTATCGTACTTGCCGATTCCGGCTTTTTTTCTTTGCTGGAATGCCTTTATCCTTTGCCTAAAAGGAGAACGTATTGTGAGTGTCGCTTCCCTCCCCTGTTGGAGCTGAGGTGGAAGCCCTCCTTTATTAAGCTTCCTCCTGGTAATTTCTTTTACGTTCGTTTTTTTTTCCCCCCTGCAGAGTTTCTGGCCGTTTTGGACATTCGTTCTTACTGGGAAGCCGACACGCAGCGCTTTAAACCTTTTTTCATGTGTGAGAGGGTGACAAACGCTGTTTCGCTTCCTTTCCTCCAGGGTGTGGGCTTTGCTTCCCCCCTTTTCTCTGGTCTCCCCCTCTAGTAAAAAATCAGACCGTGCCCGATCTATCCGAGTTGGGGGAGAATGGAGTTTGCTTGCTGAGGTTTTTCTTCTTTTGTTACACACCCCCTCCCTTTTCGTTAGTTTTTTTCCCTATTTGTCCCCCTTCACCTTTAGAATTCGGTAATTTCCGGCTTGAACGAAGTAATTTGCCGTTGTTAGAGAGACGCATACCGCTTTTTCTTCTTCACCGATTTGCTCGCCAATTCGACCTGCTAGATTTGTTCTTAGCTTTGATCCCCTTTTTGTTAGAAAGATAAAATCGAATCCCTTCCCCTTTTCCTTGCTCGGTGGGGTGGTCATTTTTTTTCCCGGACCTACCCGTCTTACCTTCCCAAATTTTTTTGAACAACGCCCACCTTCCCTTTTTTTCCGACCCCACCCGCAATGGTCCACTTCCCCCTTTTTAACCTTTTTCCCCCCTCGACACCGACGACCATTTTTTGGTCCCCCTTATCCCCTAGTTCCCTTCCCCGCTCGATTTTTCCTCCTCGGCCCCCCCTCTTTTCCTCGGACCGTGTTGCTTTTGTAGCCTTCGCTCCCAATAGGTAATTCTCCCCCCCACGTCGCACTGCACCCCACAAAAATCGTTTTTTCCCGCAACAATCGCCAGTCCCTTGCGTTTTTCTTTTTTGTGTCCGGCAGTCCTAATCTCTCTCCTGAAAGTATGCCTTTTCCCGCTAAACAGTTCCCTCCCCTGTTTCGCTGACGCAACAGACTTAATTCGCCCCGGTATGAATATGCAACCGATTTATCCTGCGAAAAACCTTTCTTCGCTTTCAATTTAATCACAATCTCCGGCTGTCTTCTTTACGTCCGCCCCCTTCCCGCTTCCTTCCCATCAGCAGTTGTCAGATCTGCTTTCGAAGCGATTTCCTCTTCCGCAGTCCCCTCCCTTCTTTTTGCCGGTGTTCCATGTTTCACTTTCAACTTTTCCTGTCCGCGCCAGACTCGCCATTCCCCCCCCTTTTCCAACGGCCCCTCATATCCCCCGTTTTCCTTTTCGCGAATCTTGCGTAAACGCAGGCTTCCTTTTTCCAGGAGAAGTCGCGTCCCTTGTATTGCCTTTCCTGCTCTACAAAGGCTAAATTCACAGCTCCCTCCCCCCCAAGAGTCTCCGCGCTGACCTTCTTTTTTCCCCATTGATTTCCATCCCCTTTCGAAGAAGCCCATTGCTGAAGTTCCAAACCCCCTTTTTCTGTCCCGTATCCTTGCCCTCGTCAACTCATCCCCCCCCTCCTGTTTTGTTTTGCGCTTTGCCGATTACCCCTTCCTCACATGGCTTTATAATGCTTCTCCACACGAGTTTTTTCTTTGCTTCGGCCATTCCCTCTTCCCCCCCCATGTTTTTTGTTAACATGTAGCAAGATTAAAACCCCTTTTTCTCCATTTTTTCTTTTGCGCTTGCTTCCCTGCTTTGTGGGCTAGTCTTTCGCCCCGCTGTTCCGTCTCGCCCTTCGTAAACGGAACTTCTTTGGTCCCAATCGGGCCCGGGAATTTCTTCCTCTTCGCCGCCTCACCCCTCTCTTTTTTCCCACTTATGATAATAGTTCGCTCCACTTTTCACCATCGCAAGAGTCCGAGTGTGGACCGCCCAGTCAACAATCCCTTTCTTTTCGCGATCCCAATTCTCCCGCTGCCCACCCCCTCACAAAGGTCCCCTAGTGCCCCTACGCATACCCATTTGATCGGATTTAGCATTCATTCCCAGTTGTAGGCGCGTCCCGTAACCAGTAATTTCCTTCTGCCACTATACACTCAAAACTCATTTCCCTTTCGTCCGGCAGCTTCCCCTCCTTCGTGTTTTTCCATACCATTTCGACCAGGGTCCCACCGTGGTCCTCCTTATGAACCCTCCTCCCCTGGCCGTCTGGTTTTCCCTCAAGGTTTTCTTGTTCTTAGCTCCCGGCTTTCCTTTTTGCAAATCACCTCCTTCAGAACTTGGATTCCGGCCCCAATGTGAACTTCAATTTATGCTTTTTCCCCCCTAACGCGGCCGTTGTTTTTCGACCCCGTATCCCTCCTTTCCCTCGAGTCTTCACTACCAGCAGCCGTCTACCCTTCTACCGATGGTCGCAACCATTTTTTCTTCTGCATTCTCGCGCGTGAAACCTCTTTCCTTCTTAAAAACCTTCAGCAGGTCATCTCCAACAATAAGCCCGTGAATCGACTGGCCAAAACGCCTTTTGATGACCAACTCTCCACCCCTCCACCAAGTTTCTCGACCGACGCCGACCTGTTCATCCTTTCCATGGACCGCCCCCCCTACAAGTCTAGTTTTTATTTAAACGAGATCTCCTTTTTTATATTGATCTTTTCCCTAGTTTTCTACGCCTTTTCTCCAGTCCTGTTGCCTTTTCGAACCTGGAGTAGTTTGAGCCTCGAACGTTTTCAATTTTTTCTCTTCAATATGAATTCCCATCGCTTGCGGATCGTAAATGCCTTTCCCTCCACCATACCTTTCCACGCTTTCCTTGACCCCTGCAGTGCCCCGTAAAGCCGTCCTTTAGTTCTTTCCCTTTGATCGAGACGCCATCCGTACCTGGGGCGAATCTCCGCGTCTTCGAACGTTTTCGCGAAGTTTCCTTTTTTCTCGATTCCCAAAATGGTGCTTACATTGACCCTTTTCAATCGGTCGATCCCCAACTCCCCCCCAAACCTTAAACCCTGGAGACC
>Ga0179593_1434671_pt1 | contig 11274 bp, 12 predicted proteins | sample CZODoug2_1_08_16_FD_185931 | JGI IMG/M metagenome (GOLD analysis project Ga0179593, IMG submission 185931) | Vadose zone soil fungal communities from Angelo Coast Range Reserve, California, USA - CZODoug2_1_08_16fungal (PacBio error correction) | ecosystem: Environmental > Terrestrial > Soil >... | reverse complement strand
CTTGTTTCCACCGGCCATTGGCGCAGCATCCTGGCTCGTCGTTCTTAGTCGTGTGTGACTGACATCTCTAATAGAACGTCTTTCGTACCCTTAAAGGATGAATTTTGAAGCAAGACTTCCCCGCAATAGCGCCTTGCCGCCTGGTTTCTTCCTAGTTAGTGCGCCACGAACCGAATTTCTTCGTCCCCGATTTCTCAGGCGGTGAACTATGATGCGTTGATCTTCGGAATTATCGGAACGAAGAACTTTCTGAACCGTAAGGCCCCGGCCTTTACCTGTCTTTCGGCAATGCGCGCTCTCCTCTTTGGGTCGAAATGACAAAGTCTATACGGCGACTTTCTATATTGCACGATTCCGCCTTCACAGCCCCCCTCCCCCGCAGTTGGTTTTTCCCCCCTCCTCCCGTGATTGGAGCTTTCACATTCGACTTACTCTCTGTAGGCCAATCCCGGACGAATGTGCATTGGGGGTGTCCCCCAGGGGTATTCCTCTTTGTCTTTGACATCAAAGGTTGGTTCACCACCACGGATGCTTTCCCAAACTGAAAGCTGCCTTTCTAAAATCCTTGTTGCATGTACCCTGCATGTCGCCGTTTTATCAGTCTCTTCCGGCTGGATTCTCTTCCTGTTCTTCTTCTACTATTTTGCCGTATTCATGACTCCGGCGGAATGGTTCCTTTTTTTAGAGGCGGCTGTTTTTGTCCTCTCTTGCCTCCCTCCTCAATCCGCGTAACCTCACTCTTTTCCTGTTTGAACTCCTCCTCCTTTCCTATAATATTCTTGTCCCTGCTTTTCTGATTTGCAGTTTAAACGTGGAGAACTTTTCCCATTGATGCCTCGATCCTCCCCCCCTTTTTTTTTTTTTTTTTTTTTTTTTTTTGTTGTTTTTTTTTTTTTTTTTTTTTTTGTTTTGATTCTGGAATGCTATTTAGTGGTGCAGCGTTTTGCTTTCTCTTTGAACCCCTTTTTCTCCCTTTGTCCAGCTTCTCCCTTCTCCGACGTTGGCAGGTCTCTCTTTCCTCCCTCGTGGCTATCTTCTACTATTTTTTCATTTGGAGAATCCCCAGGCGACCTTCCTCCGCCTTCATAAGTCTTTGTTTTCCTCTAGAAGCGCCCTCCCTTAGTTTCTCAGAAGATTTCATTGCTTCTTCCCGTTTTCCTCTTCATCCCCAGTGCTCTTAGTTTCTCGCTTAGAACCCTCTTCTTTTACCTTCGAGAGCTCCGCCTCTTTGCCCCCGTAGCGCCCCGTCTACCCTAAGCGCGTGACAGTTGAAGCCCGTCCTGTTTTCTCAGACCCGAACCCGTGTCTCCCCCCAAGGCTTTTTTTTTCTTTCGATGTTATATTCTTTCCCTCATTGTCGGGATCTTCCAACCTCTCTCATCCCACTCATTAACATGTTTCCTCATGCTGCTTTTTGTCTTCATGTGGGTCTCCCCTCAGTTGGTCTGATGAACCTAACGGGGTCTTTCTCCTTCCGGCACCTTCAGTAAGTGCTCCCCACGTAGTTTTCCTTCAGTTCCCGATCGAAGCTTTTTCCTTTCCCTTTAGTCGCTTTCCAAGGTTTTCCGCCGTCTTCCGATCTTCTTCTCCCTGCCTACATCCCAGTCTCGTTTTTTGAGCGATCCACTTGACCCAGCCCCCTTCTCACGGAATTTTAGGGCATACTTCACACAAGTTGGTATGTCACACAATGCCCTTCCCCCCGGTCACAAGTCCCCTACATTCCCAAGCCTGGAACTCCCTGTAACCTTGGCTTAACCCCCCCCCTACCCCCCCCAGTATGAATGCCACTGCCGGGTCCTCTCCCTTCCATTTCCACTCGGCATTTTGGCGCGCCTGTCTCTTGTTTTCCCGTTTTCGTTGAACAGGCTTTCCCCTCTATGCCAGTGAATTCGACCTTCACTCGAACCCCCTTGTTTTTTTTTTTTTTTTTTCTCAATTTCTCTCCATGAGAGTTGTCCCTGATCCATCAGACGGGGTGATGCCAGCGTAAACATGTTTTTTGGATTCCACTTTTCCTACCTGGCTTTTTGCTTTCTTTGATTCCGACTTTAGGCCCGCTCTTTTTCCTTTCCAAATTTCTACTTTGCTCTTAACACCCCTTCTCCTCCCGCGTGTTCCTCCTCTTGAATTTTGTCTTTTTCACTGTCATGTTTCCCTTTTCGACTCGAGGACTTCTGTCCACACACGGGTCGAATAAAGCCCCTCCGACTACTCTTTTCTTTTTTCCAACATTGCGTTTCTCCCCCCCTCCCAATGACTGTATTGCGTTTTTTTAGAAGGGTCTTTTTCCGTTCCCCCCCCCCTTTTTCGACTGAGCTAGCGTGAGAGTGACCCCTTTCTCCCTCGCTTTCAGCCGATTCTTTTTCCCTGCCCTTTTTTGATCTTAATGATCTCTCCCTTATCCGACTGCCCCAGGTCTCATTCTGTCAGACTCCCCTTTTTCTTGAAAGCTCCCTCCTCCTCCCGTGAAAGAACCTCTTTCCTCACCTCGGTTGTTTGTTTGGTATAGAATAGGGCTCGTCAGTTAAGGTTTATCCTCTTATTCAGGAATTGCGGCTTCCTCCATCATCGGACCTGATTGCCGTCCCCTTATCCCTCCCCCCCCGTGTAAGCTAAACCCATCTCTTTTTCCTTTCCCCCCCCTCCACCCTTTTCCGCGTTTTCTCCGTATACAATCTCCTCCCTATCTGGTCTTTGATTACATTTTTTCCTCCTTGTCTCAAGCCTTCCCTCGTTCCCTCCTGGTTTCATGAACACACAGGTGTTTGAACGCCGTCCCAAGTCTTCGCACAGCTATAGCCCTCTTCGATTCCTTTTCGGCCCAATGCTTTCTTTCCCCCCTCTTCCCTGATCCCCCTTCTGATTGATGCCTGATTTTTAACCGTTTCTGGGCCCCTCCAGGTGTGTGTCCTCGTAGTTTTCTTACCTGCTCCCTTGCCCTTATATGAATTAGCCCCCTTCCTCCCTACAACACAGCCTGCTGCTCCTTTCCGATGCCCTCACCCCCCTTTTTCTCTGGTTTTTCTACAAATCTCTAGATTCTTAGCGGACCTTACTTTTAGCATTTCTTTCAAATTGAGTTGTCCACCTCTTTTTTTTTTCTATCCTAGTTCCCCCCGTGACCTTCATCCGACTTGATTTTGGCCCCCTTCTCCCCTTTTTGAAAACTCCAATCCGACCAGTCCCTCGCCAAATCCCTTTGTTCCTTTCTCCGGAAGCAGGGCTTCCCCCCCTTTTTTTCTTCGGTGTAATCCCCCCTTCGTGTCTTGATTTTGTCTTTTTTCTGCTTGAGGATTTTCCTTTTGTCCTGTGTACCTTTTGGTGCGTTTAGTTGGCCGCGGTTGTTGAAAATTTTTGCTTTTCAACAATTCCGTGTTCTCCGGCTTGTGTTCTTCTAGCCTCATGACTTTAGCCTCGTTCTCTGGCGCAGACTCTTCGATCCGCGCCTTCCTTGGTTCGGCGCCCTTCCTCCTATTTACTCTCGAAGAGAGTGTGTATTGGTTTCGCACTTGGTTCATGCGTCTCTTCCCTGCAGGAGCCGGAAGCATCCTCCAACCCTGCTGGATGTTACCTAAATACACCACTGTTTTTCGAACTAAACCCCCTTTCACTGCCCTCCCCTTCCCCGATTCCCCCCCCTTTCCTCTCTTTCTTCTCCTCTGTTTCCCCCTCCCTCCCCATAATCTTCCCCCCTATAAGGGCCCCCCCCCCTTTGAAGCCAAAGTTTTTTTTTTAGCGCAAACCTGCTCTTCCCGGGAAATTTTTTTTTACAGTTTTCCCTCCGGTCCCCTTTCCCGTGAACCCTTCTTCGGCTCCGTCCAAGGCTCGCCATCCTTTCTTAATAGCCCCCTCCCCCGGATGAGCCTATAAAATTTATCCTCGTCTCATCCCCGCTCTTTCCCCCCTCGAAGAGGGCTTGCTCTTTTGTCTCTTTTTCAGATCTCTTTTTTCCGGTAAGTGCTTTCCTCGTGACGTCCGATCGCAATCTTCGTCCTTAGTGATCTCCCAAGGCGTGATGTCAGACCTAGTCCTTTCCTGTCCTAACCGCGGCCTCCGGCCTGTGCGTGAAGTTCATCGGCTCTTTTCCCCCACCAGACCTCGGAGAGACACACGCACGTCCCCCGTCAAGCTCTACTACCGGTTTCCCGGTTTCTGAAGCCACTGGCCATCTTCGCACCTGACCCTAGATGCGCAAAAAGAGGGCCGCCTTTTCATCTCGGAATCGCTTCTGACTTTACTTGCCCTCTTTCAACTCGTCTTTTTTTTAACGGCTGCGTTCACGCACTCTTCGCCCCGTACCTGCCCCTCCCGATTTCCATTTGAAACATGGTGCCGCTCCTTCATAACTTCCGAAATTTTTTCCGCCGCAGACGCTTCGCCTCCTTTGTCGTACTTCTGCGCTGTACACCGATTGCCCTCTGTCTAGCGCTTCTCTCGGGCGTCTTTTTCTATGTTTCTTTGCACTGCCAACTGCGTGGCGTTTACAATCCTATCCCCTCGGAATGAACATCTTAATGTTGGCAGGACTAGTCATCGTAGCAGGTCTCCCGAGAAGCCCTCTGCAAATAAGCTGTTCTCCCCTCTCCCCGAGTTATTCTTTTAGCAGGCGTGGTTCATTTTCCCCCACGCGAGACGTTTTCAGATGTTCCCTTTGTTTTCGGAAAAAAACAAACACATGACCCTCCCCCTCACGCGTCAATGACTTTTTCTGATTTACAATTTCTTCTTCCTTCGCAATGATGCGGCACGCCCTCCCCTCCTTTTCCCTCCGACGTCTTCCTCGTCAGCCCTCCCTTTCTTTTTTAGCACAGAGGACAGGCTCCCCTTATTCATCGGCGACTTATTTTTTCCAATTGTAGTATTATACTTTCATACCTTTCCCCTCCCCTCACGAAGGCTCAGTCAGGCGGTCTCCCCTCCCTACGATGCTGCCCGGTCTTCTTCTGCATTTCAGTCTCAACGGCATCAGATCGGACCCTTCTTCCCTGTAGGATCTACTACGCCAGAACGCCCTCCTAGCATGTCTAACTACTTTCCTCCCTTGATTCGTGCCTTCAACTACAGGATCCCCCTCCCCCGGCGCGGATCTCGTATTGTCGCAGACAACAAAGCTTCCAGTCTTCACTCGCGCTCAGGTCCTCTATCTAAACCTACTCTCCTCTCCCTTGCGAGTCCGAAAAAATTCTACTTGGAATCTTTCCTTTTTCGGGATCAGCTCGTTCGCCTCTACGTTGACGTATGGTCTTTTTTCATTTACCGTTTCCGCTGCAGCCGGTTTGAGGAGGAGAAACTGAGTCCCTTGCGTGCATCCTTTTCCCCCCCCCCACACATCCACCTCTTTCTCTTTCCTAATCACTGTTTTTGTCTCTCTCTTTTCTTTGGAACTTGTCTCTCAGGCTTTCTTTGATCCAGCACTCATCATCACCTTCCTGTCTCCTCCAGTCCTCGTATTCTGCGCTGATTCTGCCTACCCTGATCCTATCACGATCCTCACAGGCGAAGTCAATGGGGCTTTCCCCCCTTCTTTTTTATGAAGAGAAATTCTCTTCTTCGTTATTTTTTTTTATAGACGCCGTACTCAGAGGTACTGTCGGCTTTCTTTTTTATTCCTGCCAACCCTTCTCCCTGATAGATTTTTCGTTTACTCCCTCTTTTTTCTTTGGCAGCTTCTGATGATAGTAGTCGACTTTTCCCTCGTGTCACGGTGCCTTAGAGTACTATGCTGTCACCCATTCTCTCCGGCGTCGAGTAGTTTCTCCTCAACTTCTGGCATCCATCTTTTCTAGCTAGTAGTAGTTGTTGAATTTTTCCGCTTGTCGACGTTCTTTATTCTTCTTTACGGATTCTCCCCGGAGACCTTGACAGACATGTCCAGCATCTTCTCCCGCAGACCTTCTTCTTTTTTTCCCTATTAGACCCCCGAAAAGAATTGTTTTTACCGCTCATCATTTCTTGCGATCTATGAGCGCGAGCTTCTTAAATTAGTAGCCCTATTCAGAATGGAAACTTCATTACCGACTTCCCCCGCCCTGGCATGTCTTCAAAGTGTGCTGATCGTTTTTCACCACAACCCCCCCCCACGTCTTTTTGGACCACCACTTTGGGCGACCCCCTCTCCCACTATTTCGCTTAGATTTTTTCGTAGGATTCCCGAGATCCGTCACAGCCCGCAATCAGTTGTTGTTTCTTCCAAGTGATGTTCTCCTTTCACCCGTTCCTTTGAGCTTCCGACTTGCTAGCCAATCCCAGGCGATTTCGGCGTCGGGGGAGTTTGACCTACCGGAGTGGAGTGAACCGCCCCTCTTTTTTCCCGCCCGCATTCGACTCTCTAATGGAGTTCTCAGCATTTCTCCTCTGCAGACCTTCGACGATTCGGCTAAGTTTCTTCTTTAGTCCGAGTGATGATGGCTTAGTAGGTACCCGGAAGGATGGGTTCACCTTTTCCCCTTAGTTTAGTCGTTTCTGGTTTCTTTTTAATTGCGTGCGTCCGCCGCGTTACCCAGCGCTTTTCCCTTGCCCCGGACTCTAATAGATACTCTACTTCGATGACATTTTTCCATTTGAATTCTTCCACCTTCCCCTTTTTCCTCGTTTTCCCACTTTCTGCAACTACGCCAGGCTGACCCAGTAGCTTCTTCAGTTTTTCTCTCGTTTGAGTCATATTCTTTTTCCCCCCTGATATATTGCAGTTCTCGCAGGTCTTTTTCCGCTACTCCGTTCTGTCCGTTGCCCCTAGCCTTGTCCGAGATAGCCCCCTATCGTCATAGTTTTTGATCTTCGGCCCTCACCATATCCGCCGACTTCCTTCATTCGATTACGGACGTACGACTCTTCTCCCCCCCCCTTTTTTCCCCCTCTGTATCCCTCAGGTTTGCGCTCTTGGTTTTCCTTCAAGCCACGCTTCGGGAGTCTTCTCACCCTGGCTTCACGAGCGCGCTATCCTACTATGTGGAACTTAGTCACCCTTTTTCGCATCTCGTTGCCGGTCATCCGTCTCAGGTTGTTTGACGCCTCAGCCCTCGTAGCACCTCTGTTGGTTTTTCCCGACGTAGAGGTTTTGCTCGGATGCCCATTCGTCGGCGACAGATACCCTATCCCAAGACCTTCACCTTGGTCCCGAGGATGGCTTTGTATCCGGCTTTTTTGTCAACACTCACTTTGTTCTTTATCTGCACTCCATCTTCTGTTATTAGTCTGACCCCTGCTCATCGACGCTTTCCGGCTTCCAAAAGTCTAGAATCCTCCTTTCCCAGATCTGATTTGGCGATTAATCTCTGTATTTCTCAGAGGGAACCCTTAGGTCCGCGCGGATCGAAGATTCTTGTCTCCATCTCTACTGATTCTTTCTAGTCGCTCGATAACACCAACATCCCTTCCTCCCTTCTTGTTCTCTGTGCACCTCTTACCACGGCGGCCCAACCCGTCGTCCCCCTGACCAGTCCCCGTTTCCTCCCCCTTCAACGCCCTGCGCCTAAAAGCATGTACGTTGGCTTAACGCCTTCCCCCCAGTTCTGAAGCCATCTGCCTTGGTCCGCTCCCCGGAATGGCCCCCTTTTTCTTGTCCGTTCCTTTGCGGTCTTATTTCCGTTTCAGTTCAAAGCTCTGGAAAAATCCTTCTTTCCCCAGCAGGTTTTGCCCTTCCCGACTCCTTTTTTCCCAGTCTCCATTACCCTTCTCGCACGTCGTCCTGCTTAAGTCCACGATAGCTGTATGAAAGGAACTCAAAATTTGGTGTATTTCATCTTATAGACGGAAACACTTGTTTTCTGGATGTTATTTCTCGTTTTTTTCTTGGTTGTTTCTTCTTTGGTGGGTGGCCGGTGCTGTTTTGGTTTTTTTTTTTGTGGTTTGGTGTTTTTTTTCTTCCGTTAGTTTTTTCATGCCAACCTCCCTAAGCCCAGTTACCCCCCTTTCCCCCCCCCGAACGCTGTATCCCCGCACGTTTAAGAACTAATTACCTTATCTTTCCTGACTACCAGGGACCCCCTTTTTTCCGTCAACACACGAGGTCTAGATAGTTGTAGTCTTATGCTTTTTTCCCCTGTCTACAACCTTACGTTTCTACCCCCTGCAAAGGTGCTCTATGGAGGCTTTCTTCCGGTTCTCTTGTTCCCTTACGAATACCTAAGCTCTCCTTGAGGACTTGGTAATCGTTTTCTCCTAGAAGAACCGCCACTCTTTTTTTTTCTCCCCCCCCCCCCAACCCCCTTTTGTTTTCTTCCCCTAATGCTTTGCCTTCTCTGAATTTGCCTCAGGTCGAATGCGTGTAGCCAGCTCCCCTTTTCTTTTCCCTCGCGTTCTTGCGAGACTCTAGGCAAGATATTCTCTCTTTTTTTTCCTCCCGTTTTGTTGTGATCTCGACCTCTTTCTCCTGCTGTGACTTCGACGCGTATTTTTCTCCTTTCGGCGGCTTCCCCTCACCTCTTTGACCATTTATGAAGTCGATCCCCTGCAACTCCCTTCTGATCCCCCAAACCCCCCAACCGGTTCCTCTAACGGCCTTCCTTAGAATAGAGGAGCGATACCGATTCCTCCCCTCTCTGACTGCGAGCTTAGAGTTATCACAGTATCTACCGTCTGACCTCATGCCCAACTATTTGATTCCCGTCCCCCTTACGGGTCTGCACACCCGGTTGTTTAACTGACGAACCTCCCCCCGACTAAACAGATAGTCTTTTTCCTAAATTTTTCCCCCAATCCTTAGTCTCTCCCCCAAAGGATTAGTTCATTATTGCTTCCCAGGATTCCCCGCGTTTTTTCTCCCCCTTCTTTTTGTAGTCTCCTCTTCCCCTGGCAAAGACTTCCAGGCACTCCACTCAATCCCCCCTCACGCTGGTGTTTATAGTCCTAATCTTACCCCAACCACCAGGTTTTCCCTCTGGTCCCCAGCTCTCCCCTCTTAGCGGCTATTTTCCTTTCGAGTGAAAGAGAGACACACGCTTATCCTCTGCCCCGTCGTCGAATGCAGACTGGATTGCGTCTCCTTTCCTTGAAATCCCCATAAGACAAGAAAAGGATCCCCCCCCTCCCCTTTCTCTTAGGATCTTCCTTCCCTCTGGTTGTCACCTTTGTGAGGGTTAAGCCCAACTTTTCGGGTCTTGCTTTGACCGACTAGGCTTTACTTATTACTTGTTCTGGACCGGGGGTTGTGGTGGTCAATTTCTTTTTTTGCCTCCGGTTTTGAATATGCATCGAAACCATTCGTGAGAATTATTTTGTCTTTTATCTCTCTCCGATTGGTCTAAGAGTTACGACCTCTGTCGAGCAAAGTCCTCTTTTGTAGTCTCATAAGTCTGCTTCAATATTTGTTTCAACGGCTCCATCCTGCGATTGTTTGAATATCCCGGACTCGAGCTTGACTTAAATGGCTTCTCCTTTTCCTTGGTTTCATTTTTCCCTCGGCCGTGTTTACTTGGATGACGGTACCTGCATATAAACACTCTTTTAGTTCTTCCATCCCCCCCACGATTGGCTACTGAACTGATCCCCCGACCTCTCCGTTTCCCAGTTGACTCTCTTTCATCCGCTTTTCTTAAAGACAATTCTTCACTCCGCGACACCCCTTTCTACTTCCTTAACCGATCCCCCTTTTCTTCCCAACTGCTGTTCGTCGCTTCTCAAACCCCGGAGCGGCTGCAAGTTTCGTTATATCGGTGCGATGACCCCCTCCCGTCGTCGGCGCTAGTGCACGCGGTTCTCAGAAAGTGTGCGATGAGACAAAGTCAAGCCATGTGTGCACATACTCTAACAGATCAGTTTCCCCCGCTCTTGACCACCCTCGTTGATCGTTGCGTTCTCTTTTTCCTCCCCTCCTTCCCTGTCCCCCGGCGGAGTCTTCTTTCTACTCTCGCCCCGCTTCTTCCTCGTCCTTTGCCAAGGGCTGGCGAAAGCGTGCCCCACCCTGCGACCCGGGGCATCGGACTTCTTCCTCTCTTGCCAAGAGCCCTTTTTTTGCCCAAGACGCGTCGTGCAAAAAAGCTCTTCCCCCTTTTTCCAATCCTTCTTTTCACATAGTATTCTCTTCCTGCCATTTCCCTACCCTCTCACACCTCCTTTTTCAGGACCCTTCCAGGACGAGTTTCCAGAGAGGACTTCGAGTTAGCTCGTTTCTTCGCCGCCAGCTTGGAACTCCGGTCTTCTCTGCATTCATGACTTTCCTCCCGTACGAAGCATCCGACGACCCAGTCCGTTCCCGCCTTTCCTACCCATCCTCTCCGATCCCTCCTAGACACCTAGTAGTTTTACGTGCTGAGAGGTCTACAAACTTGCTTGACTTCCGTCCCTATGGTCGATCTGCTTTCGAGCGGTGTTTTTCTATCCTTTTGGGTACGGTGAAAGCCCGGGGTGGCCCTCCGCATTACTCCGGCTGCAATCTTGCTTTTGTTATCGTCATTCTTACGGCTACGAGACTGTTCCCTACCCCCCTACCTTCTTAGTCACCCCCCCGCTCCAACTGACGTGGGCTTTGAGGTTTTCTTGTTGTTTGCCTTTCTCTAACTGAAACTAGAGAGACTGTTGTGTTAAAGTCGCTCGACTCCCAGACCCACTGAACCGCCCCCCTTTTCTCGGTTTCAAGTCGTTTCTGACAGGTCCATTTTTTTTTTCCTTCTCCTAGATGTCCGCGCGATCATCCCCTAATCGTAGGCCTCCCCTTTTACAGAGGTGCCCTCCAACTTCTTGGTGGCGCCTAAGAGGTCACGGCCTCCCCTGTATCCTCCCGGCCTAGAGTTCCATGTCGGTCTTCCCCTTTTCATCGGTAAAGTTCCGAATACTTTAAAGGAGAAGTCGTTTTCCTCCTTGTCCACAATCTTCTTTCTGACCCTGAGATCGCATTGATGATGCTCAGTTTTTTCACGTATCCAGGAATAGATTTGAGCGTGACCCTTTTTTTCCGGATTTCGTCTCTCAGTTTTCCTGATCCCTTTTTAACCGACGACCTCACTGGTACTACGAGCAGCAGGATTCGTTTCCTCCAAGAAGTACCACCGACATCGGCGCCGCTATATGCTTTTAGAGCTCACAACCTTCTCCCCTCAATCTCTGCGTCCTGCTGCCCAAGATAGAAACTACTACGACGAGCAGTGTGCACCCGGAACGCCACCCCTCCCTCAAATCCCCGTATTGTTCCCATTTTTTAGGAGTTGCTTACTCTCGGGCCTTCATAACTTTCACTGCTCTTCCTACTACGGCCGCATGTAGAGTCAGATTCCTTTAGTTTGAGGCTGGCGCTGCGTACAATAGCGGCCGTAGGCCAACGTCCCCCCTCATAAC
>Ga0179593_1408638_pt1 | contig 11274 bp, 11 predicted proteins | sample CZODoug2_1_08_16_FD_185931 | JGI IMG/M metagenome (GOLD analysis project Ga0179593, IMG submission 185931) | Vadose zone soil fungal communities from Angelo Coast Range Reserve, California, USA - CZODoug2_1_08_16fungal (PacBio error correction) | ecosystem: Environmental > Terrestrial > Soil >... | reverse complement strand
ATGCCTTCCCTCGACACACGATCTGTGTTCCTTCAAAGTTTTTCTCCATTTTTGCATAGCTCCCTTTTCTTGACACGGCTGGCCACCACGCCGTCCTTTTAATCCGAGGCCTTTTTTCCTCTCGTCCCTCCCCTCTATCAGAGACGGTGAAGACCCTCGCCGCCATCGTTGTATTAGTTTTTTTTTGAAAGGCTTTTTTTTTTCTCCGAAGTTTTTTTTTTTTTTGCCCCCACCCCCAAGTACAATATCCCCTTGGCAACCTTTGTCGTCCTTTGTTAATGACCCCTTTTACTGGCCCCCAGTTGAATTTCTTCCCCTTTTAAGGCCTTTCGCGATAACTGGGCCCTCCTTCCTTTTCCCGTGAATGTGTAAAGGAACCTCCGTCGGCGCTTTTTTTTTCTGACTTTTTCTAGCCCCATAGACTTCTTCGGTCTCCTTTACTCTTGCTTAGATTTTCGTCGGTGTCCCCTTCTAACTCTTTTTTTTACCGCTCGTCCCCGCAATCCTAGAAATTTTTTGGTTCGGGCCAAGAAATGGACAGACATTTCCTTTGCTCAGGTTGCCGCTCTTGGGCATCTTCTACCCACTTGCATGATTTTTCTTTCCTCTTAGTGTTTGACGATCTGCTTTTTTTTTTCCTCGGAGACGGTCTTTTGGACCCGTCCCATACTATTCAATTTCGATCCCCCTGTGCCCCACCCCCCCTCGGTTTTGGCAGCCTTCGTGGCTGAACCTTGGTTTTTTTCTCTGCGGTCACGCCGCCGTTTCAGCACCCTACCCCTCCATTAGTTTTATGTTCTCTCCGTTTTACCAGGCCCTCTCCTATCTGGACTTTACGCTGTATTCTTCGCCCCTCTGCCCCTCCCCTCTGGCAACTAGGAGTACTCCCGTCCCTTTTCCTGCTCTGACTTCCAGCTTTATCATCCTCTCCGTCTGTCCTGAGAATATGCCTTTTCCGTGCCAGCCCCTTGCGTCCCCCCAGGTTGCGAAATTTATCTGCGAGAAGCCCCCCTTTGGGTGGCCTCCCTACTCCCCCACCACGCTAGACAATTGACTTTTAGCGTGTCGGAATATTGGGTTTTTACAGCTGCGCCTACCATTTTCGCCGCTCGTCGTGAGTTTTTTTCATAAAAGTGGTGTGAACCTCTTTCTTCACTTTATTGCCCCTTGGGTCTTTGCTGAAGGACACATGTTTTTGTGCACCTTCCCGGTTGTCCCTTGTGATTGAGCCGCCATTTCCGAACATCTTGTTGATGTATTCGTCCTTCTTCTGTTCCATACCTCCTCCTCGGTATCTTTTTTTCGTCGAATACACCACTATCTGCTTGGCATTTTCCCGTCGCTTATTCGGCCACTTTCCGGCGCGCCGGTTTCCAACTCCTTTCCCTTGTAGTCGATTTTTTCTGCAGGCTTTTTTTGCAGACTTTCGTCTTTTCGGGTCGTCGAGACGTTCTTTGCCGTCTTTTTTGACGATGTCCTTCCTTTTGCATTGACATAGGACGTTATTGGATCTTTTCCCTGTCACGTTTAAACTCCCCCCCTTACTACTCCCCGGTGTGTGGTGGAGACGAGTTTTCACCACCACGCTCTCCTTTCCCTCCTTTCCTTAACGTTAATTGATATTCACCAGTCCCTCGTCACCAAATCCTCCCATTTTCGTGTTTTTTTAAAAGTCTCCTCAGGGTCCCACACGGCTGATTTTGACTTATCCTTATACAAGGAGCTTTTTTTTCCGCCCGGAGCAACAAATGGTCACTCCGGCCGTCTTAAACTACTTCCCCCCTCCCCCCATCAGTCGTACTTTTTTGAAGGACAAAGTCGACCTTGTCGCCTGAGTCACCCCGGAAATCAGTGTCTCTACATACCCCCCCTTCTCCTCTCGATGTTTCTGGAGCTCCCCGCCCATTCAGTTTCAAGACCACGTGCCTTCCCCACTGTCCTCAGCCATGCAAGACTGCCCCGGTTCCAGAACGTTTGCCCTCTCGCCCCTTCTTTTTCACCTCTTCTTATCCCGAGTCCCACGCTCCTTTCTTCCCGACGTGGTCTTGAGCCCAGACCCGGCGCCTTTTTTTTTCTCTCGTTCGACATTTTTGAGAGACCACGCACCGTGCGGTCTTTTCCGAAGCAAGGTGTCGGACTTAAAGGACCGCCTTTGGCTTTCCCCCCTTTGCCTGAGGTCAGACCGTTTCCTTCCTTGAGTAGATCGCCCTGAGCGTGTTCTCCCTCTCCAGGCGCCTCGGAGAATTTTTTTTCCTGGTTTCTTCGATCCGTCCGCCAATACCCGATCTCTGGCCTGATGCACATTCGACCCCCCTCCTGTTTCGGCGGTCGTTTTTTTCCCGTCTTGGGCTTCTTCCCCTCTGTGTTGTTTGGTGTTTTTTTTTTCGGGTTTGCGGAGGGATTTCGTCCCCTCTTCGCCAAACGGCTTGGTGACAAAGGAAGTTTGTGGTTTTCCCCAGGTTTCCTCCCAGGACGTCGTTGGGAGTCCCCACTGTCCCCCCTAAGCCAGGATTAAACCACGATATCTTATAAGAACATTAGTTTTGGCCCAGATGATTTCAAGAAGATCCGTCCTCTCTGTCGAGATGCTTCGTTCCTCTTTTTTCTCAACCAACCTTGCGACTCATTGCTCTCTTCCCGTTTTTAACGGGTAGTAAGTTGGACCGCCGCCTCCTGACCAGGAAATCCCCCCAATACATCGGAGAAAGCTGCTGCCAAATGAATACTTCTATCCAACGTTCACCACTGTATGGGGTCCCTTTTTTCCACCGCTGGTCTTTAACCCTTCCGAGGGAGGCAGGCGCTCAAGCCTGTTCCAATGGATACTTGCCCCTGTTCCCTTCGTTAGTCAGTACCCACCCTTTGCTTTTTTTGTTGGCCCCGTTTGTTTGTGTTGAACCCCACACCCACGTCTCTCCCCCCCCCTCCCTTTGTTCCCCCCCCCCCTTCTGAAGACTCTTTTTTCGAGTGTCGGTAACCCCCCCAAAGGACCGGCCGTTTCCTCCCCGCCCCCCAATTCCTCTCAATTTTTTTACCTATCCTTTTTCCCCCCAGGCTTCCTTGGCGCCGTGTGGCCCTATCATGTCCCGATGGACCCCTCTTCATGCCACTCCGATGTTCTGTTGATTTTTTTTCCTCTTTAAGATCCAGCACTCTCCGGTTGTTGGTTTGGATCGAGCTCGTGCCGTCTAGATATTCCACCCCAACATAACTTCCTTTAAATTTTTGCATGAAGGCGTGTTTTCCTAGGCCTTTTCCGTAGTGTCTTCCCTTTGAAACCCCTTACTTGTAACTCCACGGCCGGATTTCCCCCCGCGCTTATTTGTAGTTTTTTACTTTTTTTAGTCGACGATTTAACTAGTGACGATACTCGCCGCCCTTCTTCCCCTTAATGGGTACCCCTGGTGTTCCCTCCCGCTGTTGTGTTGTTCACCTGATCGGAAAGTCTCCATGGCGCGCCCATTCTTTTGTACTCCCCTTTTCAAATCTTTATTGAGTCCAGTTCGTCCCTCTTTCATTACCCTGCTTTTTTTTCCCCTCAGCGTTTTCCAGATATGGCCCTCCGTCTTTTTTTCACCCTCCCATAGATGCGCGTATCTCAGTTCTGCCGCACCCCCCGCGTACTCGCCTGTATCCGCGTGTGTTTACTCCCCACGATCAGAACTGTTGAATGGTTGACTCTTTTATGAGCCAGACGGGAGAGGCCCCTCGTGTTCGCCCGATGATAGAAAGAGAATTGGTAGTGAGCCCGAGGCGGGCACCCGTGTCACTCTCTTCTCTCCCTGTGCCCGGAGAGGAGAAAGAAGTGCTCGTCTCGTTCTCCCCCCTTATGTTTAGAGCTTCATTGGTCGAAAGCTGATGTGGAGGAAGAAGAGCTTGAAGAGAGTGGGCTGTCGGACGCCCCTCCTCTCCTCTCTCTTGCTCTGCGCAGGCCCTCCTTATCGTCCCTTTATTTTGTGTTGTGGTTTTTTCCCCCGGTTTCAAATGATCGTGGACTACTCGCTCGTCCTCCCCTCTGGTCTTCTCCGCAGTTCTCAACGGCATTCTTTTCTTTGAGCTCTACTGTGTCCCTCTCATCCCCGTTTCTCCGCTTTTCCCGTCCCAAATCCCTAGAAGCGACCTGCTAACACCCGCCGTGTTTCGCTCCCGCGTTTTTTACTCTTTTCGAAGATTTCAGGCCTCTGAAGCAGCCAGCGTCTCCTTTTGGCGTCACCGAGCCGGTCCGGTATGTCCCTTTGTATTTCCCCCCGTCGGAATAAGCATCTGCCTCTAGGGGTATTTCCGTAATCCCGTTCCCCCCTCTTAGCCTTTCTCTTTCGGTTTGCTTTTCCCCCTTCGGTCCATATTCGACGCCTCTCCTTCCCAGTTGCTTCTCTTTTTAATGGAATAGGGAAGGGTTTATTCCCCCCCAGTGCTGTTCTTAGATTTTTGAAGCTCATGTTGAAGTAAGCCGCCTGTCGGGTCTTCTCACCAGTTTAGAAGCGCGATCCCTACTTCCTTCCCCTCCGGGTTTTCTCTGCGTAGCCACGTTTTTTTACTGTTTATTTCCCTACCATTCGTTTTTATGGATCCATATTTATTTGCACAAAAATCTTCTTCCGTTAAATCAGGAAGGCTTCTTATCTGCACGTGGATGTCTGTACTTTGGACGGTACTTGGCTGCCATAAGTGTTTTTTGTTGAGCCCAGCCCCTTTGACCGCGCATCTGCTTAGTGCGTCCCTTATGATCTTCCATCAACGCCCCCTGACGTGAGGGATGTGCACGTAGTAGGACTCCTCCATTATCTGTATTTTTTCATGAAGGGTTGTTCTCCGGAGATAAGTTAATACTCTTTGGGACAAAGCCTTGTCCCTTTTGTCTCTTTCTTTTCTTGGTGCAGAGTTTTAAGACCGGCTTTAAAGTTAGGTTGTATTACCTCCGACTGCTTTGAATCTTTGGTTGCGCTCCTCGTCTCTTCTCATTTTTTTATAATATGAAACCCTTGTTCGGAAGTTTCCTTTAGTTTTTCCCGTCTAGGATATCTTCCCTTATGTTTGTAGCTTAGATTTCACCCCCAGCTAAGGCTCTTTTAAATGTTAACCTACTAGCCTCTGGCGGAAATGAATCTTCACCCCTCCTTCCCCATTGACTATTTTCTTTTTTGAAGGTCCTCTCTTCCTGGCGAAAGTCGGTTAACTCATCCCGATTTCCGTTTTGTTTCCAAACGGCCAGCGGTGCCGGCCTATCCCCCGCCCCGGTTCCCCCGTTGGAAGATCCGTTTTTTTCTACGTCCACCCTCCCCTCACGATCTTGTGATGGTGCTTGAATTCAAAAGATTAGTTCAACGCTACGACAACTTCGTGGATTGTTTTATTTTCTAAGACATATGCCTGCGCTAGCTTCTACTTGCCCCCGAATAACTACCTGCCGGCCCTCTTCCCAAGGCGCGGCTCACTGAACGTTGCCCCGATTTCCACCCCCGCACCTTTGCTCCACTCGCGAATGTTTTCTCCGTGGTGCCAGTGTCAGTTTTCCTGCTGTCCCCCGGCGATTCCGTTTAAGTCTGTTCCCCGTGGTGTCTTTCGTACTGTACCCCTGCCACGTGGAGCTCTTCCGTCATGCACCCCTGTGCGGTCGCCCTTCTCGGTCGTATAATTTTTGTGCATACCAACCCCCTTGCCTATGGGGATTTTACCAGACCGCAATGAGTCGTGACGTTGCGTCATGATTGGGATGGGTTCTGATCCGGTTTCTCTTATTGTATAATTCAAGCGGGTACCGCAGGAGAGTCTTCGCCTCCCCCCAGACGCTATCGGTCCGGCGGTTTCTCACCTGTTCCCCAATAAGAGGCTGTCGTGCTTCGTTCACCTTCCTCTGGCACTGGGGACCTGTTTGGCGGGCCTTTTTGCGATGCCCCGCACTTCGCCACGCCGGCTGGTTTCACCTATTTTTTTCAAGAATTTTGGTGGGTCACATTATTTTTCCTCCTGGCAGCTTTTTTTACTTTTCTTTACAACAGCCGCCTCTTATCGTTTACGGGTGTAGGCACACGATCCCGATTTTTTCCTTTCCCCTTATTGAGACAGCCTGTTGGACCGATACAGTATCCGTGCCGCGGGGCCTCGCTGTCTTCGTTCCCGGACTTTGTTGCCCTACCCCAACGGCGGAAATTGCAGTTCTATGCCTTGTCCAAGAACTGATTGCGACGTGACGCTCCTCTTAAATATAAGAATACCCCCAATTCACACTCGAGACCCGAGTTCAATGCCTCCTTCGGTGTCGTTCTGCACCCACCGCTCCCCACTCTGAGCCTTTCACGTTTACTTGTTTTTTTACTTTCCCTTGGTCCCCCATTTCTCGGGTGACACAGCTTTTACCTTGGAAGATCTTTTCGAAACAGTTTCTCCCCTATTTGTTCTCGGCGAAAGTACAAAATCCCCTCAGTTTGGCCTTTGTCCAGTTTGCGTCTATACTTTTCCCCTTATCTGCAAATTTCTTTTTATGGGTTTCACACAAACGAAGACATGCGTTCTTTTGTTTTTTTGTCCCCCACGCTGTTCGGTGTTGGCCCTTGCTGATCGCCTATTTCTTTTCGAGGTCGTCACACCTCGAACCTTTCTTCTCCCCCTCGCTTTACCAAGGTAATTTTTTCCCTTGACATCAAGGCGTTTACCTTCCAGGGACCTCAGGGGAATGTGATTGCCTGTGTCCGCATTTTTGGGCTCCTCCCCCTTGGAATTCCTTTCCAAAAACCTTTTCATTGCAAGCCGCTCGTGATGGACCCTATCTCCTGATCCTTCCTTTCCTGTTTTTTTGTTTCGTGCCTTCCTCGTCCATCACCCCTCTCTGCTTCATGAAAGGCTTGTAGCGGTACTGTGACCCCCCTTCCTTCCAATGCCGCTGGCAGCCATGCGGAGTTTCCTTCGTTTCTTTTACCTGGGGTAGTGTCGACCTTTTTGCATCCCTTCTTTGGTTGACGGCCCCCCCCTCCCTCCGGCGATCAGGTCTGTTTTCCCGACCCCACCCAGTCGCAGTGCTCTCCGCATTTTTATTTCTTTTGTTTCAACTCGAGGTCCCCCAAGACATTGTTCGCCCTGGTTGCCGCGCCCTTTTTTTCCCTTCTTTCTAGACCTTGATCCTTCGTAAACGTTTTGTTCCATGTCTTCTTACTCCCAATTGTAACTCGGCTTTGGCTTACATTTCTTGCCGGCAGATTATGGTCTATTATGTCCATCGTCTTGTTAAAGTTACTATACCATTCATTTTTCCGACGGTGATTCATGGACCTTTGCCACATCGCCTCCGTTTCTAGATTTAAAGGGATTCTGTCGTCTTCGATTTCCTTTCCGCATTTCACGTTCGTTCCCCCTTTTGTCCTTCATCGCTTTTCAAGTTATTTCTAGCCCGGGGTTGGTTATTTTTTAAAATACTGTTCTGATTGAAGTCCGTAAACCGCATCTGTTTGTCCCTCTTTCCATGCAGCTGAGAGCAGGCATTTGCTTAGCCCCCCCCCCTCTTTTTTTTCTCCAGTGTTCGGCATATTACTCCAGGATCCTGCTTGTAGTCCATCCTACCCACCTATTTCTACCTTTCCCTAGCCTGTGCCCGACCCTTCCCTTGGTCAGACCGCACGCCTGTTGTGATCAAGGGGAGGGTCCAGCCCAGTTAGTCCCTACCGCAGGTCCTCTAAGCGATTTATACAGATCCCTCACCCGTCCCGCCGGCTCAGGCGGTCATAATCTCCGTCGCCTCTCAGATGAGATATAGTATTCGAGTACTTTTTCCTCCTGCACCTGCGTGCCCTCTTATCGGTCTGCTATGTCGGTTCGTTTCTCCCCCTGCAGTTTCTATGATATTCTTTTTCCCCTTGTTTCTACTATTTTTAATGATATTTGTTGTGCCCTGCCTTGCTCAATCGTTTTTCCTTCCCACGCAGCCCTCCCCCGTGGGAACACCGTTCGTGGCCCTTATCAGGCCAGTGATGACGTCCGAGTGCCCGTCTTCTCATATGGTTGCAAAAATGGTCGATGGCCTCTCGGTCAATATCAGCGGTATTTTTTGGGAGCCTTTCAGCGTTCTCCAGACAATAGTGATGATACCCTTCGGATTGCGTTTCCCCGTGTTCACATTTGACCCCCCCCACTTATTCCCCCCCTTTGTCAACGTTTTTTTCCGCCCCTTGGTCTAAGGCTATGGGCATGGATCTATACCGTGGCTTTGCCATGGCGAGTGAGCTGAAGAGACACCATTGTCTTTCTGTGTCATTTTCTTGTAGTCGCCTTCTTTCCCTCTGCGCAGTTTACTTTTCTGAGTGTCTCCGTTCCTTCCCACTCACGATCTGCTTCCTTCCTCTTGACTGCTAGTGTCTTAATCGCCCTCCGGGCTTTCACAAGCCTTTCTCGGTTTCGACCCGATTTTTGTGTCAAGCCTTTGATCGTAAGACTCGCCGTCTCCATCGTTTCTTTCCCGATTTCTGGCTTCTTGTGTGATCGATTTTTACAGATGTTAATGTCCGCAATATCTCTTTCCTGGTTTACACGGAACAACGTTACTCGTCCTTGCTTTATTCTGTGTCCCCAATCCTTTTTTTTCCTCCTTACCTAGGTTTTTTTTTTCTAGATTTTATTGCACCCCAGCCGCCCCTACCCGTCAGGTCAACGTCCACATTATGTTCCTGACCTATGGGACAGGACATCCGGCCCAAGACTTCCCCCCCAAGTGCCTCTCATTCAACTTTACGCGGGGTTCCCCCCTTTATCTTCTGTATGTGTCCACTCCCTCGGCCTTTTTGCGTTGTCCGCTGCCGGAGCGCTCAACTGATTGGAAATCGCAGATGCCCTGCTTACCATATTACTGTCCCTTCCGCACCGCATATTGATGATTATTTGCATTCCCCGACCGCACCCCGACCGTGCGCTGCTTTTTTTTTTCTGTCCCCTTAATCCTCATTTACTCTACTTCGTCACCTCCGGCTGTCTGGTTTTCAATGGTCTTTGCCTAGCAAGCTTCAATCCATTCGTCCCAATTTGAGAAGAACGTCGTCTTTGTCCCCATAATTGATCAGCCTCCAGGTCTCACCGATGATGAAAGATTCTTTTTTTTCTCGTCGTATCCTCCCGGTGCTTTGATACCTTCTATGTCGTATTGGTAATTTTAGCTTTTCGTGTGTGCCTTCGTAGCCCGAGCACCGGGTCGGTCCCCCGTCCAGCAAGGCCTGCTCGATGCCCGACTGCCGCATTTGCCTGCTACCCCCCTTCCCTTGTAGCTTTCATTTGGTTCCTGATGTCCGATCTCACTGACCCGGGCTCGTCTGTTCGCCGCAGTCCCCGCTCTGAGACTTTTGCCAAGCGGCGTCGTTTTGCTATCTTTTTCCGAGCAGAGGCTCGTTATTTTTTTCTGGCCAGCACCTCTCAGTCCGTATAACCAATCGCCCTTCCTTCTTCTGTGATTTTTTTTCTTTTAATAGATGTCTGAGGGTCACGCCCCTTCTTCGGTTCTCCGCGAGACCCTCCTGTCACCCCCCCCTTGCCCCTTCTTTCTGAAAGCGCCAGGAAGATGTTTTACAGTTAGTCCAGCTTAAGAGATGTGGCGTAAAACAAGTCCACTTTTTTTCCCGTTGCCCGATAAAGCCGACAGTAAGCCTTCCCCAGATCGGATTCGGCCACTTAACGTTAGGATTGGCTGTGCGCCCGCCTGTTGCGTGATCTTTTGTCGTTGCCGTCATTCGTTTGCGAGGCGGCCCGCCCCCGTCCGCTTGGTCTCTGTTCCCCCCCCCCCCCGACCACACACCCTCTTTTCATGCTTATCTTTTGTCCAGCTGGTCGCCTTTTTCCCTGTCATTGGATCTGATCAAATCCACTCGAGACCGTCCCCCCTGCCTTCCCTCCAGTCCAAATCTTTACACCATTCTCCAAGCGTCTATTTATGGTGAACCTTCACTTGTATGCCGACATCTTGTTGCCGGCTTATAGTCTCTGCTCTCTACATTGGATACACCCCCCGAAGTAAATTGCTATACGATTTTCTACCCCCGTCCGTACCCCACCCCCAAAGAAGTTGCGAACCAGTTCGGTGTCGCCCTTATATGTGTCTCGGGTCCAACGCTGGCGACCCCCCCTCGTTTTTCAGTTCCCCCCTTTCCTGATCACTTATTTTTGTTTGGGTTTCTAAACAAGCCAAGGAATTGCGTTTCTCTTTTGCCCCCCCCCACCGTACGCCAGAGACCATCAAGGCGCCTGACTTTACTTTCCAGTGGCTTTTCACGGACGGCGTCGTTTTTTCGTATCGAGGCCCGTTGCCCTTGACCACAATCCCCTCCTCTTAAATCAGATCGTGATGTGCACTTATCCTTAGCCTCTCCGTTTTTTTTTTTTCTAGAGATAGTAAGTCGAGACCCCCTCTGCTGGCCTGCACACAAGGCTACCCTTTTGGAAGAGTTGAGTTGATCGCCCTCCCTTTGTTACCCCCTCCACTTTACTGTTCCTCGTCGGATTTAGTTGTTTCTTTGATTGATCGTCTTTCCGTCTTGGGGTCTTAGTCAGACCCCCATTTCCTTTCCGACTTTCCCCACTCCCGCGCCCAATAGGCGACACTCGACATTTTTTATCTCGCACCCTTGTCATCCCGCATTGGTTGTGTTCCCCGGTGTCTGCCAATAGAAATTGCTTCCTGTTCGTTTTTTCCCCCTCTTCTTCGTAATTGAATATAGTCTGCTGCGTTCCCCTGTGGACCTCTTCTGTTGTACCCCTAACTTAGTGTATCATCGAGGCGGGTTCATGATCTTTCCCCGGGGGGCCAGTGTTAAACTGTACACCAACTCTGCTGCGAGTTTCGGCCGTGTTTATTTTTCGTCCATTCACGTCTGCCGAGGGTCATCTTATTTTCTTGTGATTTTCTGATTGATCGCCGACTATTTTTTACTTCGTTCACGGAGAACTCTTGTATTCCCGCCATGTCGATCATTCTAACACAGCTGCATATGCGCCTTCTTTTGCCCGGTTGGTTCTTTCGATCAGTGACTCGTTTCACCTCCTCTCCTCTTGTCGCGTAAAGGCATGATGCTGAGTCTCCCCTCTTTTTCTGCTTGCCCTTTTGATATCTCCTTTTTTTTTTCAAACCTCTTTGTACAGCCCTGTGCCCCCACCCCTCTTGTCAGCCTGCCGCTTTTTTCGAAGTAGGCGTCAGGTCCCGGCCGCTGCCTCCGCGCTCGTCCCGAATTCCGACCCCTCATTTTTTTCTGTTGTCCGTCGCCCATTGCCATCGGACATCGGGTTTTTCTCTTAACTCTCCCCCTC
>Ga0179593_1328893_pt1 | contig 11274 bp, 11 predicted proteins | sample CZODoug2_1_08_16_FD_185931 | JGI IMG/M metagenome (GOLD analysis project Ga0179593, IMG submission 185931) | Vadose zone soil fungal communities from Angelo Coast Range Reserve, California, USA - CZODoug2_1_08_16fungal (PacBio error correction) | ecosystem: Environmental > Terrestrial > Soil >... | reverse complement strand
ATGACAACCCTGTAGGCGCTTCCATCGCGGCGGGATGTCCATACCCCCCCTCAGACTTCGTTTGCGGAAAAGACTCATTAGTGAAGCCCCTCTCACCGTCGCTAGCCGCGCAGATCGCGCTCCGTCTTCCCTTCAGAGAAAGTAGCGAACCGTTGCCTTCCTATTGTCCCTCTCTTAAAGTTCCGTCCTGGCCCCCTACCCCTCGTGGATTTCATTTTCTTTAGACGCTGACCTTGAGACCCCTGCAATCTCTCCCGCCAAACTGGATTCGGATTCCACGGCAGTTTTCAATGCAGACGGTATTATGACGTCCTATTTGCCCTATGAGGACATCGCATATCCTTTTCATAGCCATGCGGCCCGCCCATCCCCTCTCCCCCCCCTGTTTCGAAATCAAAAGATCCAGGAGAATGGTTGCACGAGTGCCGGCATGCTCTCCGAGATGGAGCGTTCCTTCCCGGCTTTCGTGCGCGAGGTCTATCCCTCCCAAGGGACTTATCCCTCGCAGTCCTTCCTTTAACCATGACAGTGTCGTTTGCATCCACACATGCCACAGTCGCTGGCGACGCGCATTTTTTCCCTATTTCTAGCAGACAATTCTCTGACTCATCCCCTGGTGTTACGGCTATCCGGATGCGGTCTCTGGTTTACGTAGAGGCCCATGAAACCCACGATTGCTGCGGCTGATGAAGCTGAAGCTGCGTCTCCATCACTGTCTTTTTCTTCAGTACAAGCTTCCTCGAAAGGCAAAGCGTTCTCTTTTCTACTTAGTAATTTCATCACGCGGCCCTCGCCTGCAGTTCGAGTCCGCGGCTATGAGACAGCGCTTATAATGACTATGGCACAACCCGGACGTTTACTCGAAACAGAGTCTTCCCCTCCCCCCTGCGGAGAGTGAGGCTGGGTTGCCCTGCTCTGCTGATGTTTTCCAGTTCTTACCACGTTCCCTTTGAGAATTCGTTCCGTAGGACATGGAACTTACAAGGCACCTTCTGCAATCCTTGACTTAATTCCCCGCAGAGGCGGGCTATAGTACCGCACTACCGAAGCACACCAACTCCTCGGAGCTCTCTGACCGGAGGCCACCCTCCCCTTTACAGTCAGGAGGGGCTCACGCTGTAGCTGCATGTGAAAGAGTCCTGTCATTGTTGTGGCGATTGGTAAGGTGCTTCTCCCTATGGTGTCGCGTGCTTTATAAGGACACCCACTCAAGCACGCAAACTCTACCTTGAGAGTTGCCCCAGTATCTCAACGGTTTTTCACTTTAGGAGCGCACAGGCAGCAATAGGCGCTTGGTCTGGACTTCCTCTTTCTTATTCGACATCCGCTCGTGAAACGAGACGCTTGATTGCCCCCCGCGCCAGGCACCCTGACTCTCACGGGAAGGTTTCGTCTACTTCCACTTCTAAAAAAGGAGAAAAACGCTTTATTTCTATAACTTTCATCTTCGGGGATCTTTTTTCCCAATGAAAGCATTTAGGTTTGCCTTTTCCCCCCGGTTGGACTCTATGGGAAAACCTCAACCATGGGTGTTCCCCTTTAGTCCGGGCTATGCACTGGAAGTACGCGGCCCCCCTCTGATTTTTTTTTTTTTTTTTTTTAATCGATTTTTCTTCCTATGTCTGCTTACCATAAAAGTCACCAAGGACACAGTATAAGTTCCACAAGGACAAGGATCAGTGCACCGCCCTTCTTCGTACAAACTAAATGGCGGGACCATTATACCTTTTCGTTTTAAGGTGACTAGTCTCTCTCCATCATCCCCCAGTTTTTGTCATTTTATCCCGACACTTGCCAGTCACATTTTAACCCTTTACAGGTGGTGTCCCCTCCCCACCAGGAGTGTTTTTTAAGACCTTATTATGATCTGGAGCCTGAAAACGGGTTGGGTGTCGGGCGGTCACTTCTTGTCACGCTTCTCTGTGTAATTGTCTACACCTTCCCCTCCGTTGGGTGGGGGCCGTGGATTTTGTCTGTTTTCTTCTATCAGCGCGTTCCCTTCGCCTTCCTTGGTTCCCAGAGGTAATTTGGGTTTGTCTGGTTCGCCGCTGTGGTTTGGTGTGTCGACCCACTTTGCAAAGAAGACAAACAATGGTCTTTAATCTACCCTAGGATCCCCTTGTCGAACCCTGCTTTTTTTTTTTATCCCCAGTTCCTCTCCTTCCTCTTTGTTCAGTTTTTTTGGGAGCTTCCGCCCACCAAACTTTCATTTTTCGCCCTTCGGAGACTTTAGGTTGACGTGATCGTGCACACCAGTTGCTCGGGCGGACGTGCCCGCACGGCCTCCCCCTTTCTCTTTCTTCGGAATATACCAAGAACTGCATTAGTTCCCATCCTTGCTACCAATTGCTTGCGTAGGTCCCTTCGGGCAACGTTGAAAACGACCTGGACAATGAAGCTGTCTCCTAAGCTTAGCTGCCCACTACTCACGACGGGTTCCAGCTTGAACTGCCCTCTCCTTTTGGTGCAAGGAAAAAGAACCGAGATGTCAGTTCGTTAGCTCTCCTCGGCGATTCGTCATTTAGCATTTCTTCAGTTGTCTAGTATTTTCCGGATTTGTCCTTTTCACCACCGTTGACCCTTTTTCCCCCCCTTCCAAATGAGGAAAGCTGGTCCGTGAATTGGGCCTCCCCTTATGGTCACCTCGCCGCGACTTTCTTACAGTCATGTCTCTCCCACTTCTGAAGCTTGGAAGCTAGGACCTCCCAGTGATCTCTTCAAATAGCCGTGTGATGACATCGGAATGCCGTTCCGAGGGTCTCGTGGAGAGGACCTCCCAAGTCTTCATCAATAGAAGGTCCACTTTTCGGATCAGTCCCCCGCTTTGTACGGGAGACCTCCCTTCATCTTGACGTTAGCATAGGTAAGCAGGTTGTACAGAAGAATCAGCCCTTTTGACAGTAGAAGGGCGGACGAAGACTCATCCCTTCCCTGCCAATTACATGATGTCATTTTTTGACCCCCAACGTTGATCATCTCGTAGCCATCGCCTGTTCCCTCGGGATGTCCGCTTCATGTTGATTGTGAACCCTCCCCTTCTATCAATAAGTCGCCTTTTGCTATTCCTCTTTTCCGAAGCGGCGAAGCCAGGATGCCGCTTCCCTTCCGAGCAGATCTTCGTGCAAGCTTCTGAACATTCGCCTTTACGGCCGTCTTCCCACAAATGTTCAGCGGTAATTTTCCTCTAGATGACTGCCTGCGATTCACCAAGTAGTTCGTAGATACATCAGATCGCCCAGGTTTCCTTTCCCCCTTTATGTATCACTGCACGGGATGAGGTGTGCCTGAGTTAAATGCTTGTCGGTATCTTTTTTTCCATGAGGGTTAAGAGAGACGAACAAACCTGCAGCCTTGCACTTTTTTTCGCACCACCCCTGTTTTCTCATGGGTGCCAGGTTATGCTCGTGGCCTGCATGGTGCCGGGTCTTGCCCTCGTGTAGGGAAGATGGCGCCTCTTCTTCTGCGACCCCTCAGAAGCCTCCGTTAGCATTCATCTTTTGGTGGTAACGCACACGATGGTTTGATGTCAGGTTGTCGCGCGAGTGTTCGGCAATGCGCTGCTGTTTTGCTTCGGAGCCCCCCCGATGCCGGTGTCCTAGTCTCTGTTTCCTCCTCTTCTTTTTTTTGTTATGAAGCACCGCCTTCATTACCACATTGTCTTTTCCCTCCCTTACGAAGGTTGTCCTCCGACCACTCGCGTCGACACCGCCCCGGAGTTTTCAAGACTCTGTTTTTGTTAGTTTTTCCCCTTTTAGATTCCGTGTCGACTTGAGAGAAGTAGCCGTATCTAAGTTTAACGTCACCATTAGGCCGCACCCGTTCCCCTTCCCCACCGTTATGATCCCCTCTACTTCATTTGTTTTCTTCGCTGAGCTGAGTCGCACTCCCGCCTCGATTCACCCTCAAGCACACATTGCTCATCAGGTCCTTGTCCGAAGCCTCTTTCGAGTCGCTGGGACCTCATTTCTGCGCCTAACGATGGTCCTTCCCCCTGCTCATCGAATGCGGATTTCCAATTTCCTCCATTTGATAAGCTCCCCCAGGCGAAGTGCTTCTTCCCTTTCTCACTCGTCCTGAGTTTTTCCTTTAACTTTACTCTTTATGCAGGAGGGCAAGTATTGTACTGATCGACGGGGGGCAGACGGTTCCCCCCGATCGTCCCCACGCCATCGAATTAACCTCGTCTTCTCTTCCGTTTTATACAACGGCGTCTCAGATCATGCTTGGAAAGGACGCAAGATTATTTAAGGCACTCACAAGGAACCCCCCGGCTGCTTTCGGCTTGAAGCTGACCCCTCTGCCCATAATGGAATCCCCCAATGACGGATTTCCTGCCCTTAAAAGATCTATAGACTTTTTGACCGATGTGGAGATTATATCTCCGTCAGGATTAGTCCCCTTAATTCACGGCAATCGACACTGCCTCTGAGTCTGATTAATTAGTCTTCCTCTTGCTTATAATATTATAGGAGTCATTATCGAAGGTGTGAGGCTACCCTTACGGCGTTTTCCCCCCTCGTGCGGCAATAGAGTTACAAAATGCAGGTTTTCTAGACTAATCACTCCCCGCGCTTTCCGACCTTTTTTGTTTCCCGGGCACTCCGGTGGTGCTGTCCCGCCGCGCCTTAACCTCAAGGCGGGTGCAAAGTAAAATCTCCGCGCTCAACTCCGCCCGATCTCGGTTTCAGATTGCGCACGTATAAGGTCGTTCTTTTTCCCACTTTAGAAATGCCATATATTAGCTGGCGTCGCGCCCAAAGGATTTTTTACTCGGTGAGACATGTATATGTTAACCTTTGTCATATGCGAACTTCTGAATTGTCTGCGTTCGGCCGGGCGGGAGTTCAGACCTACCCCTACCGAAAGACATTCCTTGTGGTCAACCGGATACACGCACTCCCTGCTAATTTCTTCTTGGATATTCGTCCAGTGCCCGACTGTCCAGGCGCTTGCCGCCCCGGGTTACTGTCCCTCGCTTTCCTTTTTATAGCTATAACACCCATAAATGTTCCTTTATCAAAGGAGTCCAAGTGGACAGGGTGGCCTTCACGCTTGGCGGGTTTTGGATTTTTGGGCCCCTTTTGAAAGCGCGCAGAGGTGCTGACAGGCTCTCGCAACTCATGGTTCGATTTCGTGCTTGGTAGACGTGCCCCCTGCGATGGGGAGGCCAAAAATCTCATCCCCCCCTACGAGGTTAGCATATGTTTTCGCTAAGCCTACATGCCATCATAAAGTCACACCCGGGCTTAGCTGAAACTGAACACCACTAATCAATTTTCCTATGCCACCCCCCTCGGGCTACATCAGTTGGATGATTCTATTACAGATGGTTTTTGTTCCCCTCCCATATCTTTTCCCTCCTCCCTCGTTTGTGTTCTTGCTCTCTCTGCACCTTCACGAAGTCCGCGGATTTTTCTAGTCCATTTCCCCGGATGACTGCTTGTTTCCATTTCTTTTTCGGGCGGGGACTTGTTCGACCTTCTGATGGGGTGGTTCGTGTGTCAGCACGTGTGATCCCCCCTCCCTAGTTGAAGGAATGTTATAAGCGACGTTCACGCATACCCTCGGTGGTCCCCGATTTGCGCCCCGTTCAGGTCGCCGCGGCCCTGATGAAATGTTCTCAACGGCAGTTGTTTTAAGCCAATAGGACCTTCTCCCCCTGTTTTTTTCAAAAAATCCCCACTCCCCCGAAGAGTCTGTGTGGGGAGAAGACGCCCCCTGTCCTTTGCGTGGCATGTTCTTTCCCTTCTGGAAGTCGATACAGCCCCCTGGTGATCGACTGAATTCAAGCCCTTGACATCCGGTTCCTGCCTTTACCTCCATTCCTATAGTAGGAAGCGATTTGGCTTTGGATTGGATGAAGGTTAGAGGGGTATTTCGAGGTCTACCCCTCCCCATGTGCCGGCCCCCTGGCAGTAAATATGCAGCTTTGATGTTGATTTTTGCACTCCTATAGAAATGGCCCAGGACTTGTTCGTTTCTAGACCCACCCCCCCTCCCTATGTCAGTGAGCTAGTTCCACATGCTAAGGGACAGAGACTTGACCGTGTCCGTTCTCTGTTCTAGCTGAGTATACGTAGTATTAGTTGGTGCTTTCATTTACTGGCCCCTCCCTTAGTCTTGGCCCTGTTTCTCTGGTTTTCAACCGTGCCCCGCAGCAACCGTTCACAACACCCGGTACATGCCTGGGACTCGGTCCAGTTTGGCGCAGAACCCCCTTCCCTAACCCCGGATGAGGGCACACCCTCACTCGTTTGCGCGTCCTTAGCCGATTCAGACCCCTCGATATGCGTGTTTGCCCGAATCGAGAGACGCGCGTGTGTGCTTTTTTTTCCTCTTGTTGAAGAATGCTGATGCGAAGTCGTCCTCGTAGGATGATTACTTCACCCCTTTGATAATAGGAAGGCCATATTTGCCTTCATAGCAGCCTGCGTGTAACGGCGCCCGATCATTGATTTTAAATTTGTTATATCGGTCATCCACAGTCAGCCTGCACCATTTACGTTCATTTTTGCCATTGTTAGCCCGTTCCAGAAGTTCCATGCCCAGTCCTCTCTCTAGCCAGTAAAACCCGGCATTTACAGGCTCGCTCAGACCCCCCTCTTAATAGTTCTAGCCACCCAACAACGTTTTGTTCCCCCCCCCCCCCCTCGCCCCCCCCCCCCTTCTCCCCGCCCCCCCCCCGTATGCGTGTTTCCCGACTTGAAATTGATGACGGCGGCCCTCGTAGATTTCATCCCAAGTCGCCTTTGGGATGACCTCCCCTGTCATGACGAATGCTCCCTCATTCCTGAGCCCTTCAGCGGTCAGTGTCTGCAACTTAGTCCCGGGGCTCGTCTTAGACCAATGGTAGCTTGACCGCCCCTGAATTTATGATGCCTTCTGCGATTCCCGGATAGAGAATTAGAATCTGTTTCCCCGGTGTTAAGTTTAAACCCATGGCGTGGCTGAGCCTTGCTTGTCGGGATTCCTTTTCTTTTTCCCCCTGAACCGACGAAAAATGACAGCCCGTAGGTATCCTGCCATCCGGTTGTGATGCGGGCTGAATAATGGTGCCCTTTCAGTCTCTGTCGCTGATTCTCTCCCGAGCTACGGAGCTCTTGGGCCGTTGTGTGTGGAGGCGGGATGGTTTGATCAAGGTTTCGTACGCGTTTAGTCGGTTTTTCGGGCGATGCCCCGATGCTGGTCATATCTTCCTCATTCATGTTGTTGTTCTATAACTAACGGACACCCCTCTCCAGCGCGGTCGGGTCCTTCCGAGATGGGGGCACGGGGTGCGACTTCCCGATCCTTGTGTCCCCCCATTGTACCCAACAAATATGCCGACTTCACCCCGACTAAGACCACTGAGCGACGAACATCGTCCTCGACACGAGGACGCCCGCGACAGTCCCTGAAAGACAGAGCAAATAATGATTGTCATGATCACGCTTTCTTTTTATGTAATTTTGTATCTGAGCTCCTTCTCCAAGAAAGCAGCCACATGAACAACACGAATCAATTGCATGGTCCTAAGAAATGTATTAAGATGGGACGATGTGGATGCTCCCTCGTGTAGTTAGGGGTTCTTCTATCTGGCTGGTTGAGCGGAAAGACCCCCTGTCTGTCCCCAGAGAGAGTCGGGCTTGCGCGGGGGTTGCGGGCTCTGTCTCCGGTTCATTAGCTATCGACTTCCTTTTGTCAGCTTTTCATGAGTGCGCGTTGCTTTCCCGCAGTCAAGCCGGCCAGTTGATCACCCAAACTTTCGTCCCGATAGACCTATTTGGCATACCTGGCTACCACCAGCAGAGGAGCAACTCAACCCCGACAAGTCATATTGGAAGTCTCGGCATCCCGTCTTACCCACCACCCGTTTGTTTGCCGAATCCATGCAGTGGGCTATCCGATGCGGTCTATCTTTTTTCTGAAAGGCGACCACACAGCGAAAGTAACCTGGCATTAGGACTTAAATCTGTGACATTGATTATAACGTCAGGCACCCTTTTTAGCTCGTTCCCCCCCTTCCTCTACCCCCCGCGAAATTTCGGCCCAAGAGTCGGCGTGCTTCCTCCATATCCCAGCAGGAGGGTTCAACCTTCATCACGCTTCCCCTCGCCCCCGGGAGTAATTCCCCCCTCTCTACGATATCCTCCTTGTACCAGGCACGCCGCATATCTCAAGCTAGTTATCCCGGCGGCTTTCCTATGTTTCCCTTCTTCTTCCTTATGAAGGGGGTGGCCAAAGGAGTGCAGCCGCTTCAGACAGGTGCCCCCTGCGAAATTCCGAACTTTATTTTTAACACGCCCCTCCTCCACCTCCAGTCCCGGCCGTACAGCCCTCACTCCCTATACAATCATGTGCGAGAGTTGCGCAACTCCCTCCGGTAGTCGGTCCCGATGGAGCAAGGCACAGCGCTGATACCCCATTTATGCGGTGTCAGCCCATGTCCTATGCTTAAACCCTCACCCTTGCGCTCTTCCTCTTTAATGCGTGCGGCACGGGAACCGCCCCAGCACCCGAAATTTCGGTAGCCGATAAACCTTCTTCCCGCTACTTCATTTTACCGTTTACCAGGGACCTGCTTGCTGGGGGCCCAGGCCCCTCGCGCAGGGGGCTGCGAACACAAACTTCTTCCCTTTTTGCTCTTTCAACCCCCACCAAAACTTTCCTCACTTTTTTTTTGGGACAATGGGGCCGGGGCTTGGGCCCCCAAACCCCCAACCATCCCTCATAAACCTCCTAAAAATTTCCCCTTTCCACGGAGATCCTGAACTTCCGCAAAAAGGCCCTACTTACTAAAACTGTCCTCCTTGGGAGAGGTCACATTGAAGAGGTCTGACTGTTTGTGGTGGGGTGGTTTGTGTTGTGCGGGGGTGGTGTTTGGTTGTTTTTGTGTTGTTTTGTTGTTTTGGGTGTTGGGGTTTTTGGGGTTTTGGGGGGGGGGGGGTTGGGGGTGTTGGGGGGGGGGGTTTTACAAGTGGGATAATCTTGACACTCCCCCCGCAACTATGAGTGTTTCTTTGCGTCCGTTCGGATCCAGGTGCCCCCCTCGCCCCGCCCCCTCAGTTCCTGGACCCACTCCTCTTGGTGTCTAATCGGTTAGGAGTAGCCCGCTCGAATACAAAGACATGTCACCCTTTACAACCTACTGGTCCCACGGACTACCAGTCATGCCCTTTCTGATGATTACCCATTCTTATGCAATTCTCCAGAACTCTAGAACCCTCCGCTGGATTTCAGTTAACCTTCTCTACTCATTGTTTTTCTTGAGATAATGCCGTAACCAGTACCCGCCAGCGGACGGTTTTTCTCGTCCTTTTCAGGATAGCGATTGATTGCCGCCGTTCGCTTGGTCCTGCCTTTGATGGGTGTACCTTTTAACGTAGGGTTTTTTTGATTCGCCTTTGAGCTGAGGATATGACGCTGACCTCGGTAAATATGTCGTTGAGAGATTTTTTGCGTCTTTGCCCCTTGGTTCCGAAACCCTTCTGCCCCTCAAACTACTCACTTTGTGGACCCCCTATCAAAATGTAAAATTTCACTTTCCCTTCCCCCCGTTGCACATTTCCCCCACGACGAGCTACAACACCTGGAGAATGGGTTTCCACGTGCAGAGGAGCCTCGGAAAGATAGCAGACTGCGATGCTTGATTTCCCAAAACAACACAAAAGGAGAAAGACTGGTTTTTAAGAAAGAGAAGAAAAGTTTTACAAAAAAGCACACAGATACATCAAACACATTTCAGCTCTTATTTTGTTCAGTTTTGTTTTGTTCCTGTTTTTTACCACAAAAAAAAAATTCTGGGTGTGGTTGGGGTTTTGGCGTCTGCGGGGGAGTGCGGGTTGGTTGGGGGGGGCGGCCGGGGGGTTTTGGTGGATGTGGGGGGGTGTCTTCCGTGTTGGGTTGTGTAGGTGTTTGGGGGGCGGGAGGACTTGGGAGGGGGGTGGGGTGGGGGGGGGGGGTGGTTTGTGTTGTTTTTTGGTTGTTTTGGGTGTTTGGGTGGGGTTTTGGGTGTGGGGTTTGGGTAGGGGTTGGGGGGGTTTTTCCGGGCGGGGGGGGGGTTGCGGGCCGGGTGTTTGGGAAGGGGGTCTTGTACATTTCTATTTTCTTTGTTTTTTGATTCCAGTTCCTGCCACAACTTGACAAATGCCGTAGCTCCCGCAGAATTTTTATTCAAAACTTTGCTAGAATGTATAACCAGCTAAATTTGAGTGCACCTTACCTAAAATTCTCCCCGCGGAACCCCTTCCAGAAAGGAGTTGAGTGACAGAGAGGTTAAAGAGATACCCCGAGTGATTCTGGTAGAGAATCCGGAAGACGCTTTTTTCCGTTTCTGTTTTGTTATTTGGAATCACCCCGGAGCGCCCACCCCCGGCCTTCCCGGCCTTTCTCCTGAATCTCCAACCCCCCCCCAACCGGCGGGGCACACTGTCGCCGCCCGCTTCAACCAGCTCTTCCAGTCTTTGGAGACCTCGACTCGATATTTTTGTCCCCCTCCCTGATAAGTCCTCCTTGTAATAGTGGTGAGACGCATGTTTCTTGGGCGAGGGCCTTCTCATGCTTAAATATCTTGACCTAAATCGATCAGCATCTTGTTCCCTCATCTTGGCTTGCCATGACGATTTTTTTCATGCCTCCAGCCGCCATTTTGTACTTTTCATGTGCCTTCGTAGCTTTTGCCCTAGATGAATCCCCTGTCTACAGAAGTTAAAGTCGATACTCCTTTCTGATAGAAAACGCTACCCGCTCGTATCCATCGCCTTGCTTGCTATGGGCCATGATCCGCGCCCTGGGATGGTACTCCCCCTATTCCTCTCACCCAGTCGACCTGGTATCTGACCCTTTCCCGCTTTAGAGTCTCCCAGCACACGGATACTCTTCCATCCGCAGAAGGAGAGCTTTGACTTCCTTCGCAATCTGGTTCGGCGGTTTTCCTGAGACCCAGGGGACGCTGCTGCCCCTCCGTGAAGCGGGCTTATGGTCTGAAGCTTTAGCGCATCAGATCGCCCGTGACCTGAATTGACCTTCCCTCCTTTTATTCTCAGGATTGTCTTGGATCGAGTCTTGGTTGCGCAGGGAGCGAGACAAAATGCAGTTCCTATCTCTTTGCCAACTACCTTTTTTCTCCTTAGCGGGCCTGCCATGGTTCCGGTCTTTTAGTGTTTCCTGACCTAATTCGCGCGCTTCTTCGCGACGAGCGCGCCTTGGTCTGCACGTGGCTCCCTTGCAAGCTCTATTTGTTACCTACTGCGAGTGGTTCGGCAAGCCTCCGTTTTGTTCCCCCCGCGGTTATAT
>Ga0179593_1735477_pt1 | contig 11275 bp, 17 predicted proteins | sample CZODoug2_1_08_16_FD_185931 | JGI IMG/M metagenome (GOLD analysis project Ga0179593, IMG submission 185931) | Vadose zone soil fungal communities from Angelo Coast Range Reserve, California, USA - CZODoug2_1_08_16fungal (PacBio error correction) | ecosystem: Environmental > Terrestrial > Soil >... | reverse complement strand
CCTTTTTTTCTGCGTCAGCGGGTTCTTCCTTGCTTTCTCTCCGTCCGCGTCGCCACACAAGGTCTATCCTTCCCTGGAGTGTTTCCCCCACCCTCCCTCAAGCCAAGCTTGGTCCAAGTCTTAGCCACACCTGCATCTGGAGGTTTTTTTCTCTCCCATTCATTCTCTTCTTCAGAGATAGGCAGTCCTGAGGGAGGTCTCGGGTCGAGTTGGGTTTCTCGAGAGAGTATTTGACGGGCTTCCCTCCCTCTCTTTTGGAGATGGGTGTAGGCTCCGACCTTCTTTCTTCTCGTGCGCCACACTCTTTCAAGTAAAATTCAGGGTAAGTTTTGGTTAAACACCCGATTTCTCCTCTTTCGTACAGATATTCAATTTCTTTCACGAGCAAGAACTTTCTCCCTTCTTTCCTAAATGTCCCTCCCTTTTCTCCCCCATTCCTCTTCTCCCTTGCTATGAAAATGGATATTTGAAGCCCTTTCGCCGCGGTCTTTTTTTTTCTGGTCATGCCATCGACTCCCCATGTCTGAGGATTCTGTGCTTCGTCACTTCCTCTTCTTTTCTCCTTCGACTCTCCCTCTCGACGACTTTATCTCTAATCTGGCGGTCCCTAGCTAGGTCGGTCACTGCCTATAGCTCATGGTCCTTACCGGATTCCACGGAGATGTCATCCCCTTCAAGCGGAATGAAGAACAGCCTTCCTCCTTCCGGTATGCTGCCCTTTTCCTCCTTTTCCGCTAACATCTGGGATGCAACATCAGTTGGCATACGCCTAATTAGATTTTCTCTCCCCTCATATCACGCGGCACTTTATGAGTAGTATTGTACTGGATCTCATTCCCCCTTCTTCTCCTCCTCACCCTTATCCTCTCCCAATCTTTCGCAGCACTTTATTTGCTCGCCTTTCCCAGCATAGTTGCACAAATTTTATCCTTTACACCCATATTCAAGCCATCTGTATCGTAATTCCTTTGGAAGTCAAAGCTTCCCTCTTTTACTCTGTAGTTCCCTCTTTACGCGCGGCTCCATATCTTCTTGGTATACCAGGCCCCCCTCCTTGGGGCTGCGTTGTTTGAAGGAAGCAGATTTTGAATTTCCTCCCCCGGAGGGACTACCTTTTCACGGAATGAACAATTGCAAGCCTGGTTTCAGTGAAAAACAGCACGTGACTGTTCCCTTCTTCCTGTCTAACTCTTTCCCCCCCCCTTAGGACGGCGGTGTGGTGTAAAGAATAACTATTCTCCCTTTTTTGGTAGTGCTCACTTGTAATGTCATGGGAGGCTTTTTTTTTTGTCCTTCTCCCCCCGTTAATAGTATGTTGTTTGGTGCAAATTTTACTCATAATCAAGTAATCCTTTTTCTCCCTGCTGCCTTCATAAGATAGGCTCCTCCCACTGGCATGGGGTGCAGCCCCCCCCCCTTTTTTTCTTTTTTTTCTGTTCTTCAAGTTCTTTTCTCTTTTCTGAGGCCTGCAGTCACTGTGGTGTATATTGAACGACTCTCCATTCCCCTTATCCACACAAAAATGTCAGTCTCACGCTCTTTTCACAGGGGATTGTGTTCTTTTACTTCTTCCCTTCCCCCACCCCTATTTGGATTTTGTAGTTAAGCTAAAAGGTTTATTATCTTTCCTCTTTCTATCCTGGAGCTGTAGCTACTAAAGGAATCCTGCGTTTTTCGTCTTCCTGCAGATCTGCTCCCTTCTCTCCCTTACTTACTGGCAAGCAATTTGTTGCACTCGGACCCCGTCTGCATTTTAGGTGGGAGAAGACAACCCGAGGTAAACACCCCTTCCTGGGATCTTTCCTCCTAATAGTGCTGGGTAGCGTTTAATATCTATTCCCTCCTCCCTTTTTTTTTCTACGCTACCCAGAAATACTCCCAGCAATTCGGATTGGTTTCCCTCTTCTCTTCCTTTCTCTTCTCCACAGCTTTTTCTCCATCACTGTGTTTGTTACCCCCTTTCCTCACAGTCTGCCAGTGGCTTGACGGCGATCTGCTTCAGCATTTTTCCTAGGATGTCCTTTTCTTTTTCCTCTGTTCGAACTATCTCCAGGAGTTTTCACAGTCATTTCCTCTCCTCTTCAACACTTTAGCTTACTCTGTTGTGCGCGCCGTCTACTCTTACCCCTACCCCTTTGCCCCAACTAAGGCCCGGAGGCGGGTTCCTTTTTCTTGGTGTCTAAAGTTTTTTCTGTTAAGAATCGAAAAAAACATCTTCTCCCCAACTGAGCTCTCCTCCGCCTTCCTCCCCATCCATCTCGTGGGTTGCGAACCCCTTCCAGTGACTGGTGTAGCTTTTTTGGTTCTTCCTCTCTTCCGCAAGCATTGTTATTTCTTTGAGGAGAAGTACAAAAACAACACCCTTTCTCCCTTCTTTGTAAGGTTTCCCCTTCTGCCCCACCGCCCACAACACTCCTCCCCATGCCGATCCCCCCCTTTTGGGCTCTACGACGAGCAACCAAATGTTTAACTTAATTAGGGTACACACCCCCCTCTTCTTACGTGCTGGGTTGTCCCCCCCCTCTCCCAATCCATACAGACACTTCCCATTCAAGGTGATTTTCACTCGGAACTGCCGACCCCAGTGTGTCTGGTGTTCCTTTTCCCTTTTAGTCCCTTTTCTTTCATATGTCCTTCAAAGGTCACTGGAGTTTACACTTCTTTCGTGTTGAGGTCCTTGGCTGACCATAGAGATGGATCTTTCTTCTGTTTTCACCTACATCTTTCCGCTTTGTAATATTTTGACTCCCCCTGTCCGTGTTTCCTTTTTATTGTGAGTGGTTCCAAGAAGCGCCTCCTTGGGGAAGGAGGGCCCCCCCTTTCGATCCTGCAACCATTTCTTGCCCTTCGTAAGTAGTAGCTCAAATGTTGATGGACTCTGCATAGATTAATTTCCTATTCTCTTTTTTTTGCTAGCCGGCGAGGTGAGTGATTATTTTATGCTGGGTATGACAATTCATCTTTTCCTCTATTAATCTCTCGATTTGCCTCTACTGGCCGTGATTTCTTCCATGCCCACGGTTCTTTTTTTTCCTTTTTCTAGAATGTGTTTTTGTAAGGACCAATGACCGTCCCCTTCTTCCTTAGGACTCACCGACCTAGTCTTGACTCCAGATCAATCAAGTTTTTCTTTTTCCCTCCTTTCAATTACCATGATGCCGGTCCCTGCATTTCTCTTTCTTGCCTTTCCCCCCATAGCATACAACTTATCCATTTTCATAGCAGGGATCCATTCTTTTTTTTTTTTTCCTCCGTCTGACATTCCCTTTTTCCCCTTTTCTCTCCTGTTCGAATCTGAATATTTTATGCTTCTGCCTGTCCAATGGAATTTCTTGCCCTCTTTGGAACTGAATCGAGGCTCTCAAAAAACTTACCCTTCCTCCTCACGTTTTGTTTCGCTTCCCCAATTTAGTTCGAGAGAATACAACCCCATCTCCCCCTTTTCTCCCCCCTTTCTTTTCCTCCCCCTCTATCTCAATTACTGCCTTCCTAAAGAAGGAATGCTATTCCCCCTCATTGATGTCTGCCTTTCCCTCTCCTAGATGCAGGTGGGCTGCCGGAAGTCCTTTTTATTGGCCTGTTTACCCCCCTGTTCTCTGTCCTTTCTCCTGAATGGGAGTAACCTGGTTATATCCTTCATACCTCCCCGTGGACGTAGACTTGCTTTTCTTTTCCTCCCTCCTCGTTTGTTTTTTTTTTTCCGTGCTATCCGTCTGCGTCAGCGGTTCAGGACTTGACTGCTGCCTAGCCGGCCTCTTTTTCTCCTTCCCCCTCAGTATGGTCCAGACCTGGTTCCAAGTAGAAAGCACAATCAAGGAATTCCCCCCTCTCATTAGTGATACCCTTTCTCCTCTCTTCCCATTCGTGAGGTGGAGACGATCTCTTCTCTTTTTTAGTGGTTGATATGCAGTATTTGACGGGCGGCACCAATCCTTTTTCTTTTCCTTTGAGAGGGTTTCTTCTTCCATTTTGATCCATAGAGCGGCAAAACGTGAGGTTTACTATTCCCTTTCGCGTTACAACGATTCTTCCAAGGAATCTTCGTCCATCCCCCTTTCCTTTCTTGCCTTGAGGCCTTTCTTCATGAAAATATTCCGTTCGAACATTTGTTGCTTTTGCCCCCCCTCCTTCGTACCACGATATGAATTCTGATATGAAATGTTTTCCCTTTTTCCGCCCGGTCTTTTCTCGTTTTTCCGTATGGTCTGCATCGACTAAGACCCTTTTCTTTTCCCCCCTTCCTTTCTTTTTGTCTTCTCCCCTAGGCATCTGGTAATTGATTCCTTTATCAGATAATCTGGATTTTTTTTTTTCCTTTTTTGCATACCTCGTAATGCTTCTTTCCTTCCTACGGATTCCACGGAGATGTCTGCGAACCTTTTACAGCCCACTTTCTCTGGGATGCAGAAATTCACCTTTTGAAGATCTATAGAGTTAATCTCTCCCTTTTTCCCTCGTTGGCATCCCCTCCCCCCCCTTTTCCAGGTTCACCCCTGATCTCAAACATCCGCTCACGCGAGCACTTTTGTTTTTCCCCTCCTTTCTTCCTCTTCCCTCCAAATTGAGCTACCCTGTTGCAAGGATCGCCGCACTTCCTTCTCCTTTTCCCCAGCATTCTTTACCTTTCCCCTGTAACACACTCACACCATATTCAAGTTGTTGTATCGATACACTCACTGGGAAGTCAATCTATGTAGTCCACTCGTTTCTTTTGGCTCCATCTTCATACGGACATAACACGAATGTGGGGTGCTTCCCTCCCCCCTTCCTTTGAAGGAGGCAGAGTTGCTGGATATAGGGGGTTCCCAGGGGCAGCCCTTTTTATTTTCGCAGTCTATACAGTGAAACTCACCTTTATTTTATTGTTTTTCTTTTTGTCTCATTGCGTTGGCCGCACGGTGTGTCTCCCCTCTCCCCATCATTTTTTAATTGGTGCTCGTGAGTTCTTCATTCAGGTCCTCCTGATAATGGCAGGGATTTAACCGTAAAAGATTCTCCACTTTTCCCTCCTCATAAGAAGGCGTCAAGTTAATTCTTAAGAAATACAAATTCCCTCCCTCTTTTCTTCCTCCTCTAAAACAGTCACTGGCATGGTTTTCTTGCTTTATGTCTCTAAAGGTTCTTTTCTCCCTTTTCGGAGGCCTTCAGTCACCTTTTTTTGTTTCCTCTTTGCAGGTTACAAAAAGCTTTCAATTGAGACACAACGAAATGTCTTTTTTTCCTCCCCTCTTTTATTTTTTTACGGGTAGGATGTTTTTGCGGCAGCACCCCCCTTCTGTCAGTCCTGTTTCTTTATCCTAGAATGTGAATGTCCCCACTATCCTGGAGTGCGCATCCCCCCCCGACACAGAAAGGAAATACTCCACGAGGAAGACTCTCTTCCTTTTTTCCTCATATCTTATTTACTGGCAGAACTTTAGGTCTTCCCACTCGGCCACATGGTTTCTTCCCATGGAGTGAGAAGCTGTGGCTCCCCCCAGAAGTTGTACAACCTTTTCCCCACCCATTCCGTTATGTCTAGATATTAAAGCTAGTGAGGGGTCTTAATTCTCTTTTGTGTGTGGTGAGAGAGACCACCAGCACTATTTCTTCCATTCCCCCCCTCCCTATCATTTTTCTGTGTTCCCTTTACAACGGCTTTGCATTTTATCCACAGCTCCCCTCCTTTTCCCTTGTCTCTTCTAGTGCAGTCCCAAAGTGCTTCCCTTTTTCTGGAAGAGTGTACCAGATCTGGTTCCCTCAGGATGGCCTTTTGTCCTTTTTCGCGAACTATCTCAGGAGATTTTTCACCATTATCTATACATTGAACCCCTTTGCATACACTCGTTTGTAGGGGCCGGTCACCCCCCCTACCCTGTTTTTGTCCCCCCCTCCCCTTCTTTGGAGATGAAAGTTTTGTGTGTACACGATGATTATCTGTTGGAACCTGGACTCTTTCTTCTTCCACCCTTGACGGCATTCCCTCCCCCGCCACTTGATCCCCCCCTACAGTCCACTGAGGAGAAATTCGGTGTTTTGAGTTCTTCCTTTTTCTGTCTGGTTCTCATTCGAGCACTATCTTATTGAACGCCTTTCTTATGAGTAGGGATTCCCCCCCCATAACTATGTAGCCATTTTCCCGAAGGAAACGGAAACCTCCCACCCCCTCCCTGACCTTATCAATGGGTTCCTCTTAAATTCCACTTTTCTCCCCAAATGTTTTCACTTCCCCTTGATGATTCTGTTAACCCCCCCTATTTTTTCCAAAGCAGTTAGGACATTCCTTAAAGGTGAGTTTTTCACTGTGGACCTTTTCCCCTGTGTTCATGCCTGTTTTCCCCTTTTTGTGGAGGGCGTTTTGGTAATTCAAGTTTTCCTTTTTACCTTTTTGCGTGAAAAGCTCGGTTTCTTCTTTCTTGACCATAGAGATGGTCCTTCTCTTTCCCCGAGGGGGGTTGAACCCCCATTCGCTTTTTTTTCTCAGTCCCCTGGCCTGACGCCTCCCTTTCTTTTTGGTGTTTTCCCAATGAGCGTACTTTTTTTCAGGCTGGGGTAAGGCTGCACAATAAGTTGCTTCCCTTTTTTCTTCTACGTGTGAGTAAGTAGTATTCCCGCATACGTTACTCAACTATTTGTTCAAAAACCATTCAAGTGTCACTCGTGAGGGTGAGTTGATTCTCGGGGTGAATCTCATCTTTATTTCTTTTCCCCTGATCTCTTTATATGCCAATTGCAGCTTCTCAAGGCTTGTTCTTCATTTCCTTTCACTAACTCATCATGGGTTCGTCCACTCAGTGATCCTTACTTCTTACTTTGCCTTCTCCTTCCTCTAGGGAGTGTTCTATTGACTCAGATAAGCCTCCTTTTTGGTGATATAGTCTCCATACCCACTTCGGTTATGCCGCAGCAACAGCATCCGCATAGCTTGTGAATCCTTTTTATCGTTTTTTCTGGAAACAACGAGGACACATCGCCCCTTTTTTTTCACAATCCTTTTCTCTGTTTTCTTTCTTTAATTCAGAGTATGTTTGTAAGAAGTATTGCCTTTCCCGCTCACATTTTTTTTTCTTTTCCTGCTCGTGCCATGTCTTTCTCCCCTGCAATAATGGAATATCTGGGAGAACTTTTTCTTCTTGCTCTAAAAAAGCGGTTTTTCCCCCCCCTCCCCTGAATTTTCCTTTGAGTAACCCTAACGCTGGTCTTTTCCTCTCGTTCGGAAGCCGACCAAACAACTCCCTTGATGCCGCCCGTCAAATCCTCTTCCTTTTCCCTCGACCCCTCGACCCCTCCCCTTCCTTCCTATCTTCTCCACCCTAATGATTGTCTGAGTTCATTATCCTTCCTCTTTTTTTTACAACTTTTTTCACGCTGGGCGTGCTGTCATACGGGTCCAGTTGTGGGAGTAGCCTTTGTATCTCTTTTTTCTTTGTTTCCTCAGTCAAGTCCTCCCCGCTACGCAGACGGAGATCGATCTTTCTTTTCCTCTCCCTTTCGCTCTTTTTTTCGCTCCGTCTGCGTCCTAATAGATCGCCCGGTCGAGAACCAGCTTTCTCCCCGACCTGTACCCGTAGGCCGTCCCTTTTCTTGGTCAAGTCGGTCAAGGCACCCCGGGAATTCCTCTCACCTGCCTTTTTTCTTCCCTCTTCCTTACATTTCGTGAGGTGTTTTTTTTTTTCTGGAGCGTAGAGGGGTCGCTTTTTTTTTTCTTCGAGATAGGATTTGACGGGCTTTTTCCTTCTAGAGCGTTGGGAGCTTGGGTGTCGGCTCCTTTAACTTAGTTTTCCCTTCTCTTTCGGGTTCCTCACGGAAAATCTTTATACAAAACGCGTTTCTTAATTTTGTCCCGTATCTTCCATTCCTGTTCCTTTCCGTACCGGTACGAGCATGAAACTTTCAGAATTCTGAGCTTGTGAACCCAGTCCTCCCCCCTCTCCCCCCTCTCTGAATTACCCCATGGATCTTTGGACTCCCCCCTTTTTTTCCTTTTCTTTTTCTCGTGTTTCCTTTGGTCAATTGCCATTTTATTAAAAATGTCCCTTCTAACTTATTCTTCCCTGACTTCTCCCTGCTATTGTGGTAATCTTCCCTCACAGCGGACACGACGAATTTATTCTTTTTTCTATGCGGTCCTTTGTCCTCCTATATTTTTTATAAGTAATGTTCCTTACGCGGATTCCACGTCTCTGATCTACCCCAATTGTCTTCTCCCAAGCGGACATGTCCTTGGGAGGCAGAAATCCCATTTTTTTTTTTTTCTGGCAGATCTCTCGATACTCTATGTGAGTACAGCAGTTGGCATACCCTTAAGTCAAGTTCACCTTCCCTCACCTCTACGCGAGCACTTCCTTTCTTTGAGTACGTAGGTATGCATTCCCCCCATTTGAGCTCCTCCCTTACTCCCTCTTACTCTCTTCTGTTTCACTTATCGCAGCACTTATTGTGCTCGCTCCCCAGCATCGTGCCCTCTCCCTTTCTCTTTGTCCCACACTCCACTTTTGAGTACAGGACCAATTCGTTCCCTTTCAGTCAAAAGAGTACCCAACGATTATTTACCATCGTGAAAACTCGCTTCTCTTTATTTTCCCTCCAAACGAATGTTGGGCTCCCTTTGAGGGCAGCCCTCCCCGCATCCACGTGGACTTTATGGGAGGCAACACTTATGAACAGGCCTCCCTTTTCTCCTTTCCTATCATCCCCCGTGAATGGAATCTTTTCTTCAACTGCTTTGGCCCCCCAGCCGTTCACGGCGTTGCTTACCCTCCTCCCCTTCGTTGACATTTCTTTTGTGATTTAATTCTTTTTTCCCCCCTGATAAGTCATTCGTGGTGTGTCGTTTTCAGTCCTCCCCTCTTCTCCTTTTTTTTTTCGTCCCTTCTCACTAATAAGTGTTTCCATACAAATGCTTGATTCATAGAGAGTGCTCGACTTCTCCCCCCCGCCCTGGCATGGGGTGCCGCCACTCAACCTTTCTTCTTCTCTAAGTGAGTTAGGTTATCTTTCCCAGTGCGGAGGCTTCCTCACCTGTTTTTTATCTCTTTAGTTCCTTTCCCACAGATAATCATTCTTTCCTTTCCCTGTCAGTCTCCCGCCGCGGGCCCGTTTTATTCTTGTGTTAAATATTATTTGACCCTTTTACTCCCCCAAAGATGTTGGCATTTTCGTAGTAAGATAAGGTGTTTTTCTGTTCCTTCTTGCCTCCTTGGTCCCTTTCCTGTTCTGACTAATACAGGACCCTCCTTCCCCTTTTTTAAAGCGTGCAGCAGATTCGACACTACTTAACCTATTTGCTTTTTCCCTTTTCCTTCTTCCAAAGGCTGAACAAGCTGTGGAGAAGATTTCGCACGCGAACCACATCAGCATGCTTGATGAATTTTTCTCCAGCCTCTTTTTTAATCTCCTCATACTAACGGTGTGTTGTTGATTTCCTCTTCCCCAGCACTATTTTTCTCTTTCGCAATCACCGCAGTCTTATGTGTTCTTTTGCTTCCTTCTTTCCTCCCACAGCTTTCTCCTTTCTTTTCAGACCAAAGTGCTGCCAGTTTGGTCAATTAGATTGATGACTCTTTTCTTCGCGTTTGCGACATTTTTCAGGAGTCCCCGTCCCTCTTATTATTTTTCTTTTCCTTCTGAGTTTCCCCAGTCAGCCCCCCCTCCAGACAGAACACCTCTCTTTCCCTCCCAAATCTGTTGCGTTTTTTTCTCATATTAGTAACCCAATGCGACCTTTTACCACCCAATAAAACCCTTCTTCTTCTCTTCCCTTTTTTCGGGTCTCGGAGTCAGAATAGCAACACAGTGCTGTCCTTCCGATAACCACAGTCCTTTCTGAGCCATAAATCCTCGTTGCTTGGCCACCATGCATGTCTTTCTCTTTTTTTTCTCATTCGAGCATTCCTCTTTGCAAATAAGTACGTGATCCGTTCTTTCCCCCCCCCCACATAATATTAGAAATCTTTCCTGAGGAAACCGTCCACACCACTCTCCCTGAATTCTCAATTTTTTCCCCTCCGACTCACAGATTTTTCCTTTTTCAACATAACTGTCCCCCCTCTCCGTGACTTTGGTGTGGTCCAAAGAATTTTTCGCTCTCCACCCCTCATCTCTTCTCTTTTTTTTTTACTGATAAGAACTGTTCCTTTTTCATGAATTGTTTAACCGTCTTTAGTTTTTATATTACAAAACTTTTCCCCTTGTAACTTGGCGTGCAACTCCAAGCCCCCACCAGTCTTTTCCCTTTGTATGACACAGAGTAGTTTTCCCCGGGGTCCCCTTTCCGCTTGGTTACCCTTCCCCTTGATTGTATAGATGGGGCACTGTCATACATTTGCTCTTGACTATTTGTCTCTCCTCGTACCTGTACTGTGCATTTTGCACAATAAGTGCTGCGATCCTTTTCCTTTCTCCTGTGCTCTCTTTTCCCCCAATTTGATGGACGATGCAGTAGTCTAGTACTATACTATTTTTTCCCCTTTCTTCGCGTTTGAGAGTGTTTCCCTTTCATATATTAGCTGGGTACCTTTTCCCCCCCCCCCGATGTTAGCGGATTCCCTCCTGCCCCTGCAGCCATACTGCTGTGATTTTCCTGCCCCTTTTCCTTTTTTTTTCCCGCTTGCATGGATCTCATCTTCCGTGGAATCCGTACTTTTTTCCTTTCGGCCAGAGGACCGACCTATTACCCCCCCAGCTTAGAGATAAGTTCTTTGTTCCGAGGTTAAGTTCTCTTTTGACTTCTTCTTCCTCTCCCCGAATCCGCAGATCTTTTTTCTCGGAGTCGATGGCATGGACTTCCCCCTCTTCCACATAGCCTACGGCGTTGTCTTCCCGATCCATTTTAATAGCATTGGATCCATTTCTTCATGTTTTTTAATTTTTCTCTGGTGTTCACCCCCAAGCTCAATGTTTTTGCGAGTGCCATGGATTCAAGGCTTCCTCCCATATCTGGACGACGATTCTTCTTTTTTCCTCGCGCTCTCAAAAGCGGTTGTATACGCAAACCTAATTTTTCCTGTCTCTTTTTTGTTTCCCTCGTTCGGCGACTAAAACCCCTCTCTCCCTTTCTCATTCCCTTGATGCAGCCCGGCAAATATCTCTTTTCAACTTAGCCCCCCCCCTCGCCCCCCTAAGTCCTCATGATTTTCCTCTTTTTATCCTCCAGATGCAGGTGTTATCCCGTGGAAGCCTGGATTGGCTTGCTCAATTGACCCCTGCTGGCTTGCTTTCTCTTTTTTTTTACCCCCACTGAAGGGGAGTTTCCCTAGGCAGATGTAGTGAAGCTTTCTGCAGGACGGAGAGCACG
>Ga0179593_1698830_pt1 | contig 11275 bp, 8 predicted proteins | sample CZODoug2_1_08_16_FD_185931 | JGI IMG/M metagenome (GOLD analysis project Ga0179593, IMG submission 185931) | Vadose zone soil fungal communities from Angelo Coast Range Reserve, California, USA - CZODoug2_1_08_16fungal (PacBio error correction) | ecosystem: Environmental > Terrestrial > Soil >... | reverse complement strand
CGACGGACCTGCTGCGCGAGGCCAAGCATCTAATACGCTGTTCTTCCGATTTCTTTTCCTTTCTCATATTTTTAGTTAGTATGTCCCTTTTGGGAGTGCTTTTTTTCGACGACAATCCTCCCCCATAATGACGTTGTTGTTCGAGAGATGGTTCGTGCCCGACGTAGAGCAGGACAGACGAGCCATAGCAGAGCTCGTTTCGATCCTAAGAGGTAATCTTTCCTCTTTGCCTTCGCGCTCGCGGGTCCGTCGCTCCTTCCCTCTGATCGATGAAGTTTTTTCCTCAAAGATCTCTTCACCGCGGGACGGCGTCTTCCTTAGAGGATACAGATCGTCTAGTTTTCTTCCGACACACGCCTTGATAGACGATCTCTTCCCACAGTGTGGCTCTTGACCATGTTGTCGTAGTCGATTTGTTTGCACCGCCCGATTCGTTGCGTGTTTGTTCGAGGAGTTTTTCCCCTTCTCCCGCATTTGGCTCCTGTTTTCGGTCTGGCAGTCCATGTTGTTTTTGACAGAATAGGCTCCCTCCCGTTTTGTGATAACGTTCCCCCTCATTGCCGATGTTGCGCTTTATTCTCGCCGGCTCGGTCGTTTTTGTGCTCGTTTTTTTTTCCTCTCACGCCCCTTTAGACCGCAGAAACCTGTCCTTTTCCGACACCCAGAGTTTCCACTGACTTATTTTTTCTTTTACGGTGTCTTCTTTTTTCCGGAATCGCGAAGACGCAGCAAGATCGATCCCCTCGCGTTCTGGAGCTCTCCGACCGGGTTCGCGTCTTCGAGGAGAATTTCCCTTTCCAATTGCCGAAGTTCATCTGTGGAGTGCCTCTACTCAGTACCTTTTTCCTGAGTCATAGTCACCTGAGTTCTGGGTAGAAGCTTTTCTGCGGGTAGTGGATTATTAGTCGTCCGACTCGCCCAGCCGGCGATTTCGTCCCTTCTTTTTCTGACGACCTGACCCGTTGAAAGGCTTGTAGCCATGTTGCCGAAGGCCCTCAAAGGTCTTTTTTTTTCCTCTTCCGAGTCCTACAACTTCTTTCCTCCACTAAGTGTCGAAGGCGCTGTATCCGGGGCCCTCTCGTACGATTCGGCGGGTGGATCCCAATCTTTTTCTGTTTTTTTCCCCAGATCGTGAAGCAAGTAGACGCTGCTCTCGGCCCGACCAAGTCTCCCGACCCCCCATGCGCTCAGGTAGTCGACGCTTTCTATCCACCTGAAACTTGCGGAAGAGTATCGCGCCCTTCGAGCTCGACAGGCCTCGTTCAAGACCTTTCTTTCCGCCTCCTCTGCCTTCTCTCTTTTCCTTCCTGATGACTAGAGATTTGCTGAGCTGGCTTCTATGGATCTTCCTCACTCTATGCATAAGAGCCTTCTCTCCTCCTCGATAGGAGACGGGAACGCCGAGTGTTCTGAGGACCACGCCCTCCTCGAGTTTTTTGGACCTCGTAAGTCTAGTTTATTTCGAGATTCCACAGCAGGTGGAGTCCTTTTTGTAATGACGGTCCGAAGGCTGCAAGTCTATTTATTTTTTTCTTTCTTAGATTCTGATCGATCGCCTTCTACATTGTTTGTCTCTGGCCCTTCTTTTTTTCTGAGGTAGGATACTCCTTTCCCTGCTGCCGCTTACTATTCACCGTCGCCGTTTCTCTCGAGACTCCTTCTCAGGCCCCCCCCTTGTTTTTGAGATTTTCTTCCAAGGTCGCGCTGCGTTCGAATGTGTCCGGGACCGTACGCTTTTTTTTCGAGCTCTAGCTTGCTTTTCCCCTTTTTAAGCTTCCCTCCTCGTGCTGACTCGACTTCCCCTCAGTTCGCCGGCCCCCGATTTTTCGCTCCTCAGTTTTCCACGTAGACGCCGGCTACCCTGTCTACTCGTCGCCAAGTGATTCCTTCCCCTCTCGCGAGTAGGGAGATCCCTTCTTTCTGTGACCTAGGGCGGAGTCCGGCTTTCATCTCTCTCTTTCCTTGTTTTTTTTTTCGTTTTTCCTCGGTCCCAGCACTTATTACGCACTGCCGGCCCCCCGCGTTTTCCCCCATTCTCCCGTGCTCCGCGATTAACACGTTCTCTCCGTCGAGGCCACCCCCCTCAGGAGCTTCAATCCTAGTTGCAGACGGGATCCGTCTTTGAACTCACGACTTTTTCCCTGAGTAACCCCTCTGCCCGAACAAGCTCCTCTTCGAGACGAGTCCACTTAGCAAGGCCGGAGGGCGAGGCCTACCTTCGCCCCCCCTTTCAGAACTTTGTGTCGCTGACGAACTTCTTCCCGGTTTGGTCGCCTGCTCGCCTCCGACTTTTTCTCGGCCCCCCGTTTAAGGAGGTAATCTTGAATCTCGCTTCGCGCCCCTTCCAGTATCCGAAATCATCCCCTAGCGTGTCCCTGAGTTTCGAGTTTTCTTTTGATCTTGAGTGCGGCATTCTCGAAAAACGTTTTTCGTCTTGCTTCGGAAACGCCCCCTTTTCCTCCTTGACTGTGTTTGCGCAACCGTTGCCGCTCTCAGAGTGCCTTTCTCAAACTTTGCAGCTCTCGGCGTAGAGACGGCGTCCGGGGCTGCAATCCCCTCCCTCGTGCAAGCGTCTCTCTGAGTACTGCTTAGCTCATTCCTGAGCTCTACGTCGTCCAGGCTTTTTATCAGTCGCCCTCTCGAGCAGCTCCTTAGCACTTTCAGCTCTTGATGTTCCTTGTGCTCTCCCCTTGAAGTGCTTGCGTGCGATGACGAGGAATCTCTTCCTTCTTTCGAGATACGACCTTCTAAAAAAGTGCGTTTTTTTTTTTTTTTTTGTGTTTTTGTTTTTTTCCTTTTGATCGCAAGTCTTGCGCCTCAGGTATTTTTTTTCTTTATAGCCTTTTCCTGCCCGCGTCTTTGCTGCTCCTTTATTTCCGGCTTCGGGTCGAGTGGAACCCCCTTCCCCCCTCCTCGTAATCGTTATTCCCCGGATGAACTCGCGTAGCTTTTTCACGTAGTGTGCGTGCCGGGTGTGGCTCTTTCAGACAAAGCTGGAACTTTTTCCACCATGTACCTCACGAGGGTTTTCCTGCTTTCTCCCGCGATCCTTGCCCGGAGTCCGGGATTTTCTTCTTCCCCCCCCTCAGAATACAGACCCCCTCCAGGAGCTAGACCCCCTTTAATTCTGACGAGGTACGGAGCGTCTCTTCACGGTATCTCTGCGTCTGCAGTCCTCCCACCTGGCCCTTTTGAAGGGATCGTCTTCCTCTCTACCCGGGAGGAGGCCCGGCTCCCGCGCAGTTTGATCGACCTAGATTTCTTTTCCCCTGAGACTAATCATCTTCTCGGATCGAGTTCTACCCACACGTCCCCCTCCCCTACGCATCGTCGTGGAAATTCTTCTCGAAGGGGGTCTTCTTTTCACTACTGACTTCCCCGGGCTTTCCTCACAACTACTCCGAGTAACTCTATCTCTTGTGCGACAACTTCTTCCCCCTGATGCACGTGATCCCCCTCCTCTGCCCGTCTCAGGGCGTCGACAAACCCCACGGTCAACATGTTTTTTCCTGCCGACTTTAAGGAAGAATCCCCTTTTAAGTTGGGCCCTCGGACCCCACTAGAACTAGGGCTGGACATGAGGACTGCCTCCACACTTTGGTCGTCGACCACGGAGTTCCCTGTAGACGCATACGCTATCGATTTCTTCGCTTTAGCTCCTAGAGGATCGGGATTTTTATAGAGACGATCTCCTGATGATGCAGAGCGTCCTTTCTGAACGAGCTCATATGATGAATAGGCCGCGCCTCCGTTGACCCTTGTCGATTTTTCAGGGCGGTGCTTCGAGGAGGTCGGCAGAGAGTGGGATCTTCCTTTTGAGGTTAGCCGGCAACGACACCATCCTCTTTTCCTTCTCCTCCTTTTTTTTCTCAGAGTTCTTTTAGTCCCTTCTTTTACGGCCGAGCAGAACCTCTCGTCCTCTTTCGAGCTCTGGCGTAGTCTTTTTTCCAAAGCACGTTTCCTTCTCCCTGCTGGGACTCGCCCTTTCTCGGGTCCCACGTCGATCTTAGGCGACGCCCTCTTTGTCAACTTCCCCCCACCTTCAGACCTCTTCCGACTTATAACGGAACAGTATTCGTGCCTTGGTAGCTCCCTCCCCCCCCAGGGAGTCCCGATCTCTGTTCGCTCGACATCGCTCTCCCTGAAGCGCCTGCCGACCCTCAGTTGCCCCCAGCCGATCGGGTCGGCGGATCCTTGGCCTTCCTCTCCCAGGAGCCCGCATATTCTTCCTGGGTTATCGCCACAGTTATCAGGTGGTGCCCCCTTCTGTGGACCGTGATTTTCGTTTTTGCTTTCAAGCCTTTCTTTAAGATACTTTTTTTAGCGTCTCCTCGATTTAAAAAGAATCTTCACATAGCGTGTTTTCCCCTCTCTGCGACACTTTCGAAGCGTCCATTTGACTCTTGCGTACGGGGTCTGTCTTTAGTAAAATTTTTCTTCCAGATTATGAAGTTTCTTCCGGACCCCATTCCGTTTCGATTCCGCTTAGAGTGTTGGCGAGCTCTCCTTTTCTCGTCGTTATGGCTTTAGAAAGCCGCCCTTGACGAAGCTTTTGCTCCAGTGGACTTGAAGAGCAGTTTCCCAGTCTTTCCAACTCCCCTTCTGATTGCTTGTGGATAGTCGAGATTTTTCTTTCCCTTTTTCTGTCGTCGATCTTCTCCCTCCCTGCGACCTCTCCTCACCTTCTGCGCGTATACGCTGATGAGCTTTCTCGCCGCGTTTTTTTAAGGGTTTTCCTTCCCCAAATCCCACCGTTATTGTTTCTACGATCCTACAATCTTCCCTCCCTCACTGTGTAGCGATTTTGCAAATCGAAAGATTCTTCGCGGTGCTCGCTCCACCCCCTGCACCGGAGTCTGACACTACTAACTTCCTTCTACGCGCTTCCAGGCCAGGAATTTGAGTGTCCTTTCCTGCCCCCCTCCCACCACGAAACACCGCTCTTGCCGTATAGCCCGCCTCTGCTCAGAAGGCTCGTTTGACGAGGCACGTCATAGAGCTTCCCCCTGCCTCGCTGCGACATTCTAGATTTTTTTGGTTTTTGGGCTAGTTCTTTTTGACGACGAGATGAGCCGGGCATGATCGCCTCTCCTCTCTTGAGGTACGCGGGCCTCCCTCTTTCCTTTACGACCTTCGATCGGACGCGCGGGGCTGCGGGAAGCGCTTCCGTCCTTTTTTTGGTTGCGAGTCCTTTTTTTGACGTCTTCGTGGATTACCGGTTCTTCCGCGTCTTTGTCGTAGAGTTCTCCAGAAGGATCGATCGGTTCTTTTCCCTCTCAGCTCATTTAGCTTGTGGCTTGCTGAGGTTTTTGTTTTATACGTGGCACCAGGTTCGTCTAATCCCATTATTAAGCCCCTCCTGCTGGTATCTCCTTTCTTCGCGAGTTCCCCCCAGTCCGCTGCGGGCGCAAGATCGGCTCGCTCTATTTTTCCTTCTCTTCTCTCGATCGACGTTTCGGTAGAGGCCCAAGCTTTGCTCGACGAGCCGTTCCCGGCTCGAGATCGCTCGCTTTCTAGTCTCGTTTTCCTTTTTCAGGCTTTTTCTCCCGGTCGTAATTTTTTCTTCGAACTTTCTTCCGGACTCGACGCCTCGCGACCCCTTGAAACAGGAGGGTTTGTTCCCCCCTTCTCTCTCCTATCTGTCCTCCTTGTTGTTGATGATCTGCGTTCCCCCTTTCCCTCGTCAGCCTCTACGCGCTCGAGTTCCGCCCCAACGCTCGCGATTACGAATTTTTCCTCCCTCTTTTAAGGCAAACTATCAGGAGCTGCAGGAGGACCCTCTTTAACGGCGATTTTTTTTGATTTCTTTTTCATTTGCTCAGCATTTTTTTCCCCCTCGTGCTTGGTCTTGCGTACGGTCGCCGGCCGAGAGCCCCTTCGAACGAACCCCAGAGCCCCTTCCTGGGTGAGCAGTCGTTTTTCTCGTTCCAGCCCGAGTTTTCCCGAATTCCCTCACTTTGCGGACGGTTGCTATATCTTAGTTATCCGAACTCAGCCCCTCTTTCTACCTTTGAGCGGATTTTGAGACGGCGATCGATTTTTGGAGCGGCAGGCCCCCTCTCGACAACAACTTCTTTTTTTTATCGTCCTTTTTTTTCCCTTCTTTCCACCGTTCCGGGATCGTTAGCGTGCCCCCTCTGCGACGGAGTGGAGGATTCCTGCAAGCTCTTTAGCCACAGCGCACTTAGAGAGGCTTCGGGTTCTTCTAATGCCCCCCCCTCGTATATTTTTCCTTTAACCGGATGATCTTTCACAGCGCCCCCCCTCTCTCCCTCCTTCCGAGATCCCTCAGAAGGTCGAATGGGATTTAAGCGAGGCCGGGTCAAGTTTTTATCTATGAACGTGCCCCTGTTGCGATTCCCGATCCTGCATTCGCAACATGTTCGTTGATCCTCCTTATGAACTTTACGGTTAGCCTTTCTACCCCTAGTCTGATCGTCCGATGCGAAGCGCCGTCATTGACCTGCTCCTATATGTAGGTAGGTCGCCCCCTTACACTTAGAGGTTTTCCTCCGCCGTATCTTCTATTTGCCAGGATAAGCTTACTCGAAAAGTCGTTGCCTCGGGGTGTAGTCCTCGTCCTATGTTAATTTCCAAGGCCTTGGGTCTTTTCCTTTTCGGCAGAATTGCGTCCCCCCCTCTGGATTTTTCCCCCTACTTTTTTTCTGTCTACCCCCCCTCTTTTCCTACGAGTTTTTAATTTCCCTGATCGAAGACTTTTCATTTACCGCAGGAGCTCTCCCCTTTCCTAATCTCGCCGCGTTTTGACTTCTCCAGGCGGGCACTTCGTATAATGATTTCTTCCTTCTATAGGTGCAAGGGCGTCCTACTTACGACGAGGTGCGTCTCCCGGCCAGCACTTTCTTTGGATCGAACCTTGCGGAGGTTCGGCCGCGCACTTCTTTCTGGCCGGGGATCGAGGGCACAACTTTTCCAAGACCCGACGCCTTGAAACTTCTCACGACTTTTTTTTCCAGGTCACGCTTTCCCTGGGACGTGACCGATATTCTAGCTAATGTACTTCCCGAATACGGCGATAATCATTTCTTCTCCCCATCTGGCATGTTCTGCACGGACACTCTTCCGCATTTGTCGACCCCCCTTCACCATGACTCTACCTGATTCATGAACGGCGTCGCGAAATATTTTTTTTTTTTTGATCGCCGGAGAATGGCTCCCAAAGCACTCTCCCCGGGTTTTTTTTTCTCACAACCATTGTCGTCACGCTTCATGAGGCGATAGCCGAGGATCCAGCCGTCGTTGCAGAGCAACGGCGTTCCTTTGATCGGCTTCGATTTTTTTTTCCTTTCTACGCCGCCTCATCGGTCTGAACCTTCAATCTCCTCTGACGAACTTTTGATCTCTGAACACGCGCTCGGGCGGATGGCCCCCCCTCAGGCTAAAAGAACTTGGACGGAGCTAAGACTCTCCCCCTTTTTCGCTTCCCGCGATTTTTTTGTTCATTGTTAATGATTCCTCTTCTCTTTTCTCCCCTCTTTGTTGTGTATCTCTTTTTTATTAGTTGTGACGTCGAAGCCCACCACTGACTTTCTCTCCCACATCGCTATCTCCTTTTTTCCTCCGAAAGCCCTTTTTTTTCTTTCCATAGCTCAGCGCGGGTGGCGTCGATTTCTACCGGCGATGCAATTACTTTCCTTCCCAGATCGATACCCAGTCCTTCCCCGACGGAGTACTCCTCGGATAAAGATGATCTAAGCCGCTAGCCGTTCCCTCCCCCGCCCGTTTTTTTTTCTCTCTCGGCTTCTCTTTCCATGAGCCGTGGCCTTTCTCCCCCCTTTTTAGTCGTCCTTTTCCACAAGACTCGTTCGCGTGCTGGTGGCCCTAGGAGCCCTCGCCGTTTCTTCAAGTTCCCTCCCTCTTTCTAGACTTCTTTTTGACTTTGACGGTACAGGTTCAAGTTTTTGAGCTCGGGCGCGTCAAGACTTTCTTCTTCCCCGCGTCAGCTTTTTATCAATGATCTTCCCCTCTGGGGGGCCACCTATCGGAGTTTCTTGTGCTCTCTTAGCCCCCTTGTCCTTTGTCCTTTGACGACACCGTCTTATGTTTCTTAGGGTTTTCTGGACCTTTTCTTTTTCTCCAGCGATACCCAGGCCACTGATGAAAGTGCCGCGCCCACCTCCGACGCGAGTCGATCCCTTCTTTGATTTTTTTCCCTTTCTTTTAGTTTTCCTTCCAGAAGCCCGTTGATCCTTTTTGGTGCAGGCGTTTCTCTCCCTTCCCCAGAACTCCCTCCCCCTTAACCCTGCCCCCTTGATTATCCGGGGTTCTTTTTTTGAAATACGTATTCCTTCCTCCCAAGCGGAGTCTGAATTCTCACCTTCTGACGCTGTGAGACGCTGCTCTAAGGCTTGTAGCCCGCGTTGCAGCGGTCGCATGTTGCCGAAGCACCCCCTTTCCCCATCTTGTCTTAATATCTGACAAAAACCGCCTTTTTTTTTCCTTTCCCCTATGGCGTTTGATTCATATCCGAGTACGTTCGTCCTGTTGCCTCCCCTCGACCCGCACTTTCCGGTTTGGCGACTAAATACCGATCTTTTGCAGCAGGTCATTGTTACGCCAGCCTCGGGACCTTCCCTCCGATATCCTGACCTTGCGATCCCCCACTGAACATTAGGGTATCCCTACCTCGAGCGCTTTATCTGACAAGCCAGGATCCTTTTTCTTCTCTGATCAAGATGTCGCCTCGCTGAGACACCACGAGAGTTTCTAGCGGAGCTCGAGAGGCTGGCCTTAAGACTAGTTTTTCTTGCCCTACTATAAGGGAGATTGGGCCGCTGGATGAGCCCGTCACGCAGATACCCTATCTCCCGGTTGATAGGGTCCTTCCCCCTTTCGAGAGGGTTGTGCTGGAATGCACGCTGACCCCCAGCCGGGAGATCTCTTTTTCCGAGGCATTTCTTAGATTGTTGTCGTACGGGCCGTGACCGAAGGATTCTTTCTTTTCTCCCGATAAGATTCCTTTCTCCTCTGGGTGGGATTGTAGGTCGGATAAGTGGCACTTTTTTTCGCCGCTCTACCGCATCTTTGTTTTTTCCCCCCCTCGACTTTTTTTCCCCCCCCCCAACTTAGGTACTTCTGTCAAACACTTTCCCCCCTCCCCCTGCGGTCGAAGGTCGGGATCGCTCCCCCCGGCCGGCGAACAGTAGCTCTCTTTTCGCGCTCCTACCTTCGACCCCCCCCTTGCACCGCTCGTGCTTCAGTTCCTCCTCGAACCCTTCTCGGGCGCGATCCTTCCTGCAGCTCTGCCTGACGGGGTTTTCTTCCGTTTCTAATAGTTTTTGATCGAGGACCCTCTCGTCTGCGATCCCCCTTAGTTTTTGACAGAGGTGGTTCTTCAGGATACAATCTCTTTTCCCCCATCCCCCCCTCCCGTTTCTCCTTCCGTATGAGTGAGCCCCTTTCGGTCATCTTTCCCCTGTTGTGCTTTCGCAGAAGCGCTCGCCTTTCCGCGATCACCCCTTAATCCCCCTCCTCTCCACGTTTTTTTCCCCACCCCCGTTCCCTCTTAGGCTGCAGCTGCCGTTCCCTTTCTTCCCTTCGAGAGGGCCGAGGCCTGCCTAACTGCTCGTTTTTTCCGTCTCAGCACGAGTTTGTCCCTCCTTACCCGAGGCCCAAGCGACTTTCTCTCTCTCTGTCGGCCTTCCTCGAGCGATCGCCTTCGACCGCAGCGTTTGTTTTTGGTGAGCATCTCCCTTCCGCTCCTAGTCCAGCGCGATTTTTGAACCTTTTCTCCGGTTTGAGGCTGTTAGGTGTCTCTCCTCCAGTGCATTCTCCCCCCTCCCTCCGCAAGCCCGAGGGTCCATGAGCGGATTTCTCCAGGTACTGCGATCGCTTCTTTTTCTCGAGCCTCTCTTACACCGTGAGCGCCACAAACAAAGTCTCGCCGGAGCCAACTTCTGGACCCTTCCCCTTTCCTTCCGATTTTCTTTTCGTGATTTTCCTTGCATCGCTCCCCCCACCCACCGCCGAAGGACCTCCTCCCCCCCGGAGACTTTTGCTCGGCGCCCGGGATCATGCACGTCCGCCTTTTCCCGCGTTATCCCTACTTATCTTCGTCTTTCATGTTCTCCTCGTCTTTGACCTCGCTCTCGAGCCTCTTTTCTCGTTCTTTTCTCCAGCGAGGGACAGGGCAAGTTTCTTGATCTCGATGAACGTGCTCCTTGTGTCTCTGTCGAGCTCTCTCTCTCCCTTTTTTTGTTCTCGCCACCTAGGTTCGTCCCTGACCCCCGGTCGGGAGCTTTTAGGCCGAAGGTCCCGATCGTACCTCCTCTCCTCGACTTGACCTGCTTTTTTTCCCTTCTTTGTAGGTCGCGGACACCGGAGTTTTCGGGGGAAACCGATCACCGCTGCCCCATTTGCCGGAACAACGCTCGACACGTCGTTGCTCTGCTGTTTAGGCCCCCTTTCCTGCAAAGACTGGTATTTCTTCTTCCCCCCACCTGGCGACGCAACGCGGGCGGATTAACAAGTTTCTCCGATGCGTCTCAACCTTAAGTGCGAACCCCGGTTTTATGTCTCCTTACCTAAGAGTCCACTACCCTCAGGCTACCTGCCGATTTCCTTCTTCCTGTCCGCTGCGAGGCTCTACTGTAGTCTGTCGGACTCCACCTGGATACTCGGGCAAGGGGGGTCGGCTTCGCCTCGTTCCAATCGCGTTTTTTTCGCGCCATCAAGTCTCGAGGTTATCTTTATCGGAGGTCCTCGCGCACTTCCTTTTTTTCCGAGGGGCTCCCCCCTCCGTTCCAGACGTCTTCGTCGTGGAAACGCTTCATTTCTTTTGCGAGGCGGCCGGCACTCCTCTGAGACAAGGGCCCCCCCTCCGATTTCTCCTCCGAGACGGAGATGTCCTTCGCCCCTTCGGCATCTTCCACGTGATCCTCCGCCGATTGGGGGGCTTTTTCTCCAAATCACGGTCACCTTTCTTTTCGCCACCTGATCATGACTCTCCCCCCTCGTGAATATGCTTTTTGGGATTTTCCACCAGCACGCGTCCTTTAGTGGTTTCACAAAATGGTCGTTTTTTTTTATGGAGAAGATCCCCTCTCCCGCATCCCCCTTCTCGCCGCGCGTTTTGGTTACGGCCTCATGGGGTCCCTTTTGCTCCTACTACGGCGGAGACCCTTTTAGAGAGTCCTTCCCCTGTAAAGTCATCTTCTTCCTCCTTCCGAGACGGACTCCTCTTCTCGAGGCCTCGAAAGACAGGTGAGGGCGTTTCTTCTTTCTAAGCCGCGCTCGGTCGAGGTGGGCTCGTTTT
>Ga0179593_1595144_pt1 | contig 11275 bp, 15 predicted proteins | sample CZODoug2_1_08_16_FD_185931 | JGI IMG/M metagenome (GOLD analysis project Ga0179593, IMG submission 185931) | Vadose zone soil fungal communities from Angelo Coast Range Reserve, California, USA - CZODoug2_1_08_16fungal (PacBio error correction) | ecosystem: Environmental > Terrestrial > Soil >... | reverse complement strand
TTCCCCTTTCCTTTCTCTGGTCACGGTGTTGACGTTCCCCCCCCCAAGAAAATTCTTCTTTTGTCCCCTGGTCAGTTGACCCCCCTTTCCCCCACATGTAATATGGGATGTCCCCTCCTTCACAAAAAGGTTGGGATTTTAACTTCAACACCCTTCGGAAGAAATCCCCCCCTTTCAGAGCCTTCCCCCCCCCCTTCGGACTCATTTTTTTTTTTTCGGGTACCTCAACACACTTCTGTCTGAGAACAGGTCCCCTTTTCCTTAGACTTGCTCTTGTTGTGCGACAAAGTTCCGTGGCCCCCCCCAAACCCCCGGGGTGTTCTTGGTTTTTTATTTTTTTTCTTTGATGAGTCCCCCCAAGAAACCCCACCACCTTATTTGCTCCCTTTGAGTTGGTTTTACTGCAGAGATCGAAATTCATCTGATCATGGTCCCACCCTCCCCCCTGACACTTAGACCACTGACCAGCCACACCAACCAAACAGCAGTCCCCTGGCCCTAATGTAACCCACACTCCGCGCCCCCTTAACCATTTGCCCTTCCGCTTGCCTCTCAAACCTGTCCCTCCACCCCTTTTTGGACGAGCCGTTTTTTGAAAGCCAAACAAAAACAAACCAAACACAAAAAAGCGGTGCTTCCTTCCATTGCAGACCCAAAACGTTTTTCTCACCCGGTATTTCCCGTCGATTTTCTCTCATGCCCCGTTAAATATAAAACCCCAACTGGGACTTTTTTTGGTCCCCGTAAACTCCTCCACTATACCGCGAACATAACCCCCTTGGCCCTCAACCAACCCGCCTATTATTTTATGCCCAAGACAGTGAGATCCTGGCCACCTTTGCCCCTTAATGTCTCCCCGGAAGACCAAGAAGACACCTTAAGCACCCCACAAGCTTCGACGTCTGGAGTCCGCCCCCCCAACCCCTCCCTGTCTTGGTCCCCCCTTTGGTCCTTTTGTTTTTTGGACGGACGCCCCAATCGGGCTTTCTTCCAAAGCTTTTTATATTCCCTCTGCACTGGCTCAGCTCAGATTTTTTCCGTACCTTTGCTTGTGAACTTACTTTTCGCCCCCCACAGGCCCCCCCAAACTTTTTGGCACCCCTTGCGGCCCGTGTTGCACCCCTCCTCATTTGCCCCCCCCCGTACAGTACCCGCTTTCCCCCCCGGAAGAACCCTAGACCGCCAGCACCCCGTTTTCTATTAGTATTGGGCTTCCCTAGTATGCGGCCCCCTTGTTTACCCTAGCTTCCCCACCCCTGCCAAGGATCCGTTTGCTCCCACCCTCCGTAATCTTTACCTTGGTTTGCCCTAAGACAAATTTCCTGTTTTTAACCTTTCCGACGGGAAATTTTTGGACACCCGCCCAGTGAAACTTTTTCTTTTCCAATAACACAGTTTTTTCTGCTTTCCTTTTTTCTTTTTTGTTGGCCCCCCGGAGACTACACTGCTTTCCCATTTGGTGACCATGCTAGTTTAGTCGCCGTCCCCCCTTTTTTTCCCGTTTCCACGTGAAAGTTCACCATTTTGAATTTTTTGTTTTTGAACGGGGTTTGGACACCCGTTGGTCCTCTTACTTCTTTTCGAGCCCCTGTTTGTGCAACCTGTCTTCCCAAAAAAGCGGTTACCAATAAGTTCTTTGCTCTTTTTTCCTGGGTTTTCCTGTGTGCGGCTTTTCACATTGGGACTGATCCCTCTAGCGAGTTTTTTTCGTGGCCCCCAATACCAGCCGCCAGCACCCGGGAGCTCAAGCCTGTTGTGGTTCTTTAGGTTGTTTTGTTGTCGGGAGTGGCTTCCCCCCCCTCGCTTTTCAAACGACCCCCACCCCTGGGCGGCGGGACCGCTGTATACATCCCAATTTACCTTTTTCGGCCTTTAACTTCCCCGTCGGGTTTGTTTGGCTAAAAGTGTACCGGCGTCAACGGTACCCGTAATTCCTTCCCCCTGATGTCACCCACCCCCTGTCCCTTTACAGCCTCTGTAATCAAGATTTCACTGTGCTCTCCCTTTCTTCAACAAACCCCACATTCTGTTTTCCCCCCCTATCTCGGGATTTCACATAATGATTTGCGGTGGTCTTCACCCAATTGCCCATGGGTCCATTGGCCCCCCTGGTTTGGCACCAGCCCTTTAAATTTCAAGCCCTTTTTTTTGGTCCCCCTCCCTCCCATACCTACTGCCTTTTTTCCCCTCAGCGATCTATTTATTTAATCCTCCTCTTTTGTGTGATCCCATGCTCTCGACCAGTCGTTCCTTTTTCCCCCCCCTTTTTTTTTGATTGTTCCATTTTCACGAAACCCGTGTCCCCCCCCCACCCCAATGGTAGCCATGTCCCATCCCTTCCCCTTTCCCTGATTGTGGCAAGATCCGAATCCCCCTTGTTGGCCACCTTGACAAAATATATTTTTATCCGCCCCCCCCATTTCCTTCAGGCTTTTTGATACCGGTTTTTTAGCAGGTAGCTTATTCCAGTTACCGTGCCCTGTTAACATCTTCCCACATTCTGCAAACCTTCCGTTCTTCTTTTTCGGTTGCTCCACTTTTCGTATTCCTCCCTCATTTGTTCTTTCCAGTTTTCACATCCCAGCCCCCTTCCCCCAAACACCCAGTTGCCAAATCATCCCCCCGGCTTTTTACTCCCTGTTTGCCGGGTATTTCGTTTCTCTTCGGTTCCGATTTTCAACGAATGACTTTTCCGCACAGGAATAACCCCAACCCTTCCATATTCCTTTTCTTTTGCCTTTGCCAAATTTAACGTGGGTTGCTGAATGGAACGCCTGCTTATCCGCTCCGCCCGGCCCCTGCCAATGGTTCCCACCCCTTCCCACCAAAAACGTTCACCCCAAGGGAATGGACCCCCGCGACAATGGTCAGAAGCGGTCCCCTCCTTTCCCCAATGGTCAAGGTGTCGTCCCTTCATGGACCCTGGAGTTAAGTTTACACCCCCCCCCCCTTTTCCGCAGGGTCCGAGTTCGTTTTCCCTACACCAATAGACGGTTCTTTTTTCCAAGAAGTGTAAACCCTGCGACCAGATTTTTTCCTCTCACACCCCCCGTCTTTTTTCCAGCTTTGATTTACGGCTTGGAGCTGCTTACCCCCCCCCCCGTAGCACATCCTGTGGTTCCGATTCCCTTTTTGACAGGACCCCACTATCTTACCTTGGTGAGGTTCAGAGGATCTCCCCCTTTTCCTCTGTACTCCTTTTCTTTTTTTCTGGGAATGTTTGTTTTTCCCCCTCTTTGTATTGTTTTTGACCCAAAGTAATGTTTTCCCTATCAGTTGGCACTTTCTCTTATCCTCCCCCCCTCTGTTTTTTTTTTCCTATTGATTTTTTTTTCACACCCCCCATCCCTAAATTGTCATAGTCCCCCCCATCCCAATTTGGTTTTTCTCCCCCCCCTCTGTGTCTGCTCTCCCCCCTCTCCCTGTTTTGGCGTAACTTTCCTGTTGCCCTTAATGCGGGAATTAATTTTTTTCTTCCCGGGCACTACTCTAAGGGCAGTTTCTCCCGGTTAATTTTTTTTGACAAGTTTTTTTTTGTCTTTTCCCCTGCCGTCTCCTTTTTCCTCGTGAGCTTCGTCCCCCCCTTGTCCGTTTTGATCGTTCTTGCCCCCCCCCAAAGGCGTTAACATTTGACAACTTGGTGCTTTTTGGGCTTTCACACGGCATCTTACACCTTTGTTTTTCTTTTCCCCCAGGTGGACTTAACTCCGGCGCCCCCAATTTAGTTACTAGTTGCGTTTGTGCTTTTTTCCTCTTACTTTAGAATAGCTTGAGGTAGGGTAGTGGTTCTCCTGCCTATCATTGGCGCCTTCCTTTAGAGGGACCTATCCCTTTTCCCACCCCCAACTGGCGTGAGGTTATTCCCGCTTTTTCACACCTTGTTTTTTCCCACCTCCCTGTTCACTTGTCGCACCATTTGTCCCAGCGCCCGCCATTCTGAAAGGGGAACTTCTTTCCCCCCGTATTGGATTGTCCAACTGTGTTTTTTTTTTCCCCCCGGACCGTTTAGGAAAACTTGTTTTTTTATTTCCCATAAGTTGTTTGTACATTAAAAAGCCCCACCCTTGGGAATCAAATCCACTATTTCGATGTTCTTACCCATTGACTGAGTCCTTTTTTATTCACCCCCCCAGGAGTAGGAACAATTTTTCTGTCCCACATATTTTCCATACTCCCTCCGTTTTTGCTGACTCCTATTTTTTTCCCCCATTCTGGGTACTTTTGGCCTTTTTGCGAAAGCCCTTTTTTTTTTTCCAAGTCAATGGTTAATACGCCTTTGTATTTATGGCCGCCATTTTCCCCGGCCATTTGGTTTTGCCGTACAAACAAAGGAGGTCCCCCGACCTCCCCTCATGGACCCCCATTCATAAAGGTTAACGCGGCCCCCTCCAGTGTGCCCTCCTTCGGGCTATCCCCCCCCCAGTCTCGGTGTGCGACCGATTTTTCCTTTTCCCCCTGTCGATTTTGCTCGCTGTTCACCCCTTTGGGCGACCAAACTTTTCCATTTTTAAAACCGGTTCTTGCCCCCAATGGTTTATTTTGAGGATGGTCCTTTTCTCCCGCAACACGTCCTGTGGGTTTAACTATTTCTCCCTGCCTGTGGGCGAGACCCAGTCGCCTGGTGTACTTTCCTAACCCCCCCTCCCCATTTAACTCCTTATTTAGAAACTTATTACCGGAATGGACGCCCCCATCCCCACGCCCCTTAAAAGCTACGTTCCCCCACTTCCAGCCGATTGCGAATCTATCCCCATTGGCGAGAACCCACAGTGCTTTTTTAGGAGGCCGTTGCCCCAAACTCAACCAACAAACCGCATTTGGACCTTCACCGAGGTCCACCCTTTTTTTTTTTTTTTTTTTCTCATTTCTCGAACCTCGTGGTTAGACTCCTTACCTTGGTGCGGTATATTTTGTGTCCCTTATCCCCCCCATAACTTTTTCATGTGACGAGTATAGATAATATCCCTCATATGCACCCACATTGACTACCACCCCCCAAAATAAACAATGACCCAAATGACACGCATTCTCCTTTGTTGAAACACTGTCCAGAAGATTTAGGAATAACCCTCCCACTCCCCTGAGTAAAAAAAACAGTTGACTTTTCACTGTTACCCTTTTTTTTAACCACCACCGCTAAGACAGATCCTTTTTTGGACTCGTTCCCCGTACACCAAGCCCGTGCATTTTTGGGTACCACCTGGGCTTTTTGTTTTAATCTATTCCTAAATCCTTTTTTTTCCCCTAGTGGGTTTCAACAACCCGGCTATCGCGAGGAGTTGTTTCTCTGGGCAAGCCCCTTCGGTACTGTCTTTCGAATACCACCGAAACTTCCATGGAATAGTGCACCTTTTTCCCATTACTTTCCTCATTGGCCCCCTCCCAACTCCTCTTGACCAACACTGCCAGATGGGCAGGCCCACGTCCCACCCCAACACGGCGCTAGAGGTGTTCCCCAAGTACTGGTAAGGATTTTCGTCCACAGTTTTACCGTTTCTGGGATTCTCCTCCGGTAGAATCTTCCCAATCAGCACAGGTAATCAACCCCCCCACCCCAAAGGGACAGGCCAAGGATAACTGACCAGTGTCACCTCAATCAACCTTTCCCTGGTGTTTTGCTTCTTCTCAATTACAAGGCGTTTGTTCCCCCCCCAAACCGAGGGAATCGGGGTCCCAAGATTGTACTTTTGACCTCTCGTCGATCGGTCAAAGAAAACCCCGGCTTCACCCCCTGAACTCCAATTCTTTTCTCATCCTTTGTCTTCTTTTACATGTTCCCAGCTTTTTTCGTAGTTTTTTTCGTTTTCCCCCTCTTTTTTTGGTTCAGTTTTTCCCCCCCTGTCTTTTTTTGAACGGTTTTTTTTTTTCCTGGGGGGTCCCGCCCACCTTTGATTGGCCCCCCGCACCCCCCCTATTCTGCGCCCCCCGTCACCCCTCAACCCGTGGCTTGCCAAAGCGTCTTACACGGATCCCCCGATTGTTTCTTTTTTTCCTGTTTACCCCACACCACCCACAAAAGGTACGGTGTTTGTGAAAATCCCAGGCCCCCTCGTTCAATACCCCCCGCCGCCGCCCGCATTTTTCTTACCCAACTCTTGGGCGGAGGTTTGCTGTAGGATCGGTTCTGCCCCTTTGTTTCTTGTCCACCTGTCTTTCCTTTTGGGGAGACTGCGGCGGCTTTCAAACTGTTGTCTCCGGCCCCTCCTTGGGTGGTCACCGGGACAAACATTCAATAAGGCCCTTTTCCGGCTCGTGCAGTGTTTTTTTCAACCTTGTCAGGATTTTCCCCCTCCCCAAATTTTTCCCTTCCCCTGTACCCCTTTTCCACCCAGTCCTTTTACATCCCCTTTGAACCTTTAAAGATTTTTCCACCTGTTTCCACAGGCCCCCCTCGTGTGTCCCCCACAACAAATAAAAAATCTTCGGGTCCAATCAATGAGGTAAAGTTTTTCACCCCCCCTTTGGCCAAAGGGTTTTTCACACATGCAATTGCTCCCATACCAGTTTTCTTCCGGTCAGTAGTGGTCACCCCCCTCACGTTGGTGGGTTCAGACCTCATGTAACTGGGGACGCATCCTTTTTTCCCAATAATAACTCCAACGTTTTTTGTGTTAGAGGGAGATTTTTTCCATTCTTTCCCCCCTTTTCCGGGCCTTGTGTGATTAAATGTCCGTTTTCTTTTTGTGTTCAGCCCCCCGTTTTCCTGTTTTCACCTAATTTTTTTGAAAGGTTGAACCCCCACCTGGTCCGTCCATTAATTGTTTAACCTCTCATTTTTCTTGGTCACCAAGAGTCCCTTTCACTTTTTTCCTTTTTTGCTGTTCCAACCTTTTAATGTTGAACGTTCCATTCTTTCTCGGTTTTGTGGCCTTTAAAGTTTACCGTGACACCTTTTTGAAAACTGATTAAACACAACATTCCTCGGCGGATTTTCTTGAAGGTGTCATACCCCATTTCTTCCCTTTTTAGTACCAAGTCGTTTTTCCCTGCCAAGGGGTTGCTCAGTTGACCTTTTTCGTGTGTCCAACGGTACTCTTTACTACCGCCCCCCCCCCCGCCTCTTGTATCTTAAAGTGATGGAAGTCTTGCGGTTCTTTTTCCGTGGAATCCCGCTGCTCAAGATTTCACCCCCCTCCCCCACCTTTCGCCTGAAAGAAACATCGGCATCCTCCCTTCCTGCCTTTTTTTGCAATCACGGTTTTTTAGTTTTTTTTTCCTTTCCTCCTTGACTCCCCCATGGTTGATGGCACTGTATGCGGCAGCTTCCACCGGTTACCAAACCACACCGTTTAACACACATATCTTACATTTGATCTCCCCCCCAAATAGGTCCTCAAGCAGCTTTATTTTTTTCATGTTCCCCGAGAGCATGTCTTTCTCCTTGCCGGTGCCATCAAATTGTTTCGATCAGGGTCACGAAGTAGTTTCCCAATTTCACAAACTTCCAATTGGATTCCCTTCGGTTTTGAGAAGGTTCCCCCTTTTTTCACCAACCTCAGGAATTCCCCCCCACCTACTTCCATCCCTCCTGGTTTGATATGTTCGTCGTTTGCTGGATTCCCCGAAGTGTCAAAATCACACCTCTTTTCCGTCTGTCGTTTATGAAGCCACTTCACGGCTCTTTATTTACCTGTTTCGGTCCGGAGTTATCTGAGTCACCCCCACCCTCTGCTAGTTCTAATTTGCGTGTTTGCCTCCCTTTTTTTTGGTCAAAGATGGCACCCTGTGTTCCCATGACAAACAACAGTCATCCTTGGTGGTTTCCTGGTATTTTAATTTTAGGACCCTCTTTCCCCTCCCTGATTGTATAAAAGATCTCCGTCTTTTTTTTTCTTCGCCAATTGAGTGTTTGTCCAATCCGGGTATAAACTTCTGCTTTTTCTTATGACATAAGAAGTTCTGACAACTTTGGTGGCGTACAAGGGATTCCCTTCCATAGTGCGAGCCAGTACCGTATTGCCATCAGGATGTTCCAGCAAGACAAGGTCAGTTTGACACTTTCCTTCTTCTTTTTTTTTTTTGGCTGAACCCTTTTTTTCTTCCGAAGATTACTTCTGTAAGCACATTCCATTTGGCGTCGTTTCGGCCGAGCGCCCTCCCCGGGACAGTCTGTTACCTTTAGGTTCGCCCATGCGCCGCTTTGTTTCCTTATCCCAAAAACCCTGTGACCTCCCCTCACGAAATTTATGCACTCAAATTGACATGAGGCGAAACTTTTTTTTTCTTCTGACAGTTGCCCAGTTTGCTTGGGTAATTTTTGATTTCATTCGACTTAGATTCTGGTAGTGGTTTATGTTCCCCTTGAGGCCCCCCCGTCGTCTTGTAGGCCGTCGGCCGTCCGTTTTCAAACCACTGCCGAGTTTGTCCCTTTTTCTTTCCGTATATAAACTTACCCCAACCCTTCCCCCCCAAAGTTTTTTTTGCCTTGAACTTGTATATTTGCCACTCCTTTAACGCCAGGAGAATCGAACTTCTGTTCCCCCAGATGCAAATCCAGTTTACTTCTGATTCGTTTTTTTTTTACACGTTTATTTTAGAAGAAGGGTTGCTTCCCCGGAAACTCGGGTGGCTGGAATCCCCCTTTCCTCGGCTATTCTCCCCCTTGAACTCTCTTTTTCTTCTTTCCCCCCCCAACCTTGCCCCGTTCTCGGCAATGACCTTGAACTCCCTAATACCTGTTTTGTTTGGGGTGATCTTTGGGGGGCGAGATTTTTCCGTCTGTATGCAAGTGTGTGAGAAAAGACCAAGTTCGCACTTCAAATTTTTACTTGTCATTTTGAGGCCTACCCGGATGGGGACTTTTGGCCCCCCTACCACCGGTATGGGCTTTTTTTGAATGTACAAAACACCCTTGTTGCCATCAGAACTTTCACCTCCCCCTCAACACGTTCCACGGGCATTCGTCCAAGAAGCAATGTTCCAATGCTCGGGTGGGTGTCACAGACTTCCCTTTTTTCCCTGTGGCATGCATTTTTTGCTCCGGGCCCCACCGTGTCCCCGGAACAGGGTCCAGTGTCCCCCCCGGTTTATGTCCATGTTGTTGGCAGTGGTGTGTCTCTCCCCACGCAACTTTGGTTTTGTCCTTTTCCTAGACACCCTTGGTTTGCGAAACAAGGGCCGCGGTTCTTGCCCCTTCTTAAAACCTGAAACACACCTTTTCCCGATTCCTTTATTCCCACACCAAAGGACAGCCCCCACGCCCTCACTTACAAAACACTCTATACGCCGGACCCTGTCCGTGGTTCTTTTCCCAACATCCCCCTGGCCTTTTTAAGACACGTGCCGTAAGGTCCCGGGGGAAGACAGCCCAAACCCCCAACGATTTTTTCGCATTGTCCCCCACCAAAAAGTTAAACTCATTTACGGGAATTTTTGTCAGTTGAAGCCCGCCCCACTAAATGGTGGGTACGTGGTGGGCAGATAATCCCGGTCTTGCCCCGCCCCCCAAACCTTGGCCCACTACGATTAGTGTTGGGCAACCTCCCTTTTAGTATGATGGGCACACCTTAGACCTTTCCCTGCTTTTTCTATCACGAGGCAAGAACCTTGCACGTCACCACCAGCAAAGGAGTTGCCGTTTGGAGCCTCCCCACTCTTGGGTGAGGACCCCCCTGGGGTAAGTTTTTTTTATGTTTATAACGCGCACCTCCTTAATTCACAGGAAAACCACAAACCTACAAATCTTTTACCCGGACTGATTGCTCCCCCTGTTGGTCTTACTTTCACGACCTGCCGCCGGGCGTATTAGCACCATGGACCCCCTTGCATTGTTTTTGTAAAACAAGGTTGGTGGCTGTGCTCCTCCGATCTCCGCAACTAGTGGCGTAGATACTTTCGTGGTTGCCCCCCCGTCTTGCGCAAGCCTCAAGTCTTATTACGGGGATCGGGTTTACCCACGTGGATTTTTTTTATTTAATAGTGCAGCTGACAGAGTTGTCCACTTCTTTCTCGTTCCAAGCTCAAACCCAGCTGCCCCCCGGGACTACTCGAATACATTGAGTTTGCCCCATCCCCCCCCGTCCGTTAATTGTGTGGTTTTTCTGCTCCGCGAAGACTCTTTGGTCCAAGGTTACCCCCCCGCGATACGGTGGTGTGCACACCCGACTTTGTAAGGGGAACGACTCGTTGGCCCCTGCGTTGAAACCAATTCATGAACCAACGCACTTCCATTTTCTAATTTCTTCTTATTATAACTGGTGGACGGAAAAAATCGTCGTGTCTCTTGTTTTCTTTTGTTATTCCCCCCCCAGGTTGGATTCCCGTGTGAAAGTTTTGTTATTAAGGGTGAGCCAACCTTTGTCCCTCCTTGACAGTCCTTTTGTTCCGTTGTGCCCCCCGCGTGTCTTCCCCCTTTTCACACACACTGTACTTGCCAAAAGGTTTGTACACAACAAAATCCCCTTCTGCGGATGGGGTTTCTTTTTCTTTGGTTTTCGACAAAATTTTTAGTGCGTTCGTGAAAAATCGTTTCTCCCTTCCCTTTCTCTAATTCCCCCCTCCCGCCCCTTTGGTTGCTACCTCCTGGTTGCGGAGCTCTGTAGTCTCCCCTGTGTCTCATCCCTTTTTAACTGGATTCCCCCCCAGGACTGGTTCCCTCCTCCCCATTTGGTTTGATACGTTGGCAGCTTTCCCTTTTTTTGGTTTGTGTTTCGCTTATCTTTTAGTTTTTTGTCAACCCTAAAGTTGTCCCCTGTTTTTTCCCTTTTTTTTGTTTTTTTTTGTTGTGTTGGCGTAAATGTGATGTTGTCTTGTCCCCTTTTTTTTGCACCTCAGGTACCCTTGACCCTTCCCCGCTGCTTTTGTGAACATCTCCGTGTCCTAGTTCCCTTCAGCGCTTCCCTTCCCTTGTTACCTTCGCCCAATAACAAACTGGCGACGCATATAGTGACTTCCTCTTGTGTTTTCTGCCGCTTCGCTCACCGTTCACACACTGTGCACGCACTCACACACACACTCTTTTTCAACCCATTTCGGTGACGTCCTACCGACAACCCACGATTAGCCCAAACCTGTCACCCCGGACTCAGTTTGATGGCACCCCGTCCCGCACTCCCCCCTTGTGCACATGTGTCGCCACCTCGCGTCTCTGTGTGTTCCATAGGGTGTGCCACTCCAGGAGAGGTTGAGCTTCGCGGCACCGCCCCGTTATCACGCCAAAAGGACTCATTACGAGCTACATCACCTCCCGCCGCACCATGAAAACTTGGATCGCACCACGGGGTGAGCCAATAGGCTTTGTTGTCAAAATGTTCCCCACTCTGCTTTCGGTCCGCAC
>Ga0179593_1544714_pt1 | contig 11275 bp, 17 predicted proteins | sample CZODoug2_1_08_16_FD_185931 | JGI IMG/M metagenome (GOLD analysis project Ga0179593, IMG submission 185931) | Vadose zone soil fungal communities from Angelo Coast Range Reserve, California, USA - CZODoug2_1_08_16fungal (PacBio error correction) | ecosystem: Environmental > Terrestrial > Soil >... | reverse complement strand
GACGGGCGTGTTTTTTTTGCCAGTCCACGCTTTTCATCGCTCTTTCCCTGGACTTTTTCTTCTTGCAGGTTTTCCCAGATCAAAGACGTTTTTTTGTCGCTAAGTCGCAATTTTTTTTTTCGAATCCGGCCCCTCCCTGAAAGAGTTCTTTTTTACGTTCCTTAAGCAGTTTTCTTTGCTTCCACGCCGGAACTTTTTTTTTGTCCCTCTTGACGCTGCGAGACTTCCGGTTACGGTCGACCTGTTTCCGACCGTGAGCGAATCTTTTCTTTTTTTCATCTGCGTTTGGTTGCCCCCCCGTTGAAAGAAACAATGACCTCGTGCTGGGGCTCACCGTGGCGTTTTTGGATTTTTGGGACTTCTGCCCTCTTTTTCGAAAATGACCTTCCGGCTATGGCGGCTTGGGCTTTTCGACGAAGCTTTCCTCATGAAAGGCACGCGTCTGAAACTTGGTTTCCTGCGTTTGGACAATCTCCCCCCTTTCCTCCGGCCTTTTTTGATACCTTTGGCCGCATTTCGTTCACCTCCCTGGGGGAGTCGTGCGGTCATCGTTTTTTCTTAAAGTCGCGGACTTGCTGATTGTGACCGGATGGCGGGAGACATCCTCCCCCCCCCGGCCCTCTCGCAGTCGGCTCCCTTTTTGGCGGTTTTAGCACGGTACCTCAACGCCAATGTCAGGTCCCCCCCCCAACCGCTGGGAATGGCGCCGTCAGAGGCAATCGGCTACCTGTTCCCCCTTTTCCAAACCTTTTACTTTGAAGGACATCCTTGCCGCATCCTCGATCGTCGCGGTCGCAATCATGATTTTTTTTGGTGAACCGCTCACGATTTCCCCCGCGAATTTTTCCCCCGGTCCCCCCCCAATTAGCCGTTCCCCCCCGACGAAGCGCAAATCCCCAACAACTTTTCTTTTTTCTCCTTTTTTTCGACCTTGAGGTACCCGAATCCCTTCGCGAATTTTCAAAACTTTTTTTTACCACGGCGTGAAGAGTCTTCTATAAGAGCGCGCCCCTCTCCTCTCCGAAACTGCCGGAATTTTTACCTCTTTTTCAAGGAGGACCTTTGTCGACACCCCTTTTTTATCGCGGTGGAATTGCTTCCCCCCTAGCTCCCTTGCCTTCTCCCGTTCCGGATCTTTCTTCCCTTTTTACACTCCTTGCTGGAAAATCAATTATTCTCTCTCGATGTGCGCGCGGCAAGCCTTTTGTTTCAGGCTGCTCTTTTTTTGCCGTTGGACATCGGCTTTCTTTTGCTACTCCCCCCCTTCCGGGCGGACACAAAAGTACTTTCTCAAACGATGTGCGTTTTGCTCGCCTTATCCATTTTCCCCGCTTCCGAGCTCGCCTGTGCCGGAAAGCCGCTTCCTTTCCTCGTTGCGGGATGCCTCAGATAGCACATACTTGGCGACGGTTTTTTTGCTCTCTCCACTTCACTTTGCTCCCTCGCGATGCGAAATTTTTTTTCTCATTTACTTTCTTCCTTTTTTCCCCGATGCGGCAGTTTGCCTGGTTTTTCCAAAACAACATGGTGTAATGTCTCCCGGACTAAATCGTTTCTCGCGGCCGCTTGCGGGAAGTGGACCCTTAATCTTAAAATCGGTTATTCGCTGGTCTTTCTTCGCGCTCTTCTAAGATTATAAGCAGGCACTTTTCCTTTTTTTTTGTTGAGTCTCCACGTCGGACCAGTTCTTTGCAGCGCGACTCCTTGATGGAGGGGGACCCTCATCCTGAGACGCTGGGGGGGTCTCTTGTCCTTTTTGTCCTTCCTGCCCGTCTGCTCCTTATTCGTGTGAAGTCGTGATTTGATCGCGTAGTTCTTCGGTTCCCACAAGGCCCCTCATTTTTCATCGACCCTTCAGGCGAGATTTTTTCCCTTCCACGGCCCCACCCCGATTTTTTTTATGGAAAAATATTTCCTCCCCCCACGCGCGCGTCGTCTAAAGACCACCCTTTCCCCGCCACCAGCGGATTCATGTTCCCCCCACTTTGCGATTCTTTTTTTTCTCGCACGATGTGTTCTTGGTCCCGCCGCCCTGTGTTCTCGATCTTGCGAACATTGTGCGCTGTCTGGATTATTGTTACCCCCCCCCCCCTTTTCGAAAAAGCCCCCTGCCAATCTTCCCCCTTTCTGGAGTTCGCAATGAAATTATCCTTTTACCCCACTTTTCGTTCTTTCTGGGATTCAAGCTCTCGTTACAAGATTCGGGACGCTTTCCCCCCCCTGCACCGCATTTCAAGCTGTTTATCTCTCTTTTTGTTGAGAGAGAAAACCTTTTTTTTTTTTCCCTTTGGTGGTTCCGAGTCCTTTTTTCCTGGACTTTCTTTTTGTGCACGCCTTCCCCGAGGATCGCGATGTTTAGTTTTCCAGCTACAGACACAAGAGGCCTGTCTGACAGCCAGCGACTAGTGGCAGGGTTCTTTTTTTCGGGTGTGGAGCGGGTCCCACCTTGTCTTTTTCTTGCCAATCTTTCCGCACGATTTCTTGCGTACGATAAGAATCGTCCTCCCCCAGAACTCGTCGACTTTCTTCTGGAAGTCCCCCTCCTGCTGAATCCGCTTTGGCGTCCGCGTACGGTCTTTCCAACCGGCTTTTTGTAGAGATATTTTTCCACTCCCTTTCCCCTCCGGTTTCTTTCTCTTCGTCGCCCTCTCCTCCTTTTTTCTTGGAAACCGAATTAGTCTTCTCTTGAACGACTTCACGTCGTCCGTCGCAGAGCTCCCCTGCCCCTCCCTGATCCCTGACCCAGAGGCTCTGCTTCTCCCCTCCCGCATGTGCTAAAGACTTTCTACACTGGTCGCCGTTCTGCCCCCCCCCCCCCCATGTATCATAGGCTTCCAGTTTTTTTCTTTTTCTCCTTCGCGGATCAACCTTCCTTGGTTGTTCCGTTACCTACCGTCAAATTGTGCAGGTTGGCCTTTCGAGGTATTTAGCCAGGTGTTTTCTTGTTGAAATTTCAAGCTGGTATCTGCCCCTCTTAGGCAAAGTAAATTCCTGCCGGCCGAACCCTTTCTCGCCGCGCCATTCTGGCGTGTTGCCGCTAGAATCTCCCCCCCCCCCTCCCCCCCCCCACCCCCCCCCCCCCTCCCCCCCTCCCACCCCCCCCCCCCCCCCCCCCCCCCCCCCCCCCCCCCCCCCTCCCCCCACCCCCCCCCCCCCCTCCCCTCCCCCTCCCCCCCCCCCCCCCCCCCCCCCCCTCCCCCCCCCCCCCCCCCCCCCCCCCCCCCCCCACCCCCCCCCCATCCCCCCCCCCCCCCCCCCCCCCCCTCCCCCCCCCCCCCCCCCCCCCCCCCCTCCTCCCCCCCCCCCCCCCCCCCCACCCTCCCCATTCCCCACTCCCCCCCCCACCCCCCCCCCCCCTCCCCCCCCCCCCCCCCCCCCCCCCCCCACGCCTTTTTCCTTTTTTTTGATGTCTTTCGCCGCAAAGAGTACACTTTTGCGGCTTGCCCCCTTCCGATCCTTCTCGTAAAGAGACCTGCTCCCTTAGCACTTTCTTCGTTTGCGACGCCGAGGGTATCCCGGTACTGGAGCTTTTTTTGTTTTTTTCGATCCCGACTTGCAGCCTAGGTTTTGTGTCGGGTCCTTTCCCGTAAGCATTTTTTTTTCTCCCCCCCCTCTTTTCACCCCAGTCATGCGCAAATCGATGATTTTCCAAGCGTAGTTGCGGATCGATGTTCTCCCCTTTTTTCCACAAGAATCCCGTCCCCCCTCTTCTTTCCAGTTGCGCAATGGGCAAAGGGGATTTGCTTTGTGCTTCAAGCATATTAAAAACTCTTGGCTACTTGGGATCCTGCGTTTCCCTTTAGAATGCCTTTTGCAATAAGGCTTCTTTCTGCTAGAGGGCTCTTTCTATTATTCTTCCTCTGTCCAGGCTCTTTTCTAGTACCCCACTGACAATTGCCCTTTCAGGCTTTTCGCCCCTGAATTCGGAAGAGGCTGTCTTCCCTTGGTTCCTTCCTTTCCTGAGGTCGTCGAGAATCTGTTTTCTTTCTACTTTCTGGGTGCAGGATTGGTGGTTTCTCGTAAGCATGTTTTTTTTTCGCCTTTTGGATTTATGGCTCTCCAGGAAAAAAGGCTCTTTTTCTTCTGCCTTGCCGATCTGGTTCGATGCCATTCACCTTTTCCCTCTTCTTTTGTAGTTCTTGTTCTTTTAAAGGAGTTTTTCCCCATTGCGGTTGAGCGTCACGTGTCGACCGTGTATGCGTTTTTCTCCCGACGCGACGCTCGGCGTTTTTCGATCAAGTTGCTCCCCGGTCTTTTTAAGCTTCGTTTGACTCACAATCGAGATTTTGCTCCTCCTCGCCGCCGACTCGAGGAAGTTTTCTTTTTCAGAAATTTTTTTCGGTTCCTGATAATTTTTTTTTCACCACGCGTCAGGTCTCCTGTCAGACGATGCGCTTAAGGCTCCCCTCTTTTCCCCCCACGCCGCCTTTCCCCCACCTCGCACCTTTCTCCCCGATTAGGGGACGTTCAGGTCCTCCCAGTGCCGCACGCAACCCCCCGACAATTCTGCCTTTTTTCCGGGGCTCACTTTCCTTTTTGAAGCTGCTCTCGCAGATCCTTTCCCCTTTTCCCAAAACTGGACATTTCGACCGTCCGACCTGGCACGTCTCGCCCCTTCCCTACATGAAAGCCCAGTTTTTTTTTTTTTTCCCCCCTCTTTTAGGCAAATTGCATCGAAAACGCTTTCAGGTAGGCGTTTTCCGCGAAACGCTTCCCACTTGGGACTTGATGCACCATCCCCACGTGATGTTCTTCCCCAGCTCTCACGCTCCCGACTTGGCGCCTAGCCGTCGTCTCCCTCCCTTCATGAACAGCTCGCTCACGCCGTCATCTTTTTTTCTCCTCCGTTGTGGTTGTTTTTGGGCTCCTTTTAAGGGCGGCTCTCGTCTTCTTGCCGGAAGCGTGAAAGCCTTTTCTTCCCTCTTTCTCTTCTCACACCCAGATCACATATTTCCCAATTGGGAGCACGCTTAATCCGTCGACCCCCTACCTGAAAGCGTTCTCTTCTGAGTCCCTTTTTTTTCCCAGTCTCACCTTGTCTTTATGGCCAGGGCGAGACGCTGCGAGCTTTCCGCTTGCTGTTACGCGAAATTTTGAGCTGATCTGCGTCCTCCCTTTGCACGCGATTCAAGCTTTCTCCCGATTCTCGCAGTGATGGGGATCCTTTGCTTTAGTTTTCGGGACCTTTGCCACTCGTGTCGAAACTGAACTTTCTTTTTTCCTCGGCTTCTTTCTCTTTTTTGCTTTGCGATTTCCGGCGGCAGTCATTTTTCTGAAACTCTTTGTGAAATTCCTTCTTTAACCATTTCATGGATGTTTTTTCCTTTTTGGATTCCTTTTTCTTGACGTCCCTCGAGTGAGGGGGCGTCGTGTGTTCTCTTTCCCAATTCGATGGGATCAAAGTCCGCGGTTTTGGTCCCGGAGGGAGGCTTCCATTTCAACGTGCTCGCACCGGAACGAAAGGTCTTTTTCCAGCTCTCCCAGGACGCGGCTTTCCACAATGTCAGGCAAAAATTGGAAATTCGCATCAATGTCTAAGATACAACGCCAAATTTGAGTTCCTCCTTTTTTCTCGCACCCATGAAGCATTTCTTTCGTGGTCCTCCTTCCTTTCTGATTTTCCTCCAGCTGCGCCGCTTACGGCATGTTTTTGTCTAACGCAGGCTTCCGAAAAGCCCCCCAAATCCGGCAACATCCTCGCGCCCCCCGCTAAACGTTGCGCCCCCCCCGAATATATCCCCCCCTTGAGGCAGCGGTTTCCCTTTGCCATCATTGCCTTTTCCAAGTAGCGCATTTTAAACTTCCGCTTACCCGGGCTGAAGGTTTCCCCTCCTTCGAGCGATCTTCCCTCTGCCCGGAAGCTTTATTTTCCTTCCTTCCCTTTTTGAAAAGAAGGTGTACGCACCCTGAGCAAAGCTTTTGTCCTTGCTTACAGAACCTTTCATTTTCTTTCGGCACCCCTGATCCTACAGGGGCGTGCCTCCCTTTCTTGCACATCCCGGACTTCGCGTCCCTCACCTTGGAGATCTAGCTTTTTTTTTCTTTTGTTTGATTTTTCTTACGGAGATGAGCTGGATATTTCGACCCCACCCGTCAGGCTTGGCGCGGATCTTTTTCCCGCCCAACAACCAGATTTTTTTTTTTTCCCGTTCCTGTCCCAGATGATGCCCCCCCCTTTTTTTCTCGCAGATCCACCCGCAGGGAGTAAGACTCTTCTTTCCGAATCGCTTTTTTTCCGGTTTTTAGCTTTTAAGAGTTGCGGCTGCCTTACCTCAAGAGAGCCTTCATTGAGCTCGCCGGTGGCGTTCACCTCACTTGCTGATTTATGATTGTCGTCTGTCTTTCTTGCAGCAGCGTTAGACCGCCCTCATTTTCCTTCCCCGCACCCCTCACCAAATTTCCCTGCTCTAAGCTCGACTTTTCCGGGAATTTTCTGCGACGCTTGTTAGTTGCACAAGAACCTCCGGCGCGTCCCCGCGTCCTTTTGATTTTATTCAAGCGGCTCGCTATGATAAATTCGCGGGGCAGAATTTACCCGGTCGCAGGGCGCCGTCCTTTTCCTCCCATCCTTTCCCAGATAAGCATGATGGGGCGAGCCTGATGATTTCCTTTGGTGGCCGTTTATCTCGAACTTTTTCTCTTCGCCCCCCGATGCCGGCCGTTTTCTAGAGCAGAATCGTCCCAAGAGCCAACTGCTGGAGAGATTTTCGAAGCTTCCTTTCCCGTCTTTCTTTTCTTTCAACGATTACCCCCCTATTGGACTGATGGAACCTCCGAGAGCGTCTTCCCTCTTCCCCGATGAATCCCCCCTGATGCCCCCCTTTATTCACCTACTTTTCAGAATTTCAGTGCTCTTCGCGACTCCGCGGTGATGGTTTATGCTTTTTTGAATCGTGCTTTCGCTTCTTTTTCTCCCATCGACGGACGAAGATGTGTTCCGTGTTCCCTCGCCCCCTCTCCAAGCAAACTCGTTGTCTTTTCATGCCTACCCTTTTTTTTTTTTTTGTGCAATTTCCCTAGCTCTTTTTTTCGGGCCGGGCGCAAAAGGCTCGACAGATTCGGGACGCGTCCCCCCTCCCTTCCCGCATAACTTCCGTTTTTTTTTGAGATTATACAACCAGATTTTTCCGCGTCCCTAATCTCTTCTTTCCCTTTGAAGGTAGTCCTTTTGGCAAAGAGGCTCGCATGATTGAATAACTTCCCCCCTCGGGCCGGTCCTCCCCTTCTGCGTTTTTTTTTTGCTTGGAACAAACCTCCACCTGTAGTCGCTTTTAGCCCCCCCTAATTTCCAGCGGCGGACCCTTTCTCTGAGCGACCACTTCTCTGTTCATTAGTCGCATTTGCAAGGAAGTAGTCACATTCCCTCCCTTTTGTTGATTACGGGTGGTATTTTTTCATCTCATCTACCTATTTTTCCTCCTTTCACCCATCCTTTCATAGGGCCTTCCCTCGAGGCCTTTTTAGTAGCCAATCCTCTCCCCCATTTTTGCTTGTTCCCGCTCCCCCCCTAGCAGCCTCTTACTTTCCGTCGTCCTTCGCATCTTTTGCTCTTCTACGGCCAACACATTTCCCAGGATAGCCCCCAGCGTCCTTCTTCTCTTTTTTCCCCTCCAGCAGTTCCTTTCTTTTTCCTGACGCATATTTCTCCCGATACAAAAGACCAACTCTCTCCCCTTTGCCCGGCTTGAATTGACGCAGAGCGCGCGGATAAACACGGCCCTTTTTGTTTCTCTTTTGAAAGAAGTCCCCTTTTCCATCTTTCGGGCGTTCATTCCAGTTTAAACAGGTTGTGGGGGTCGTATTGTGTGGCGCTGTCCTTCAGAGAAATCAAGCTCCTCTTCTGTACCCTGCTTCAATTTTTTTTTTTCAGCGAGGCGGAAGCCTTCTGGATGTGTTTTTCTTTCCTCCACCGAGTAGCCCCTTTTTTTCTTTTGCTATTTTGCTGTTTTGAGCATAGCACTTTCCTGACGGAGGTTGGCACCGGCCCATCCTTTTCAGACTTCTTCCGGATCTCCCGATCGGCGCGCGATCACCGGATCATCGCCAGGTACTCGCTCCTCTCTCCTTTTCGGTTTGTTTTGCGTTTTCCTTCTCTTAATCTTTGTTTTTTCCCATCCCCTGTCGAATCGCCTCCTCTCCCCGGCTTGCCGATGCGCACAAGTATTGGATTGCGCGCTTTTCTTTCGGTGCAAATTTTCGCCCATCTCGGCCTCGAAATGCCAAATTCTTTTTTCTTTGATGCGGGACGCTAGAGGGTTGCGACCTCCTTCCTATTCCTGGAGTGTCCACTTTTCTCACCTAAGGCATTTCCCGCCCTGATGGCAGCTCCTGTCTTTCCTTCCTTAGTTGCGCTTTTTTTGGACCCCAGGTTGAAAATTCTTCTTTGCCCAGTTTTTCTTTTCTGTCAGAGGGACTAAAAGTGTTTGTGTCTTTTTTTGCGCTCGTCTCTGGGTTACGCTACTTTCTTTTTTCTCCCCTTTTTAGCTGTTGCTCTTTTTTTCTCGTTGCCAAAGCGTGCCCGCTTGTATTGTTTTTCAAAAAGAGCGCTTGTCCCTCTTCCTGGCCCGCTTTTCTTCATTTTCTAGTTACCTGTTTGGCGTTTCTCTCTGGTCATGATGATTCTCGCGTTTTGCCTTTTTTTCCCCTTTCTCTCCCCGTTATAAAAATTTTTCTTCTTTCTCTTCCTGCTCGGTTTGCTTTAGCCGGGTGGGCTCACTGCTTCCTCCGCACTCCGGTCTTTTCCTTAACACATCGGATTGGGCTCGCTCTTCCTCCCCCCGACTCGTCTTCTTTTTTTGCTGACAGCCGTTTCCCATGCAGACGTCTTCTCCCTCCTTCCGAATGAGGATTCGACGCGAGTGTAAGGACCGCTGTTCCAGGCGTCGTCGCATCTCTCTTCCTCTTCCTTTTTCGCCCAAGATTTTAGGTAAGTTCCCTTTTCACTCCCCAGTGCAACGGTGAGCCCAGCACTTTTTTTTGTCGCGCCACCATCCAGCATTCCTTGTTTTTCGCCCCCCAAACTGACTTTTCCTACCTTAACCTTCTCTTCCTTCTAGAAGGTCTGTGTCCGGCGGTGTAGTCCCTTTCTCCCTTTTCCTTCTCGGCAAATTTTATTCCAATCGGATTCGAAAGCGGCGTTCCCTTTCTGATCGAAATCACCAGTTTTCCTAGAGCCTTTTTTTCCTTACCTTTTCAGCTTCTTCCTCTTCTTTTTTTTTTCTTGGACCCCCAGAGCTCCTTCAGAGACTCTTCCTCTCTACGTTTTTTTTGAGATATCTGACGGGCTTGAGAGTCCTTTCCGTGCGCTTTTTTGCTCGGCGAAAGTTTCCTTTCCTTAGCTTTTTCGACTTGATGGCCCCCTCCCGAAGTGGTGATGTTCTCTTCGCCCAATTGGTCGCAGTTTTCCTCCTGAAAGAGTTCGATGACTTCTTTTTTCTCTTATGCCAGCGTTTTTTTCCCCTTCCCTTTTCAGTTTTTTGGTTTGCCAGGGCGATGGCACTTTTTTCCCCTCTTTTTTGGCCGACGGGTCTTTTCCGGGGACGCGATCTTCTTTCTTTATGTGAGCTCCCCCCTTTTCCCCTCCCGACCTTCACCGTTCGTTCTTTTTCGGGCCAGTACCGTAAAATAGTTTTTTTAACGAAAGTGCTGAACGTCCCTCTATTTGCCCCACGGCTTGCAGGCCCCTTTCGACCGCGTGACGTCTTTTTTCTTTTCGCCAATGTCTCAATTACATCATGATTTACATTCTTTCTCTACGACCGCCTGCCATTTTTTTGAATTGCAAACTCCTCGCTTTTTTTTCTTTTGGCCTCGAGAACCCCTTCTCTGGCATTATGAGGCGACATGGTCCCCGGCAAATTTTCCGTGCACTCCCGGATCAGGTCTTCCCTTACCGGCGCTTTTATCCCCCCTTCATGGTAAGGTCCCCCCCCTCCCTTTGCCAAGTTTTATAAAAAGCCATTTTTTCCCCTTCTTTCCTGGCATCCTTTCGACCGCAGGGCGCCTTCCTCCCCTCCCTTTTTTTTAATGCTTCTCCAATGCGGTTATTTCCCGCTAAAGAAGGCTGACCCTCCCCCCAACCGGGAAACCTTTTAGCGAACCAGATCAAAGATCCCTCTCTTTCAAAGTCCTTTTTTAGTTCCCTGCAGTTCCCAGCAGGGAAATGGCACCTTCTCGCCCACTTTGTAAGCGTACATTTTTTTTTTCCTTTTTGAAGAGAGGAGCCCCCTCGCCGACCCTCCATGTGCAGCCCTTAATTTCTTTTGCCAAGCAGGTATTTGGTCGCAACCTTATCTTTTTTCTGGCTTTCCCGACACACCCCTCCCCCTCCCCCTTGGAGCCCATCATGTTTTCCCCGATCAAGACTTCGATTGTTTTCTCCCTTTCTCTCTCGATTTGCGCAGCGGCCCCCTTTTTTCCGATTCCGGCGTGCGTGGAGATTCTTCCCTCCGATTTCTGCAAGTTTTTTCCGTCTTTCCCAGTAGTGCAGTTTCATTTCATGGCTGTTGTACCCGTATGATTTTTTCTCCTCTTCGCATGATCCATTTGTTTTTACGGACGCTGCTCTTGTTCTCATTTGGCCAGGGCCTTCCCTCCCTTCCTTTTGCGGATTGACCTCCCCCCCCAAAAATGAATCTTTTCTCGTGGCGACTCTTTGCGCCGCGCGAGCGCCTCTTCGGCCTCCTTCTTCTCGGTCTTGAGCCTCCTTGCAACGCGACCAAACCCCCCTTTTCTGTGAAAGGCCTAGACGTACTAACCTCGCTTTCGCTTTCGACGTGGACGTCTTTCCCCCTCTTTTCCCTCCGCGGGTCTTGACTACAGAAGTTGCATCCCATCTTTAAGCATATGATTTTTCGGGGCAGTCCCGTCTTTTTTTCTCCGAAGCTCCTCCCCCTGTTGGGGGGAAAAGATATTTTGTTTGGGCGAGTCTTCGGTGGTGGCTCTTCTCCCGCCTCTTTTCGTTTCGTGCGAGCTCCCTATTCGGTTCAACAAGGCCCCCCTCTTTTGCGCCGCGCTTTTTTTTCCTGCGCGCGGCGCAGGCCCTTTTTTGCTTTTCTGTCCCCTTCCTCCTGCTGGCGGTCCCCCCGGACAAAAAGGCCGCGGAATCCGTGCTTCAAGCCGTCCCTCTTTTTCCCTCTAGCGAAGTCGGACCGAGGTGCTGCTTTTTTGAGATCGTCCTTTTTCTTTCCTTTTTTCAAATGACGTTTTCCCTAGAAAACACAGGAGATCCCTCCCCTGCAAGGAGGTGCGTTTTCCCCTTTTTTCCTCTACCGGC
>Ga0179593_1476345_pt1 | contig 11275 bp, 18 predicted proteins | sample CZODoug2_1_08_16_FD_185931 | JGI IMG/M metagenome (GOLD analysis project Ga0179593, IMG submission 185931) | Vadose zone soil fungal communities from Angelo Coast Range Reserve, California, USA - CZODoug2_1_08_16fungal (PacBio error correction) | ecosystem: Environmental > Terrestrial > Soil >... | reverse complement strand
CAACCAGTCTCCCAAAAGTATCGTTCTTATTTTCCGCAGCCGTTTAACACGATTCTCCGGGTAACCTTTTTTCTTCGCTTAAGCTTCCCTTCCCTTCCTTATCGAACCCCATGCGACTTTGAGCGCGAGATTTGCGTCAACACCCTTGCTGCGGGAATTCTATTTCCTTTGACGTTCCCTCATTTTTTTCCCGGCGTCCCCCAAGCTCTTGCGACCGTTGATCCAGCTCTTTGAGTTTTGTTTTGCAAGAAATTTCATGGGCAGTGCTGATTTTCAACTCCCACTACAAGTTGCTGCCCGCTGGGGTGTTTTCTTTTTTTCTTTCGTTTTGCTCGACTGCATGTGTGACGAATCCTCCCAGTCGCTTGGGGCCTTCTTCTTGGAGTGGCATGGCCGGAGAGGTACCTTCTCGGTCTCCCCCTCAGACGACCACAGTCCACCCCCACGGACTGCTTGCCCCCCCCATCCGCCGATCCCCGTGAGAAAGGGCTCGACTTTTCCTCCCTTTCCCGGCCCTTTGTTTGCATTGGGTTTCCTCCAGCCTTTCCGTTTCTGTTTTTCCCTGTTGTATGGTTAAAGATTTCCCTGATATTGATGCTTTTCACTTTTACGCTTTTTTGCGTTTCAATTACCCTTTATTCGAAGGAGAGTGACCTTCCCAGCGCACGATTTGCATTTTTCCCCATTCAAGCCGTCCTGAGCCCACCCCAATCAGTATTTTGTAGCCCTCTTTCACTGCCAAGGTTGGCTGCCCACGGACCGTGCCCACACCTCCCATTACGATCGGGATCCCAGTTTGCAGCAGGTCGCCGACTCTGTTTTTCCCCTCCCCTCGTCTTGTTTGCGTTTCCCGCGAGGCGCCTTCGGCGCTCCCAGCAGTTACCCCCCCAGCCGTGTTGGTTTTCTTGTGTTGCCCCCCTTCCTTCACAACGAATAGATTTGTTCCCAGTTCTTCAGCGGCGTCTTTCGCCCAGGGGGATTCCCCCGGGAACCCGATCCTGGCGTCTACGACTCCCCACCGGCGAGCATATTAAGCTTTTTACACACTGCCGGTGTTTTTTTTCGCATTTTATGGCGGCCGTTGGTTTGTAGGCCCTGTGGCCGCCGGTGTCCACAAAAATGCACCTCATTCTTCCGTTGATTCGCGCACGCCTCTTCCCCGGGGACCCCTAGCCCCGTCTCCGTTTTTCGCATATCTGTTGCGCCTGGTGTGCCTTTTCAAAGGCCACCCCGGCACAAGATGGAAGCGGTTGTCTGCTTCGTCCCCACCCTCTGCCTTCCCTTGTGTCGGGCTGGCATGCCACTCAATTACAAATTTCGTTGGAGGAATGTTTCGTTGGTTGACCCTTCTCACCCCGTTCCGCTGTCTATCGGGTCTTAATAGTGCCTGACCTCCGACGCCAGCACCACCGCCACCCACTTTTTGCCTTTCCAATCCTGACACGTTTTCACCGGTCCACTGCATCCTTCCTTTATTAGATTGAGGGGTGTGCATCACCCTCTTTTCTGAGTCACCTCTTCGCTGCGGAAGGTGGCTCGGTTTTCCTCCGTTTGAACCCCCAACGTCTCTCCTCGCCTTTGTGTTAACTGGTGCATTTTGCTTCCTCCTTCTCCCCCTTCGAGACATCCGCGTCCATTGACCCCCACCCTGCAAACCTCTCGGCCACGCGTGCGCCGTCCCATTTTCTTTCCACCGGGTCGCTTTGGCCCGTCTGCTTCCCTACGACCCTCTCCCCTTCGGTAAATTTTAGTCCCCGCCATCACTTGCGAAGACGCCATTGATTCCGTGCACCGACCCCTTCCCCTTTTTTTTGTGGTTGTTCCTGCTTCTGGCCCGGGCGCCTTCCAGTTGTCCCGCCGGCCTCCCTCGCATGGCCCTTTCCCCCTCAAGAATTTCCCGCTTTTTTTTCGCGACGGCTCCACTCACTCTGTGCCCAAAAGTGCGATCGCACTCCATCACCCCTTACCATTTTTTTTTCTGTCGGCCCTTGAATAGGTTTTGTTGAGGATTGACTATTGTCCCCCAACTGGCTGCTCGGATGGGCCGGTCTTTTTGGCGCCACAGGGTCCTCTGTCCCCCCCCTGGTGTAACCGGTACCACCTTTCGTCTCCCCCATGTCCGGTTATACGAACCCCCCCACCAATTGGAGTGCCCTATAGTTGCTGACCGGCTAACCCATTTCTTTTTTCTTTTCCCAAACCAACTTGAAAGCCTCCCCTTTGCCATCTGTTCTCAATGTGCCGTCCCTCCCCCCTTTCTTCTGTTCTTTTTTGGGGCCTCGCTGTCCACTCTTGTTTTTTAATTGAGTCCGTGGTCCCTACCCCTTGCTCTTTAGGTCGGAAACACTCCACAGTATCTCTCCATCCCGTTTGCGAAGAACCTCTCGCCACCACCCTTGAATCCATCTTTTTTTCGTCGTCTACCAGCGGCTTTGTTGGGTTCTTCTCCCTGTCCTCTGCCCTATGATGGCGGCGCTACGGACTTTCACCCGTGAAACGTTTTTCTTAATCCGATTTTTAAAAGCGTCGCCGGGCCCGCTTCCTCTCGTGTCCTCCCGCCGCTGTCACCCAAGGGGTTCACCCGAAGTAGTTTCTTTCTTTGCCCTTCCGTCGCCGTTTTTTTTGCATTTTTGCCCACCCCCAGGCCCACTTGGCTTTTTATCTTGGGGCTTCTGTCCGAAGGCTGACATTTCTAACCTCCCCCCCCCCCAAGCTTTGAAACCATCCCATCCTTACACTGTTGGGCCAATCCCCCTGCATTGGGACCCGGCTCATTATAACCATACGCATTTCTTTTTTCTCCTTTTCCCAACTTGCAGTGTTGGTCCTGTTTTGCAAGGAGTGTGGCTTTTTTTTCTCATGGATTTTATCTGCTTGGAATTTTTTGCTCCCTGATTCAGTCCCCGACACTTCGATTTTTTCCTCCTCCGAATTCTGGTCGGCCGCTTGGTCCCAACTTGCCGAGACCATCTCTTCCCTACCTTCTTTCCGCATTGTTCAGATTGTTTCAATTTCTCCCCCCTGCGGAGTTTTGACGATTTTTTTTTAACCCTTTGCCCCGCTTTTGGGGAGCGCTTCCCCCTTGTGCTGGTCGTCGAAAAATTTAGGTCCGGACATCTGTACTTTTCCTCCACAGTTTTTTTTGTTTTTTTGTCCCGGGAGAACCCTTACTATTTCCATTCTGCTCAATTTTCAACATTTCCCCCACCCTTCCGGCGCTTCCTTGTTTTCTCCCCTTTCATTTCGCTCTCACAAAGTCTCCCCAGATAATTCCGTCTGCAAAGCGTTTCGGGTCATGCACCCATTTGCCATTTTTCTCCCCCCTCCAATTCTTGACACCGCCAGTTGAACGAATCATGTCAACCTTTTTGCCCCGGCCCGTTCCTCTGGTTACTTATTGTCTTCCCTGGATTCTCAATTGCGATTTGACTTCCGTTCTCCCCCACCCGTTTTGTCCCGGTCCCAGCCCCGATGCGACAAACAGTGCCTACCAACCCTTGCCCCCCTTTTTCTATCTGGTTTTGTCCAGCGGTTTCCATGTTCAAAATGCTGGTTTCATTTTTGATTGTCTGGTGAGCAACTCTGTCGAGTGTTCCCACTGGTGCTGCGCGTGATTGTGACCCCCATTCTTCTCTACTCCGGTTGGTGAGTGCTGAGCTATTTTCCGACGACCCCGCGATCCTTGACCCATTCTTTCTTTCGTGACCGCACTGCCAGGGACCATTTTTGTGTCAAACACGCGGAATCACGCCATTGCAAACAAAACTTTTTCCCCGTTTTTTTTATGCTGGTCGGATTCGTGATTTGCTGGTTTGTAAGGACTTCCGTGAGAAATTTTCCGCTTTTTGACCTTCGATTTAGCTCCCCCCCAGTAGATCTTTTTCTTTTTTCCCTATGTTGTTTTTAAGTTTTGCGCGTTTTTCCGCCCTGCTCTCCCCCAAAACGCTGGACTTTGTCTAGTGCCCAAAGCCCACTTTTTTTGATTGTTTTAGTCATTCTTTCTTCATGTTAGAGGTTTTTGCCTGAGCTTAATGAGCTTCGCTGAGCGCCGCGTTGCGTGCCATCACCATCAACAAGGCCGCCGCCCCTTGTGGTTTCTGTCCCGATTTCCTGATTGTCGCTTCATCTGTTATTTTCCCGGGCTTTTCCCCCACCCATACCTCCCCTTTCTCCCAAGGGATCCCATTTGAAGTGGACCCCCCCTTCCCTGCATTTTCACGAACGCGCATCTCCGGAAAGCCTTTTCATGCCACCCTCGTCCCCTCTTCTGGGTCCCTCCCTTATGGTTACCCACGATCGGTCCGGTCAGGACTTTTTTTTTCTCTGGGGTTTCCAAGCCTGTGCTGCCTCCTCTGGATGCGTTACTTTGAGTCGCCGTCCCCTAATCAGCAGATTCGGTTTTTTTTGTTTTCAAAAGTTGTTTAGTTGTTTGTCATACGTAAATGGTGGAACGTATCAGATCGTTTTAGCAGCCCATTTTCCAGCCACGGGACGTCTTCCACCCTTTGCGCCCTTCCCCCCCCGTTTGTCCTTCAGAGGATTGAATCTTCTTTAAATGTCGGGTTGGTAAGGACCCCAATGTATTAGTCTCGTCCCTTCCCTTTGGTTGATTATGGTTCCAGTCGTTGGGCGTGTAATTACCGAATTGTCCAAGCTTCGTACCGGCCTGCAATACAAGACTTCTTTTCCACCCCCCGTTGTTGTTGCACCATTTTTCACGAACGTTGCCCACGGCATAGGGGCAAGGGCCGCAAGTGGTTAATCTTTTCATCTTTCCCTCTAGGCCGGGGTAACCAGTGAACCTCGTTTTTCCGTGGTTTGAGTGCGATCGACCGCGTACCGGCTTGCTCGCGTTTTTTTGACAGAGTCTTTTAATTTTGATTGTCTCTTCACTACTTTTCCTCAGCCTTCATGTCCATACCCGTTTCTAGAAAACCCACTGCCCTCCCTTTTTTGGAAGTGACTTTTCCACCCAGTGGCTTGCAGATTTCTTCCCCTCTCTAGGGCTGTCTTTCTACTTAGTGTCTTTGCCATGATCCCCTGTTTTATTACCAGTTGCTTTCCCCCCCAACAACATCGTTGGGCCAGCGAGGAGGATTGACCCGTTTTTCCCGAGTTGAAGGAACCATTTCCGATTGGTTGAGCGTTCCTTTTGCCCTTTTTTGCCTCCTCGTTTTTTCCCGTTGTTTCCGGGAGGGACTTTCTTCGCCCAATTGTTTCTTTGTACTCTCCGGCTGCGGTATACCCCGTCAGCAGGTCTTTTTTGGTCAAAACGTCTGCCTAGTACCACGTTTCGAATTCTTCCCACGGCCCTGGCTTCATTCCAAGTTGCTTTCTTTACGTTTCCGTTCTCCTGCCACCAATGGATTACACGCTTCTTTATCCCTTCGCTTTTGCCACCACATGTCGTGACGCGTCTCCGGGGCACGGACTTTTTAGATTTTTTCCCCCCCCTGGTGTGTTAAAAGAGCCCCTCTCGCGTGCCCCCTGTCGGCCCAAGCCCTTGAAGATGTGTACTGTCGTCCGTCCCACAAAAAGTTTTTTGTCCTCCAGGCACCTTGGTTTGAAGCCTTGTTTTGTTTCGCCAATTCCTGCCTGTGAATTTTTCCCCGCTTGGTGTTTCTTCTTCCTTGTCCGTTTTTTAGTGCAAACCTTCCCCTGTCGGCACCCATCAGATTTTTGTGTTTTTTTCCCCCCTTTTCTTTCTGTTTCCCGCACTTCTCCGGATCTTTGCAATTTTTTTCCCTTTTTTCATGGGGACCTTTTTTTCCTCTCCTAATTGTCGCCTATTGGCCCTGTCCCCAACCCCCCCCCACCCCAACTCTTTCACCTTGCTAAAAGGTCTCTTTTTGGGTGAGCTATTGTTCTTTTTCAAACCGTCTGAATTTTCGTTCGCCGCTTTCCACCCGGTTCCTTCTTCATTATTCCTCGTCGAATGAGTTGATGCCCCTTTGATACCTCGGAAAGCAGGTAGATTCGGGGAACGTTCGTACTTGCTTTCGTTTTTTTAATTTTTTGGTTTCCGATTTTTTTGTGCTGGCTCGCCGTTAGGGCTGATTACTTCTGTTTGATCCCCTGATGTCATTCCCTTGACCGGCACTGTCGATTCCCACGGAAACCATCTGGTTCCACTCGTTATGGTAATTCTTTGGCAGTGGTTTATGGCACCGGTTTGACCAGGCGTTTGTACGTTAGCGCCTTCCCAGACAAGACAGGGTTCCCTTTTTTTGTGTCCTTTTGCTTTGTTCCGCCCGGGCGCCCCCCGAAGTATTGAAACCCCCGTGCGTGCCCCCACTGTCGGCCTTTCCCAATGTCCTAGTCTGGCGATCAAACCCGTTGAATCCGAGGCCTTCCTTTTTCCCGCTTTTTTCCCCCGTGGTGATTCTTGATTGCATCCCCACGCTCCCATCTCGTCTTAACTAAGTGGCATAAGTGCACCTGATCTTAAATTTGTCTCCTGGTCGTGATTTTTGGAACGCCCAGTCATTCGTTTGTCCTTCCTTCCTCCCTGGGCAACGGTGACCTGCGGCTTTGACTTTCCCCCTGGCCACTCCTTCCTCTCTTTATTTATGTTTAAGTTTCCTTTTTTTCCCATCCAGTGCCCCTCGTGCTTCGTTCGGGTTTTTGTTTCATGCCTCCTGGTCGTTTTGGTTTTTCACTATCTCCCCAAAAATGCTCGGGCAACGGCTTTAAGATCTTTGCCCCCCCCCTATCCCCCCTCTTTGGTGACCCCCCTTTGTCTTCCCTGGTTCAATTTGCTTGATTTTCAGGCCACAAAATTTTCCCCGGCTTGCCCCACCTTTTTCCTCTCTTCCGGCCCAAATGCTTCCCTTTTTGGTCTCGGAGCTTGCTTTTTTTCCCCCTCATACTTCTGCTCCCTGAAAAATGTTGCTCTTCTGTTTTCCCCTTTCTGAATGTTCCTTACTTTTTTCCTCCCGTTTGTTGATTTTGCGTACTTCGCGTGAAACGTGGAAGTTTGTGTTTCTTTCTTTTTTTTATCTACAAATTTCCTTTTCTTCCCTTTCGGTAGACTCTTTCTCCTCACCTTCCAACCAGCGTTTTGGTTGTATTCGGTGAAATAGCTGGTTTCTCATCTCCTCCGTTTTTTCTTTCCTTTTTGTCGTGCTTTTTTTTTTCTTCTTTTTTGGTTGAAGCCCCACTCCCTGATCCCCTACTTCTTTCCTTTGCCAATCAAAATCGTTTCTTTTTTTATTTTCACCTTTGGCTGTTGAAATTTATTCTTTTCTCTTTTCCAATCTCAGGTCTTCTGCATCCCCCGCCCCTGCCCACAGTTCCCCTCCCCCTTTCAGTCCTTCCAGGGCCCCCCTGTCTGTTTTTGGCGTTTTACCACTCCCCGAAGAACCAATAGTTGCCATTTCATGCAGTTTGGCTTTTTAGCTCGTCCACCTTTCTTGTCCGCCCTTCAACACCCCCCCCCCCCTCCCTTTCTAGGAATACGTACCTTCCCGGCCGGGCAAAGGTTCCCATTTTTCCGCTCTCCTTTCATCTCCTGGTCTTTCTTGCAGCTTGCCGTTTCTTTCTAGGTCCCCTTTTGGCCGGTCCTTGATTTTTGTCTTGCTGCTTCTTTTTTCACTTCTCCGAGTACATAAACCCATTTCCGATACTTTGGATTCTTTTTTTTCTGATCGATAGGCCCTTTGTTTTTTGTTGTTTGATGTCTTATCCCCCTCCCCCCCGGCCTTTATTCCTCCTCCTCTTGATGTACGTTTTTAATACCATTGTCCTGGGTCCAACTGTGCCTCTTCCCCTCCCCCCTGCAAATGATGCCTCCGCGATCCATTTCCAGCTGTTCCCTGCCTATCCCTTTCGTAAGGAGCCTGTCTACTTTTTCTTTAGGTGACCTTGCCGTTTTTCATTTTTTTTTTTTTTCAAGAAAAGTGTTCGGTACAACGCTTGGTGGCCTTTAAGGGCCTTTTTGTCACGCATTCAAAGACCTCCTTTTTGGCCCCTTTTTTCCAACGGAAGGTTGCGTTTGCTTTTTGTTTCGTTTTTTAAAATCAGTTCCCTCCCCCTTTTCCCGTTTTTGCAGTCGGTGTTTGCTGCTTACTGTCGATCTTTTCTACCTAATAATAAATCGCGGCGGGCCTTGTTGCAGAATGGCTTGCCCGTGCGGTTTTGCAATACGAGAGTCCCTTTTTTCTTTTTTCTCACCCCTCTAAACATTTCTCACCCACCCCAATCGCTGACCAGTCTCCCTGTGAGGGAGTGAATCAATCGGCGACCTGCGTCTTTTTGGCCTTTTCCTGACTTCCTTTTTCGAAGTTCTGTTTTTCTTACCTTTTTGAAAGCTCCCTTCCTTTTCCCCCCTGTTTTTTGTTTCTCTATTACGCTTTTTTTCCCTGACTTCCTTTCCTCGCAGAGAAACATTGATTTCCCTATCACTGAGTTCCGTTAACATCGGGGCATCCCAAAGATACTAGAACCCCTTCCCTTCCATTTTTTTGTTCGGCGCGTTCCCCCCAAGGCCAAGGTTGCGAACTTGACAAGCCTGCAAACTTTTTCTTTCCTACAAGCCTGAATCCCAATTTTTTCCATACAGTTACGTCCTTTCCTTTTTTTTTCACCCCTCTCTTCTTGGTTTTCTGCGCATGGGGGGGACCCCTTCTTTTCGCAGTCAAATTTTTCGGGCATTTTTCCCCTCCCCGCGTTGATTTTTGACTGTTTTTTTCCCCCTCCCATTGAAAGCAATACTCCCCTCTCTTTTTTCCAAGTTTTTGCTTCGTCCAGACGTACCGGCGATTCGTCTTGTATCCCCTTTCCCCTGATCCTGGGTTAGTCGCCCACGCCATCTCTACCCTAGTTATCTCGCCTTTTGAACCGATTGGCGCGTTTCGGCTCCCCCTTTTCTGCTCATCTTTTTTTGTTGGGTTCCACCCCCTGCCCCCAAGGCATCCGGTTGATCCGCGAAAAGTCCGCATTGCCCTCCCCTGATACGGGTTCGTTTTTTCTGCGACTTTTTTTCGTCCAACCTCCCCCAGGCTTCCGCGGTTTTTGCACGTTTTTTCTCAACAAAGTCCTTTCCTTTCCCTTTGGTTTTGCATTTCACGCCTCCCCCACTTATCCTTGGCTTTTCCTTTGTTCCCTGTTTTTCCCCTCCCCCGTCGTCTCCTGTCATCATCTTTCTCAAACACGGTCTCTTGCCGCGAGCAGCCAAAATCAACCCCCCACCTTTTGGATGTACGCCCCCCCAATTTTTTTTCCCGATCCTTTGGCCGGCATGACGTTTCTAGTGGGAGAAGTTCCTTCCACTCTTTCTTTTTTGTCTGTGAACCCCCCCGAATGGGCCGGCGGTTGAAAAGGGGCCGGTCTTTCCAACTTGCCCATCTTCCACCACGCCTCTCGCGCCTGGTGTTTTTTTCCTGTGATTTTGCGTCCTCTGTGCTACCATCCTTTCCCCGCGTCCATGAAAAAACAACCACGACCTTTGGTGACATTTTTTTCCGCCTTTTGTGCTTGACAAGGGTTAAATGTTTTCCTTTATGTTTTTCCAGAGTCCTTTCCCTCCACCAACGTCCCATAACCCCACAAAGTCTTTCCCAATAGTTTGGCTTGGTATTCGTTGCGACTACCCTTTATGAAGTTCACATAAGGCTCTCCTTTGGGGTTCTGTCCAACTTTTGTTTTGGTTGCCTCTTCGAGCCCCCCCCCTCCTTTTCTTTTTGACTGCGTTCTTGGCCAACGCGGCCTCCGCTCAATTTCGTCTTTGTTTAGAAAAGTTCCCGGGCTTCTTTTTTTTTGCTGCGCTGTCACCCCCGATTCTTACCATCCCCCTGTCCATTCCCGAGGTCAGTGTACAACTCTTGCACCTATCGGGCTGGCTTGGGCTCCCACCCCCCCTTTTTAAGTTCTTCCCTTTTTCCCAAAAGAAGGTTCACAAGTGCCTTTTTTTATTGACCCTCAGCGCGGATCATCAACACAATCTAAAGGTGCGCCCTGATGTGTCACTTCACCTTGGATTCAGTCACAAACAACTCAACCAATCCCTCTTTTTTTCCGGTCCCATTTTTTTTTTTTGTCTGGGGGCCTCCTCGCTTGACTGGTGGTTTGCCGTCAGAACCTTCCACCCTTTTTTGTCTCCTGATGGACGGGTCCCTCTTCCTCTCATTTTGATCTCCCCACTATCGGGCCAAGGGACCAAATCTGTTTCACCGGTTGTTTTCGTCACTTGGGGTTTTGCCCGAGACAGTCGTCTTGTGTCGAGACTCCTCTCCCTTTACAACCCTTTTCTGCTCTTGATCGGCAATGTTCCGAATTTCGCTCGCGACACAAGGTCCGAGCAGAGGGTTTTTCTTTTTTTTTCGGCTCTTGCCCCTTTCGCCCAGTGTTTAAACCGTGGCCTCTAGTTCAGGTGATGGTTTTCTTACGACTGATTTTTTGAAACCTTGCACAACGATGGAAAAATCCTTTTACACTTACCCCTGATGGCACTACCGAAATTTGACCCCAGGTTTCTGTTGAGTTCTATTCAATAAGTTTCACATACTTTCGGTACTTTTTTACCCACCGGGGATTCCTCAGGGTTCTATTTATTGTCGATGTTTCTCTCACCACTGGCATTTCCTGCAGCCCCGCCCCTGAAGCTTTCTGAAGGTTCTCTTGGGCGTAGTGGACGAGGGAAATAGATTCCCCCTCCCTACTGCCCGGCACCCGTTAATGATCATATCTGTTTTTGGTTTAACATACCGACTTGCGGATTTTTCCCCCCGCTTCTGTTTTTTTTGCTCTTCACTTTCACGTGGTTCTTTTTTCCTGAAAAGAGTGACCACCACTAGATCCCTGGACCGCGGACGATTCCCATTTATGAGCCTCAATCATTCTGGGGACCCCCCCCTTTTGCCTTTTTTTTGATGGGTATGTTCGGGTTCGCCCCCCCTGCCGTCTTCTCCAAACAGTCACAATTCTCTCTTCCCCCCCCCCCCCTCCCCCCCCCCCCCCCCCCCCCCCCCCCCCCTTTCCTCTTCAGGACGGCTCCAACCAATTTGCCTATTTTTTTTATACTACCCGCTTTCTCCATGCTCTTATCCCTCCATTCCTCGGTGCGTCCCCCCGATCCTGGTCTTGATCGTCCCGTACCCCTACGTCCAATTTTGGCTGATTTTTTAGGTACCCCCTTCCTGCTTCCCACAGCCTTTTCTGAATCTGTCCTCCCTCCCACCCCACAGCCCACCTTCATTTTTTAGTGTTTGAGGTCTTTCCGTCCCACCACTTTTTTTTTTTTTGGTCAAGTGCTGCGTATGAACGCATCTATGGTGCC
>Ga0179593_1467055_pt1 | contig 11275 bp, 8 predicted proteins | sample CZODoug2_1_08_16_FD_185931 | JGI IMG/M metagenome (GOLD analysis project Ga0179593, IMG submission 185931) | Vadose zone soil fungal communities from Angelo Coast Range Reserve, California, USA - CZODoug2_1_08_16fungal (PacBio error correction) | ecosystem: Environmental > Terrestrial > Soil >... | reverse complement strand
GAGAGATCTTTCCGTGTAAGAGTACACGCCTCGTGTTTGTTCAGCCCGTCGGTACTATTTCTTTGCTGACGCGACGTAAGCAGTCGTGTTCCCTTCTTTTTCTGGCCATGAAGCGCCTAATTTTTCCAACGTCGACGGTTCGCGTCTACCCAAAACATAGTGCCCTCCCTTTCGTCAGACTCTGTCTCGCCCGATTTCACTGCGATTTGCTGATGAGTCGCCCATTTCATAGGACAGTCCCCTTTTTTCACGGTCTCCGACTTCCTTTTCTGAATTGACGAATTTGCCTCCCGTTGGTTATGCCCCCCCCCCCATTGCAGCGACGCACCGCTGCAAGGGCCGATTCGGACACATTTGACGCCATTTCTTCGGGCTGAAGTCCGTTGACTTTCCCCCCTGGGCTGGCCAATGGCCCCGAGTGATTTTCCTTCCCCTGGACATCTTCCCTTTTTGTTCCCTGTTGATTTACTTTTTTTTTCGAATAAGCGTGAGGTGGCGTTATACTCTCGAGCGGCGTACCGTCATCCAATCACCCCCTGGCTGAGTTGAGTTGCTACTCGCTCCCAACAGAAAGTCCCTTTTTCTGTCAACCCCTCAGTTTTAGGTGAGCGAAGCAGTCTTTTTCTGCCCCCCAATTGAGAAGGCTTCTTTCTTGAAATCCGCTTGAAGGGAATAAAAGTTGAAACTGTGTATTCCTCCCCCCTCCCCCCCCTCCCTTCTTTTCCCTGAGTTCTTTTCTTTTTCCCTCCTATTGCGTCGAAACTAGGTCTCCCCCGAAACATCGCCCCAAATCTAGCGGGCCAATGCCAGAGACAGGTTTTTAATGATCGAGTGTCGCTGTTTTTGCCGTATTTTTTGCGCGCGGACAGCGTGTGACCCGACCATCATCAGAGAGCTCGCTTCCCCCCCGGTTTGTGCCCGTCTTCTGTTGAAGCGTATAGTTCATTATGGGCGAAGGAATGGGTCGCAAACCTCGCGCGGTGTTTGCCGGATTTGGCCTTTCCCCTGATGCCTTGTCTGTGCGCCGGTGGGTGACATCTTTCCTAGTCTTTGTGAAGAGGATCTCCGAACCGCGACGTTTCGTTTCCTCCCTCCCTCCGGTCATAGATTCATTGCAGTTCACCGCCTGGGCCCTTGGCTTCTCGACTGTTGTGCGTGTCGCGAGAGCAATTTTTGTCCCGTCCCTAGGACGCCCGTCCCCCCTAAGGGTGATCTTTCCCATCTCTTTCAATCCCCCCCCTCAACCCAACGTTTTCCCCGCCAGTTCACAAAGAATTGACTTCCTGACTCCCAAGCACGTCAGCGGCACTAAGCTTAAGCGAGCCTTGATACCCATATCTCCCTATCTCCTTTATTTTTTCTCTTTTAATTCTCTTACTTTCCAGCCTCCCTCCTTCTCATGAGAGCCCATCCGACTCCTTCTTTTACCCCCCTCTCAAGCGCACTCTGATCCAAGACCATTGGTCCTCGGCCTTGTTGTCCGACCTAGTGGGATTTTTTCTTTTCCGGCGGTGCCCCGCTGCGATCGCGACGAAAAGAGTCGCCAGTGTTTTGAATTTGACCCCGAGTCGTCGTACGCGTTTCGCGCGACGCGACCGTCCCTTTTCAAAAACAAATGAATGCCCTTTCCCCCCCTGCGGCGGTAAGCTTCGTTCCCAGCGTTACTGTACCTCTTCCACGTCTCCGATACACAAGCCTTCATATTTTCCCGGCACACGGCCTTCCGAGCCCCCCTCTGGACTGCTTTCTTTTTCCGGTATGGATTCATCAAATCCCAAAGCCCCCTCTTCTGCTCTATGGTCATTGTCCGCGCGGTCGTTCTTCACTGCCCTGAATGCGAAATGGGCTTTCATCGGAAAACCGATATCTCCACACCACACCCTTTCAGACCGCATTTCCTTCGCCAGCCTGTCTCTATCCTTCTTTTCCTTTCCCCTTTCCCTGTTTGTTCTGTGGCAGCATGGCGTTCCCTGCGCTTTCGCGTGTTAGTCCCTCTTCGTTTTGCCTGAATCAAGAATGTAGGCCCTTTTTCTTTCAGTGAGGGTCTCTCTTGACTGAAAACTTCAAAGTCGTGGCGGTTGTATTTATTCCCCCCCAAACCTTCCCGGCCGGAACGTCATGGGGTTTGCGGTAATTGTCTTTGTTTCGCAGTGCACTTGACCTTTTTTGTGATCGCAGCTTGACCTCTGCCCCACGGCGATTTAATATAGAGTATGGTTTCGTGATTTCATTTTTTTTTTTTACCCTTAGGAGCGGTCGCTCCCTCCCCTCCCTAATTGCGCGGTTCATCTCTTAACTGCCAAATGCGTCTGCCATCGTTTGTGAATTCTCCACGTTCATTCTGACCCAGCCGTTCCAAACTTTTCCCCCCCTATGCGCTCCCTCTCTACCCCCGTATGTGCTTTCCCCTTGTTGGATTCTGTCATCGCTTTGTCCGTGCGGTGGTTTCTTGCTCGCCGATACTTTCCAATCTAGCTATCATCCTCAAATATTGGCTATAGATATGAAGGCTCGCTTTCAATTCCGCTGTCAACCGGTGTTTTCGGAGTTAGTGCTTCCTTTGGTCAGTTCAGTCTGGAAAAAGGGGGGGGTTACCTCGGACAAGATGTCCATTACTCCCCCCCCCCCTTATGTGGGTCGATTCCTTCTCCACTGTCGCATGTTTTCTTTGACCTGAACCGTCCCACAAACGTTTCGCCGACCCCCCTGCGCACAGATGGCAAATTTGTTGAACCTTTCCTGCTCAGTCTATAACCGTTCTATTTCACGGTAACTAAGCTTTTTTTTCGGTTCCCGTCCCAAATTCTCGTCAGGATTTCCCAAAAAAAGTTCTCACAGAAACCTTAAGACTCCCCTTCCTGTTCTTCGTATCCCCGGCGCGGTTGATACCACTGGCGTTCCCCTCCCTTGCCACTCAGAGTCAACGTCCCTTTTTCCCACGCGGCCTCCGCTCCTCTTTCCCCTTCTCTGATTGGTCAGATTTCCTTCTGTTTCCGCATGAAAGCCGGAAGGCATCTTCCTCATGAGACTTTCATTCCCCTTCAGCTGGCATCCAGCATCTGACATTTTGGCGGATGGTTGTACTCATCGTTTTGACTATGGTGCGCCACCCCCAGCTCCTGTGTTTTTGTATTTTAAAATTCCTCCTGAAGGCTCTTAATTTACCTGCGCCACAGTTTCCCCTTTTTCTGCGCCGTCTTCAGTGTTCCCACTCTAGGCCTGCCCCATTGTTAGCACCTGTGACGGCTCTGACCCTCACCTTACTATCAGTCCCCCTCCGAGTTCCGTTCTTTTTTCATCGAATTACTACCCCACTGGCAAATAAACCTGTTTGATTGATATGGGACTCCCGCCTCGCAGAGTCCTCTACCCCCCGGACACCTCCTTTAGACCAGGGGCCCCGTTCAGATTATTTGCTTAGTTCCCGCGCATCTGTTTCTCTTAACAAACCTTCCCCATGATTAGAAATGGGGCACGGCACGGCCTCAAATTTGACCTATCCATTTCTTCCTCTGACGGATCTGCCCGCGCCTTGCCGGAATGTGGGTATCAAACGCGGCGCTCCATTCAGGGCCCAAACTCGTGGCACAGAGTTTCGACCCGTCCCTGGAATGGCCATGCAAATGCGCATCAGCAGCTCCTTCCTCGTTTGATCATGTCGATCATCTTCTACCCGGAAACTCCCCCCCACGTTTGATTTGTTTGATGGTTTCTTAGCGTAACCCGTAGCGTGTTCCAACTAGATTGTAGTTTTAAGGCCCCCCCCAAATAAGGGAACCCTCCCTTCTTCACGTCAGGCGAAAACACCTTTCAATCATAGGACGTCTCCCACCACGTCGTAGTTCCTTATGACAGTCCACTCCCTGCCTATTACATCTCCTAGTTGTTGTTTTTTTAGATTCTGTTGACGTCATAGGAACGATTCTTGAGTGGGAGGCTCCCCACTCCCCGTCGGCTAATAGGGATTGCCTGTATGTCCCGAAGAAATGTTGTGTGACCTGATGGAGTACGCCAATGGTCCACGGAGTGTTTCGCGTAGAAAACTTTCCCAATCAGAAACGAAATTCTGGTCGGTAGGATGATACTCCCCAAGTGACCATTCTGACTCGCTGCTGCGGAACAATTTCATAGGCCCTTTTCCCCAACAATTGTCGTCCCTCGTCCCAAGTTCGTTGGGCCCGAATTGACGCTTTTCCTTAAAAACCAATTAGATTGCTGACTTCGGTAGGTCTCCTTAGGACATGTCCTCAATTTACTGGCAATTTCCCCCAGTAGGTTTTCTTACAAGTTACACAGTTCTTCAGACCCACTCCGGCGGTCCATCATCAAGGTTCCCTCGAAATGTGACGGTGCGCGGTCGGAAGCTTTAAGTCCGCTCCGCGCGAGAGCACCTGTCATCCAATCCACAATTTTCGTAGTGCCGGTCGCATTTCCAGCTCCCAACCGACGGCAAAATTACGTCTGTCCTTATAGGCCGTTGATGGCCGCCGTACCTTTTCTTCCACACAATGCGATTCAAGTGATTAGTGAAATCCTCCTTATACGGCGAAGAAAATTTGACCCTAGTGATCCCGCGCTTAAGGGATGTTATCCCGCCGTCTGATGGAGTTCGAACCCTATTTCCCGTTGCCTCCTTCCCTCCAAAATGTAGATGCTTCCCCCTGAAATCCTAGGCATGACGTGTTGTTCTATGCGCGCAGACCGCCAGGTCTTTGCTTCCCCTTGTCAACCCTCTCCCCCAGTGCCTTCCCTCAGAGAGCGCGGGCCGTTTGATCTCTGCAGCTTTATGGTTCTGAGTTTTCCTATATTCTTGATGGCAAGAAGGCAATTTTTCGCCGAGAAGGGTGAGTACTTTTGCCACAGGATGGTGCTGTACATGTCTGCGTGTTGGGCGCCGTTTTGTTTTGAATCTTTTGAGAGATTTTGAACTCTGGTGCAGTGACAGCCCCTCGGTTGCTTGAATCAGCGTCTCCGGTTTATCCTTCTGGCAAGTTCACATGGTCCTTGCTCTGGCTCAGTTTTTCTTTTTTCCTGTCGATATCGTCAGTGTCATAGGTGAGCCGACCATAAGGTGGCTAGTATTGGACCTTTTGGTCTTACCAACGTGGTTCCTCCCTTGTCACACTCCCCCCCAGTGAGTCCCCTTAAAAACCATAGAAAAATCCAAGTGGGCCAGTTAATCTTCGATTGTCCCTTTCTCTCGCTCAGAGTCTCGTTCCTTATCGTGTATATCCCCGTATCTCTGCGCCACCCCGCCACCGTCAGTTCCCCACCCAGTTCCTTCGATCAAGGCTCTGGCCTCACCAAGTGCTGAGCGATGTCTGAATTTTATTTTTTTTATTTGTCAAGGCTGCAACCCCTTTGACGATCGCACCTCTGCTCTCAAGTTTTGCTAGTATTGCCCGCGCTTTCTCAGCCATGCGTCTCCTCTCCCCTCCGGACCAGTGTGTAACCAAACCCCTTTAAGACTTTACCCCGTCCTGCGCGCCCCCGAGCCCCTCTCTTCCTCCGTCGCGAAGCACTTTCATACTGCCCTGAAACCGCCCCCTTCCTCTCACCCTCCTGTTCACCCTGGTTCCGCGGGTCGGTTTTTGATGCCTACAAAATAAACCCCTCCCCTTGCGTTCATTGTTCATGTCCGCGCTTGAAACTCACGTGAAAGAAACTTGATGGTTCTGGAGTCACGTTACCCCCTAGATTTATCAACACGCCATCGGCCGCCCGAATGATACGGCCTCTTCTCCCTATATTCATTCCCTTCCCCCATTGTTGTGGTAGGATGTGCGCGCTTTTTTCGGTAATTGCGATATTTCGTGTTGATTACTTGGCAGCTCCCGCCCCCCCATGTTGAATTTTTCGTTCACTTTCAGAGAGTCGGGTCCGGACCCCCCCTATAAGTAAGAGTGTCCTTTTTTTTATTTGATTATCCCAAACCCCTGACCCGTGCTTCAGTTCCGGGCTGGAATTGCGGTGGGCCACGTTATGTAAGTGCTATGTTGAGATCTAATACGAAGCCCTGCGGGAATAGAGGCCTCGACGGTTGATTAAAATTTCATGTTTTTGTGCCACCAGAGGTCGAGGGTGAGCTCCACGCGCTATGAGACGAAGAGCGTCAGCTACCCCCTGAAAAATCGAGAATCTTTGCGTTCGATCTCTTCCAGCCGTTTTCCCGGCCCCCGTCCCCCGATTAAAATACCCCCCCCTATTTCTCTGCGGGCGACCTTTCTTCTGGGCCAGTAGTGACGGTAGAGTAGGTTTTTCCCGTCATGGCTTGGTCCTAGATGAAGGCCGATCCGCCAATCAGACGCTTTCCTCCGAAGCCAGTCTGATCTGGGGTTTGGGGCTTGGTGGGCGGATTTTACAGGATAGCTTCCCTTAGAACGTTTTCACGGTGTGTGCGGGTGTTCCGTCCTCCCCCTTCGTTCCAGTCTGTAAGCCCGGGGGGTTTATTGTGTCCATCCGACGATTTCAAGCTCTAAACCCTTTATGGGTTCTTCCGCCTATGACAGACTCATTTTCCTCCGCTAAGAACAGGGTTTTCCCCTCAATCGCAGATGCAGGGTTGAACTTCCTGTCCGTTTGATGATCAGTCGCTTTTTCCGGCACCTTAAAGACTGTCGTCACAGTGACCAAATCTTCAAGCGTCCAGATTTCAAAACCCGGCGCCGCACCTCCCACGGCCTCGTCCCATGTTACCCCCTTCTCCCCCTGCTCTTACCCCCCCCTTTCCGGCTGAAACAGGAAAGCCGCGTCTCAATGCTGCCTAGGATAAGACGACCCCTCCTCGCTTATTCTGGGCAGAGTTCCCTCTACGACATCCTGCGTCAATAGTAAACTCTCTTTCTTCCTTTCCATCTTGGACATCTTCTCATGTTGTCGGATGGTGCCCTCGGCCTAACTGCGTTCTTCCGAACTACTGTCTTCGATCAAAAATCATAAGAAGGTCTTGGCGGCGCCATCAAGTTCACTTTTCTTTCCCCAGCCGCTGATTTCACCCCTCTCGGCCGTTAATTGTTGGCCGCACCTTTACGGCTTGCCTTCACGCGCCAGACTGAGTTCCCGAAGAAGGTTGCTTTTTTCAGCTCAGAAAATTACACCCCGGCAACTACATCAGGGGGGATTTTTTCCCTTAACGAGAGTATTCGCGTCGCTCACCGTTCACAGGCCGTTCACTACAGTTCCGCTGGCCCTTGGAGGTACCGCATGCGATGACGCCCACTGTTCCATTGATCGCCCCTAAGTTTGCAACGGCACTTCCCTTAAGTATACTGGCGGCCTGTCCGGACCTTCAGCGGTTCTCAAGCTTCATTTGGGTGAATTAAACTTTCCACCTTTCGTTGCACCAGGGGCACGACAAAGCGTTGACCGTTAAAGGGCCTTCCATTATGAATTGAGAGCAGCAGCTCCCCCCCACATTTCGCGGGTCGCTCCCCCTCTTTTACCGCTTCCCCTTTTCTTTTTTTCTATGTGATTGGTCTACTCGCCACCGTCGCTGGAAAGATTGTTCTGCAGTCGCCAATCAGGAAACCCGATCCTTGTCTTAAGGCGTCACACCTCCCAATTAGCGGACGGGGCGGCGTCTCCCACCAGTTGTGTAGGGAACTTCACCTCTTTTTAATAATTCCCTCCCTTTTTTGTGCGAGTCTATGTGGAAGTGTTAGGACCACGCGCAGATTTTGTCGGCTCTCCGCCTGTTGGATAATCGGAGTCATTGTTTTTTGACTCTCCCGTCAGAGTCGGGTTTCTTCCCTGATTCGCCTACGCGACACTATGTTCAAGTATAAGGTTTTGCAAAACACCCCCCCCCCTAGCACAGATTTCCGTTTTTCTCCCCATAACTTCTTACTCCGCTTGATTTATATTCCATGCTGTGGAAATTTAGTAACTCGTGTCTTTGCAAGTCCCTGAATTCCCGCTGTGTTAATCCCCCCCCTCAGCCTCTGCAGGTTCCCAGATGACAACTTCCTCCCCCATTTTTATAGTTCTTCCGGCCCCAGAAGACCTTGGTTTCAGAAGACCGACACTTTCCTGCCACTTTTTCTCTCTGGCCAAGGTCCACGGGGCCGTGTCGTCGCGAGCGAAGGGAGCGACGAGAACGCAAGTCTTTTTTTTCAATCTAAACCACGGATGGTCGTACTGATGCTCTTTCTAATCCGATGAACCAAGCCTGGCCCCTTCTCTTGAACCTCCACCAGGTTCAGAGTTCTGTTCGCACTCCCGTCCCAGCGGTGCGACCCACAATTGGAGGCCTGCTTCAAAGAAGGACATCCCTGCGCCTGACATTGAATGTGATGGAGACCGTCAACTCCTCTCTTCAGGAGGAGGTTATTCCCGCCGGAGGCGGACCCCTTCTTAGTTCCTATTCCCCCCTACGCCAAAAATGCGCTTTCAAAAACAGGAATGCTCTCGGTGGGTACGAGGGTCCAGAGTGACGTATTTCTCTTCTTCAAACCGCATCTTAATGTCAGCGGATACGATGGGCCCCCCCCCCCTTTGCGATAGAGGCCTCAGTAGGTGGTGTCCTTACATGTCATTGACTTGTTCGCAAAATGCTCGGGGGGAGGACGTTGGCCCCCAATCATGTTGTGCGGCACCCGGCTGGATTGTTATGTTTTTGGGCCCTGGTGGTTTTGCAATCGAGATGAGATTTTTAACGTGGGACGCCGCCCGCGTCGTTCCTTCATCAGCATACCTTGATCTCCCTTGCCTCAAGGCTCAACAGCTGTTCCCCATCTTTCTATGCCGGAGCTTTTCGCGCGTGTCCCTTCGTTCCCCCCTTCTTAGGGAAGTCCACCCCCTGTGTTCTGATCTTGTACAATCGTTCTTCTTAATAAAAAGTGTTTCCCTACACATGGACCTTCCCCAAATGCGTCGGCTCTGACACCTCCCCGTTCAGCGGTAACCTGTTAATGAGAATTTTAACTATAGACCTGAATATTTCTTTCTTTATTATCGTATATTTTCTCTCCGATCTTGCTGCATCAACCGGCTTTACACCGTCAGAGCCTTCAACTTGGCCTCCCATGACTTGTCGCTCGATGATACACTGGGATTTTTAGTGGTGCCCCCTGAGAAAGCTGCTCTCCCTTTTTGTCCGGTACTTCCCTGCTCGTTTTTTACCACTTGCACTGCTCTTTGACAGTTCTTTCCCCCCCCAAACAGAATTTTAACCCCTCCTGTTTTAAGCGCGGTTCACTCTCCCCCCTGTTCCTTCTTAAATGCGCGCTCACAGCAAATTACGTGCAGGACACTCTCCACTCCCGCCCGCCGGACAGGCTTACGGCCCTGGGTCGGTGGATGAAATCCCCCATACACAAAAGAACCCTTCTTATCCGAGTCGACCCGCGTACCCCGAGGTATGAAGTGCGACAATTTCGACATGGGATTCAACCCTAAGATGTCTTTACAACAGCCCCCCCTCCTGCAATGCATTGAACGCCCCTCTGGTCGCACCGTTTTTATCCTCCGTGTTGATGTTAGAGCTTTTCCCTTCTGTTCCCGTAATGAAGCACGGCGGCCGAGGGTGCTCGTTGAGTCTTCGTACAGCCATTTCGCACTTTCGGTCAAGTTTCTGACAGAAGCCGGATCGATGACAGGTCACCGAGGAGGGTGCTTTTAGGCATCCCCCCAAAACCGGCCCCTTCCGGAACTACTGGTCCGTCTGGGCGCGTGCGTCTTTTTCCGGGTTCTTTTATCGCGCCTTGCACGGACTTCTCGCTGCCCGCTCGTCCGCCAGGTTCACCTTTCCTTGTTTTTTTTTTGGCCCACGCGTTCGCGGTCGCGCGACCCCAGTCTCCCTCTGATCCAGCCCCGCGCGGTTCCATACTACCTCACCCCTTCTGCGAACCTTTTCGTTTTCCGGAAGCGGTGCACCGCCGCCAAGGATTAAACCCCTTTCCCACTTTTAGCATCGCGCGACCTTATGGAGGCGCCCCGAGTTACTTTCTGAACTTGTCTAACGACGGTTTCGTGAGTTCGCTCACTGAGACACTGGTATAGTTTCGAATTGTCGCTCATTGCCCCTCAGAACCTTTGACGCTGAGAGGGCAAGGCTCGATACCTTTATTTCCTCTGTTTTGTTTTCGGGGTAATCCTTGAGTGAACTTTCGTCCCTTTTTTTATTGTGATACGTTCTCTTCCCACGTCGCCACACTTTTTTGGTCCTGTGCACTTAGTGTTGCCGCGACACTGCCCCACCCTTTAGAGAAAATATTTCCCATTGCGGGTGACCCTCGAGTTGATCACCCTTTTTTTTTCCTGTTATCACTGGCAATTTTTTGTCGGTCGGGTTAATGACAAATAGGCCAGGATTCCCCCCAAACACCGGACCCCCTCCCACTCAGCAATTGTTTCCGCACCATTACGTGTCTCCCCAGTGTCGCTTTGCGTGTACAATTCTTCTATAAGGACATCGAGAATAGCACATACGCGGCCTCCCCTATTCAGTCCTTTCCACTGTGTGGATGTCTCTGAACTTTCGCAGACACGCCTACCCCCCTGTCATTTCTGATCGACCCTTCTATTTTCATTTCCAGCGCACGAACATTTGGCGGCTGTCGTACTCTTAAGCCTTTTAGTGGAGCACATCGCCGCGTTGACTTTTTTTCAACATCATCCTTGGCGCGGCCTGTGACTTCTCGATCACCCTTCAACCTTATTCAGGCTGCTTTCCCCCCTTCTCTCCATTGTGGTTTCGCACCGGGATTCTGCGACTTTTGTGAAATATCGTGGACACGATGTTTCCCTTTCTTGTAGCTGCATTCGAAATACCCTCCAAATAAAGTGGGTCTTTTTTAATGGACGAAGATAGGCCCTTTTTATCTCCCCGGAACTTTAGAACAGGGCCCGGACCACCCCTTGTGTTTTGAATGTATGGACCTCATCTGTTACACCTTCCTTCATATCCCGACCTGGGACCTTCACTGCATATAAGCCCTTTCTCACTGGAGTTGTCCCGAAGGCGCCTCGTTTGATTCGTACTGAATGGTGGGTTCCTCAAACCACCTGCTCCATTAGTTGGTCAAACCACATTTTCCCTCCAAGAAGACCCGTTCCACACTGGTGTCACTTGCTCCGCAGCCCCCCAAGTTTCCCTCCTTTTTTCAATGTCAGATTTTGTCGGTATCCTGGAACCTATTCGTCTTGTCTTGTCTCTGTCCGGCCACAGCGTTGGAACAGATGTCCGCGAGGAGACCACCCTTTGACCCGAAATGTCCTGTAGGAGTCCAACAATCCCTATCTCGGCCCACCCCTTCGTCTTGTCTATGACCGGCAC
>Ga0179593_1443045_pt1 | contig 11275 bp, 16 predicted proteins | sample CZODoug2_1_08_16_FD_185931 | JGI IMG/M metagenome (GOLD analysis project Ga0179593, IMG submission 185931) | Vadose zone soil fungal communities from Angelo Coast Range Reserve, California, USA - CZODoug2_1_08_16fungal (PacBio error correction) | ecosystem: Environmental > Terrestrial > Soil >... | reverse complement strand
CTCTCTCTTTGGAAGGACGAACCTATTAATTTCTTTTTTTTCTAACGCCGTGGTTTCATTCGGAGTAATACTTCCCCCGGACCTCCGTGTCCCCGTTTTTGTCCGTTGTGGAATTTTCGTCCGATACTTTCACCTGTTTGGTTTTTATTAAAAGTCCCCGGGCGTTTGGCGGTTCCGTTGCCTACTGTTGGCTGGTCTCCCGACCCATTTGCTGCAGTCTCCCAATTTTTTTCTTTATTTTTTTTTTTTTTTCACATGGAAAGACCCCCCCCCCGCTGTTTGACTCTGTGCCTTGTTTGTTCTAGTGTTTTCAACCCACCCCCCCACTCGGCCCTCCCAATTTTCCGTAAGGGGAATCGCCTAGGGTTCACCTTCTAGGGAAAAATAATGGCCCGTAGTCTGTATCTCCCCTCTCCTCGCTTTTCCTTTTCCCAGATTTCCTTGTTTTCTACTAAAAGAGGATGTGGAGTTTGAGTGGGTCGGGTTCATACCTGTGGAGCCCCCCCCTTTCTTTTACGAAGTCACCCCATTTATTTTATGATCAACAAGTTTAGAAAAGCTTCCGCGCAGGCACGGGATGCGTTTTTATTCCGTAGATCCAGATGGTTTTTCCCATTCAGTAAATTCTTCTCTTCTTCATGAGGGTGCCGGGACTCCAGACCTGCGCAAGAAGAATACGGTTCTATATGTTTCAGACGACGCTACTTCTGGATGGCTGATTCTGCCCTTCCGGTTTTTTCCTCTTATCCCCATTCTACCCGTCCGTGCGGCCCCCTCTCTCAGTTAAGAAATTAATGTGTTTAGATTTTGCTCGGAATATTGAGGCATTTTGAACCCTCACTCGTTTTCCTCTACTGACTACAGCTGTTTGGTAGCGCTCGTAATCTGTTTTTTCCCCCACCTCTCCACAGATAACCTTACATTGCGATCTCTCACCCCCCCTACCCCTTGATTGCAGCGCTTACTTTTTTCCACCATTACCATTGCCTCTTCTCTCCCCCTTGCGCCTCCGTGCCAGCAAGAGAGCCCTTGTAATACTAGACCATCCTTTTATATTCTGTCTTGGTGCTTGCCCCCGCCAAAAAAGAACCCCCTTTCTGACCACGGATCTTTCGTTTGAACTACCGATCGGCGACCGCCGATGCCAACTTGTTCCTCTTTCCATTTCCTTCTTTTTCGTAGCCACCTGCACCATTTTGTTTGCCACCAATTTTTGGAGAAGACCCCCCGGGCCCCTTCCTGGAAAATACCACTTTCGCTTAAAGCTCTACCCTGCTCTGTCCCTTCCCTGGCACTTTTTTCCCTTCTTTCGTGAGCAATGGCCTAGCATACCACCCTCCACACTATCTTGGAGGCGACACCACTTTGCCTCGCGCCCTCCTTGGTTCCTTTTCCCCCCCCCCTTTGAAGCGATGCTATTTTGACTTCCGCTTGTTCTACCAAGATAAATAAGTGTTTGAGTCTTTTCCCTTGACGAAGTGATCCCTTTCTTGCATCTTTTTTTTTTCTGAACGGTCTTCTTTCCTCCCATTTGGCCTTTCCCTTCTCCCTCGTACTCCCACCCCATTTCTCCTCTCCCTCAAACAGGGGAATCCGAGATATCTCCTAGTCACTTTGATGCTGTGGTTGTCCTTCCAGTTGATACTTCTCTTTTTTCTCTGGTTCACTCGCCTTTTCTCTTTTTACCGCGCTAGCAGTTTTGGGTTTCTTGTCCTGTTCTGGTCCGTGCTTACAGAGGAAAAAAGAAAGAAGTCAATCCTTTTTCTTGAACGCCGCTTTTTCTTTTTCTGTTTTGCTGTTTCTCCTTTCTACTTTGTTATTTCTCCGGGAACATTTTTTTTCCCCCTTAGATTGGTCTTGTCCCACTCTATTTTCTCCGGCTGGAAGAAGATGAAGACAAACAAATTCCCTTCTCTTTCTTTGATGGCCGGATTTTTGCTTTATCTCTTTGATTGCCTTCGTCTTGCAACCCTATTCTTAGTACCACTCTTTCCCCCTTTCCCTCTCCGACACGGCTTGCCTGCAAGACCTCACGCTACCGTTACGGTCGCTTCCTCTGGACTTCCCTCTCATTTCGTTCTCCTCATTTTTTTTTTACAAAAGGCCGCTGAGGGAAATGGTGGACGTAGCTGTTTAGAGTGGTGCTTGGGACTATCTGGCCTCCTTACTTGTGGCCTCCCCCTTCCCTCGATCCAAATGCTCTCATTTACCACCTTAGCCACAATAAATAGAAAAAACCCCTCTACTTTTCTAGCGGTCGTTGATTCCTCTCCCCGAAACCAGTAGTTACGAAGATTGTGCCCCCTGAGTCAAGCCGCCAGAGTTAACGGGCGGTCCTCTTCCTTCCTTCTGACTGGATCGACCCCAAGCACCGATCCTTCCTTTTCCTTCATCCTCGTTGTTGTTTTTCTCTAGTCTTTCCTCCTGTTGCAGTTCGAGCCGTTCCTGCTCAAGCTTCTTCGCCGCCCGTATCTGGTTTCCTCAATTTTTTGCCCCCCCCTCTTCCGAACTGGTTTCCTCTCTTCCCCCCCTGCCGATATTCCTCGCCATTTTTTCAGATGTATTTTGCTATGGGAACTTCTTTCATTTTGGCTTCGAAGTTAGTCCCCCACCAAACCTCATGTTCGTGACCCCCAACAGCTCCCCTCCTCCGATCGTCCCCCCCTTTCCAGTCCCGATCCATCAAACACCGCCATGAGGAACCACGAAATCTTGGTCTCACTGCCTTCGCTCGCCGTACCGTAGCGTTCGGGCGCGGCCTGGTTTGTTTTAATTGAGCTAAGGACTTCTCCTCTTTCCCTCCGTCGCTCTTTTATTGCCAGTCCGCCTTTCCCGCGCCGCTCCTTGCCGAGCAGCAAAATCCCTCCATAGATCCAGGAGCACGGGACCTTTGCGTGTTTCTCGCACTAGATCAACCTAGCGTTTTTCCCCCCCTCTCTTTCCTGTCGCGCTTTGACTTCTATCCCCAAAATGTAAATTCGAAAGCCCTTGTTCCTGCCTCATCCGAATGTGCAAGTTCCCTTCTTTCCAGCCCCATTTCTTGCTGCTGTCTTGTTCTCTTTCCTAACGGAGCTTTCTCCGCAAAGTTTTTTCTCGCGTCAAAACGCGACCTCTGTTAAGTGAACCCCCCCAACCCCCCCTATTAGCACATGCCTCCTCTTCTCCGGTATGCCAAGCTCTTCTATCATTAGCATCTACTGTCCCCCCCTTCCAGTTAGCCCTTGCGTTCCGAATGGGTGTCACCTGAAACCAAAGGGGGCCTGAAATTCCCCCCCCTTTCGCCGAACATTCCAAACCATGCGTTTTTCTTTTCCTGCCTCCGATCAACGTTCCCTTCTCTCCCCCATCCCCCTACTGGCCATATTGGTCGTCTCCCCCTCTTGTGCGATTCAGAAACTTCGTCACTTCCTTTTTTTTACCCATCACCAGGCGGTCGATACCCGCCCAAGGTCTCCTCCAAAGGCTAATTTTTTTTTTATGAGTCATTCGACCCCCCTTTCTCACCCCCCATTCAGGAGACCTTGCCGCATTAATGCGACCATCCCGGCGGTAGAGCTTGACGTCTTTCCTTCCATTCTTTTTGCGCCACCGGCTTTCCTCCCTCCAGTGCACAAAACAAGCATGAGGTTCCTTCTCCCACTTCGCGACATTTAACCTATTCAGCTCTACTGTGTCCCCGTCCGATATGGCCAGTGATACATTCCCCCAGGTGTGGCGTGTCCTGTCCTCCTCCCCCCAGCTCATATTTCCCGGATAGTTATTAAGTCCCGATCTGCGGGTGCTCGCTAAGTCTTCTGAGAGAATCGCCTTCGTGCCCCTCGAGCGCGGTCCAGCATCAGGTTTTCCCTTTTTCTTCGATCGCTGTATTGCTTCTTGTGAGATTTTTTCCACCAAGGGACCCTGAAGTCTCCGACTCCCTGCTGTCTCTCCGTTCGCCTTTCGTTCCTTTTTTCCATTTGCGTCACTCCGGTCTTTCTATCCCAGCGCCAACACAAAGGCCCCCTTTGTCCCTTTCAGCGGCCAACTCCAATAGTTCTTTAATGATAATGTGTATCCGAAGACCTCCGCCAGAATCATCAGATGCCGATCTTGTTCTCCCGATTCTGGCGGCCCCCTTTCTCCATCACCCTTCCGGCCCCCCCACTAGACCTCTACTCGATTACTGATGAAATAGCATCCTCCTTGATCGACGTCTCTCCCCCAACGCAGCCCCGGACAGTCCTATTTCGTCCTTTTTCTCTCCTAATTCCCCTTCCTGCTTTTCAACAACCCTGTATGCGCACCCAGCTATGAACCCATCTCCCCCCCCTCAACAGTCCCCTCTTTTCGTAGACCCCGCCACTGGGATCTTCATCCACCTCTCGGGCGTGAATTTCCTCCCCTCCCCCCCTCCTGATGCGTTTATTTCTCCCCCGCGATGCCACACACCGATGCCAGTACTAGAAATTCATTGCGCTGGTTTGTTCTGAGACTACTCCAACTGGCATTGAGCCCAGTAGTGCCATCCGACTCTCTTTTCCCTTCCTGATGTTGCGATGTATGCCATTCTTTCCTTGGACCGGCCAAGAAAAACACGTCCTGGACATTTTCATCCTTCCCAACCACACCGTCTCCCCTGAAGCAACCGAAGGCCCTTTGCCCGAAGTCTTTCTTTTCCCTTCCTTCTTACATCTTCCCAACCAGTCCTTTCCTAAAAATCCTGAACAGCTGTGCGCCTTACCCCTTTAATTCTTCATATAGTTTTTTTTGTGATCACTCTCGTTGTTTTGAGGCCACAAGATTCTTTCGGAACTCCTGGTTTTCTTGTTTCGCCTATGACCTTCCTTCGCTCTACGTGTTGGACAGTTTCCCACTTGGGCGTCGAGATGCTTAAAGGTCTTTTTTTTGCTATTTCAATTCCCGGGCTTTGTGTTTTCTTGTCCGTCCCTTCTCTTTTTTTTTCCCCTTCTCCCTGCTGAAGTCGAACTTTTAGCTTTATGTCAATATATTCGAAATGCATGTTGCTGCTGCTGGTTTGGATTTTCCCTGAAAAACCCAGCGCCCTTCAATTCTGAATCTATTTGAGTTCTCGCTTGGAATCTTCCCCCCCCCCCTCCGGAGTTGTCATTCCCCCATTCTCCCGCGCTTTTTGAAAACTTTCCCGTTAGCCGTATTCTTATTTTCACGTTCTGTTGGAGTTTTTGGTTCCTGTGTTTTTTGGTTCCCTCCCTTTTTTTCCCCCGCGCAATCACTTTATTATCCCGCCCCCCCCCTACCGCCCCGATTAAAAGAGAATGTCCCCTTTGTTTGATATTTCCCTTCCCCTCCCAGCTGATGGAGATGCACCGAAAGTTCGCTTCCTTGTCCCGGTCCCTTGTCGCCCGGCAGAAGTCTCGTCCTATGACTGCGACGCTATCTCGTCTTCATGGATGATTATTCGCTCGGATCCCAATTCTTTCTTTCTAACGCGCGTTTCATCGTTCACTCTCCTTGGTTGCGCTGCTCGGCCCTCTCTGCGTCCCTTTTCCCCTTTCTGGAACAATAAAGAATGCCATTGGCGCTACGATCCCTTCGCTTTCATATTGGGTTGAACCCTCTCACCTCCCCTCCCCCCCAATTCACAGCTGAATCCCCCTCCAAACTGATGATTCGAGAAATCTAACAGTAGTCCCCCCCAGGAAATGGGATCTCGAGCCCGCGTTCACCTTTTGACGCTCGCTTTCTTGAAGACCTATCCGTTCTTCCCCCCCCCCCCTTTCATGATGGCGGATTTACAAATTCGCCCCCCCCTTGGCTATTGACCCGTCTTTTTATGGTGGACGAACCACTTTCTTTCCGTACCCCTTTCCTTTTCTCGCAATAGGTTTGCTCACCCCTTCTGCTGGAACTGTTGGAGCCGCCTTCATTCTGGGGTGTGTCCCCTCGGGCTGAATTGAATTTTTTCCATGATGGAAATATAAAGAAACCTGCTTTACAGATTAACAGACTTCAGTTCTCCCCCCTGAATGGTGTCCCTTCCTCTGTTCTCACTTTCCTGTCAAATTTTTCCCTAAATCCCCCCACCCTATCTTTGGCTGACTCAACCCTCTACTTATTTTTATGAATAGCGACAGAACCTATTTTTCGGGACCAACTTCATGTCTGAATTTCTTCCTCCTCTTCTCCCCGGATTTAACACTAAAAGATTTCCTGTGTTTCTACTGTTTGAAGCAGTGATCGTAGGCTCGTGGAGTAGCAACGTTTTTTTTTTTTCTCTTCCCGGGATCTGTCGGGACACTCTTTCCTTCCTTGCCGCCATGTAATGGTTACTTTTCTCCCCCATCAATCCTGAAATCCACCGTGCCGTTCCATTAGATGATAATTTTTAAGGATGATGTTGTCCTCCATTCCACAGTCCAGCTGCTTTTTTCTTGGGGCTACCACTCTCGGTTCGCGTTTTTTCCCCTTCTACGAAGATTGGCTGGTTGTTTTTTCCCAGTTTGTTACATCTAAGACCGCAGAATTTTTACCTCTTTTTTTGGTGAAAGCTCGGTTTTTTTTTTTCTTTTTGCCCCCTTGTTTTTTTGACGCACGGGCCGTTCTCCGGGAAATTGTGCCGATCCGCCTCGCTCACTTTCGTTCTATTGAAACCAGCATTTTTTCTCCCTGGCTGGATCGCCGCGCCCCACCTTCCCCCTCCCTGACTTTTCTGGCTTGGCCGGAGTTTGCTTCCCCTGCAAGGACTATTTGATTACTGTCGTCCAAGATCCGCTTCTTTCTAGATCTTAATTATCTCAATTAATTATCCGAAAAAGTTTTCTTCCCGACCAACTGTCACCTTTTTTACGGCGCGCTGGCAGGATTCCGTTCGCTTTGAGTGGTCTCTTTTCATTGCGTTCTTTTGTAAAAATTTTCCGCTCGCGATCGTCTTTTCTTCGGGTGTTTTTCGGCTTCTGATTCCCCCATTATGGTTTCGAGAAACCTCGCCTTTTCTGCTAATTCCAAGTAGACACCATTACCCTACCCCTTATTTATCGCGGTCTTTTCTCCCCCATTTTCCTGGACGAATGTTTAAACCCATACCCCCCTCGGAGCGCAGTGAGACGGGACGGCTCAGATTTCCGGAAGGAACCCCGGCTCCCTTGCCAGGCGATCTCTCTTTTTTTCCATACTAAGTTTTGATGATCGTCTCTTCCTTTGCAGTTCCGCAGTTGCGCCGTACCTCCTTCGCCTCCCTTCTTTTCTTTCCTCCTCTGCAACCATATATTCCTCCTTTTTTTTCTTTCTATCAACTCCCCTGCTTTCATGAGAAATTTGTTGTCGAGGTTTTTTTTTCCCCATGAGTTCACCTTCGTTTTTTCTTCATTTTTCCTCCCCCGACGGTGGTTGCCTATCGTTCCCCCAGGCACCCCGCTTACCGTTCTCCCTTCCCAGGTCCTGAGATGACCCCTTTTTACCATCCCAGCCCGACATGATTTCACGAATAGATCGGACCTGCATCGCCTGCCTTAACGTAGCGTCCGGTTTTTTCTTTATCCCCGTCTAGCTGCCGGGAATTGAGATACGGAATCGTCCCTTCGTCTCTGTAGCTCTCCTCCATTCACCGCCTTTCAGAGCTCCCCCAAAACTCCCCTGGCATTGCGAAGACACTCGCGGTTTTTTTTTTTGTTTTTTTTTTTTGTTTTTTCTTTTCCCTTTGTGTTTTCGCTTCTTTCGAGATCCAAGAGTTTGCCATCGCCCGAAACTTGAGAGAGGCCCCATCTTCAAAACCTACTTTAGAACAAGCCGTCTCTTTTCTATCCCTCCCTTTGCCCCCCCCCCCTTTCCACCGCGGATTCCTCCCCCCCTATTGCTGCGGTCTTTCCCCTCGTACTCCCCGTTCCCTACAGGACACGAAGCCATCTTTTTTAGGCGGTCCCCCCCATCTCCCGAGAGTACCCCCCCTCAGCAGAATCTCATACCTTGTTTTCTTCAGACCGTTCAGCCCCCCACACCCTCATATCAGCATCTCTTTTTAACGTTTGACTTTTGGACCGTTCCTCTTTATCTGGGTTTTTGTTCCAGCCAACCCCTGAGGAAGGTCCCCTTTTCCCACTTTTCGTCGAACCGGATCCCTTCCTTTTCACCACCCTCCCTGAACCCAGATCTGCCGCCCTTCCTTTGTCCATTTAGCGACAACCCTTTCTTATTGGCCATTCCCCGCGGAGCTAAGCAAACGCGCATTCATCTTGAGTGGTGGCCATAACCATTTGCGGTAGAGATCCTTAACCTCCCCTTCATTTGTTCCCAACGACCAGATGATGATGTACTCCCTTTCCCCCCAGTTTTGCCTAAACCTCATGACCATTTCCCGTGACTCATGGCCCGAGGAGGTAGAGTCCTTTTCAGCTCATGTGGCTTTATTTCCCCCTCTCCTGTTTCCCCCCCGCGATCTACCGAAAGTGGTCCCCCAGAATGCGTTTTCCAACAATGCGAACCCTGATCGTCCAACGATTGCAGCAGCGTTTGTTTCCTTCATTGTTTTTCCGATAATTTTTCCCCCTCTCCGTGTTCGAGAAACAGGTGCTTTTTTCGTCAGATCCTTAAAGAATGAAATTTTTCTCCCACGAGATATTCTTCCTCCCCTCGAGCTCCTTTCCCTCCGATCTCGTCGCGGGCTCTTCCGCCTTTTTCTTTGACCCCAAAATACTTCCAGTGTATGATCTTACTGCATCATTTTCTTTGTTGGGAATTCTCCTGATGGTCTTTCCCGCTGTTCAAAGTTTCTAGCCTCCCTATTATGCTCAGCAGAGCTTGGGAGTGTTCCCGGGTTCCCTCGTATCCTTCTGCCTGGCATTGACGAACCCCAAACGGAACCTTTCGTACCAGATTTAAGGCCCCAGATGCGGAGACCATTTCCCCCTTGACGAAGACAGTTCCCTATCATTAACCCGCAGACTATCGGCCTCAGCCTCTCTAATATTCCTGCCTTCCCCTCTCGCTACACTGCGGCAGCCAATTCCAGAAGACTCCCCTCTCTTTTACGCTCCTCCCTAAGGTTGCCGTCCCTTTTTGCAACACTTCCTCGGAAACTTCTCTTTTCATAGTGGCTCCTTTTTTCTACTTTCCCTCTTTCCCGTATGAGGGATTCACCAAACTTGGTCCAACTCGTGCTTTTCCCCCCGCTTCACCACTCCAACATGACGTTTAGTATCCCCCCCCGTCCCTTCCATCTTTTCGTTCCCTGCGATAACCTCCCAAGCCTGACCTTCGATTTTCATTTTCCTCCTGATGACACACCTCCGGCGATGCCACTTAATAGACATTGACAGGGATGATTTGGTTGTTCTAGACTTCTACGTTTTCTTAAACCCTCATTCTTTCCTATGGACATCACGCTCCACTTGGTAGGTATGACGCATTGATGGCAGACCCCCTTCCCCTCGAATGCTGCCCCTCCAGGACAAATTCCAACCTCCAAGTTTCCTTTGACATATCCCACCACCTAGTTTGACCAGACCTGCCACTGCCCACTAGCCCCTTCCCCCCACCCCGTTTCCTCTCACTTAATTCCCCCTTTGCAATAAGGCTGTAATACGCCTGCCTAAAAGGAGTTCGACCCTCCTTCTCTTTTTCCTACCTTCCCCCCCGATATATCTTTCCTAAGTGTTGTTTTTCAGATCTTTTTGGACTTTCTCCCCCCCAGATGCATTTCGATTTTCGGAATCCAGTGTATTAGGCGCTTTCGCCCCTACTATGAAATCCTATTCTTGAGAGTCCCCTTTTTGTTTTCCCCTTGCTTAGGCCCCATTTCTCCCCTTGGGCTAAGAGCTTTTTGTTTTCTTTCAATTAACCTGGTGTCTTTTTGCTTGCCGTCGAAGAAATTTCTTGCTTGTGTTTTCCCCCCTTAGCCCCTTTTCATTTACACTTTCTGGGACTTTTTGACCCGCAATGCTTTTGATTACGCTGTCTGTTTGATTCGTTCCCTACACACCACCGCTGCCCTTCCATTTCTCTTTCATGGGAATATTTGATTTTTTTAAACTCTTATTGGACCATTTTAGTTGTCCTGATTTTTGAGGCTATAATTCTTCTTTCCTCAGCGCTTTGATGCACATCTAACGTTGGGGGTATTACTCCCCCCCCCCTGTTTTTGCGTGTTTTCCAGGGTTCAAGATGGGCGTTGGGCGCAATCCAGTTGTGTTGACAGACCACCCTTGTCTTATTTTTCTCACCCAGTACACCACTAGCCGTCCCCGGATGAGTTTTTCTTATTTCCCTCTCGATCAAGCTTGCTTGCTACGATATGCCACTTCCCAATATAGTTCGCTTTCTTGGCTGCGGAACTTATTTGCGGCTTCCGACGGAATGTAATATGCTCGACTCCTATTTCTTCCCGGATGATTTTGAGTATTTGCTGGTTATCGCCCCCCATTGATTCTCCTCCTAAGTGTTTTGGCCTTTTATGATTACGGTTTACCGACTTCTTTGGGTTTTTGAGCTCTAGGCGATTCCCGGAGTGACTTTTTCCCCCCCCAATTAAAGAAGCGTCTCCCCAGTAATTCCCCCCTTTCCCCTGTCGCCTGCTCTCAATTGCCCCCTTTTTTTCCATCGCACAGATCCCAATTCACAATCGAAGCGCAACCCCCCCCCGCAACCCTCTGCAGCGTCCTTTTCCGAGTTACGGCAATGTGCTCATCTTTTCGCCCTTGACTCCTTCTGAGGCCCGTCTAGACTCTTTTATGAGCCCCTTCCTCTAGGAAAACACTCTTTCTGATGGCTGAATTACCCATGTCCTCCACTGGGATATGTACACGGTCATTGGTGGCGACAACCGTATCTTCTTACAAACCTCCCTAGTTACTCAGGTCTGAATTTCGCGAAGACGAATGGTTTCCCACTTCCTTCCCCTCTGAATCCGTTGTAGCAAATGACTGTATACCCGTCCCGCGATACATTCTATACTGACTCTAAGTCGCTTTTTCAATGTCCTTTCCTGATGTTTTTTTAGCACTTTTTAGCGTCCATCCCTCCTCACTCAACCAATTATTTGGACCAGCATCACAGATCTTGCGGGGATGACTAGCGCAGCATGGCCCTTATGGCCCCCGCCACACCAAATGTCCATTTCTTCTTTCTGACGCAAGCGGTTCCTTCCCCCTTCCTTTCCACTAACTCTGTGATTTTTCGCTTTTTTGACGCGTGTGATATTGCTTCCTCCTGTTTTTTTTTTTTTCTCCTTACCCTTTTTTGAGCTCCGGGTTGGTCGGCGAACGGCAGGCCGGTCAGGTTTTCCGTTGTAAAACATTCTCGCCTTCCCCTGTGTTTTTCGTCCCCA
>Ga0179593_1323569_pt1 | contig 11275 bp, 8 predicted proteins | sample CZODoug2_1_08_16_FD_185931 | JGI IMG/M metagenome (GOLD analysis project Ga0179593, IMG submission 185931) | Vadose zone soil fungal communities from Angelo Coast Range Reserve, California, USA - CZODoug2_1_08_16fungal (PacBio error correction) | ecosystem: Environmental > Terrestrial > Soil >... | reverse complement strand
TTAGTGGGAGATCACTCCATTTCGGACCTTCGATACTTTTCCTTTTTTTTTTGCACTAAGTGTCTCTTTCCCACGCAACTGCGGCCGGTTATCCGAGAAGATAGGGAATTCGATGCCTCACCTCAGATAGTCCTTTTCCATCATTTTTTTCCGAGGTTTTGACCCTGACAGAGGCTAGTCTTTTTAATTCTCCCAATGGCATCATGATCTTTTGAAAGGGTCCCCAGTGTTAGAGGTCATCACTTCAGGCTGTTCTTTTGACCTTTGGCGAAGTTCTATTTTCCCCTTTTTGTTCGCGCTACGGATGGTATTCAAGGTGCTTGAATTCGCCTTGCCTGAGTGGTTTGTGCGTTGTCATTCCTCCTGAAGCCGTGCTTTCTGCAGAGCGATATTTCTCCTTTGTTCCTTACAGGAGAACGTCTTCTTCACTGACGTTTTCTTACGAGAGATACTCTCCCCTTTAAGATGTTCCTCAGTAAAGGCTTGCCACCCTCGCAATACCTTTCCTTTCGTACCCTCAACCCCTTAAACCAAGATATCTAAGTGTCCTCTTTTCCGCCATGTAGACCCTGGCCGCTTCTTTCCCCTCGCCCCCCCGTTTTTAGTGTTGCGTATTTAACCTTTCATTGAGATTAGGCTCGCTTCCTGTATTTAAAGCTGGCAATACCCTTCCAACGGGAGTCTTACCACACTCCCTCTTCCCTTGGCTGTTCAGCCTTTGACAATATATAATCTATAGCCTCTTCCTAGCATGTGACCATCGAGCCTTGTATCGATATCGTCTTTATTTTTTCACTGGCTCGTTGGCACGCACAGACCAAATTAAAGATCCTTGCGGTCGTGCTGCAACCTCGCATCAGCTACCCTATCTCTGTCTTTCCGAATGTTACCCCTGATTTGCTAATTTATTCGTCGACCCATATCCGTTTTTCTTTCCTATCCTCTTTCCCAGGGACATATTAGTCAAAACTAAGCCTTCTTCCATTCCGGCGCCTCTGACGACTTATCAAATATGGCCTTTTTCAATCTCCTAATCCAACGGCTCTTCGTTTCTCGACCGCCCGAATGCCGGTAATCCGTCTTCGGACCCCGGTCGGTTTACATCATTCTGGTACTATTTTTACTTGACACATGGACTTATAGGCTTACGAACGATCCACGCTTGCGTCCGTAGCTCATTTGCAGTCTTCTAGCTCTTTCCGTTGTAGTCCGCGGAAATCCGGGGCTTCCAAGAACCTGGCTTATTAGTCCGTGTTTCTCCCCCCCCAAAAACCCCACCCCGCACCGTTTTTTTTTCCCCCCCCCCCCCCCCCCCCCCCGTGCCCCCCTTAATACCACAATGGAAGGACGAACCCCCCTTTTTCAGCGGGGGCAGTCTCTGCGGTGATTTCTTTCGTGCTTTGCACTCCTGAGGCGATCCTACCCCCTTTCCCCGTTGGTTTATGCCCTTCTTCCGTGCCACCCTCTTGGATAAATGAGAACTGATTTGGCGTTTCCATCTCACCCCCCCCCTTGATGCTCCTCCTGTTCCTTTCGGCTTTTCTTGTCATCTCGGTTCATACAAGCCTTTAAACTGGAATTATCGAAGGATGATGCGGGTCTCCTTGCGGCGACATTCCCGTTACAAGCTTTTCCTTTTGCTCCCCCGTGCGAAGGTCCCCCGTCAGTCCATTGAACTTTTTTTCCGTCTCCCTTTTTGTATGGCACTGGAGATATGGTCTTCCCAAATAGGGGAGGTCCAGCTACTTCTCTTGAGTTAGTATGGCGAGGGATCTTTTAATTTTCATCGCCAAGAGACCTGATTTTAACAGGCGTTTGACTGTGGCTTGGAGAGGGAACATTGCTTTCACTTAATTCCCATCATTACCCCCCAAGAACTCCCTGAGCATAACAGCAGGACGCTAGCCATTCAAGGCAAGGGACAGCTTCCCCATGATTTACTTAAGGTGGTTGGGGGGGCGGGTTGCCGATCGAGATCACGGAATTGTTTCGGGCCGACGTGATACGTCTGTTCGTGGTGAAAGGCCCCTAGTCATATTCTGTTTGTCTTCTCCCTGACATTTTTACTGCGATTAGCCCAGAGTAGTGAATCCCCCACCTTTTGATAATGGGTTCCTTTTAAGTCATGGTAAACCGCCTCCCATATGACGCTGGGGGTTGTTTTGTTTCCCCCGGTTCGTTTGCACATTGTGGTTTGTGTTCTCTGACACTACCCCCCTCCCCCATTCCTGAAGGAAGGTCAACCCTGTGCACAACGCAAAAACGTCTGTTTTACTGCCCCCTTCGATCCCTCCTCTGATGTCATTTCTTTGAGCTATTTTTCCTCCCCCTTTCTTCCAGATTTACAAGGACCTTGTGCAGAGCCTCCCCTGCATCGGCGAAGTTTCCGTCATTCACCTCCCCTACTCTTGCATGGCCTTTTAAGAACCTGGAGTAATCTCTTGAGAAATACGATTCGATTCCTTTTTCACCTTTGTGCCGTATTGCGGCGGTTCTCGCCTCCCTCTATGTGTTTTGGGTCGGAGGAACGTGCTCTTCATCCCCTCAAAGGGTCGTCCTGAGAGAGGGTTAAGAGATGGCCTTGCCGTTGTTCTTGGCCCCCCTTTTTTTCCAGCGGCAACCCCCCCCCCATCCACCGAACCTTTTGACGGGGTCAAGAACATCACTGTTCCTTTTGGTCATGAGGTTAATTTCTGGGTTCAGGAATTGTCCCGGTCCGCCAGTTATTCGAAGACCTACCCCTTTTGGCCCTGTGACTTTCGCCAATTTCTTATTTGACACACAGATTTCTGATTCTCCTTCCTATTTCTTTGCTATAGAATGAATATTCTCCTTTCCTCCTCCTTTTTGTTTTTTTTTTTAGTCGACTATTACATGGTCCTCCGAAGAACAAACTGAAGCAGAATCTATCGGGTTTAACGCCATTTTTTTCCTGTAGAACGTTTTCCCCCGTTTCCCCGTATATGTCCCTCCAGTTAAACCTTGTTTGCTTGTACATTCCTGGCAACAAAGCCCCGGGGATTTAATCTTTTTTCTTGGGTTGCAATTCAAGTTGTTTCTGATTTTTTTTGGTCCGTTTCTTGAAACCGTGTCTTTTCAATAGTCCCACTTCGTGCGTTCGTTCCTTCCCACTTCCGTCTCCCATGATTCGCCCGTGGGCCGATGAGAGATCCTGGAGCCCCCAGACTATCGGATCTGTCCGATGCCCTCCTCCCTTCTCAATTTTTGAGTGCATCCGAAATGTTTTTTTATCTTCTACTCCATTTTTATTTGAAAGCAGCTCACGAATCTTGTTTGAATGAGAATTCTCTAAGATTCCGCATATTCTTCTGTTTTTCTTTTACTTCCCTGGCATATCCCCCAAGTCATTTCCCTCCTTTGCGTGTCTCCGATGTGAAGTCTACCATAAACTCCCCACACACGGCACGAAAGGAAACCTTCACAATTCTTTCTAGGAGTCCCCGGCGTATCTGCAGGGTTTTAGTGCAACAACACCCCGACCGTCACGTCCAGGCCTCCACCCAAACAACCCCCGCGTCCTCTTTTGTTGGTTACTAAATTCATCTTCCAATTGGTTTCTTTTGCGTTTTTTACCCACTAGTTCGTCCCTTCTCTTAACTGGCTCTGAGGATCAGACACCCCCTCACTTCACTGCGAAACCCGGAACACTCCCGTATCCCGAACCATTTCCGGATTCCACGATAGCCCCCCCCCCTCCCCCCCCCCCCCCCCCCCGGTTGCGTAAACTAACTCCTTATACACGTCCTTTTTTCCCTGCTCTCCCTTTCCCATGCTAGTGATTGCAATTGCTTTTCTTTTTTGCTCCCCTGTAATTTCCGCCCGTTCAAAAGTCCCCCTCCCCCCCACCTAAAAACGTGGTAAATCCTACGCTTGCTGTGTTAGGAACTGTACAACTGCCCAGATTTTAAGCACATTCCTCCTCCCTATTTTTCCTTGACCCTAGGAATCCAGTCCGCAGTGTTATCCTCTTAGGCAATCACAGGATTTCTACCGATGGTCCCCCCCCTCACGTCGTCTTTTTCCCCATTGTCCCGGATCCCCTCCAAGTTTCAGGGCCCGCCAAACTCCGATTTAAGCCTTTTTTCCACGCTTTGCCCTTCTTTTCGTGGTATTGAAACGCTACCTTTGAATACGACAGACACTACCCGAAATGTATTCCCTCCCGCCTTAGTTTTTCTGCTCTTAGTCGCAAGAGGTTTTCTAATTTACCCACCACGCGTTCCCAGAACCTTAGAAATCTTGCGCTTACTGGGTAGGCGAGCCCTCCTTATATTCCCCAGTCCCTGACCACCGCTCTCCTGAACTCATTTTCCAATTGAAGGCTTTTCGCCTTTTCGACGTTATTTGCTTCTACCCCGCGAGTCCGCCAGGTCGTATTAAGCCCAGATCTGCTGTTCCTCGCATCCCTTATACGACACGTTCATATGCCCTGACTACCCCCTGTCTGCTACGTCTGTGGCTGGCACACGAGTTTCGTCCTCGTTTTTCAGTCCATATTGCCCAATTTTCGCGTGACATAGAGTTCCCCACCGCCCAGCCCGATCCTCGGTCTCCGCACGATTTTTCCGGCATTTTCTTTACGTTTTTTTTCTAATTCAGATTCCGTCTTGCTTTCCTCCTCTTGAGTGATATTCCAATGCCATGATTTTAGGGAACAGAGTCGTAACAGTCGTTAGCCTGTACTGCCCTCCTTGCAGGCCCGGCGCTTCAATCGAGAGAGTTCTGTGAGGAATATTTTTTCGAGAATCTCGGCCCCCCCTTCTTTTGATTTCTGCCCCTCTTTAATAGAATCTTCGTGATTCTGAGTGCCGGCTTTCCCACCTCATTGAGATGAACATCTTTCAGTACTGAAGACCTCCCAATGTCTCATGTTGCACTTCTCGTCTAACTGCATTTCCCCTGGAGCCCTGATCCCAGCTTTCTATGACCCCAATCCGGGAATCTATATGACGATATTTCCAAATGACTAAGTATGGTGATAACCTCGCCCTTTTGCCCTTCCGTTAGTCCTCTTTCCCTGAACATTTTACGTATGCTTGCGCCTTTATCAGTTCCCTGCTAAACTCCTCCCCCCCATTTTTGAGAGATGGACCCGCCCCATTTCTTACACTTCTCTCACTCCTAGATCATCAGTTGTAAGACGTTGAGTTTGCGTTTAATCTTTTTGCTATGTGTGTGTCCCCTATTTACTTCGAATAAATTGCATTTTCTTTCGAAGCTTCCCTCCTTGTCCATCAAACTGCCTAAGGGATAATGGTCTAGCATATACCTCTAGAAAGATCATTCGACTTAAATCCCCCCCTAGGCGCTTCACTTACTGCACTTGCGACCCAAAATCTGTTCTTCGCTACCACCTGTGGAAACTGACCTCATCTCCCACGGTCAAAACAAGTCCCTTAAGCAATACTGAAACTTCCCCCCCCCTCGCCCAGGCGGAAAATTCATGTTTTCGTATTTCTCCTTTCAACCACTTTCACCGCTGATCAAAATTGAGAGACCCGAGAGTACTCCTAGGGGCCCTTGCTAGCATTGCACTCTGAGTTTCTTCTTTTCCAAAGGCCATCAATTTCTTTCTCTCCTTTCCCTTTGCATTAAACTCTTCCCCCCAAGTTAGATTGTCTAAATCGTTTGCATGATCCCCCTCCCCCCCCCCTTTGCCTTTTTGTACCCCTCTCTTTCACAGTCCGGGGTGTTTTGACCCCCTGATTTCCCCGGTTGAGCTCAACTCCCATTCACTACCAGTGGAATGATTTCTTTTCCCGTCCATTAGCGTACGCAACCTTCTTCAGGTGATAAGTATTCTCTTCCCATTCCTCATCCCTTCCACTTCCTCTCCTCTGTTTTTTCCCATCATTATTCTGCTGAGGACTATCATCATTTGCTCTTTCATTTTAATGCGAGCTAACCTATGGCAATTTTTCCCCCCCCTTTCTTTACACATCCATGCGTAATTTTGGTTGGACCGTGCTGCTTTCTATTTTGATTTTACACCCCCCGTCTCTTAGAAGATGGCCGTTTTCTTAAATAGCTTCCTTTTTGGCTGATCTTTCTTTTAAGTCAGGTTTTTAGAGCGATCTCTTCCAGCGCCCCTTCACCTTCTCCTATTTCATTTAATGAAGGTACTGCTCGATTTTTCACCTCTGTATCATACGTAAACGCGTTGCCCCCCCCCTCAAATTGACTTGCCCCCCCCCTCACTCTCCCACCCATTTCTCTCTATGAAGTTGCGACTTTTTATGTCAACCGCCCTGGTACTCCCCTTCTGTCCATCGCATAATCTTTGGACCCACTTCCGGACTCGGCGCGACTTTCTCGTATCTCTGTCCTCAGATATGGCCCGATTTTATTCACAACTGTTACCGTCCATTCTCCCCCCCCCAATAATAGGAGGTAGAATTTGACCAAATATAATCTTTCTTCTATTTTCTTTGAATGCTCCCTCCTGTCTCATGCTTGCCTCGCCATGGATCGATCTCTCGGCATTGATTTTAGGACATCCCAAGACCACTTCTCGATCCCTGTTCAGGTTTAATTCTCATGTACCTCTTTTCAAAGACTTCTGCATGCTGGCGAGTCCACATAGCTTTTTCTCCCCCGATTCTTAGCTACCCTGGGGAACCCCCGTATCTCTTTCCATGCGCTCGCAAAGAGCTTCCGGCCCATTAAGGTCTCCTCCTACCCTCATGTCTTCCCTATTTACGTGTCACTATTCTTACCTCCACCGTTGAATCTTATCTGCACACCCTGAAACACCTGGCGTATCTTCCCCCTCTGCCGGGGTACGCAACGTCCCTAAGTTTCTCTTTCCTCTTCCTTCCCCTCTCACTTAACTCTGTGCCTCGAACCTTTTATTGTCTTTTCCCATATTGCCCCTACTCTCTTCATGGTGATAGGTCCCCTTGAAACAGTCTTACTTCATCCCCCCCTTTTCAGTATTTTGCGTTTCGCCTACCCAGCTCCACTTCGCCCTTTCGAGCCGGCAGGGTTTTAATCTCGTTTGATTCAGATTGTGCCTATACTTATTGTCGTACCCTGCTGCCCCTGTCTGTCTTTAGCAGATAGGCAAGTGTATTGATACCATTCTAATTTATTCTCTGCCATAGAATCCCAAAAAACCCCTGCTGTTTTTGCTAATGGTGCGTTTGGTTTTTATTTTCTGGCCTGTAATACCCACTCCTTAAAACGTTTTGCGAGCTTCTAATTCCGGGTTCGGCTTTTTGGCAGTACATTCTCGCGTCTAATTCAGGATCCCATTACTCTCTGTCTGTCCTACCTCGCCGTTCCCTATCCCTTTCCTTTAGACGTTCTGCATTGCATAGTCCCGAGAACGAGGTGGATTCGGTCCCGGGAACAAACCTATTTTGGGTTTTGGAGGACTTCGTACTCGATTTTGATTTGCCAATTGTCGCTTGTTGACCTCTTTTTCCTTTTTCATCCGGCCCCAAGAATTGATTGCCAGGGTTTACGTTTGGGCGTGCGTTACTGTGGTTCCAAGGCTTGCTTACCTTGTCTCAAGTTCCCCAGACCCCTAAAGCGCCTGGATTTCAATTACCTTTTTCGATTCCGAATGACTTGTATCCCCCTCGTGGGGTGGATTGTTGCAGCTCCGTTGTCATCAGCCCCCACTCACATTTTTGCTTTCCCCCACCGTTAGAGGTTTTTCGTGCTTGGCCAGTTCCCACTCGTTTCATTTCGTTTTTTTTCTTGAATCATCGCCCCATGTGTGGCCTGCCGCGGCTCCGTTTAAACCGAGTTCGAACCAATTTTTGAGATATCCCCCACTTTCAGAATGCGTAACCCCCCTCCTCCGCTGCCTGTTTGTTGGCTCCGGCGTCCTTTCCTTCGGTTGTTTAATGGTTTGCAACAAAAAACCCTCCCGCTTCTACTCCGTCCGCCACTGGAACTTTCGAAACGGCCGGGTTTATGAATTCTCGTGCACGATTAAAGCTTTCTTTTAACCTGACCTTTCTTCATTCATCAGCCCTCACCTGAAAATTACGTTGCGATTAAACTCCCTCGGCAGAATCATAGAATCTCACTGATCGGGATGGGAAACCCTTTTCCGCAACATGGAGTCCCGTCGAACTTCTCTTCGGATTGAAGCCGCACGTTGCATCTTCCACTTTTTTCCGCTTCCAGAAGAGATTGGTATGGGATCTTTACTGTGCACTCTCCTTTTCATATCGTGACTTGATCGGCTTTCCCAGCGATGGCGTCCTGCCGTTTTAGTGACCTCTTCCCTTTTCCCTCCCGGGACCCTCCCCCCCCCTCACGTAAGAAGGGAAAGACTATCAGCTGTTTCCCCCCCTCTTTGGTCCAGTCCGGATATGGTGACTTTTCCCGGCCAGTTTTGCCCCGTCTTGGGCAGAAAGACAGTGCCGGCCCTGGAGTTTTTTTTTTCTCAACTTGAGGCTCCCAAAACCCCGATCGCTGGATTGCGTTGTTGTCTTCTTGCATCTCGTGCTTGGGCTTCTTTTTACACCAGTTGTTTTTAGCTCTATTCAAGATTCTCTGCGAAAACGATTGTCTCCCATCCCCGATGTGTGTTTTCCACCTTGCTACCCATTTTGAGCCAACTTTTTCCTTGCCCCCCAATTGTCCTTTTTTTTTGATGCACCACGGAAAAACTTTTTCTTTACAATTCGGCCAAACAGGAACAACTCGTTTGGTCAACACGCTGATGGTCTTTCCATTTCTGGATTTTCTTGGTCGTTTAAAATGAGTCCCTCCCCACGGTCTTCTTCGACAATCGCTGTCACCTGGCTCACCATTCTCCCCTGGAGAGAACCTGCTAGGTCCAGGAGGAAAATCCCCCTTCTCTCTTCGTTCCGCTTCCCCATTTTGAAGGTCGCCTCCCCCGCAACTCGGAGTCCTCGATATAGACTAAATTTGTTCCCATGGACGTTCCCTTACCAATTCTATCGAGCTGGGGTGTGAATGAGTTTCTTTTTCGACTCTTCTTTGCCCGACGCGCACTTCTTTGGTGATGTGCATTCAATTCCTCTTATTGGAACGGACTTATCAATGCTTCTTCACCTCTTCAGTCCTGCGTGACAGCCCAAAATTTCGTTCACCCTTCCCTTTTTCTTTCTGGCTCCGCTCGTGGCTTGTTCGTCACCGCACCCACAAAACCCTCCAGTCGAAGCAGGCGTCAACCCAACACCTCGTGTCCTTTTTTCTTCGCAGTTGGCCTCAACGTGGCCAATTCACTTTGTTTTTTCCAATCTTTTGGTCGCTTGAATGGCTATGTCTTCCAGCCACCGGCATCTTAAATTTTTAGTGCCTTGTCCCGCCACAAATAACTCCCCCCTGATCAAGCCAGTCAAAAGTTTCCCTCCTCCCTAACCGGACGCCCCATCCACCCCCCCATTGGCCTTCCCTCTGACCTTCCTCCGTTTTACCAGGTGTTTGCTTAGCGGTACTTTTTACTTTCTCCCTTCTTATTAAGGGCCATAACGTCTTGCCCCCTGTCCCCCGTCCCCCGTTCTGTCCTGAGGGCAGATTTTTCACTCCCCCTCTCCCTAGCCCCATATTGCTCACGAGCAAATCGTTCCTTCCTTCCCTCTCTTTTTCCCCTGACAATTCGTGCCTCAGATCGCTCTTCAACTATTTTTCTTACGTCAATGTGACTCGATGTTACTTTCGTCGCGACCCCCCCTTTTTTGACGGATTTCGTATTAGAATTCTTAGCTGGGGACAGCAAAGCTCCTCCTTTTCTAGTCATCTGATGAGAACCGTTTTTCCCTTCTTTGGATGAACTACCTCCTAATACGTGAAAGACAATGCCTACCAGACCATTCTTCTCAAGTAGTTTAGGCGATGGCCTGCCCAGCGGGTTGGTGAGAATTTCATCCCACCCGCTTTTTTTACATTCAGGAAACAACTGCTTTCTCATGGCATTCGCCATATCGAGGACCTTGAATGATTAACATCCCACTCTTTAATGCCCCCTCCTACAGGATGCGTTCCTCCCTGACGCTTTGCTTGGTACGGAGCCCCGCCTTCAGCCTGCCCGGTTGCCTTTAACTCCCGTCTTTCCTTGGAAGAAGCCGGACCCTGCTCGACTCATATTGCCCTGAGTATTTTCGTGCTGTTATTCCCCCGCAGTTAGGCGTGCATAATTTTAACCCTCTTCAACCAAAATTATCTCTTCCATGCCTCCTGGAGGCAAGTGAAGGAAGGTTTCTCCTCAGCTCCCTTTTTATGGGTCCTGAACTCGTTTCCCTATTGAGTCCCATTCTTCTCTTCCGGCTTCCCTCCGACTTCGTAGCTTGCTCGCTCCCTCGCCTAAGATGTCAAGACTATTGTCTCTCTTGAGCACCAGTCTGCCCGCCCTTCTTCTTATCTTCGAGTTTGCCTTCCTTCCCAGCTCAGAATTTACTGGGCTTCTCCTCCCGACGCCAGGTCTCTTTGTTCTTCGCTCCATTCCCATGAGCCAATTTGCCCTTTTCCCCTTCCACCAGGCCTCTTTCGTCTTATCTACTGTTGTGAAAAATGGACCCCGCTCCCTGCTTTGCTGGGTTAATTCCCTTCTCCCCCTGTTTGAATATTTATCATTAGATTCCCTGACCTGCCGCTATCGAGAAGTAGACTAAAATGTTACGTCCCCCCATTTCGAGAGCGCGCTCCCCGTCATTTTTCTGTTAGAAGTCGCTACTTCATAGATCCTCCCATGTGAGAAGCTGTGTCCTCCTCCCTTTTTTCCTTGTGTTTTGACCCGCGTAGTTACTTTCTTATGTACGTTTCCTAGAGCTTTCCCTTCATTCCTTCCCCCCCCCCCCTCAGTTTTCCCCATATTTCCTCTAATGTGAACTTCAACCTGCTGAGATAATACTTTGAATGATCCCCCTTCTTGCGAGCCTTTCCCCTTGTAAACAAGCAGCACTTCTTTTCCTCTGAGCATCCTTTAGATCGCTCCCCACATGGGACCCATAGACCCCCTTTCCACCAACGCCCAAGCCAAACCCTTGCACCATTTCTTTTTTTTTACTTGCACACCTTTCCCTTTTTTATAACACCCCTCAGCCTGTTATCAAGCGAATTCCCCCCTTCCCCTCGCCTCCCATGATTGATTACTCACCGCCATTCTTTGTTTCCTTCTCCGCTTTCGTTTATTTGCATAGCCAGTGACCGCGAATCGGCGAGGGCTCACCGGAACTTTTCTTCCTCTTCACTTTTCCAGTTTTCCAACTGTCAAAAACGTCTCGAAGGTCATTTAGTTGATTCAACCTCAATGACTTTTCCCTCTCCTTCC
>Ga0179593_1260184_pt1 | contig 11275 bp, 7 predicted proteins | sample CZODoug2_1_08_16_FD_185931 | JGI IMG/M metagenome (GOLD analysis project Ga0179593, IMG submission 185931) | Vadose zone soil fungal communities from Angelo Coast Range Reserve, California, USA - CZODoug2_1_08_16fungal (PacBio error correction) | ecosystem: Environmental > Terrestrial > Soil >... | reverse complement strand
CAATTTCTTTCTACCAGTTGACCTTTAGTGAACTTGCTCCCCCAGTTCCTTTTTCACCACTGCTGCTACGATCCTTCCTCTCTCTTTCCCTGCGCCAACTCCCTTTCCAGAGCAGCTGCTCCGCGAACCCAAATTGATCTCATCCACTGCTTGCCAACGGGAAGTCCATTACTGATTCATTATTTGCTCACCCTTTAATTATAGGTTGTTTGCCCTGTGAGACTTCTTTTGCCCCCCTTTTCCTGAAAGTTCGATGCGGCCTTCCCCACGTACTCTGCTCTCGCAGTCACCAGCTTATGACTCCCCTCCGCGCGCTGCGGAACTCCCCACGTCTTCCACAACAGATCTTTTTGCGAACCGAGGATGCCTTTTCAAAACGCAGCATTGTTTTTTTCGAGTAGTTTATGCTCATTCTGTTCGGAAACCGTCCACCAATCGTCTTGGTCCTCCCCCTGTTCACTTTTCACCGGCTGGTCTTCTAGGTTCTCCGGTGACTGAAGACTTAGTACAGCGGTAGTCCTTTATTTTGTCGAAGGACGTTCATTCCTCATTTGTACTGCAGCCTACCCATTGATTTTCCGTCTTATGGTTCTTTTTTAGCTTCCTTGGCGTTCGCAGGTTGTCTTCCTCCGTGAGGTGTAGATTTTGCCTCACGTTATCTGCGCCTTCGTTCCTAGTTTTCATTGGATAATTCACGGCTCACGCCCCTTGGTTCCGCGCAATCTGTAACGGCCCGGCCTTCCGCGTTTACGGCAATTGGCCAGAGTAAGCTCATTTCCTCACGTGATTGCGTCCCCGTCTACTGTCGCTCTCTTTCCGAGAACGGTTAGTACCACCTCTTGCTTTTCTGTCTGTTTTTGATTCTCTTCTTTCGCTCTTGTGTTTGCGAGCCGCGATCACCGCTCCTCTTCCTTCTCCTCATCAGCTCACACCGAAAGAAAAACTTTATTTTGCGCATTTCTTCCCCTCCGCCTTTGGAGCTTCTGGAATGCCGGGCTTACTGGGGGAACCCCCGTCTTGGTGATCCTGCCGCCTCCTATTGTGAAAACATCCTCATATGTACTGTATGTTTCCAGTTTTGAACAACTCTGCCTATTCGACTTATTGTGAAAATTTCCCCCCTTCTTCAATCAGCTTCCCCATCTCTCAAAAGGCTCCGCGACCCCAACCCCCTTTACTGTGCGCACAGCAGATGCACTGTTCAGTCCGGACTATTGTGTTACAAACTGAATTGTCGCTTCCTCCCACGAACTCCCCTTCCTCGTATGGGACGGAATCTACCCCCGACCTCGTTTCGCCGCGGTAATGTTGTTCTTCCCCCCCGTCTTTGATCCCGCGCCCTCGGTTCTATGTTTATTATTATCCCGGCGTTGTAGTTTGTTTTTGTGTGTAACGCATTATGGCTCGTGCTAACAAAACGCTGCTGTATGCTCTCCCCCCTCATTTTGGAGTTTTGAGAAACGTTGCAGTCGTTCCCCCCCCTTTCCTCCCGTATTTTGGTTTCGGGTTTAATAATGTAAATCTTTGTTTTCGTCCCCCGGCAGATGAAGGATTTTCATCCGGGCCCGTAAAGCTTTATCCCTTTTGTCTTCTTGTCCGTAATTCCCCATATTTCAGCTGAGGCCTCTCATGCGTGTTCAGCCAAGGCTGTTTTCACCTCCCCCCTGTCCCCCGAGTTGGGAACCACACCTTTTTCGGAGTCTTTCTTACACTGTCGAACCGACCCTTCTTTTCCCCCCACCCTTTCCGGAAGGCTACGCACATAATACAGTTCAACCCTGTCTGAGCTATCTGTCCCGATACCTCTTTACTTTCCTCCGCGGTTCTCCGGCGGATCGCATTGCCGTTTTTTTCCTCACATCCGGACTGGAGAGCTGGCTGTCCCCCCCGTTTGAATAAGAGAGCGCTTTCCCGTTACCCCCCCCGAAGATTTTGGCACCCCTCGAGTGTCGGACTTGACGTTGGGCCTTTTTCCGATGAGGGAAATTCCGAACTTATGACGCACGTCCAGTCCTCGTTCCAGAGGGTTTCATTAATGCGGTGGGTCTTTACCGTCTTTTTTTTCATTCCTTTGTTCAGCAATTAATTAGTTCCTCCTTGTAAATTGTAGGAGTCGGTATATTGGCCTGAAGTATGCCCTTGGCTCTCAGTGTGTTTTTTCCACCCCCCGAACCCGCATGGCCAACTTCTTTGCCCCCCAACAAAGGGGTACGGCTAGTCACTTTCGTGTCTTCGTCCGTTCAGTTGGTGTTGTTTAACCTTCGTCCTTCCTTTCCCCCCTCTCACGTTTGTGTGTCGGCCCCGTGCCGTTGTTTTAACGGGGGTGTCAGTTGGCGTTGTGTCCCGTGAATGATTTTCATTCCGACGCCTTGACTCAAGGGTGGGAATGGCGTCGTCATCAAGCGTCACCCTATCTCGTCTCCGGCGGAACTCTCCCCTGCATAATCCTCTCTTCCAGATAGCGGACTCCCCTCGGATGTAGGTTTCTTGCCAGTTCGTGTGGTACGCCCACACGACCCAGGACAGGATATTGGGCCTACGGTTGTCTCCCGATAAAACTCGTTGTGAGCGTCCCTTTTTTTCCTCTTTCCGTTGGAGGGAAATAGGTGGTCTGAACACTCCCTTTTAATTGTTGAATCCCGCGGTGCAAGGATTGGGAAACAGCCTTCTTTATTGTGCCATAGGTACGCCGGAGTGTCTTTTCGAGTTTCACTCTGCAACTGTGGTGGAGTTCACTCCTCACGTTCCTTCAATTTACGTCATAGGAAATTCGCCAACGCGATACAATGGAGTGTCGGGCCTTCTTCGTTAGCAACACACAGTGGATTTCAGTGTTCTTGTTTTTTTGTTCGCCCCTTACGTGATTACGCCTGTTCCAGTTGGAAATAGCCTCTCTCTTTCCTCCTCCTCTTTGTTGTGTTTTAGCCCGCGCCTTAAAAGGGTTCATGATTTTCCTTCACTTTCGGCGACCCCAATACGGCCCTAACAACTTCTGTCCTCGCGTGTGTTTTGCCGAACCCGACCGGCCGTCGGTGCAAGCCCCCCTGAGAGGCTGTTCGTGAATTGCCTATTTACACGTCCAATTTCAGAATTTGCGTCCTTACTTCCCCCACCCCCTTTGCATCGTGGACCCCCGCCCCGAACTCCGAGTGCAGCTTCCCTCCAAAAGCTGGGCTGGTGCACCCTCATGGCACCTCTGTACTCTCCTGCGGGTTGCCGCAACCTACCCCCTCCCAACGGTGACCAAGCCTGCGACGGGTTTCGGATCCCCCCCCCCTCTTCTCGAACGACACCGCCTTCCCAAAGATCCCTTAATGGTCTTTTTGCGTCAACACGAACTGTCCCCTCATACATCCGAGTACGTATCCTTTTGGGCACGCGTTTTTGCATTGCCTTCCCCCCGTTCCTGCCCCCTTAATGCGAGAGTGCATTGACGCTGGTTTTCTTACTAACATTCTGCCCTCTTCAAGGCGGCTTTTCCCATTAATCCATCATTCCCTTCTCCCAACGTGACCACCCCCTTTTCCAAACCCCACTTTTCACGTCCGACACCCCATTACACAACGTTCGCGGTTTCCTTTATTTTTTTGTAAACACCACCTTCAATGGCGGTTTCCCACATGCGAACCCCTTCCTCCGATTCCCCGTTTGTGAGCCGCCATACATGCGTGTCGCTTTACAAAACCTTTTTCTCTCCACGGTCTACCGTCAGGCCCACATAACCTACGCCCTTCCAATGCATCGAAGAACCCAGCACTCTTCACCCCACGCTCGGGCCCAGGACAACCAACCGTATTTAAGGACCGCGTTACCCAATTTCCCTGTGACGTGCGTCAGTTAATGCAACTGTTCCCCTCATAGTTTTTCCCCCCTACCCCGTCCAAGTCTCCAAACCAGCTTTGTCCCCTCTCGTTAACGGGTTCAACAAGTTCCGTCTTTTGCCGCTGTCCTCGGTGACTATCCAGCCTTTTTTTGGATCGACTCAAACGGCACTGGCGATTCGCCTTGAGCCGTTTTTCCTTCAATGACATTGTCTAGGGTAGCTTTCCACTACCTGTTCCCCGTCTGCGAGGCGGTAATTCGGTTTTCCTGCCACTTTTAGGGGAAGCGTCTATTTTCCTTGTTTTCGAAGAGGGCAACCCCACAGACGACGACAAAACTTTTTTTGGAAAAATTGAGGATCGACTCTCTTCTGGTGGATACAGGACATTGGTACAAATGGAGCCTTCCTTAAGATCCATATTGATTAATGGAACAGGCAGAGATAGTAAAAAAAGGTTGAGGAACATCGAAGGGCATTGCTCGTCCCTTTCAAATGCTCGATTCCTTCCCTGATCCCTTTTCCCCCTCCCCCACTCCTTCGTGCCGCTGTTCTTGTTAAATCCAACTTCGCTATGTCCTCAACGGTCGTTCACTCAAATGCTGGCTTGACACTCCGACCCAAGCGGATTCGTTTCCAGACGATCCCTTCCTTGCTGGGAGCCTTTTTCGTTTGTGCCGTCTTCCTCCTTGGGGAATAACTTTGGTTTATCACTCATCTTGCGGGATGTCTAGACCTACAAGTTTTTTGGTGTTGATGAAGCTTCTGGGATATTAACGTGCTGAATTGTTTTCCTGTTTCCAGATTACCATGGAAAGTAGTTTCCACTGTTCTATATGACTGCTTTGGTACCATTTCGGCTGGACCCCAATTCTGTTTCCCCACGATCCCTCAGACTTTACTTAGGCAGGAACATGTCCAAATCCCAGTCGGTGGTTCTGACGTCTCTTGCTTCTTTTTCGTACGTTCTCGCGGCGGTGCAAACCGATCTTCACGCCGTCTCAACTCCATACTCCTCTGTTCTGCAACGTGTTCGGGGTGTCAAGCATCCAGGAGAAGTCGTCAGGCCGTGTAGTGTCAAGTTACCGGCCAGTACGTCTACCCGTCGGCATTTGGGTCGTAAAGTTTCGGTCACACCAGTTTTCGTGAGCTTGGGTAATGCTCACCTGTCTTCGGCCTTGTGTGCGCATGGGATAGGTGTACCACCGCTACACCCGACACGATAAGCCTAACTCGAGCGCCCCTACCTATTGAGAGTAAACACTGCCCTCGGAAAAACTGCGTTCGTTGTTTCTTCGCAAGCGGCCGTCTCGCTTCAAATGACCGAACCGCGTATTCCAAGCGGCGCAGAACTGTTTCAAATTAATCCCCAGTCGTGACGATTCTCTTCCCAAATATTTATCGTGCGAACGGAGACACTATCACTATTCGACAACGAACAATGTATTATTTTCAAGTCTGTCTCGCCGATTGTTTCCAATTTTATACAGCGGCTTGTTTATTTACCTCCGCTTTCAACCTCCATGCCCTTTTCTTTTTTGTCGAAGGCACATCTGTTCTCCATTGCACCTAGTAACGTAGTGGCCGTGGTTTGCTTGAGGTTTGCAATTGTATTGAGAGAGTTATCAGTGTTTGTAGTCTTCTCTGGTATCGTCTGGTTTCTGTAGCTTTTCTTAAGGAAGACGTCACCTATTTTCAGGATTCTTTCGTGGTTATTTTCTATTTCCGGCCATGGCCTTGTTTAATCCTTCCCGCGTACCCCATTTCCTCTACCTTTTGTGTTAGGGTGTTTGTGGGATTCCTGTGCCTTTGACTGCCCTACCGGCCTAAGCATGCGATCGCGTTCCCCTCGGAATTGTTACATTTGGTATCGTTTTGTCGTCAATCCTGCTGATTGGTGCCCGTTAGTCAGTTTTTCAAGTTCGTATATTTACTTTATAGGTGTTTTTCTGGTATACTATTGATGTTTCGGTCGATGCGCCGCACTGTTGGGATTATAGACACAGCTTATTACGCCTTGACGTTACTACACTGTCCAACCCCCTCTCGGGCGTCAGAGATCGAAAATTTTCATCCTGGTTTTTCGGTCGTATTTTTCTTCTTGGTTCTAACGCACATTTTTCCGCACTTAACCGTTCACTGGTTGGAGTTCATTTTTTTTCTTTCTTCCCCCCTCTTTCCCCCCTCTTTTTCTCTTTTTTCCTTCTTCCACTCCTTCTCATCTTTGTGCTTCCGGAGTTATGTTTCTTTTTTTTAAGCTCTCATCTGGCGCTTCGCCGGTTGGCTTCTTTTCGGGTGTAGGGGTTGCGGCCACCGTTTCTATGAGACCGAGGAGATTCCCCTTTTTTCTTCCTTCCCCGGCTCACGCCCTTGGTTCCGGACGCACATATTGTAAGAGGACATCCTTCCCAGTAGTACGGGGCACTCAGGTAAGCGTTCTTCTCCTTCTTGAGGCCCCAGTCTATGTCGCTTCAGCGTCAGGTCGGTGCAAACTCTTCCCTTTGTGTGCTGGGTGATCGCTTCATTGCTAGGTTTGCCCTCGCCCTCCCCCGTATACGCGACGTGTCATCGTTACCTCATCAGCTCCCCCCCCCCCCCCTCAGACCCCTGTTATTTTTCGCATTTCTTCTTTCCCTTTTTCAGCTTTTCCGATTTTTAATGGGTTTTCCAAACCCTAATTGGGGTCCCTTCCGCATTTCTTTTGTGCCCCCACAGCCTTCAAGTACGTTGATGCGGCGGTTGGGCCAAACCCTTGACCTCTCTTCGTATTATTGTGGAAACGGTTCCCCTCATTCAATCAGCCGTTTCCCCTTAGCTCCCCCCCCCCTATTCTTCCGCGCAAAACAACAACCTTTGGTGTCATCGAGCACCCCTTGACTTTCACCTTAATTGACGTTTTTATGACCACCCCTCCCTTCCGTTCCCCTGGCGTCAGTCTGTAATCACAATTTCAGGAGTTTCGCAGCCGTTTTTTTTTTTGCCCCCTTTCGGCATTCGCATTTATCCGGCGTTGTCTGTCTGTGGGACCCGAATGCAGTTTCCACCCGTTGCCGTTGAGCGCCTCTTTGTTGGCTTTTTGAGAACTTTTGACTCCTGTTCCCCCCCCTTTCCTTAAGGATTGGGTTTCGGTTATTCTTGCCGACGGTCATCATAAGTCTCGTAGCACCGTTTTTTAAAGCTGTTACTGCCCCTGTTGAGCCTTTTCCATTACTCACATTATTTTTCGCTATGCGAGACCCCGGAGTGTTCCAATTTCCCTGCCCGACGAGCGTTATTCCCGCGTGGGGGCACACCACCAGGTTTTTTCGTAGTGTTGGTGGGCCACTCTAGTGCAACTGCCCTTCAAGTACCCTCTTCCCCACCGGCTGGCTTCTTGACCTCCCTTTCTCCCTAAACTTGGTCTGATCCTATTCTGTCCCGATACTCAAGGATTGACTTCCGCCTGTCCTCAGGCGCTCTGCCTTCGTTTCTTCGACTCTTCACTGTCGGATCATTTTTTTTTTTCCCAGCTTTCGCAAGTGATCACTGCTCCTGATGTGAAACTTAACTTTGAAGATTTTGCCCATAGGTTGTAGGATGATTTTTGGTCACTTGGTAGATTAGGGCCGTGTCCCCCTCCTTTCTGACTACGCCATGTCCTTTTTCCAGCCCGTTCCATTCATGCGGTTGGTGTACTGTTGGCCCTTTTTTCTGTGTTGAACTGTTATTTCCCCATTCGTCTAATTTCAATTGGTATGGGAGTAGCTTATATTTTCATGACGGTTCCGTCCCTTGGGCGGCCCACCGGTTGTGAAAGACGGAACCCGCAGTAACATGCTTGTTCCACCCCCCCAAACTGTGACGGTATTCACGTTTCTGGAACCGACTTTTAAGGGTGTTTTCCCCACCATTGGATCTAATCGCACGTTTGTTCCGGGTTTCTTATTCCCACGTGACGTGTTGAAAAGGTGTTGTCCCGTTGTGGCTGTAATTTCTGATTTTTTAATCCGCCCTGAATCTGAATTTTCCGGTTCTGGCCTGAGCCTCCCAAGCTTCAATCACCATCTCTCTCCCGGCGGACCCTGAATGTCCTGGCCAATTCCCGGACGCGGTGAAAACGATTAGCTTCCTTCGCTGGATGTCTGTTTTAGTTCAGTTTTCTTGTTTTGCCCGACCCCACCCTGACCGTTAATGATATGGCATTCCCACCCCGGCTTATTAAACTCGTTGTTATCGCCTTTTCCTTCTGTCCAGTTGGAGGCCCCTTCTTTTTTGGGCAACCCCTTTGCGCTTGAGAAATCGGTTAACCGGATTTGCCCCCAAGAACGATTTGGTTCCGGATGTCAAGGAGTTTCGTATTTTTTGTTCACTCTGAAGTGTTGCCTTTTCCCCTCCGAAAGGGTGTCATAGTGCCCCAATCCGAAACCCGCCGAGAATGTAAGTCTTTTTCCCTCGGCCATGGTCGTAGGCCAAACCACACGCGGAGGACCTCGTTTTTTTTTTTTCTTTTTCTTGGGGAGTCTGAAAGTGATTACGCCGTTTCTGGTGTCCTTTGGAACGCTATCTCTCTTCCTCCTCCTCCCGTGTTTTTGTTTCTTTCCCTCCTTGCTATTTCCAAGTGCTGTCCTTTACTTCCCTTGGTTCGGCTCCCCAAGCCGGACACCAACCCTTCGGTATCTTTTTTGTTTTCTAAGAACAGAGGTTCCGCGGCAAGACCTCATCGGCATTTTTTTTTAGGCATCTTCCCTCTTTCGTAACTCATCACCTTTGCGTCCTATTTCCCCTTTCCACCACAGTTGCCGTTGGAAAAACTAACCAGAACTCCGCGTGCATCCTGGAACAAAACGCCGGGCTGGCACCACTACTTTAACCCTGTTGGGATCTCCCCCCCATTCGGCTTTGTTATTTTCGTTTTTCCTCACAACGGGACAATATGATCCGGTCGCTCAACCCCTCGTTTTATCTCCTACCCGTCATGCCCCCCAAGTCTCTTACCTGGTCTTTTTTTTTTTCCGTCCCCAAGTAACACACCTACCGCATACATCCCGCGATCTGATATCTGGGCACGGCTTTTGAATTGAAGTACAGTTTCCCTGCCTGCATGACGAGGCCATTTTGACTCTTTGCCCTTTTCCCCCAATTACCGACATTCTTAATTAGTGGTCCTACCCCTTTCCCTGCAAGAATTCACGGCCAAGTTTCAAACTTGCCCACCATTTTTATTCAACACCTTCACTTGAATGATAACCCCCCCCAATCCACCGCGTGGAGGCAGTGGTACTTTTGTAACAACACATAGTCAATCTGGATACACAGCTCCCCCTTCTCCGCTACCCTTTGGGTTTCCTCGTCCCGGGGTTCTTGCTGGAACACCTGTGCGCGCCACGGGCGTCCCATGCCCGGCCCCCTTTAACCTACTCCATACATGACAATTAGTTCGAATTCATTTTCCCCCCTCTCTTTCAAACCAAGCCGGGGCCCTCCCCAACGCTTACTAATGAAATGGGGAACTCGGAACTTGGAAGGGGTCATCTGTTGCATTCACTCATCTACTTGCCCCCAAAATGACCCCCTGTTCCGACAAACGAGGAGGTACAAAATCGCGTAGTGGCCCTCTCCCTTTTTTCTGGTCATCACTTTCCTGCCTTTTTACCCCATCCCTCTTGCTGCACCTTCCACACGGCAATGGCGATTCTCCCTTTCGACTTGCTCCTCGACATTTGTTCTTTGTACCCATGAACTCTTCCATCTTCCCCCTTCCTTTTTCTTTTCGGGGATTTTCCTTCCATCTTTTCCAGGTCCTTCGTTTTCCCTCCTTTTTTCCCCCCCCCCCCCCTTCCCTTCCCTTTTTTTACAAACGTGTCTCGCTCTTCTTTGACCCAGGACTTCTCCAGAAAGCAGTGCCTTCTATCAGCGACCTTCTTTTCTGGGACCAGGCCTTCTCTCAAACCCCCTTTTTTTTCGTAAATTTACGGCCCGGTTTCTATCATCTTTTTCTTCGAAAAGATTTCCATTCTCCCAAACCAAATACCTTTCAAATGTTTCCCGTCTTAACCTTTCTCACCTACACCTTAGCCAGCACGGTAATTTTTTAGATTCTTCCCACAGCCACTGACCCCTCGGGAAATGCGCCACGAGATACACACTCCCGTCGATCCCTTTTTTTTTCCTTTGGGATCCTCCCCCCCTTGACTCGGGTCACTATTTCTTGTCTAGCGTCAATCTTTCCCTGTTCCCCCCCCTTCTTTCTTATTAGTTCCACTTCCACGTTTCTTTTTTTTTTTTTTGCGAGTTGCCGCTTTTTGGGAGGATGGACCTGCTGAATTTTTAGCGTGCCAGCAGTATCGAATAGAGGACCCCCTCTTGTTGCCAATGGCCTCATCCGTACTCTTTCCTGTTCTGTTGCACACTAGTGACTGCCGGCAGGGAAACCCCCCGTTTTGCCCCCCAGTCCTCCCTTCGCATTTCTTCAGAGCTTCACACTCTGATTAAGGAATGCGCAAAACCCTTCAACAATCTGGTTTTGCTGCTCTGCTGCTGCTCTTTTTGAGTTCTCTTGCTCGCGCTCGGCAACCACTGCCCTATGAAGCTTCACCATCATCAAAGCAAAGATTTTTTTTCCCCCGAACCCCGTCTTTCCAGCGGAAGTAGACGTTCAGAAACGGAGTATGTAACTTGGACCGGCCCAAGTGCTGGAGTCCTCGCCGGCTGGCGTCCCAGATTGAGTCGGAACCCCCCAAGGTCCTTCTCCGGTTTCTATTCCACTGTCTGCCTCCCGCGCGGCGTTCCGATAACGGTTTCGTCCAACAAGCTACCCCCACCCGCACGAGAAGACTACTTCTACAGATAAAACAAAAGCTCTCGATCCCCCCCTACCTACCCTCGGTAAAAATCCCGAGGCGGCTGCGGCCCTTCTGCCTTTGCCCCGGCCGGCGGTTGCTAAGCCATTTCTGACCAATCCTTTATCTCGGACTTCCCGCACGCGCCCCCTCCGCCTCACCAGCTTGGTTTGACCTTTACCGTGTCGTGCCCCTACCGATTGTGACGGTCAAACTTCGCCCCTATCCCCCTCTTGAAACCTCCCCCCCAGTTTGATGTACAGTTGTATTAAGGATCTCTGGGACGTTTAATCTTTTTTTTTTGACACCTTTAGTGAGTTCTAGTGAAACGCAGTCTCGATGCTTACATTATCTGTGAATGAGTCAGTCATCCTTCACGTGACGGCCTCGCGAACCTCGTGGAATGTCAGCGTAGTCTTACATGTCCCCCCCCCCATCCGACGGACAGCGACGTCCTCCAGTATGGCACTTCTTTGTCAAGCATCTGTGATCCTCAATGGTCCTGCGGAGCATCTTCGGGTCTCTCTTTTTAACAGTTAGTCCTCGCATTTTCTCGGCCATCGTTCCACGCAGTGTGGGCGGAGCTTTCCTTTCTTCCTTCCTTCATACCATGGCGGAGGTGAAGATCCCTCTTCCC
>Ga0179593_1329174_pt1 | contig 11276 bp, 13 predicted proteins | sample CZODoug2_1_08_16_FD_185931 | JGI IMG/M metagenome (GOLD analysis project Ga0179593, IMG submission 185931) | Vadose zone soil fungal communities from Angelo Coast Range Reserve, California, USA - CZODoug2_1_08_16fungal (PacBio error correction) | ecosystem: Environmental > Terrestrial > Soil >... | reverse complement strand
CGACGCGGTGTCCGATTTTTGGGAAACGTTCACGGCCGTTGACCGATGATGAGTGCCCGGTTATCCCCCCTCTAGCCCTCCTTTTAGTCTCACTTTTTTGCCACAAAGTTTCTCCCTCAGACGTCTTGACGGTCCGTTGTCTATTGGCCGTCAGGTAGAGTTCGTTCCCGCAGTCCCCTTGCCCGCGATTCATCTCTGATTTAGGCTGCTCGTATCGTCCCCCACAGGTGGCTTAAATTTTAGTCTTTCACCCTGTCCAGCCCCTGAACGCTTTCCAGCTCCCCCCTTCTTCTTATTCTTTTACTTCTATCCTTTTTTTTGTTGAGATTCGATCCGCCGTGATCGTCAGCGCGTGACCGTGAAACGAAGGGAATTTTTTTGCACCCACCCGGTTTTGTTTTCCGATCTCTCTTCCGCCCGAATAATTTTTCCCCCTTCTTCTTTACTCGCGCCAGTTTTTGGCTATCTCGCGCCTCCCGGGCCTCCTATCAGAGGAAACAGTTAAACCCCTCCTTCCCTTCTTTTTTGAGCCCGGATGGCCTGCGGCGAACCTTATTCTTCTAGTGATTTTTCCCCCCCTTCCATTCTCCCTTCCCCCCCTCGTAAGGTGCCGTGAAGCCAACACTCGGGAAGTCTGTCCTTAATCTCCTCCCACACCCACCCACCGGGCCACCTGCGCCGTATGAATGCGTAAAATGTCAGCCAGGGACCTGCTTCCTCTTCGCGTCCCTCTTCCCCTTTCTCACAGGTCTTGCTTGTTGATAGTGCTGGTTTTTTTCTTTTTTTTTTTTTTTTTCCCCCAAAAGGAAACTTGCCTAAGCGCGTTCGTTCCTTTCGTCTCCCGTCGTGAACCAGCCCCCCCTTTTCCTTCTCAACAGATCGGAAAGTCGTATTCGTCCTGAAGACACCCCTATCCTCGGAATTTGCCGGGCCGGTTGTTGAGTTTTCCAACAGCCGATTCGCACTTTCCTTCCTTCCAATTTTACCCAAGATGTCGTTCTAGTGTTTTTTGTTTTTTTGAGCGCCACGCCCCGATTGTTTCCGCCCTCCCTCTCCTAATTGATGCTGGTTCCGCAGCCGTCATGACCGCGACCCCCATCCCCGTATCGACGTCGTCAAGTCTAGGATTGCTTTTGTTTTTTTCTTCCCGCCCCAACTTTCCGGCTCGTTTGGTCCACGCTGTCAACAGGAAAAAATGAGGTCCCTACGCGGACCAGTTCACTTTAGCCTGCGTGAATATTCAGTAAGTCTCTCCCCCCCTGCCTCGGCACTTGCTTTTCCATCAAACCTCTGAATCGAGTTTCCTTCCGACTGCCGTCCGTGATTTTTACCTTCCTGGCCGCGTCCTGGTGATTATAAAAGACTCTTGAATGTAACAGACCTTGATTTCCCCCGATGTTCCCCCCTCCTTTTCATCCGCAGTCTTTGACTTCCTCCCCTCCTTGGCGCTTCAGTGCCTCGTGATTTTTTTCGTCCAGCTCGGGGACACTTCCTACTACTCTTCTCCGTCCCACATTCATGATGTGAGCTCTTTCTGGGAAGAAGATGCCCTTTTGTGCTTTGAGTCTTCTACGACCCTGAAGACAGAGAGCCCATCTCTCTCTTCTTTTTCTTCATCCTAGTTCTCCGAGCGCGGCAAAACTTTTCGGGTCGGATCTTCTGTGCGGTCTGGTTCTATAAGGCTCTGAAATAGATACGTTCCGGCCTTTCAGAGCCTTTCTATTTTCACATGTCCCTCTGATCTTCTCTCCTAGCGCTTCGGCCCCGATGATGGTGTTCCTGCGTGATGCATTTTTGGTTTTTTCGATCTCCAATGAAACCCACCTCCCTTCCCCCTGCGCATTGACTCCCTGCCGTTTTCCACTAGAGAAGGCTGCTTTCCCCGATTTTTTTTTGTCGGGCCAGAATTCCTCATTGGAGTTTCTTTCTGAGGAAAAAGCTTTTTCTCCCATAAGAAGTCCTTCTGCCAGCAAGACTCCCTTGCCTCTTCCCGGTCCACATTCTATTGTGGCTTTCTCTCATCCGCCATTGTGTGAAGAACCGGAACAGTCCGACGATAGAATATATTTCTGTTTCCCTCCGTTTTACGCGCCTCTCTCCATCCCGCGATATCCTTCCCAGAGCCGATGAAAGCCTCTTCCGTTTTCCTTGTACGGCCCGGATTCCACGATCCTTGGCTGCGAATGGAAGGAGGTTTTCCCCCTTGAATGCCCGCCGTCTTGCGGCACCCGAAACTTTCTGTTTTTTTCCCTTTACCTTTGCGTCAATTTTCTTTCCTTCGGAATTTGGTTCCTTTCGCCTTTCTTCTCCATATCCCCCCTGTATCTCCTATGGTGAAATGAAGAGAAGGTGGATAAACCGAGGCCTCAGTCCCCCGAACTGTCCTCTCTACACCTTCCCCGAACGCGGCCGGTCCCGCCTAGTCGTCTTCCCTTTTGAGCCGGATTATGAAATCCGCTTTCCTTTCGTTAGCGACAAAATAGGGAAGCGAATAATGTATTGAACTTCTCGTTCTCCCTTGACGTTTCCACCCTAGAGTAGTCATTTTACATAGATTTCGCTTTTCATCTTTTTTTGAGTTTGCTTCTCTTATTCCCCTCCCCCCCCCCGATCATCCGCTGAAGGTGAAGTTCCAGATTCCTTTTAGTCACACTCTTTCTTAACTCTCTGATCCTTTCTTGCCTATATCTCTTTTCATCCTCCCTTTTTTTGGCTTCCTCTCATTCTTCATTCACCTTTGAGTCCCTACCAGGTGATGTCCCTTGGGCCACCGAACCCGGCAGCGCAGGATGGAAACTGAGAAGGATCGATCCTGCGGGTATACGCATCCTCCCTCCAGAACTTCTTCCCTCTCCTCCCTTTATTCATTTCTCTGTAGTGTTTCCCTTCCCCCAACGTCCCGAACACCGAAGCAGTTCATCCACTGCACTCTGACGCCGCTCTTACTCTTGTTGTCACGTCTCTGAGCTCTCCAGAAGGTCCATTCTCCACGAGTCAGTTTACCCTGTTGATGACTTACGCCCTCGCATGATTATGGCAAATTCGTGTTCTTCGTGTCCATGCTTACACGTTCTCTCTTACTTCGTTGCTCGCGTGTTTTTCTCTCCCCCTGGCTCCCCCCCCCAATGTAAACACTTTTTCCCCACTTCTTTCCCCCGTCCCTCTTCCTTCTCCCTCCTTTTTCCTACCCCCCCCCGTGGAAAATGTTACGCGAACTTTCATCCTGTTTCGCCCCGGATGTTGCCTCCCGCACACCCCCCTTCCAGTTTCGTTGACGAAAGGGAGGCGTATGCAGTTTGACGTGACGCCTTATGTTCCCCCAGGCTTTCTTTCCTTTCCCCCCCCCGCGAGATGTACCTTACCCCCGCGCGTTTGTTCCTCGTTTTCGGGAATATAGAGAGGTAGGAAATTTTCCTGTTAACCCTCCTCCCCCTCCAATATGGCGTCCGCCTTTTCCGTGAATGTCCGTTTACAACAATGGCGCTTTCTTTCTCCAGCCCACCCCCCAATTAATGGATTCCGTGCACCCGATTCCTTCCTGTCGTCTTGAAGGGCATTTGATTGCCTCCTTCTTTCCGCGTTACGGAGGATTCGACCCCCAAAGCGCGGACTGCGCCTTTCTCGCTCATGGATCCTGAAAACAGTCTAGAGGACAAGCTCCGCGTTTGCTTTTTTTCCCTTCCGTCCCACCCCCCTTATTCTCGCATTTCGACCCTTCCCCTTCCCTCATACCCGTTAGTCTCGAAACCTCATTTGCCATTGACAAGCTCCATTGCTTTCCTCCGAATCTGCTACGAAGTAGATTAGACTCATGTCCCCCCCCTCCCGAACCGTCGTCCCGTCCCCCCGCGCATGTTTTCACGCTATCTTTTTTCTCTCCCCCCAATCACTGTGTTCGGACTCGTCTGGGGCTCTACTGTTGTCTTTTGGTCCTGACTCTCCACCAACGGCCCCCGCGCCCCTCCCCCTCTTCTCCCCCCTTCCTCGCTCCTGTCCGGCGAGGATTTCGTGAAGTTTATGAAGCTGTGGAAAATTTCCCAAAACCGGCCTATCACAGTCCTTTCGGTTCCCTTCCGTGACGCTTTCTGCTTTCCAGATTTCTCTGCCCGCTCTGGTAACCTTACCTTCCCCGTTCGATACAGTAAGAGCGTTCATTACACTACCAGGACCCTTCTGTTCCCCCCCTGCTCTTCCTCCACATTCTCTATCTTCTTCTCTTACCCATTTTTACTTCCTTGGGAGGCCTCCTTATTCCCTATGGTTTCGTCAATGGGATCAGTATTCACCGCTTCAAGCGTACCTCCCCCTTAGCCTTCATTGCTCCTTTCCCTGTCGAGCCCGTTGACTCCATAACTTTTCCCTTCTCTGGTTACCTCCTCTTCCTACACTCCTTGTCGGAAGTGAAGTGGATAAAGGGGGCGGAAAGGATACAAGGTTTGATTCCCCCTCCCTTCCTTCCCCCTGCTCTATATTTATTTTTCCCCCCCACCAGTTTTGGCCGCTCGGACACCTTTCAAACAACGGATTGTGAGTTGGTATTTCGCCGTTTAGTATGCTTCTCTTGCGTTTTCCCCCCCCCCCTCCACTGGCGCGAACTTCCTCTTTTTCAGTGTCTCGACGTAGAAATTTCGTCTTTTCATGCCCCACCGCGGTTTCTCTGTCCGTTTCCAACATACGGCGACCTTTCAATTGTCCCGTTGTTTCTTTTCTCTCTTATCCAGTAAAGGGCCACCCCACCGTCTGGATTCCCCCCCGTTCTAATCTTTCTTCCTTCAGAATCGCCATAATGTGGTCTTCTTCTGGAACAATGGTTAGCTCCGACCCTTCCTCTTTGGCCCCTTTGGTTTTTTGTTATTCTCTAATTTAGATTTATGTCCCCAGCTTGTGGGAATATTTTCACTTCCTTCCTCTTTTTATTTCGAATTGGCCGGTTGAATCACATCCTGAACTTTTTATTGAAAGAAGGGGTCCACCCCCCATAGATTGACGGATTCCTGACTTTCCTCTTGATCTGCTCCCTTCCGGTATCGATTCCGAACCCGTCCCGACGAAGCGGCGAGAGAATTTGTCCGTACCTCTATTTCGGGTCTATTAATCCCATTCCCCCTTTTACATAGGTAAGTTTTTACAAGGTCCCTATTCCCCGTTGTCCATATAAGTCGGACCTCCCTCTCTCTCCTCATATGGTTGTTTTTCTTCGAGCTCAGACGGGATCGCGTGCGTGACGTGAACGTCCCGCCGGCCGGCACACCCACCCCGGGGGTTTTTTTTTTTTGTAAAGATTATTCAGCCACTATAGCTCAATATCCTTTGCAATCGATCCCCCGCGCTGTGCACGGGGTAGCTACTCAATTTCCTGCGCAGTCTCCCTTTCCCCCTGGAACCTTTGCTTCCCTGGTTGAGCCTGGCTTTGCTCCCAGATCGTCGATCGTGACAACCTTCCCTTTCTCAATCCAATGTAGGGCCTTAATATTTTCCCCAACCCTTCGTGTAAATTCCCTCTTTCGATGAGATCCTCCCAAAAAACCCCTTCCCTAAGACCCTTCTGTGCTGAATTCCTTCCCCCTCCTCCAGTTAAGTTCTTTCTTCTCGTCAATCGTGTGGCCTCCACCCTTGAGGTATCCAATCCTTTTTTTTCCCTGGAGTTCGACTTTTCTGGATGCGCCGATCACCTCCCCCAGGAAAGCCCTGAATACCGAGTGTTTTCTCGCCTGAGGACCCGACCTGGTTTTCTTCTTCCCAAAGTAGGACCCTTCGATCTTCGTGACCTCCCCTCCCTTTTCTCCTCTCGACTTTGCTAGAAGGTTCGTTTTTCCAGACCGATAGCGCAGCCTACCTTACTTTTTTTCCCCCCCAATAACGTCTGTCGGTTTTATTTGCGTTGCCTGATCGTCCCCTCCCGCTTTTGGTCTCCCCTCCCCGACCTTGCTATAGTCGAAGGATGCTTTTTTTCAACTCTTATCCTTTTCCTCCCCCTTTAATACCGTCCCGCTACTTCTGCCCCCCCCCTTTATCTCGTATATTCGTTGCCCTACAGTTACGGCTTCCCTCTGCCGTCCCCACGATGAAGGACAATGAGGACTGACGCTCCCCTCCCTTTCCATACTCGTTTTCCTTCTGTCAGCCGAGTCTTCAGACTCCATCTCGTGCCTCCCTTCTGTCCCCTCACCCTTTTTACCGTCGAGCGATAAAGCAGACTGAATCTGTGATGTTTGTAGCTAGCTCCCCTCCTTCCTGGTTCTTTTGTACATTCCCCTCTCGAATGTAAGACCCACAGGGGAGTTCCAGATTTTTCCCGCTCGTCCTCGCCCATTCTTGAAGTCCCTCAATCGTCGTCTGCTTCCGTCCAGTGATAGGCCGTTTTGCCAGCTCGGTAAACGGGCCGCCGAACCCTCTCCTTCACCCTCTTTGTCCGCCTATTCGTAATCTCTGTTCCGGTTTTTTTTTATTCTCTCCCTCCTAAACCTCCTCCCACTCTCCCCCCTTCGCGAGGCGCCCCCATGATTTTTAAGACAAAACCAGACCGAAGCGCGTTTGAAAACCTTCTCTGGTTCGGCGGCGGCCTTTGTTTTTTTTATTTTTAAATCACAGTCCCCTTCCCTTACTCGATATTTCGATAAGCAGATTCCGCTTCAGTCTTTTCTTTTCAGGTCCCTTGATTTACGAGAGACTCTTTGGAGTTTCCTGGCGAGCGATTTTCTCGTGTTTCTTCATCGGACACCCCTGACAACCCCCCTTGGGACCCCCGATCCTCTTTCCTCACCTGTTCTTCGTTCCCTTTCGCGAGGCGCGTGACGCGCTTTTTCTCAAGAATGCTCAGCCTCGCGGAACCTTCTCCTTCTCCCCCCTCTTTAGGCCTTTCGTTCCACTTCAGTCCTTTTGGCACTTTCATCCAATCTTGTTTTTTTTTTTTCTCTATTTCCTCTCCATTTTGGTACGACCGGCACGTCTACTTGCCTATATTGCTCTTGCCCGAGCGATTGTCCCTCCCTCCGCGAGATCCTTCCCTCTCCCTCTCCCCCTCCTGCTCGGTTTTCTGTACGGTTCCCGGTCCCTTTTCAACTCCTCCCTGTCTATGCCGGCGGCACGTAACTGGAAGAAGCCCTAAGTTTGGGGGCCGGCCACCCCTTTACCCCTTTTTTTTTGGCGCCCGGCTACTTCTGACCAGTAAGAACGCGAAAGTTCGCCTGACTTTGGCTCCTCATGATGCGCCCGATCGCTGTTTTGGGACATTGTACGAGCCTGGTGGTCCCGAGGCCCTCTCCCACCTCTTTCTCTATAAACTACCCTGCACGCTCCCCCTCCCCACTGAGCTGCTATCTCTTTCATCCCAGTTTTTCCTGCCTCGAGAACCTCATTTACCTTCTAGATCGTGACAAACATTGGAGCTTCTTTCTTTCCCTTGACTGTTCCCTTTTGCGCCCCTTTCATTAACAACTCTTGCCCCAGTGCATTATTTATAATAGGCAATAATTAGTTGCCGGCTGACTTATCAACAGCTTTTTGATACCCTCCTTTCTGTGAGTTTCCAGCTCTTCCCAGGGTTCTGGTTTCCCCCTCCTTTTTTCCTTTTTTCCCTTTCTTTCTTCCGGGTGATATGAACATATTCTTTCCTCATAACCCCTCCTGTTGGTGTCTGCATATCACCGTCTGCCTTCCCGGACGCAAGTGGGGACAGACCCGGTTATAGCCTCCTTCACCTTTTTTTCCATAGAAGGCGGTTGATCTTTTTTTTTTACCCGCCGCACTCCTCAGACCCTACTTCTGAGATTACGAAAATCTAATGTTCTCTCTGGGAAATATTAACGCAACGAAGGGTCACCGGAACATCCGCTATCCACTGTTCCCCTCTCATAGCCTCCTATTTTTTTCTTTTTAGGTCCGGCGAAATGGGTAGTCCCTCCCCTCCCCTTCCTGCGCTGGTCCAAGGTGTATTGATTCACTTCATTAGAGGAATAGTGCTTTTGATCAACCTTCTTCCCCCCCCACAATAGAGTTAATTTTCTTTCGCCTCATGCTATCAACCTTCTCCTCTCAAATTCCCGGATTCTGTTCGCCTGTCTTCCGTTCGCCCCCCTCACACCATTTCGCGTTTCCGCCCGTAGGCGGCAAAATTCCCCTTTAGCAGTCGCCTCCATGCTTGCTTCTCGATTGACATTTACAAGTGCCACCCTGTTTTTTCTTTCCGGTCTCGGGAGGTCCTATCGTTCTTTTCTTCCTAGCCTCTTTCCCCCCCCCTCTCCCATCCCCTCTCCGAGTCCTTTGCGGAAGCCGTAGGAAAAAAATGTCTCCTGAAGATGAACTACCCCCCTGATCATTTATTTCCCCCCCTCGGCTGACCTAGCAGGTCCCTCTTTGACTTTTGCTCTCTTGATTCCCTCGAGGAAGGAGGACTTCTGGTCCACAACACTCTGCGTGGTTTTTTTTCACGTCGGTTTTTTTCTCCCTGTTCCCGAAGCCACAGTTAGTAGAAGGCTCTTCCTCTCCCTTTTGGTGGTTTTTATCCGAACACCCCCCAGAGGCATTAGAATCGCCAATTTTCCCTCATCTTCCAGTCTTTTTCCCCCTATCTTCGTCTGGACAAGTCGTCAATTCTGAAGCTCCATCCTTTCTCGAATATCCGATACTATCATGATGATAAACTGCCCAGCGCGTCTGCCTTCCTTTTCCTTTTAACGCTCCGACGCTTCTATTTTTTTTTTATTAAACTTTTCCTTTTGTCGAGCCTCGCTAGCGGATTATGTGTTAGTCGGGAAGATCCTAAGGCTCCTTTTTTTTCCGACAATCGTCTAACACTTCCCTTTGTGCGTTGACGGTTATTCCCTCTTTCCTTCAACTTTCCGTCTGGGACACTCTCAACCCTGACCTCTCCCCCCCGCGGTCGGAGCCTTCCTCCCCCTCTCCCCTCTTATGGGATTCAGTCATGAGTTTAACGAGATGGGAACAGTGGACCCCCTTCCCCAATTTTGTCAAGGACGGCCCATTTACGGTACCCAGTTTACTATGGCGCCAGTTCCCCCCCAACCAAGTCTCCGTCTTCTATTCTCACTTTGGTCCGTTACTTTCTTGGTATGGGACTGCCGGCCAGATTTCCTTTTCGGTCAATGCAGTATCCCTCTCCCGCGTTTTTCTACCCTGACTTGGTCGCGGCAAACTTCCTTTTTTGCTTCCAGTCTTTTCCCTCGAACCGAACTTTTGTCTCCGGGCCCCTATAATAAGCTCACTTTCCCCTGTTTCCGCCCTTCTCTAAGTTCCTTCCTTGGGTCTCAAGGACGGATTTGCGGAACCGACTCAGATTCTTTTTCTGTGAGGGACAAAGCGGGCCGTTCTTTTGCCCCCCCCCCTCACTTCCATTGACTGGTATTATCATTCTTATGCGACTCTACTTCTTTCCAAACTACCAATGTCGGCAGGCAAAATCACGGGTGTATTAAGAATCTCCAGTGTCCGTATCTGGTAATGATCCACAACGGCGTTCTTTTCGAATAGGATGACTCCCCCCAGTGAGTTCTGTTTTCCCTTCCCCCACCCTCCTCAACCCTCTACTCTCCCCCTACCCCTTTGTCGCTTCTCCCATCGCCCCTGTATCCCCGTTCCTCTTCCCCTCCACCTCCCCCGTTCTCCCCCCCTCTCTGACCCCATCCCCACCTTCATCCATGCACCTTTTCCTCTTTGCTCCACCCCCCCCCCCCCCCCTATCCTCCCCCCCTCTCCCCTTCATCCCCCTCCCTCGCCACCTACCCCTCTTTTCTTGTTTTATCCTCTAGTCACTGTATCCCCCTCACTACCTAATTTTCTTCCCCCTTTTCCCCTCCTTCTCTTTTTCCCCCTTCCCCACCATCTACTCTCACTTCCCTCCCCCCTCCCCCCAACTTTGACTCCCACCTTTTCTCCCCCTCCCCCCACTCCCCCCCTCCTTCCAACTTCCTTTCCCTCCCGCTCCACTTTTCCCCCTCCTTTCCATTTTCCTCACACCTCCCCGCCTCTCCCCTCCACACCCCTTAATCCCCTCCTCACTCTCCCCCTTATCTTCCTTACTTCCCGGCCCCATCCTCTTTCCCCCTACCCCTCGTCTTCCCCCCTCTCTTCCTCCCATCCCTCTCTCCCCTCCTCGCTCCCGTCCTCCTTCTTTCCCTCCATCTCTCCTTCCCATCTCCTTCCCCACCCCCCGACCCCTCTCCTCCTTCCACTCTATTACTCCTAGTGTTCTCCTGTTGCCCTTATCTCCCCACCCCTCCCGAGCTCCCTAACACGTCCCTCCCACCCCTCCTCCCACCTCGCACATCCTTTCCATCCTCCCCTTTGACTCTCCCATCACTCGACCCCCTTCCACAGCCCTTCTCCTCCCCGCCAATTCTCCCCCCCCCTCCTCCTCCGTTCCTCCAAGCTTCTCTCTTCTCTTCTCCCGTATACCACCACCCCTTCCCTTCTCCCCCCCTATATTTACCCACCCACTCCCTCACCCCCTCCCCTCCCTTCCACCCCTCGTACCTCATTGCCTTCCCCCATCTCTTCCCCCCCCTTATTGTCACCCACCTTCCCCTCTCCTTCGACTTCTCTCTAAATTCCCCCACTCCCCCTCTCCCCCCTCCTATCCTCCCCCGCTCCACCCCCCCCCCCGCCCCCCCCCCCCCCCCATTCCTTCTTCTCTCTCCTCCCCCTCACCCTCCCGCCTGCCCCCCCGTTCTACCCCCTTTTCCTCTTCTCTTTTCCTTCCCCATCTCCCACCCTTACCCTTCTCCCTCCCCGTCCTTCACCTCCTCCCCCCTTTCCCTCCCCCTCCCCCCCCCACTCTCTCCCCTCTCTTCTCCCCCCACCCTCAGATCCCCCCCCTTCCTCCCCCCTCTCCCCTCCCCCAGGTCCGATCTCCTCAAGAACCTACTCAAGGGGAAACTATGCCTTTTAACGGAGCGCCTCTCAAGGTAAAGTTATTTAACTTATTCTCATGCAGGACTCGGTGCTTGCTGGACCGGTGGTTGGTTTTTTTAGTCTGATTAACTTTTCGTCTTAAGTCAAGTGTTTGGATACGTCCCCAGGCTGTCCTGTATGTTGTTTTTTTGTGGTAATTTCCGGATCACTCTCGACGATGGGTAGACGCGAGTCTAAACACCCCGAGCCGCCGACGTTTGCACTGTCCTTTCTTGCGAGTCAGGACGAGAAAACCCTGAGCCGACTTGTGCGATTCAGAGCTTGATCGATGGGAGGCCTCGGCACCAGAACCGTTGTTCCCCCATTACGGTAAGCCACGGTCACGCGCTGAAGATTCCCGGCTTTTT
>Ga0179593_1322677_pt1 | contig 11276 bp, 12 predicted proteins | sample CZODoug2_1_08_16_FD_185931 | JGI IMG/M metagenome (GOLD analysis project Ga0179593, IMG submission 185931) | Vadose zone soil fungal communities from Angelo Coast Range Reserve, California, USA - CZODoug2_1_08_16fungal (PacBio error correction) | ecosystem: Environmental > Terrestrial > Soil >... | reverse complement strand
CGCTTCTCGATCAGGCGTGTCCGAGCAAACTTCTCCAGTGATGGTTTGTCTCCCCCCGGCGTAAGACTTTTTCTGTGCGGGCACTTTCCTTGGTCAACATTTGTGACCTCTCTGCCCTTGGCATTTCCCTCCACCCCCCCAATTTCACTGTCCTCTATTTTTGGGTCTGTGCCCCTCTGTCTTTTGAAGCCTGCTGCTCCTCGGACTTAATCGTGCTTAAGATAATTTTTTTCTTACCTTTCTTCGGGATCTGCAGGGATTTCCTACTTTGAAGTCCGCACTGAATTTTCTTTCTACTCCTTTGACCGGGCATTTTTGAGTGGCAATTTTTTTTTTAACAGCACCCTTTTCAACTCATAATTCGTCGGCGCCCCAACCCATTCCGATGAAGATCAGTCTAGTCCCCGGTTCGGACGTCCTCCCCTGCCTTTCCCCCGATTTGCGTCGGCTGCTCCGCCGCCTCACCGCGTCTGATTGGTTTCGAAGAAGATTTCCTGCCTGCCTGCGGGCGCTAGTAGGTTAGTTGGAGAGGAGCGTGATTCCCCTCGAAGCCTGCGATTTTACTTTGTTTCTTAGTCCGCGCTTTTTCTTTCGAATTTTTTAAAGCCTGCCCCAACGTGCCAAGAATTTTCGGCCCCCATATGGACCGTAGCCCCCTTTCCCCCCGTATTGACGTTTCTTGAGTTTTTAGATCAGCTGATTCTATACTCCCCTCCCTCCCGTTTTCTTCTTTTCTTGCCTCCTTGATACCCCCGCGTCGCCTGCAAGCTTTTTGTCGTGTATCCGAGTCTAATTATGCCACTTCCTGACTTCGCCGGGATTTGGCGCCTTCCTCCTCTCTTCTCTTTTGCATCATGCGGAGAAGATATTCCGTATTCAAGCCTCTTTCCCGTTGCCCTTGCTTGTGATTCCCTTGTTAGCTTGCTGTCGCGAGTAAAGTGTACTCTATCTCTCTTTTTCGCAGCTTCGCAGGGTTTTAGCATGATTTCACTATCGGTTCAGCGATCTGGCTTTTGGTTTGAGCTAGAGACCCCTCCTGATTCATCCTGACTTGGAGCAAAAGCTTTGAACCCTCTGGTCTTCCGGTCTATGTTCGTCTCTTTTTCTATTGATTTCGCTTTCCTTCTTCCTTTCACGTAGTGATCCTTGAAGTCCGAGAAGTTTCTCCCTGCCTCGCTAGTATTCTCGTTCGCTTATTTTCTCAACCGCCTGTTTCCCAGTCGTGTGCCCCTCTCTTCATGCGGAATCCTCCCCGCTTCGGCTTTGCATATGTCCAGCAGCTTTTTGCACGTTTCTTCTTTTTCCCCCGCCTATCTCCTTTAGCGCTTGCGCTGATTTCCTACTCTATTTTCTTTCTCCCCTTTTCTCGGGAGATTTAGTCCCTTCCGAATATATGCGGGTTTGTCCGGCGAACTACGTTCTACCTCATCGGTCTTGTATCTCCTAAAATTGCGCGACGTTTTAAATAGGAATGGTCGGATCAGATATATTGCTCTTGGAATCCTTCTAAAAATTCCTGCCGTCTCTCTTGATGAGTTTGACGATCTCGTATTAGTCGCGACACCCCCCCCACGGCAGAGATCCCCCCCTCGTATTTCTTTATTTTAAGACATATTAAGGTCTTTGATGTTGACCTCTGTCCTTTTATCCGGCTTCCCGAGCCCGTGGCCCAGATCTCTCGCATTTTAGCCCTCTCTAACCGACCGAGGTTCTGCAACCCCCGTGTTGGATCCCTGAATTGATTGAAATGTTCCACAGGCGCTCCTCGATTTACTTAAGGTAAGTCAGTGCCCCTCCCCCCCTGGGTCGAAAGGATTCTTTTTTATGAATCCGAGAATGCTGAACAGCCCATACAGCAGAGTTCGTCCTCCGAGTCTCCTCCAATAACCATAGAGACTCCTTCTTCCTTTGGTGCTCTCCGTGCCCTCCCCTTACTTTAAATGCAAGGGTTTTTGAGACCTCTTCTGATCGAGGTATGGTAACGTTGACTGAGTCACCGGTTTGAGCCTTGTTCTCCCGTCTGATCGATTGGTCGAAGCCCAGGAATCCTCTAGGAAACTCGTTTCTTGCCGCGGGATTATGAGAACTAGTTCTTCTCTTCACGAGCTCCTGCGGATCCCGGATTCGCTCGGCGGGTTGGTGACTGCTATGACCCTTCTCTTGAAGTTTCCACATCGGATTACGTCCTTTCAGCATCTCCTGAGATTTCGTGTCGTCTCCCACCGACAGTTTTTTATCGCCGTCCGACAACCTTCCCGTTCATCAGGTCTGGCTATTCCATGACTGTTCAGTCCTCTCTCCGGTTCTAGCGTATGCAGGTTGACGAGGTTCCCTTGACTTGGCTGCTTAGGCAATTCCTACCAGAATTTCTATGTCTGTGCGATTTCATCCAATTTAGTCCGGCTTTCCTTTCGAGCGTGCCTTAGTAGTAAGGTAATCCCTTCTCCCTGTTCTGTTGAAAGCATCATTCCTTGCCTTGATATATCTTTTACTCTTTCCTCCGTTCGTGTTTGTGAGAGCTCTTTTAAAGATGCTGCTGGCCTCGAAAAGCCTTCCACGTCCGAGTATCAAGGCGTCCTCTCTCCAGCAGCCCTCCCTCCCCTCGATTTTGGTATTTCCCTCGCCCCCTCTCGTGTACTCCCGATCCCCTTCAATTTGATCCGCTCGTAACTCGTCTTTGCAGCAGGCCCTTCTCACAGTACAGCCCCCACTCCTTTATTCCGACGATGGCGCGACAGGAGACCATACTCCTTTCTCGCAGGTTCCCCCGACATCAGATCTCGGCCCGCTTCGGCCCTTCCGAAGCATACCCCACCTCCTCACGTTAATTTTCGCGCGTAAAAAAACTCGATTTTTAGAGCTGACTCTTGATTCTCCTCGTCTCGAGAATCTGCCGCTGCCTCACCCCCATGTTTCTCTCTGTAAGGTTTTGACAGCCTTCTCCCTCAGTGGCGCCATCCGCTTTAGCAAACGACGCGTCTGGCAACGATTCCTCACGTAATCAGATGTTCTCAGTCCCCCCTTTTCCCAAGTCGCGCACCAGCTACCCCCCCTTCCTGCCGGCTAGGTTGCTCCTTGCTGGGGATGGCGCAAGCTCCGAAAACCTGGCGCTCTTGCAGACTTGGCTCGGTGCGGCAATGTTTCACATCATCATCCTGTCGGACCTTATTTGCTGGCTTCGGACCGGATTCGAGCGTGCGCTCTTCTGCATCTGTCTCCTTCTTCTCCCCGCACGGATTTAACCCTTCTTCTTTCGTCTTAGTTCCTCCCTTTTCCTTCTTCCGCGCGTACTGTGCCCTCGCGTGCTCGTCCGGCTCCTTCTCGAGGCACCTTCAATCAGTATCTTGCTTCTCACCCAATATCTGATTACGTCTCGTTCCCTCATCGTACGACTACGAGATCGTAAATTACCTCCAGTCGATCTTCCCTGACTGTGACTGCCTGCTCTGTTGTCCCCCCTCTTTCCCTCCTCCCAGCCTATTTGCTGCGAGCAGCTTTTCAGACTCCGTCGGTGCAGTTTTCTTTTTTCTCAAAGATTTCGCGGCCCACACCCTGCATCGAGGTCGGAATTTCCTAAATATTTGCCTATTGAAAACCGCGTGATCCGACCAATCCCGACGTCATTCTGGCTGCCTTTCCTTCCCCCCATGACTTTCCAGATGTCTTAAGACAGCAAAGCGGCTAGGAAAAGCTTGCCTCCAGACTCGTTTCTTCTCTCACAGCAGTCAGCTGCCCCCTCTTCTTTAGCGCTCAAGGTTTTTTCGATACTCACCATCTCGAAATCCGTTTTTGATGGCTGACCCTGCGCGGCCGTTATTCAATAATACTCTCCGATTTTCATCTCCACGCCGATCAATGATTCACAGGGTCTGAACCGAAGCAAAGCGTCTACACCCCCGGAGCGATGGGATCTTCCTCTCTCTACTTTCTCTTCTCCCCCCCCCCTACCGCCCGATAGCCATGACCCCTGACGGCGGAGGCGAACCACCGGCTAGGCTTAATAGGACCTCTTCCCTCCCCCCTCGCAGACAACCCTGAGCCCGAATTTTATTCTAGGCCTTACTAAGCAGGTCGCGGAACTGGCTTTTAATATTTTTACCCTTAATTATGATCTTTTTCCTTCTGTAAGATGGTAGTCACCTCCTCTCCTTCTCCCTTTTGCCACTGGAAACAGTTCTAGATGTCGACGCTTGCTTCACCCGTAATTTGTCCTCTCATTTCCGCCTAAGCTGAAACTAAATACTCTCTTCTCTGATCTTTTGGCGCTCTTATCTACTTCAAAGCAATTTCAACCGTCCCTTAGTTCTTTCCTTTCATTGAACCCCATGTTTGGCCCCTTTTCCGCTGTCTTTGCTACTGGAAGAGAGCGCTACCACGTTCCCCCGTTTTCCTGAGGACGGCCAAAGGTCCCTCTCCCCCATTCACCCGATCAACCGCGAGCTGGGAAAATCTTCCTTGAAGCCCCCCCATCTCTCTGTGAGAGTTGGCTGCGCAGCCTCATTGGCCCCCCTTCCTCCCCCCTGGAGTTGCCTCACCTGATAGCAGTCGTGATCGGAGATCTTTTTGGCTCCTGCCATTAGGATGTGCACCCGTTTTTTGGGTTTTGAACTCATCTGGAAGTAACACTCCCTTACAGGCTTGTCTCGAGGAAGTAAATTGTGCTGTGAAAGCGCTTAAAGGCCCGCAAGTCTCCCCCCTTCCTAAATTCCTTCGCTCCCTCTTCTTTTCGCGAGTCCCTTGCGCTTGGCCCTCTTTGACGATCCACTGCCAGCCCCAGATGCTAGACCCCCTCCACGTTGTATTGCTTCCTTCCAAGGTGCTCGCATCGAACCTTTCGTGACTTGAGAATGAACTACCCCTGGTTTCCCAGAAGCTCTTATCACTCCTCTTAAGAAACATCTGGAGAAGGTGTCTCTCCGGCCGGCCTCGACCGTTTCCGTCCACAGCCCCCTTCTCGCCGGTCAGGATAGATCCTCTACCACCCCACACCCTCTGCTCGGGGATTTCTTCTATCCTTCGGTTTCCGTAATGATCTACTCTCTTATGGATGCAACATTCAAGAACCTTAAGAAAGGTTTAAAGGGATGGCTTTCTTTCTTCTCTGTCGGGACAGAGCTTTCAACTTACGTCTCCTTACCTTCAGAGACCCTCTATGGTACTTAAGGTCCTTCCGGAGTCCTCATCCATCTCTCTATTTTCATATCAGTGTTGTTGTTTGTCTCTATGATTCTTTCCTCTTCCATTCCATGAAGAAATTCTTAGTTCCCTTTTCCTTCTTAGCAGAATGTGTCGCCGCTTAGAAACTCGTTTATCCCTTCCCATTCCCTGTGGAAATTTATGCTTCTGCGGTCTGCGCCCTGCATGGACTTTTTATTATTAGCACCTCCCTCCCTTAGTAGTCTCTCCCCGAAGATGGTCCTTTTGTTTTTTCTCTCTTTTATGATCTTTTGACGTCTCGCTTTCGTTCTTACTGCCGCATTTTCTCTCCTTCTTCTGGTACGACACCCTTCTCCCTATCTTGTTTTGGAATCGCTTGGTATAGCTCTTCTGTTTTGTCACTTTTTTCCCCCCCGCGAACAGTTCGACCCTTCACTTCCTCTTTCTTTCTTCCGGCAACCCCCCCCCTTTTCCTGGTCTTTTTCTTATTGGGTTCTCCTCTCTTCCCTCCTTGTAGCCGATGCGATTGTACTCGAAACTCTTTTTTGCACGACTCCCTCATATGTTGATGACGTCTCGGGCTTCTGGAAGAGGTGGACCCTACCCAGCACGGATCCTTTCGTACTAGAAGTCCTCCCTTGGCATGTGTTTGATTTTTCACTTGGGTCATCATTATGCACCCCGAATGCCTTACCTCTCTGACGGTGGGGCCCCCCCCAAGATGACTTTCTTTCTCGGCGCACTCCCTGCCTTAAGTCTCACTAGAGTCAGTACGGTGGTTTTACTTTCTACGTATTCGAACTTCCCCGATGCGGCTTCTCAGATATTAACCCTCTTATGCTTTTGTTTCGCACTTAGTATGACACGGTCTGATAGTCTTGATAGGGTGAGTTGTCGAGACGGTTCCCGCGAAATTCTTTTCCTTTTTCGGATCCGCCTCTTTTCGCCCCGCCCGCCGAAACCTTGCACCCGCCGACAGAGCCCCCCTTGACCGCTTTTTTACTTGACCTTTCTTATTGACTTTTTCTTAGGTCTTGATCAGCTTTTCCAAGATCCTCCCCCCCGATCTACGATCGTTTTTGATGCGGGGGCGTTTTCTTCCTCAAATTTGTGCCGACACCCCGTGTCGAATGAAGCACGGATCACCCTCCTTCCGACCTTGTGGTTTCCCCCTGTCCCTCCTTAGTCGGGCTTTTCGACTGCCCCCATTGTTTCCTGCATCATGTTAGGACTCGTCTATCTACTCCTTCACGATTTGGCACAGACTGAGCATTTTTGAGCTTCGATCTCCTTCGTCGTTCAGGTACTCTTCTTCCTCTACCCAGCTCTTTTCTGAATTTCTTTTCCTCCTGGCCGCCCCCCTTCTGGTTAATTTCGAAATCTGGCGTGGTTCTCCCGCCTTCCTTTATGCTTCTCCTCAGATCTCTCTTTGACCGCCTTGAGATCCTTGGCCTTTTCTAGGTAACCTTTTCCTCTCTTTTTTTTTGATCTTGCTTGAGATATACCCTTCCCGTTTTATTAGTGAACTTCCCTCGGATTTCAGGCACTCAGGATTTTGTATGCCTTTCTTTCTCGACAACCTACCGGTTTCCAGCGATTTTTCCGAGCAGAGTCATTGATCCCTCTGACCACTCTTTCTGCGGTCCATCAGGTCCTAGCCGCTTGTTTTCTTCTTTCTCAGCTTACTCCCTCTGAGCGCTTTGTAGCCTTCGTCGAAGAAGATTTCTGGGCTTTCTCTTTTTCCCATAGGTAGATTCTCGCCGGACCTCCGACTTTTTCTGCTTTTTGCCGGCGGCCTCCTGACTCAATCGTTCCTTTCAGTCCGATTTTACAGAAACCCTCCTTGCGTCCGCCCAATAGTTCACCTTTTCTTCGAGATGACCCATCTTACAAATTAACCTTGCACCCCCTACTACTTGCTTGTAGGTTTTCTCTTTTAGTATTCGATCGCGCATTCAGCATTCCTTCTACGCTGATGCTGGTTTTGCACTCATATTCTGATTGACTTGCTCCCCATCGGAACCCCCGCGACTTTGTGTTCCCACCTCTCCCCCTCTGGCTGCATTCCTTCTCCGACTCGACTGACCGAGTTTTCGCACCCCCTTGAGGACAGATGATGATGCAGGCTTTTAGGTCTAAATTCCAATTTTCCGGGAACGCAAGTTTCGCCCGCAATGCGTCCGAAGTTATATTTTCTTGTTGATTCTCGCGCCCCCTCAGGACAAGAGCGCGGGTTTTTTTCGTTCGTTTTTTTTGTTGAGTTGTCGTCTCCTTGTGATCCATACCGACTCGCTAAGCGGAAAGAAAGTCTTGTTTTGAATGAGCTACTCTGTAATGTTGTGTATTTCACCGGAGATCAGGAAGGAGTACATTTCCGATGTACCTGACCTCCTTTATTTTATGCTTGCGCCCTTTCTGAGCATTGGTTTACGACCTATCCCTCACCCTTTCCTATAGAACCGGTTTTTGACAGCGGAAAGATATGCTCAGAGGTTTGCCGAGATCTATCCTGAATTCTCTCCTGTTGGTGAATGAGTCCTCCCTGCGAAGTAGTTCCCTCCTGCTCCGGTTCAGACTGAAGCCGAGATCTTTTTCTGTTCTTTCCATCGCTCCGGACATATTCGAAGTTACGCTTGCACTACAAGTCTTTTGTGATTTTTTCCCTTCTGTAGTCCGACACCCTTTCCATTTAGCCCTCCTTCTTTTTCCTCCTTTTGATCTTTTGACGGGCTCTTTTCGTCAATTCCGAAGAGCTGGTTGCGATCCAGCCCCCTGTCTGTGTTCAGAGAGTAGCTGATATAGTCGTTTTTAATCAGGCGTCCCTTTTCATGTATCCCTTCTATCTGAATGGATCCTTTCCTCCCTCCTCTTTGTTTTGAGAGTTCCTTCACTCTTCTTTGGTCTGTCCCTCTGAACAGGTACGTACTTTTCCCGTCCATCTCTCTACCCCCCCCCCCCCCCCCCAGGGTAAGAATCAACCTCCTCACCCGATTGGAACCTCCCCTCCAAAAAGCTCTTTCTTCTTCATTTCCAGCAGTCTCCGCTAATTAAGTCTCCCACTGCCGATGTCGTTTTTACCCTGTCTCCTTCTTTCGTGTTAAGTGACGACATCACCCCCCATACTGTTTCATCCTCTTGCTTGAGGAAGATTTGATTCTTATTTCCCCCGACACGCCGATATCGGACTCCTTTACTGACCGGCCTAAGCCGTCCCCTTAAGCTCCTTTTCTCGCAGGCACCCACCTCCGTAAGACCGATCCGCTCGTGACTTTCCTTTTTTGCTGAGCATCGTCTCTCTGGGAAGTTTTTCTTCAAGACCTGTCTCTTCCGGCCAGTAGTAGACCCAAGCGGTTCGACAGCTCCTCCTCTCCTCACCCTACGCTTCCCTTGAACAGCTCCGCTCCCTACTCAGATTAACCAAGGGTCTTGAACCCCACCCTTCCCCCCCTGCCCTTCTCTCGCTGGATTGATGTTCTCGTGCCTACCCTAACTTGTTTGGAAGCTTTCTCCCGAATGGTCATCCTCAACCTAATTTTTTCCTTCCTCATTGCGGTCTCTTGCCCGGATTCGAGACCATCAATTTTCCTCTTTCCTCATCATATGACTTTCATAGCTCAAATGGTTCCTTTTTCTTCTTTCGTTCATCTCCTCTCCTCCCCTCGAGTGCACCTTCGAGTTACGCCGGTACGCGCCGAGGCCATAAACCCCCCCGTATATGGTGAACCCCCCCTAGATATGAAGTGCTCTGCTTCCGGCGCGATAGGAAGAACTTACCCTCTGATAGCAAGCTCCCTTCACGTCTAGACCCCCTTTGCCTGTTGACTTCTTCCAAGTGCTCAGATACCCAATCCCTCCTCTTGCGGGCGCGAGAGGTTAGCCTTGTACGCCCTAAGGCTCTTTCCGTCTGCAAAGTTCTATTCCCCCCTTACCCCCCACCCCACCTCATCCGATTGTAGGTTTTTCCTCCATCGCCGATGCAACCAAACAAGTAGATTCCATCCCGCAGATCCTTTCGTCTCCCCCTACAATTTCTATCGTCGTCTCATAATCACTTCCCCCCAGTTTCTTTCGGACATCCGGAGAAGCCTCGGTTTTATGATGCCTGCGCAGAGTAACCCCGATTGTTCTCCCCCTCTACGGTTGTTTTTCCCCCCTCCGATCCTAAGTGTCTCCCCGGCTTGTGAAAGGAGCGGCTGTTTCCGGTTCAAGACCTCCGAGGGAAGGTCGCAAGCCTTGACAACTCCCATGGGCTTAGCACCCTCCATCTTCCCCTCTTTTAGCCACTGCCCTCTTCTTGATTTTTCTTCCCCCCTCATCCTGATAGTCTACCAACCCCGATTTCGCGCACCTTCCAGGCCCTTACCTGCGGCAGTTTCCAACCCCTCTAATCCTTAGACGAGTTCTCCATCTTAGCCGTGCCCACTTCGGTCCATATTGTTCTGGCGAAAAGCAGGAGTCCGGTCATCGTAGTCCTTTTCCTAAGGAAATTCCCTCCCTCCATTTGATGCGATCCCTATTTCGCCGACATCCTTCGGGCCGGCCCATTGCCCCCGGCCACCCAAGTTTTCCCCTCCTCAGGTTGATTCTGAACGAATGTTTCCTTTCGCCTCCGCGCATACGACATTCTATTAGATCTCTGATTCTCTTTCTCTGATCATTACGACCTCCAAGACAGCAATCCGGACTGGTCCACTTTTATCCCCTGTATGACAACCTTTTCTTTTGTCTTTTTTGTACGCTGGAGTTGACGCCGCCTCTCCTCCGACAAGTTACCCCTCGACTTTCTGAGGTCGTAAATAGCTCCACCTCTCACATCTAAAGACCCGGCATCAATTTTTAACATTTTCCTTGATGTAAACATTCCTCGCTGTTTCGCTAGCGTTTTGCCCAGCCGACCGTGTTCCCCCTTGTCGACGGAGGCTTTCATCCCTGTACGCTGACTTCGCTAGGCTGCGATTTGCTACTCCGCATTATGCTCTTCCCCCCACCGCGACTTGATTGACTGACTTACGCCTTCTTAAGTTTCCCCCCTTAACACCCTGCCCGGTGTGTTTGCGAATGTGATTTCTAGGTTAGGCTTCAAGGACAAGCCCTTTTTTATCAACCCTATTTTTCTTCGTTGAGTGGCGCGATATTCATTTGCGAATCTCTTCCTACACGCAGTCCCCTGAGATGTAGCTAATACCCATATGCTCGACCAGCAACTTTTGTTAAGGAAGGTGCTCTCTTTATCCCCCCCTCAACTTCTTGCTTTTCCCTAAGGACTCCCGTCCTCATATCTATCACGGCTTGATTTCCCAGACCCTTTTTTAGTGAGAGTTCGCTAGAACCTGATTGATGATCGAGCTGAGAAGCGACTCGAGTTCCCTTCGGTCTTCTTGAATACCCAGAGATACCCCCCAACACGCCAGACTCCCTGGCGCTTCACCCCTTCTCGTTTACTACGTATCTACGCTTAGGTCTGCCTCATATTCCCAGAAATTTACAGCCGATGGCCAGGCAGAATACGGTTTTTTATGGCTCGCGGTGCCCCCCTCCGATAGACGGCCAAGCAAAACCTATGTACTCCCCGGTGCCCCCCCGGCTGCCGCCTCATTCCCAATCTCTTCTCCCCTCATCCTCGGTCTCTCAGCTTAGTTTAGAACGTTCCCTCCCTAAAGGAAATTTAATCCAATTCCGTTTCCATTCGCCTCCTCTTTCTCCTGGTCCGCCGCGCTCAGCCCGCGCCTACTCATGCCTCCGTTCCCTCCTTGGAAATTGCTTTTCTGAAGCCCTTCATTTTAGATATTCGACCCCGATCCTTCGAGGCTTTCCGCCCCTTTCGGTTGTGTTTTTTCTTTTCTCCTTCCTTTCGATCCTGACCTCCGCCAGTGGGGTCGCGACGTAATGCTTATCTTAAGTTTTTGAGTTAGAGCGAACCTTCTCCATCTCTGGTCTGTGAATCGGCTTACTCTATTTGGAGTTCCTTTTTTCCTTATGCTCCCTCCGAAAAACAGTTCCCGCTGAACCCCCTTGACCCACCTTTTTCCATTTTCGCCACCCCAAGTTACGGCGAGCACTTTTTGTGATCTATTTTATTGACCCCTATTTTTAGCGAGGCTGTTTGCTCTGCATCCCTC
>Ga0179593_1260103_pt1 | contig 11276 bp, 10 predicted proteins | sample CZODoug2_1_08_16_FD_185931 | JGI IMG/M metagenome (GOLD analysis project Ga0179593, IMG submission 185931) | Vadose zone soil fungal communities from Angelo Coast Range Reserve, California, USA - CZODoug2_1_08_16fungal (PacBio error correction) | ecosystem: Environmental > Terrestrial > Soil >... | reverse complement strand
CTTTCTATCGTTTTTTTTTTTTTTTGTTTGGTGATTCCATCTGTTATAATAAGAATAATTTTCGTTGGTTTAGGCTGACTCTAGAGCACAACTCTATTTCTCCCCAAAACTTTGATAGCTCTTTCAAAGCGTAGAGTGGATCCGAATTTTCCCAATCTTTCCCTTTCTGTAAAGTTTATGCCTACTTTTTTTTTTATTCTGTAGGCCGTCGGAACGGAAAACATTTCCTATCACTACTTTCCCTAAACTTCGTGGATCCACTCCGCTATTGGATCCTCATGCGACCCTTTTCCCCCGTATTGTTTCCGCCCTCTAACATTCTTGCGCTGAGAGCGTATTTGGATCCCGACAACCCTATTTCTTCCCCCATCGGCTGTCCAATATCGAGGCGCACATCAAGGACCCTGGGGCAATCCTTCTTGCGTGTCAAAAACTCCCGTTGGACCTTTCCTCCAGGTTTTCGAGTGATTGCATGCTGTCTCTTTTGGCATGCTTCCACTCCAAGTAATTCACCTCTCGTCTAGACGGTTTTTCTGGTCCGTCTTTCTTGGTTCAAACCCCTGCTGCCTTCTCTCTTTTCGGTCGGGCTTATAAGAATGATTGATCTGCTCAGACTTGCCTCCAGCCAGCTGCGGTTTATGGGGTTGGACTGCACTTTACAGCCCTTTTTTTCCTAGTTAGATTCTTATCCGAACACCAACGCGGCCAGCGACCTAGACCCTCTAGCCACCTATAGAACTGGTCTTAGCCCCCCAAAGCTACAGATGCCTACGAGTCACTCTCTCCAAACGACGCGGTAGCGTCCGACTCAGGACCGCCACGTTAGTGACTTATATCCTTTCTTCCGCATCCACTATTTTGTTTCTGATGTTCTCTTTTATACGTTTGCCTCTCTTACTCTTGGCTGGCCACCCTAGTCCCAATGACCCCGGCGATCGTCTGAGATACCCAAGAGATTGACTGCTATTCCTGACCCCCTTCCCTGCCCGTTATCCTTCTTCAGCCTGCTTTAGGTTCTCTTCCCCCCCATGACTAGCAAGGCCCGCGGCTACCACTACTTATCTCTTATGAAAGCCTACCTACAGCTGTTCCTCCTTTTCCGCCATCCTCCCCCATAAGCTGTGCCTCAATGTCCGCAGCGTTGTGGAAGCCAGGGGGTCACAGGAACATTGTATTTCTTTTTGAGTCTCTTTTCGGCCACTTCAACGGCCCGCACAGGCACACCAAAATCGGCATCCTGAATTGTTATTGCAGGTTCTTTGTCTAGCGATAACCACACAAAAAACGTTCTTCAAGTTTGTCGTTTCTTTTCACTTCTTTTGGCAATTCATCCTTCCACCCCGTCATCGGCCCAAGCTCCGTCGTTTTTGATAGAGCCTGCTCTTTGTTACGCGTGCATGGGTCACCGACCGCCAGACAATCTCAAAGTCGCGCTTTATCGTTGCGCAGCCTTCCCTCTAGGTCCAGTTTGCCTATCTTTCCTTTTCCCCTGATGATCCGCGGCCTATTCCAGGACTCCACCTCTTTTCAAGTCGTTCTTGTCTCAGGTGTTTCCTGCCCTTTTGTCTCTTGAGGCCTGGTTATTGCCCCGTCCACGATTGAGTTTCCCGCATCGCAATGTCTTTTTTTCCCGACCAGAGCACCGGCAGACTGGGCCCTTCCAGAAGATAGGGTTTTTCTCGCACTTCTTTCAACAGGGTTTGTTTTTCAACTGTCGGTCCGCTCTTCCCCTCCATACCTGCGCCATATGTGAAGTGTTCAGGTCCGAACACACTGAAGTCTTTTTTCCCTCGATCTTCGGTTGCTCTTTTAAGACCGCTGCCCCAATCGTTCTGAGTTCTCATAAGAGGCCCGTGATCCGAGTGCATTTCCGGGATTTTTACGCCATCCCCTCTGATGGACGCTTGTACAGTTTGCTGGATTGCCCGCCGCGGCCACTCCCGCGTGGCTTTCTCGTGAGGGCCCCCCGGGTCTTTAGAATCGGATTTCCCCTGTGCCGAGTGAACCCTTAATCGACGAACTGTCTGCTGATCACGCTGCATTTTCCCTACTATAGGACCCTTTAGCAGGTCCTTTCAGACCCGCTTCCAAGGCCAACCCAATTTTTTCTTACATTCGATCCTTCGTTAGAACTGCGTTTTATCCGCTCCTCCGTTTATGGGATGACGTCCTGTCCCTCTTGCACTTTTTGTTTAGAAGTTGGAATCCTTTTTTTTCCCCCCGGTTCTTCTTCAACTCCGACCCTAGTCATCTATCTTGGAATACGCCGCTAAGGGCGGGATCCTTTCTCTGGTGCCCGAAGGCGTGCCGAGTCGCATGACCGAAGGCCGGTCTAGTTTCACAACAACATCCAATTTGCTGCTCTTTTTCCCGAACTTCCCTCTTGCTTAATAACTCCACCTCCTCTCTTTCATCCGTGTTGTGTTGATAGTCATTGGTAAGTGTGAAGTTTCCATGTCGTGTTTCCACCTCGAGCAGCCTGTTATGGGTCGACCGGGTCTTAGTTTCCACATTGCGTTTTTTTGGACCGTCGTCCCCAGCAACCTGCCCCCCCTTAGCGGTTCGGATTTCAAGATCGGGTTTCGTGCCTAAAATTTACGCTTTGATGCCTGACGCCCCTTCGTCAAAGGGGTCCAACTAGAGGACGCGCCGACCTGACTTTCTTGACCAACCGGTTCTTTCTCTATCCACGGCTTGTTTTTCTGTCGATTTTCTTTCCTTTTCGGACGTTTTCATTGGCCGAGCAGTATCCGGATTCCGGAACGAAATGCTCGACCGTTAGCAGGCATTCCTTCCCATTCCTGGCTTATCGCCGACACGTTTCGGCGATGACTCCCTCGGCCATTTACTCTCTTCCCCCTTCCGCGGTCTTTGTCTCAACTCCTGTCCCTTGAGCAACTCTCTGCCTCAAAAAGGTCGTGAGTTCCTCGGCGGGCAATCTCACTAGTCCATCTCCCCTATGTGCTTGTCGACGAAATTCTTGCACTCGGCTCCCCCCTCCCAGTATTATAGATGATTTGTCGCCTCATCGCTATTTCCGCGGTTGAAGAAGAGGTCTCTATCGGCTTGCTCGACCTTTGGTTTTTTCTCCTGTCTGACCTGCACTTTTCCTACGGCTGCCTTCTTTAGTTACTCTGAGGTACCTCGCGTTCTTTTGCCCACGCCAGGTTTTTAAGTTCTTAACACTGACTCCCGATCTTATCCATTCGCCGGTGATGTATTTTTCTGCTTGGCTTTTCCTGCTCCTCTCCACCCGAGCAGGTTCGTCGGTGGCTCCGCCTATCCCAAGCTTCCCCCCTCGCCGCCTTTCCAATCTTGGCGTTCCCTTTCCTCTGCGCGTGGATTCCTGACCACAGAGATATTTATTAGGACCCACTATGGACGTCGTCTAAAGTGCGGAGTTAGACTTGTCCTTCCTGGAATTTTGTTTTTTTCCCATTCTGAACTCGCTTCATAAAGGGCGGCGATCCCCGCCCGGTCGTGGCCTCTTGCCTTCTTTCTAAATCCGACGGTGGCCGGAGCTGTCTTGCGCAGAACGCAAAAGCCGTTCTTTCCCGAAGTAGGTCGCCGCTCATACCCGACCTGCCGAACCACGTGGTGTCTCTGATTCCCCTTTTCTGTGGCGGGCCCGTTTCCCGGGTAGCTCAGCCTCCCCAAATCCATTTTGAAAAGATATCCCCCCCTTCACCCTTCTCCGTTCGCCCCCGGCGTTTCCCGCAACAGTTAGGGAGCCTTGAGGGGCGCGCGAGGTGTTTTGAACCTTCGTTTTCATTTCTTCGTGTTGAAACCGCGGCGAGGGCGATCTTGTCCCCCGCTGAATTTCCGCGAGGTGTGGTGTGCGGACGACCTTTCGCTGACATTACTTTTCCCAGCTGCTGTTGGGCCCTTGTTTTAACGCAGGTCCTTCTTATCCGAATCTGGCCTTTCTTTTCTGGGCAGGCCTGGGGAGCATGCAGAGACCACCCCTTTCTCGCATTCCCGGACTCTCCTACTGCTCCCGACCAGGAGCTACCTCCATCTCCCTGCAAGTTTATTTTTCCCCTTGAGTAGGGAGGACTGGTCGGGCGGGTCTAGTGCTTGACTCCCAGAACGGTTTGGTTCCCCATTGCGATATGTCGAGCTGTCTTTTTTTTTTCTCAGGCGCCTTTTTCTTAATTTTCTTTTTCTCCTTCAAGATTCGCTGCTCCGAGACGTTCAGTCCCCCCATTAACCCCGAAGGTCGTCCGCTGAACGCGGCATTTCCGTATGCGGAAGCAGACCGTTGTCCCCTATCTCCCCTATATTGGGTGCTAACCCACCCATGCATCCCTAGCAAGGTTCGAAACCGTTCTCCTCATGCGCCATCGCTTCTTGAGATGGACTGCAGACCATTTTCCTTCCTCAACCCCTCACCCTTCTAGTTGTGGGTTGGTTTTCCGCCAGCGGCAGGCTTCCCAGACTTTTGCCGCCTTAGAATTTGCTTTCTATTGACTAAACTTTCGTTGCGGAACAGATCGCTCTAAAGTGGTTTTTTTTTGCAGTCCGTCTTTGGTTGTGAGTGAGGAACCGCCTTGCCCTTTTGTTGGCGTAAAATACATTCCTCGCCGGTGCTCCAAGCGTGGGGACTGGTCGGCTAAAAGATTCTCGCCGTTTTTTTTTCCCTTCGACTGTAACGGTGTAGCATGCTCCTCAGACAATTGTACGGATGCTCTTGTGACTTTCTGGAAGGGATCTTCCTTCTGCGCGTTCCTGTAGTTAGGTTGGTCAGTTTCCCGATCATTTTTGCTGAGCGATCCCTCCTCTCTGTGTTGTGGTGAGTCTTTTCTCTTCCCCTCGAGCACACTATAGTTTTGGACCCACCCACTGAGGTGCACCCCGCAGGTAACGTTCCTTCATCCTGAAGGTTTTCTTCCAAGTCTGACATCGTCCCCACAGTTATGTTTTCCGAGCTTCTCACAAAGCCCGTCTCTGAAAAGACCTTCTTTTTCGCAGTTTTTTTTGTACAGGTCTCCGCCCGGTATTGTTGCTTAACGCGATCGGGGCTCGGCGGGCTAAGTTTCTTTTCGCACCCTTCTGACCCCCCACAGCGCGCTGGCTCTCGAGCTTGCGTGCTAAAAACCCTGTTCAAATATGTTGGTAAAAGTGTCTATCTTTCCCCACGCAAGTACTTCTTGCAACCTTAGATTTTTTCCGTACAAACCCATCTGGACCTCTTCGCCTGTTCTCGTCTTTCACTTGCTCGTGTGTCGTTCCGGCCCTGCTAAAAGGCCTTGAGTTTATGTCTCTCCTGGCATTGCGCCCTTCATGTTCTCCTGCTCGTTGCCCCCCCCGTGCCTTCTTAGGATATGTAAGGGTATTTCGGCTTCTGCCGATGGCGGCCATCTTCTGAAAGAACTCTTTTTTGAGGTTCCTAAGATACGCGGTGGTCTCGCCGCATCTTTGAGTTATGGAGACGATTACGCACATGAACGAGACTTCCTATCCAGCCTCCAAGTCTCCCCGGGGCTACCACCCAGAGACTCTTTATTCGACCCCTAAGCTTTTACCTGCAAGCCCGCCACGAAGACTTCGCTTTCTTTGTCCTTGTTTTATTCACCTGTCTGCCCTTCTGCGCCGGGTAGGAATGGGATGCGTTTTCGGCATTCGTAGATTCGAATCGCTGTCCCATTCCCCCACCTTCTGTTTTCCGGCGCCGATCGAGGAAGAGCGCAAGCCGCGTATGTCGCCATTACCCGTGAATCCATAGGTTACCGATACGCACTCGCTTTGACTGCTTCCACCATCGCCCCAAGTTAATTGCCGCCATCCCCCCTGTTTCAATCGCGCGCAGCAAAAGAAGATGTGCACCCTCTTTTTTCCTTTCCTTCGGTGCCCCTTTTTTTCATCAGTTGCAACATTGTAGAGGTATTGGGCGTAGATTAGTTGCTGGCACCTTGCCCTCCCAGGAACCGGGACCTCAAAGTTGGAGTTTTCGAAGGGGTCTTGTCGAGCGATCCACGCCCCAAAAAGTAGCTTTTACTGATCGCGTTCTTTGACCATCAAGGACGGTTCACCGAGATATACTTTCCCACCGACCTCTTTTTCCCGACGGTAGGTTGGTCCCACCTTCTTGCTGAATGGTTTCAACGACCTAAACAAGGGCAGCAGCTCGTCGCTTTTTTGCGTACATGTCGCCTCCGTCCATCCGGCCATCGAGAATATCTCTTTTCCTTGATGATGATGGTATCTTCGGTATCATCCCCTAGCTTCGGCCGAGATCTCAATGATCGTCTGTTATCAGATTCGGGCTCCAGTGAACGGGTATTACCCCTTCCGAGAACCTGCGCCCACCTTCCTGGCTTTACGCTCAGAAGGGATCTTGCGGTGTCCTCTGTGTCCCTGCACATCCATTTGGTTTCCCGCACGCCCCTCCCCGTTTCGACTCTTCACGCACTTTCGGCACCGACCGTTAATTGACGAGGAAACCCCTCAAGCCCCGCTTCTCCTAGGAATCTTCAATCCGCGGATCCGCGATTCTTCGCCCCTCACTCGAGAGGACGTCTTTTTGCTCGCGTTTTCCCCTCTGGAGGGATCACCACCGAGGCGATGGACGCTGGACCATTGCGGAGCCGAAGAGGCAACACGCCTTTTTCGGGTCCTCTGGGTCAAGGGAGTGATCCGATTGATCTCTCCCTGTCATCTCCTTAAAACGCAGCCGCCCCCCCCCCCCAGACGCGGCCTGCATTTTCATCTCTTCATCTAGGGTTCCTTTTATTGCCGTCTCTTCTCCCTCTCATTAATTGACCAACTGCCTGGCCTTTAACTCTTCATAGGATAAGGCACTCCTTACGAGAAGAAAGACGGTTTTATGTTGGCCGAAAGTCCGGAGGATTTGCACCTTTTTCTCAAGGTGTCTTTAACATTGGGCTTTTTTTTTCGAACGACCATTCCCACCTTCTTCGCATCCTCTCTCTCTTTGAGCCTGTTTCTTTTTGCCCCGCCTGGAAGGACCCCTTTTGCATGAACCGAAGCCCCGATAGTCCCAAAAACCCCCCCCCTTGCCGCTCTATTTGACCCTAAAGTTGCCACGAACTTCCTCCTTCCTCTTTTTTTTTTTTAGAGTTTTCTTTTTTGAAGCAGCCCTTTCTTTCACCTCGATGTTTGTTTGGATGGTTTTGGCCTCGAACCCCCCCTTGATCGCGTCACGGCAAGTCGTTTCCACCGCCCCTCTTCAGCCCTGGATGGATGAGCAAGATCCCTCCTTTAGATTGGTCTTCTTGGCTACCCTGTCCCGCCCTGTGATGAAGAGAAACCAAATTGCCCAATCGGATTCCGAATCCGACCCCTAATACCAAATATTAGATCCCGGTTCCTATCCGAGGTTACTGTAAGGAATTTCAGTTTTTCTTGGTTTTTGAAGTACCGCGCCCCATTTTTACTTCTCTCCAACTGAAGGATTTTAGCTACCGTGTCGGCTTCTGGTAAACAGTACTTCCTAGACATCCCGGTCTGCTCACTCCCCTACCTAAGGCAACTCTACATCCAAACGTTTCATTTTGAGGTCAAATGCCCTCGTCATCGCTCTTGATCCCCCCCCTTCAGGGCTCGGACAGAGGCCCACGTCTTAAATCCCTTCGTCTTTTGATGTGCTGTCTTGAAGACGCGATCTTAAAGTCGGCTGATACCTTCTTTTTTCTTTTTAGTAACTCAACTTGAGGCGCCCCTTCTGTAGGTTAGAGAGTTTTTTTGCGGTAGTTTTCTTCACCCTGGATGTTGCATCAGCTCCCGCACGCATTAATGCAATCGGCCCTTTTTCTTGAGTTTTTTCTTTCCTGAACGGTCACTCTCCAGATCGGCTCCTCCTCTGATCAATTTTTTTTTTTGCAACGTCCTAACGCCTGTCCACATCCCTGGCGCTGCCGTCCGATTCTTTAAATCCCCTTCCATTTCTTCCCCTCTAAACTCTGGACTCTTCGCTACGTGAGATACGGCTACTGAAACTGCTGTACCCCGGGGTTCGGTCCCTTTCTCCCGACCGATTCGCCGGCTTCCCCTCATGGATGCCTCTTCCTTCTCTTCGCGGTTCCCTCGCATGGTTCGCCCCCGACGCCCAAAGCGTTTTCATTTTAAGGTGATGAGCTCGACACCTGACCAGACCCCCCCTTCTGGATTACAGTGTCCTTTGAGGGTTCCCGTTGCCGCGTCTCCTGCCACATACCGCGGACATAAGCTATAACCACACTGACCACCGGCTTAGGGTCTTCCCCCCCTTCGTTGTTGCGGCTTTTCGCCGCCGCGGTTTAAACAGCGGGTTGAGGTGTCGTCGCAAGGAAACCGCCTTTTTTGGCCTCTTGTAGCCGCTTGCTTCTCGCTGTGGGTGGGAAGAGTTTGCGTTGAACCAGAGGAGCCTTGCGGTTCATGGCGAACTAAACTTTTTCTTTTGCGTCGACCTCTATCTTCCGCCGAATTCCTTTTCCATGTCCGAGGGTATGCACTCCTTAGCTTAACCCGCTCCCTATCCATTCTGACAGCGGATCGTCGACAGGAAATCCTCAGTCCAGGGGAGTCCGTTCCCCCCTGAGATGAATATCGGTCTGTCGAGCGTTTTCCTATTCTCTTCCTTTCTCGGTTTTTTTAGACCTGGCGTTTCGCTTTCTTTCTGGCCTTGCGCGTGCTTTTTTCTTAAGCCTCTCCTTTCGAGCTACCCACGCTCGTATAACCGCCCAATTCGTTTCTTTTTTAGCTGCAATCTGCTAGCATGCTGGCGATATCCGGCCAGGCCCCCCCCGATCTCGGTTTGCGTCCCCCAACAATCCTTCCTCACATTTTCGCAACCCTGCTCTCCGAGATGGCTGCCAGACCTTTTGAGTTGTAGCCCCCCCAGGACTCCCCCCCCTTCCACTCGCCCCCTGATGAGCCCGCTTTTTCCGCGTCAGGCTTGACGTTGGTATTTCTTGTTTCGATAAGCCCGCCCATTTGTCCTACCTTAGGGTGGCCCCCCTCAGCTTGCTTCCCAGTACCGCTATGTGTTTTGCTTTTGAACCAGACGGCCTGGTTGCGCCAATGATACCGGACTTTGTGTGCTCCCAGCAAGCTTCTAGACTTCGGAGACGTGTTCGTAATCTCGTCACCTTTAGTCAGCTCTTTGTTCTCCCCCCTTTGAGGTCCGCGTCTTGGAGAAACCCTTCTTTTCGGGTCTTTTTGGGACCGGCGTTTCCGCGTCTAGTCTGTACGGACCGATCGTTTCCTCGGCGCCCCCTCAGTGTTGTTTTTGTTGTCCCGAGAGATTTCGCGCGAACCCCCAAATTCTTTTCTGCCCACTTTTCATCGCCCCCCCTTCCGCGCCGTTTCTCAGACGCTGACAAGTTTTCTTTTCCTTTTTAGCTGCCTCACCTTTTCCCCTCAACGGCGCGCAGTATATGTCTCGTTTCTTGTCTGGCCGGTTGTTTTTCCTATTTTGATCCCAAGGCGTTTTTTTTTTCCCCCTCGTCACCCTCTCTTTCGTCTTGGCTCCGAGCTGGCGGGAACGCAAACCCTTCTGGCTCAGAGGGCACATTCCCTGGCAATCCCTTTTGCGGACACTTTTTTTCCTGCTTCTTCGGTTTTTTGCGTTCTCCCCCCTTTGCCTTTGTTGTTCCGGCCAGAGAAAATTCGATGAGAATCTCGGCTCAGTTCGCTGGAGCTTGTCTTCTCCCGGATTCGTGATTTTGGCTGGATTTGCAGAAGCGGCTTCTCGCTGATTTGCCGGGCTTTTGGTAGGTTCTGCCTGATACGCCGCGTTTTACCCAATGGCTTCTCCAGATACGAACTCAAGCAAAATTCCCCCCTCCCCCTCTCGCCATGGTTCAAAACCTAAAGCTTTCTCTCCGAGTGAACGCTCTCCCCGCCCGTACAGGGGCCCCTTTTCAAGCCGGCCTCGGGTTGATTTATCGGCTCCCGATCACCTGAGATTCAGGAATTTTTGATCCCTTTTACCGTTTTCACTGTCGATGGCTTCCTCCCTCGGAAATGGCCACCTTCATGTAGGCGCTGATAGAGGAAGTTCGATCCCTGCGCGTTTTCTTTTCCTTCCCATTTTGCAATTAGTCCTTTCCCCTTTTTTTTTCCTCGTTTCTTCCACCACCCTCATCGAGAGCGGGTAGATCTCCAAATGATGGCCTTAACATATCCCGCCCTAGTCGCTCCAGCAATCCCCCTAAGGAATCTTTTTCCGGACACGCTGTCAAAAGAAGGTATTGTGATATCGTGGTACCTTTGGGGCTAGAGGAGTTTCAATCTCCCTTTTAGCACCAGGTCCACTGGACTCCTCTCCCCTTTGGTATGGGCATGTCTGTCGAGCGCCAAATTAAAAAAAGGGCTCACCGGGCGTTTTTGTGTTCTTTGACTCTCGCGGCCCCCTCCTAATTTCGGTCCACGCTCGTTTCTCGCCTGCCTCAAAGTCGGGCGTCCATGCTCCCTAAAACCATGGAAAGCAGTTAAAGGCTCTTTCCTCCGACCTGAAGTCCCTAGATTTTTTTTTAGAAATTTATCTTTTTTCCTTTCTTTTCTACGCCTTCCTCTGCCCTTTCACGCCAATCCTATGGTAAAGGCGAGAAGTTGGACGTGCTCGAGGTTTGATCGTCCTGAGAGAGGTGTGCCCTCCCCCATTTGTATCCCGCTCTACCGAGCCTGGCCCTCCTAGTAGTTCTTCCCCCGATCCTGGTCCACACGTGGGCCCGCACGAGAGGTATACATCCCTACGTGTCCCCCTATGGGAATTCATGACCGTCCTTACCGACCTCTCCTCCTCTTCCTCCCCGTTTCAAGACGTTCTTCCCCTTTTGCTCTTCCATCCTAGACGCCCCCCCCTGAGGTGATAAGAGCGCGCCTTATTCGTACTACAATACTTGAGGCGTACAGGGCACATGCGGTCTTGCCCTCAGTTTTTTGTCGAGTTGTCTCGCCGGTAAAGGGAGTATCCTCCGTTTTGCTTCGAATGGCCCCTAGAGGAAACCCCCCTTTTGCCGCTATCCTGGGGTATTTTCCTAGCCCCTCTACGAGATTTACTTCTCTCGGATACGACGTAACCTTTCCCCTGTTCCCTAGGTACTTCGTAGAAGGCACTTGGTGAAGATCTGTTTCTCCGTTGGAGAAAGTCAGGTAGCGCTGGATTGTCGAATGTATAAATTTTAAAGGTTTTCTTCCCCCATCCCCTTCCCATAGTCACCTCTCTTGCGCCTCCTCGCCTCGGAAGTTTTAAGAAGGGAATTTGAAGAAATCCTCCTCCCCCGGTGAGGCCCCCCCCTGCTTCTGGTCCCTTTTCCCCTTCTTCACCCTCC
>Ga0179593_1660428_pt1 | contig 11277 bp, 10 predicted proteins | sample CZODoug2_1_08_16_FD_185931 | JGI IMG/M metagenome (GOLD analysis project Ga0179593, IMG submission 185931) | Vadose zone soil fungal communities from Angelo Coast Range Reserve, California, USA - CZODoug2_1_08_16fungal (PacBio error correction) | ecosystem: Environmental > Terrestrial > Soil >... | reverse complement strand
CGACTGCATCTTCTACGCCGAGCTTGCTCAACTTTGATCTTTCATTGCCCTCTTCTAGGCCCTCTTCCTCTTCCCGGTCTTTTTTGTCCGTTGGTCGTATTTCTTTGCTGCTCACAAAATGGGGTTTCACGTCGCCTCTGACATCTTTTCGGAAACTTTTTGGAAGGCTTTTAATCCCGCTCTATTTCGCCCCGTCGGCGATTGCGAGTCCTCCAGCTGGACGAACAGTTTCGCTGACTTTTGTCTGTCTTCCTTACTTTCTGTTCGTTTGCGGCTCAGCCCGCTCTATTCGTTGTGTCGTCCGCGTATCTCTGATCTTTCTTCCGTCACCCGTATTTTTTGTAGCCGCGGAGGTTCATTTCCGCGCACGTCAGAGTGGTTGGTTTTTTCTTTTTTTTGGGTTTTTTTTGTGGGTGTGGTCCTTTTTTTTTTGCCCTTCCTGAAACTGAGAACAGCCCCATGGCCGGTCGGCTTTCCTTCTTTGAGGCGAATTCACGTGGGGGGCCCGGACTCAACCAAGCGTGAACCAGTTGCGCCCTTCCTACTCCTAAGGTGATCAGCGACCCCGGTCGTTTCTTTTTGCCACCGGCGGGTTTGCCTTTGCCGATACGACTCCCCCCCTGTCGAAAGCGAGGCGCCGGCTGTCCCCTTCCCTCCTGCCGACCAGACGTTTGGCAGCAGCGGCTTACAGGTGCACAGGTTCGCCCCCTCCCCTTCCTTCTACTTGCGATGAGGGGCGACCGCCGCCTTGTCTTATTTTAAATGAGCGAGTCGTGCCTTTGAGAGCCTCCAAGTACGCTGTTTCGTTACGCCTCCAGCGAGCGTCGAGCGTTTTTTATCCCCTACAGTCCCTCGACTTTGATTGCGAGTCTGGCGCTCTAAAAAGGCCGTACCGACCCGCTTCGCTGTCAGGTCTAGGACCGATTAGCCTTGGGGTTTAGAGTATCAGGCCTGCCCTGAACGTAGCTGAGAGTTTCCTTTCTAGGTTGAGAGATCTCTCTCTTGGTAAACGCCAGGAGCGGGTACTTTTTTCTCCAACAAGCCCTGCAGCACCTTAAGTCCCTTTGCGGTGGGTAGGGAGTTTCACCATTCATTTTTTTAGTTCCACCAACCCCCAGCTCTTGTGCGTCGAGAAGGTCCTACGGCCCCCCCCACCGCTTTCTCTGACTTCGAAGATCACACACCGTCTCCTCCCGTCCCTTTCACTACGACACCTGGGCAACGTAGTTCGAAGGCGGAATCTCGACTGATTCTGTTTTTTCTAGACGACATCGGCGGTCCCAGTAACCGGGACTCGTAGGTGCCCGTGAGTCAGTTCACTATCAGGTGGCATTCGTGGCACGCCCTCTAGCTCAGAGCATTTCTTTTCAGATCTCCTCTAGACGGCCGCCCCTGCTCTTTTAGTCTGGCGATACTACTTTGTCGAGCCCCTCTGCACGGAGGGTCTTTCTCCGTCAGACAGCCAGGTCGACTGACCGAATACAGGTGATCCGCTGAAATTTCCTTCCGGGAAGAGTGTCATCAGGTAGTCGTTCCTCTCGATGTCGATTCCTGTCCCGCACGGGTCCCGCGCCGCAGCCAGGTGCCTATCCAGATGCATCTATAGGTCTCCGACTTCTTTCTTCGAAAGATACGGTTTACACGTTTCTTAGGTCGCGGTGCAAGTTTGCCTTCGTTAGCTCAGGTCAAGTAATTTTGCCGAATGGCCGTCCGTCCCCCAGCAGAAGAGCAGAGGGCTCCCCCAGAAGAAACGTTTCTCGGCCTGAACCCCGTAGGTCATGACAGAAAATGCTTGACGCACCCATTTGCTAAATATTCATCCACCGTGATCCCGAAACATATATATAATGTTAATCACTTGGGTTTTTCTTTGATACGTTTAATCATTCAGGGGAGGGATCATCGTTGTGCCCTTCGGTGGTAATTCTTCGCCCTGATAGGGCCCCGTTGGTTTGTCACCACAATTATTAGAGTCTGCACTTTTCGTAATCTTACAGGTATAGTTGTGGGATGCTTGTGACAGACTGGTCCTCCGTAGTAGGGAGTAATAGTAGGAAGACGAGCTGCATGTGAACTTTGATCGCCGGATTCTAGAACTCGCGCTACAGTCTTTTTCCATCTGACTCTGTCGCGCGATTAGGTCTTCGGGTTTTCCGAGTCGACAGTTTTTTTTTTACACACTCCGAGTGTGAGGTAGCCTAACCTCATCCACCTTCCTTACTGAGGCCTGTCCAAAGTTAGTTCCTAGCGTTTGCTAGTCGAAGGTGGTCGGACATGCCCTTTGTGTCTCATCACAAGAAGGTTAAGTGGAGCCTGTAGCCGTCGAATAACAGCGCGAGAGGTCGCTTTTACCGCCTGCTAGAGCTCCTATTGACTATAATCCTTCGCAGAGATGTTTTCCCCTCATCGCAAACTGACGCCTCTCAAGTCTGTCCAGTCGTTACCGCCCTACGAGTACCAGTTTTTCTTCGACACCCGTCCGAGAGCTTCTCATTTGGGTCATCGGTTCTCGGACTACAGGGCGTCGTCCCGCTAGTTTGCCAGGAGCGTTGGTTTCTTTTCCTCTTCTGGTGTGCTGTGCTTCCTTTTTGCGTTGGTGGCGTCTCCTGTTCGGCCGCACCGACGTTCTGGGTTTTCGCCAACCCATGGGAGGGCAACGCCGTTTTTCCCCTCCGTCTGACTTCTGTCGAGGGACGGTATGTATCGGTCCGTCGTCCTTCTGCAACTGCGTTGATACCTCTCGGCTCTCTACCACTCGAAGTGGGAACCGCACCCTCGTTCTCTTAGCCCTATCGCGAAACCCTTTTGTATTTTTTAAAGGCGTTTCCGATCGACGCCCTCGTCTCCGCTTGGTAGGTGCTTTTTTTATAGGAAGACCCAGCAAATAAATAGTAAGTTTTGTGGGTCTTCTAGCCCGCTCCTGAGCATGGTAGCTGGCCCCGGCTACAGTCGGGTTGGCTCTAAGACTTCCGAGTCATTCCGGTTGCCTCCACTATCCTTTTCGAAACGCCCCGTCGCGAACCTCAGTATCCTTTTGGTCGTGCCATCTTCGAAGGGCAGCCCTTTCCCGTCGTTGGACAGCTGAAAGTGCGTGCTCGTTATCGCAGCAACTTACTATCTCCTTTGGTTGTGGTCCTCGGTGGCCTCTGGCGTTGACCTTAACTGTCAGGCTTTCTTTCCCCCAGACTGGCGGCGACTTTGCTGACGCTAGTCTTTCGTTGTCCGTCCGGCGTGGTCCTGGTTTTATAAACGGTGGGTGCACGTCACAGCCATTCCGCATTTTGAGTGGTCGGTCATCTCGCGTTCCTGCAGCGGGCTCCGCTCCCTAACTCCCCACTCGCCGGCTATGGCGTACGGCGAGCGGCTCTTTCATTCGTCGCCGTTTTTTGACACTCCTGCTACGACACAACGATCCGTAGTAGTCCTTCCCGAGTAGACACAGGCTGCATCGCTTCTCTCACGGCCTTAGCCTCGCATCTTGAGGAGCGGCCTCGTCGTTTCTGACGTGCCTCTTCGGGATGACGAAATCCCCTGCAGGACTCCTGCCTCTTCGTTTCTGCGGAAACAGACCCTGGTCCCTCTATTCGCCTGAGCCGTGACCCCGACCCCACGGCGACTTTTTTGGCAGGTCGCTGAGGCAGCGCGAGTGCACCGATTTCCTCCCCTTTTACTTTTCTTGAAGGCATCGTAAGCGTGAATATGTCGAGCTTCCCATCTTTCCTCTTTTTGTGGTTGCTGATGGACGTCGAAATCATGCTTTCCCTCCACTTCCATTTCTAGCCGTCGCACTTTCTGTGCTTCCCTTTTAGGCCCGACTGGCGTCGTTGGTTTTTCGTTTTTTTTCAGTCTGCTCGGCGCTGCTCGTTCCAAAGGGGGTCTGTTCCCGGGAGTTCCGTTCTGAAGTGCCGCGTTCGTCCCCCGAAGCTGCTTGGCCATGTTAGCAACCCCGTCGCTCATGCCGAGTCCATAAAGATGTCCGAGGACTGCCTCTTCCCAGGCTTATTCGCGCGATGTGTTTCTTGGGCATTAAGTACACAGTGCTTTTGTTGTTTTCCCCTGTCTTCTTTCTCCAGCTTGCCCTCGGAGACGACCTCCGTTTTGGTCCGTAGCTGAGTTGTTTTTGCGCGACGTCATTTAGAAGGGGGCGGGTCCTTCTTAGCGGCTGAACACCCCTCCTCTTTTCGGACGGTTGCCCCGCGGTAGGAGCACAAAGTTGCCTTTCAGGAACCCCTCCCGAAGCTGGACGAGCGTCAATCCTGACGCATCTTAGAGCCGCCCCGGTGTTCCTTGGTCTGAAAATGAAAAATTGGGCTTTTAGCGCGGTAAGACCGGGCTGTAGAAGGAGGTCGCCTGCCCGGGCCTCGGCTCAGAAGGGGGCCGCGTGAATAAAAGTCACCGGGCGAAGTTTTTAAAACCCCCCCTCACACCACCCCCCCCCCCCACCCCACCCCCCCCCCCCCCCCCCCCCCCCAACCCCCCCCCCCCCCACCACTGGTTTTGCCCGTGGAGCGTTTCCTTTTGCGAGAGACGTTTTTGAAGGCAAGCCTAGTTCCGGCTTGTCTCTTGAAAAACAGTCTCGCTGTCGCGCGCTTTTTTTCTCGGTCGCCCGAGACACGACTTCCTGAAGAGGGTTTTGTCTTTTTCCAGCAACCCCCGCACCTGACCGCGCTGCCCGTCATTGCGCTCGGCTTCCTGCGGTTCGAGATGAATCCTGCACTTAGTGCTCGTTTGCTCCAGCGAGGGGGAAGGCCGAACGTTCGTCTGGAGGCCCATTCTTTCCCAGTCTGCGTACGCAGACGGACAGACAGAACGCTGCCTTCTTCTCAGACGGGAGTTCCGTTTTTTTGTCGTGAGGGCTAAAGTACCTTTCTTCCTAGAGTTTTTTCTAGCAGGAAGATTCTGCCCCACCGACGCAAGACTCTCGCCTACATCACATCCCCCCGATCGGCATCCGCAAAGCTTTGCACCGATTTGTTCCTGCCCCCGGCCTCATCTAGCATGAGCCCCGGGATGCGAGTCTGCGCACGCCTTTTTTTTTTAAATCGCCCCCCGATCACCTGGCCCTCTGAGTTGTACTACTTTCCGTACTAGTCAGGGGGTGTCTCCCTATGCTCGATCGCGCGTTTTTTCCCCTTTTGATCCGGCTACAAGTAGGCCTTGGGCCGTCCCGTGATGACGCTTAGGCCTTGCCTAGTTTCGTCACCTGACCTTGCCAGTCGACTAGTGTTTCGTCGACAACCACTCTCGGTACGACACGTCCGGAAGGATTCTCATCCGTTGATTCTTAGTTATGTCGTCCTCGCCCGGCACAATTTTGAATCATTTCTTCCGGGATCGCCCGGACCTTCTCGTCCCCAGGTTTTTTTCCCTTCCCCTCTTTCACGTCGTCTGGAAGCGGACCAGCGTTGACCATTTTGCCTCGATCCGCGGCAGTCGGTCGTCCTGACCTCTTTTAGTCGTTTTTCGTCTTGAAGCGCCAGTGTCGACAGACCGTTGTCTTTGGCCTTTGGGCCAGCTTCCCGAGCCTGTTCTTTTTCATTGTCTCGCACGCGATGCCCCGCGAACCCGTCCACGTATCTCTCTTCTATCTCCTCCCCTCCCTCGCGACCCTCCCGACTGACTCCCACGCCCCCTTAAGATAGTTCTTGATAAGGAGCGAGGATCTTTTCTTCTGGATTCTCCCTTTTCTCTTTTTTAGATTCTTTTGTTCTGCTGTCTGCCTTTCTCCGCTCTCGCGAGTTACAGACAGAGAGATGGTTTCCTCCAGACTTTGGGGCTTTATATCCTCTGTCAGACCGCAGAGTCCGATCTTCGAGACCTAGAGCGGTCTCCGGAGCCTTTCTCTCTCTCTCTCCAAGAGCGACGGTTTTGCAGAAGGAAGGGAAGAAGAAGAAGACGAGAGGACTGAGCGGGAGGAGCTCTCGGGAGACAAGTGAGGCTACGAGTGTCTCCAGTGCTAGAGAGAGCTCTACGCTTTGACCGAGAGATTTCTTTCCTATCTTCCTGGTCGCCCGTCAGTGGCGGGCGGGCTTCCTTTTTTCAATGTTCCCTGCAGTGTAGAGCACGGGACACTCGGTCATTCGCGCGCGTTCCCGTCGACCTTGCACTCGCGCCCTACCCGTTCACATCGCATTTTCACCCTTTGCTGCGGCGCTGGCTGCCATTCTTTTGACGTAGTTGACATCCCTGGATATTTTCCACTCTCCACCTATGAGCTCGGGCTCGTTTGGGCCCAGTGAAGCGAGATGTTAGAAATTCGTTTTGTTTTGACGACCTCGGTAGTGTTCTTTCCCTACCACCTAGTTTCTCGTGTGACCCCTCCTCCCCCCACGCGATGCGGGTGCGGTTCTCGAGCGGTGCTCCCGGCCGTCTCATGCCTCTGCTGCCATCTGCAGCACCTCTGATACACGTCTTTTCTCATCTTGCAGTTTAGTCTCCCGCCCCTGAGTAAAATTGTTCTTGGGGCCCACCACTGCCTTTCGTTGCCCTCGGTCTTTCCGCTCCCTTAATCTTGACTGAGGCTGCCGCCGTGCCATATTTTGGTGACCGCTCACTTGTGGCTGAGAAGTGCGGTGCCCGCCTCACGTGAGTTTGAGAGTCTGCTTTTTATGTTGGTTTGCGTCGCCTTGCGATTGACTACGCGCGCAGTTGTTTTTGACTCAGCTGGATTGCCCGGGCCCCCTCTACCCACTGATTCCCGTCTGAGACATGTCTGCAGGGCTTCTTCCTTCGTTGCTTCCTCCCGCCCTGCACTTTTCCTTGTCCTCCCTCGCGACCTTCGGCGTATTCTCCCCCTTTACGTTCCCTCACCGGACTACTTCGAAGTCAGTTCTCTTTGCCTCCGTTTTACAGAGGATGGCCAACAGCGTTGCCTCTCGTCAAACTGCAGCTCATACGCTGCAGCGGTTGGGAAGTGGTTGAGACTTAGCATCTCTTCTTATGCTGTTAGGGATCGATTAGACGCGCCGGACGTGCTGTACTCTGTCCGGGTAGATCTTCAAGTTCCTGATCGGCTTTGCTCGCACAGCCTCAGCTCGGTTCCGCTCCAGGCTTCCCCCCTAGATCAACGCCGTCGACGCCACCGGCTATGGATCACCAGGCTGCTTTGGAACTGTCGTAGCAGCCGCGTAACACCGTTTCTTCCAGTTTGGCTTTTCGCTACGCTTGTCGCTCCCGTTCTGTGCCTAGGATGCTCTCCTAGCATGTCCGGTCTTTTTGAACTTTCACGTTTGGTTTCATCTCGGAGGAGTTTTGAAGCTGTCTCTTCTTCTGTTGTGTCCCCATTCCCGTCCTTTGGAATTGCGACCTCAAGGGTCCTTGGCTCCTTCTTGTGGAGTGGTGCGGTTCATGAGCGGTGCGGTCACTTTCCTTGACGTCATTCGAACGCCACCCGCGGCCTTTTTTTTTCGTCTTTGCTGCGATCCCCTAGACGACGCAGGAGACACCAACGGATGGTATTTTCTCTCCGCTTTTCCCACAGCCCGCCCATCGCGTTCGAGCAGTTTGACTCCAGCACGTAGCTTCCTGAGGAGGGGAGCGTCCTTTGGTTGTTTTTGTTTTTGGTTTTTGTGTTGGTGGTTTGGGGTTTTTGTTTCTGGTTTTTGGTGGGGGGGGGTTTTTTGTGGGTGTTTTCGCTTCCGTTTTACCACATGCAGCAGACGTCGCCCTTTCTTTTGATTTTATCCATTTTAACTCTTCTCTTCTCAACCTGGACCCGTCCCAGTTTTTTCCCCGCAGTTCTCTCGCGCCTTTCCAACGAAGCCCAGCTTCGTCCCTTTCCCATCCTTCTTTTTTTCGCGCGGGAACTGACGCTCTGCGGCCTTTTTCTCTACTCTGGTGTGCTTAGCTTCTGTCGAGCTCCCATCTATCTCTTTTATCCCTTCTTTTGAGTTGAACGCTACGCATCCTTTTTCTTTCCAGTCGTCCCTTGCGCAGAAGTTTTTTCCTGACCTCCTCCTCTAGGCTTCATTTGTCAGGGTAGGATTTTTTCGTCGTGTCTTTTCCATAAGGAGTGCTTCGTGTACCACTTTTTTCCTTACTCCCTATTCCCTTCCCTTTCGCTTAATGCGTCTTTATGTTCCCGTGCTTGCTTTTATTTTTCCCCCCCGTCCATGAGCGTACCTCACCCTGGCGAGATGTGTCTTCCGTCGTTCCTATGCCGCGGGGTTCTGCTCATCACCCCCCACCCCCCCCCCCACCCCCCCCTTACCCCCCCCCCCCCCCCCCCCCCCCCCCCTGTCAGATACGTGTATCTCGTTTTTTCGTCTCTTCGTGTTTTCCTAGATGTCGGATCCCGTCAACCCTTTCGACTCCTCCGTCTCAAGTGCGTTGGTTTTTTGTTTTCCTTCGGGCCCTTTCGTCCCCTCTCGCGCAAACGAAAACTCCGAGTCGGTCCCAAAGCCCCTCGCTGTGAGGCGTACACCATAGTCCCCTTTTCTTGACCTGTTCATAAAGAGACTTTTTTGCCCTCGCCCCCATCTCAAGCTGAGGCGAAGCCGGAACCGTTTGTTTCGGCCCGCGTGCTTGCGCCCATTTTTTCTCTCCCGTCCTCGAGGTTCAATGACATTTTCTTAGACCCTACTCCATCCCCGGCTCCGACATAGCAGGAACTGGGCTCTTGCTGCCCAGGCCTCTTCACCAGCGATAGCTAGACTTTGGCTCTGTACTTCTGATGGTAGTCCTTGCCTTTTGCAGGTTTTGGATCGTCCTCCTTAGGATTGGATCTACTCCCCCGTCTGTCTCAGTTACCTAGTTGCTTCAGAGCTCAGACTTTAGAGATTTTGCCTCCCTTCCTCAAGATTTTTTTCTGTCGGCGTACATCACTCTGCACTGTATCTTCTTAGCCAGAGTTGAAGGTCAGGCAGTGAGCTCAGAATTTTCTCCCCCTGAAGGAATGAACTTCGTCGCCCTTTGTTTACCTCGAGTGTGGCTTCTAGTTTTAGTCGGCACTTGCACGTTCCTTTTCAGACTTTTCCGCTCGAGACCTTACTCCTTCCCTCCGTCTTCCCCAAGGGACGTTGGTTTATTGTCCTGTTGCCCTTTTTTTCCAAAACTGACGCCTTTGGGTGCTTCTTCTGAGTCTCTGCAAAACCGAATGCCCTAAGATGCAGCAACTAGCACAAATCATCGGCTCCTGGCCCCTCCTTCTGCGGTGCCTTTCTTGAATAGTCTTATCCTTCACATGACCGAGGTTGGAAAGACTCTGGTTTTTCCTTACCCGGTCCTAGTCTAGTTTTGGACTGTTTATTCGTACACGACGTGAGGTGCATGTCTTGGCGCATTCTTCCTGCTCTTTCCCCCTTTCGGTAAGATAGTCGTACGCTCGTTTGCCTCGCGATGGGAGATCCGGACTCCGTCCTCCTTTTCACGCTACCCCGCTTTTTGGGGTAGGGTCGACTAATCTCTTTTACGCGGCTATCCCTGTAACTCTTTCCAACTTTTATCTAGTGGATCATCAGGGCTGATTGTCTAGACTCATGGATTGTTGGCCTCGCATTTTTTTTTCATCGGACTAAAGTTGATCGACTCGGCAGGTCCTGAGGGGATTTGCGCTTCTCTGATTCCGTGTGTCCACGGTTCGGTTCTGAATGTAGCGCAGATCTGGTGAACCTCCCCTTTTCCATTCGGACGTCATTCCCTGCCCAGGCAGCCCCTCCGTCTTTCAGATTCACCGAAGCGCACTTGAGTCGAAGACCGTGGTTCTCCGCCTCCCAGGCGTCTCAGTCCTAGCCCGCCCCTCTTCACTTAACCAGCGATGATCCTAGAGCAACGTTCCCTCTTTTTTGTGGTTTCTTTAGGAGAGATATGCGCTCGGCTTTTGTTCGTTCATCATCGCGGTTTAGCGTGTTTTTTGGCACTGTGCCGCGTGCTATCGGGCCCCTGTTCAGACACGTCTTAGACGCTCTATGCGGTTTCTCTTCGATTTTGCGGCGTTTTTTCAGGACTCCCTCTGCTGACCTGATCGGCCTAGGGCCGGGCCTTCCTGCTGACCTTTGCGTGTTTCCCCGCCGCCCGTCGCTATGGCTCTTATGAAATCGTAGGTGCCGGTATGCTCTTTGTCTTCGAGTGCCTTTCCAGGAGACATCATTGGAGTCGCGGACATCACTACTTCTTCCCCCGGCCCCTTTCTCGGGAAAGTCGTTAAGCTGCTTGGTTGAGCATGTACTCATGTTTATGTCAGTTTTCAAGCGCTGTCCCTCCTAGCGGAGGTCCGGGCTTATGCCCCCCCGTCCCCCCTGCTTTCCAGGCGTTGGCGCAAGATGCGCGCTCTAATCCCCCTTCCTTCTCTGAGCCTTGGGATCATTCGTCAATCCCACTGATGTCCACGTCTGTCCTCTAGTCTACGACGAGATCTCTCGGTGATCCGGACGCAAATCTCTTTCGTTGAGAAAAAATATGTCCCCGTCGGACTAGGTACGAGGCTGCCTTCCTTTTTTTTAGTTTTTATTTCTTCCGTCAGTGAGGAGAATAGTGATGGTTATCTGTCTGAGGGACGTCCTTTGTTGGCGTTAGACCCCTTGTTCTCACCCCCGGAGAGGAGTCTGGTGTAACTCCTGCCCCACATGGACCTAACGCCGCCACGTCAGTAGTAGGATGTGCGTTCTTCTCTTCGTGCTTACTCCGCTCCTTCCATCTCCCTAGATTTGGTCTCTCACCCCATCGATTTTCCCGATTCAGGCGACGTCCATTTCTTCTTGAACTTTTTTTTTTTGCAAAGAGATGGCGGTCGATGTGTGGGTTACCGTACCTCTTAAGAGTCTCGCCTGTTTTTTTTGCCGGCATGTCTGGCGCCGACTCCCCAACCCCCCGTATCTTCGGGCCGTTCGTTGTCATCGCCGAGCTGGCCTGATTCCCAGTGAGAACTACCCCGGTGCTTTCTGCTGCTATCGCCAAGCCGGCCTGCTTCTCAGCAAAGCCGGACAGGAGTGTGGTCTCACCGAAGTCACGTTCATCTAAATTTTTCTTACATGTAGGGCTGTTCTAGGCTTGGTTCCGGGTTAGTTGTAGAAGCTGGGTCTTCCTGATGCTTTTTTCGCAGGACTTTCCTCCCTGTCCTTGTCCTTGTTCCGCTCTGTCCTTCCTTCAGTGTCCCGGTTTTTCCGACGTCTAGTCATTTTCGGGTCTGCTTTCTCGCCGCTCCGGCGTTTTTTTGCTTCGTTTGTTCGGTCCGGCCCGTGGTGTGCGATCCGGTGCTTTTGTGCGGTCCTTGGCCGGGGTTTTTTTTGTCTTTGCCTTTCTCCCTCCGCCCTGTTTGCTGGTCTGCCTTCTGACTCTGCG
>Ga0179593_1608177_pt1 | contig 11277 bp, 11 predicted proteins | sample CZODoug2_1_08_16_FD_185931 | JGI IMG/M metagenome (GOLD analysis project Ga0179593, IMG submission 185931) | Vadose zone soil fungal communities from Angelo Coast Range Reserve, California, USA - CZODoug2_1_08_16fungal (PacBio error correction) | ecosystem: Environmental > Terrestrial > Soil >... | reverse complement strand
TCCCCAGCGCAGAACGGACGGCATCGTTCGCTTTCTCTGCCAAAAGCATCCGCGAGCCGTTTTCCTCTGTCGAACAATGGTTTTTCTTTTTTCGTAACAGCGATTTTTCTGTTGCCGGGAATCTCCTCTTTTTCTCGTTCACTGCCGGATTCCCCTTGTCCAGCGGTTGTGCCTCCTTACGGTCGAACCTTTTCACACTTTTCGTGACGCTGGAATCAAGAGCGGATCCCTCGATTCGGAGACGAGGTCTTTTCCCTTTTTCCCGGGATCGGGTGTCGAGATTCTTGTTCCGGAGGAACGTTCCGACGCGTTCTTTCTTCCCCCCCACCAGGGATGATTGGCGAGCATGTTCCCCCCCGCGTAGACCTCTTTTCCACGCTTTTGGGCTTTTGAAACTAATTCAGAAAACTCCGTTTCTTCGTAGTTGCTGACCGTTTGCTTTGTACCGCGAAAATTCCTTTCCCCGTGTTTCTTCCTGACTTTCGCTGAGCGGCAGAACCCCGCACTCTGGCCCGCGTCTTCCTCCTGCTTCATCATACGACCTTCTTCCCGCTATTCGGAGGGTCCTGTCCCCCAGATGACCAGTTCGTCGGCGTTTTTTCTCAACGATTTTTATCTTTTCGGCTGGATTTCCCTTGGCGCCGACGAAACGTCCCTTTCTCTCCACTCTCCAGCAACGGCTGGTCTTTTCGAGGAGTCGCGTTTCACCCGTCCGGTCTTGTCTGCATTTTCAGACCTTTTCACCTGGAAACGGCGGGACTTCGCAAGCCTCTCCTTCCCTTTCCTCGCTCGCGAAGAGGCGCTTTTTGTGACTCGCGCCCTTTCCCCTACTTCTTCCTCCAAGCGAAGGTAGTGACCCTCTTCAGCTGCAGGACAAAAAGCACTTTCCCTAGTCGGACGCCTGCGTTTTGCCCCCCTCGTTAGCGTTATCCTGTGTCCCTTGCGGAGACAACGCATTGCCCCCTTTCAAAAGCTTGCCGGGCCATTCTCCCTTTTTCCCACCCCAACCCTTATTTTGCCGGGATTCCTTTCTCGAACTCACGGCTCGTTGCTCGCCGTCCTTCTTCTTATGACAAACGTCCTTAGTTTATTCTTTCCCTTTTTTTCTTTTTTCCGAGACCCCCACCGTTGGAAAATGTGGCTCGTGAGTAGCGTTTTCCCTTCCACTTTCTTAATCGTAGTCTAATAATAGTAGTCTTCTCCTCAGATGAGGAGAGAAAAACTCCCGCTTTTCCTCATTGAGTTCCGGGAGTTCCCCAGGCATGTGATGGGACGACGGTCCTGTTCCCATTACATGGCCAGGAAAGCCCCGCGTCAACCGCGCCATGGTTCACCTCCCTTCCTAAGATAGTTTTCATTAGACGTTTTCTTGCGGCCGGGTGTGCCTCTTTTTTTCTCCCCGCGCCGAGCCTGCGAGCGGATGTTCCCCTCCTCCGCAATATACCGCAATGGCGATTCCTTTCAGTGACCCCTTTTCTTCTTCCGCTAACCCCCCTTTGCGGACATCTGTGCTGTTAAAGCGGCTTTTGAAAGGAATGGGAAATTCAAGCGTGCCTTCCTCGCTCAAGTGATTGAGTTAAGTTCGCTTCTTTTCCCTTCGGCTTGGTCACCCCCCTCTTTGAAGAGCGCTTTTGATTGGGCCTTCGGGTACTCGGTCGATAAACGGCTTCACCTTTTCTTTGAGACCGGACTCGGCCTTTTGCCATTTTTTGAGTCTCCCCTTCCCTTTCTTCCCGTTAAGAAGGGAGAATTACTGTTCCCTTTTTTCTGGGGGCGGCTCGGGCTGGATCCTTTGCCACTCGAAACCCCCCCAGGCCCTTTTGAGACCCTCTTACGGCGGAATTAAGGTTGAAGGAAGACGTTTCCTCTTTCCTCAGTGCGGTTGTACGATGGCGGCAACTGACGTCTCTTTGTCAAACGGGAATATTTATTTCCAACGCCTCCGTTTTTCTCTCTCTTCGTTTCCTAACATTGCTTTCTTTTTTCCCCTAAGAAGGCATTAGTCAGTTGAGCGCCATCTACCAACTCTTCTTCCCTGTCAAGGGCTGCCTTCACCTGAAGTCCTCCGTCCCTTTCCTGCCAATCGTGGCCTGGTTTCTCTTTTTTTCGATTCTCCTCTCCCGCCGCAACGCGACCTCCAACTTCTCCCGGCGTCGTTTCCCACCCCCACTCCGCAAAAGGGATTTCTTCTCTCTCTGCAAAAGGCCGAGTACGCTCACCTTGTTTTCCCTTTTATCCTCCCTCTTACCGACCCCAATCAAAAAGCGCTCTTTTCCCGGTCCGAATTCCGTTCTTTTCCTTAATCGAACCAACCCCCCCACCCCCCTTTTTGCTTCTTCCCGCTTTAATGCCGGACTGTACCAGAACAGGATGTCCTCTTTTTTTGTTCTTCCCGCAATCACCACTGCGATTTTCCTTTTCTCCATTGCGGGTATTGCGGATTCGGATCCCCTCCTCATGCTCCTGAGCCTTATCCAGCATCGCCAACCCGGCGCCACAACGTCTTCTCCCATATCTTTCGCGCTTAACCCCCCCCAGGGCGCGGTTGACGCTTCCCTCTTTCCTGGACCCCTCCTCCAAGACTTTTTCGTAAAATACATGCGCTGGTCTTTACTGTATCTTTTTTCTTATTCCGAGTGATTTTCTCTCCTCCTTCCTTTCTGTCTGTCCGACTACTTACGTAGACTTTAACCACAGCTAAGCAACTAGCCAAAAGTTTCCCCCCTTTCCACAAACGGCGGTGGGTTTTATCTTTAGCCCCCCTTTTTGGAAACCATAAACCAAGGATTTTTTCCGCACATCCTTCTAGTCATTGAGTTCGCGGGCGCTTGCGGGGAAACTCCCTTCCCCCCCCTCTCGTAGCGTTCAAAGTGGCGGCACTTTCTCTCCGTGCAGGACGGCAAGCTTGTGAATTTTCTCGTTTTTTTTTTTTGTCTCGCGCTTCCCCCAGATTGTGACTCGGACCCCTCCCCAGCGCCGACTCCGTATTCCTTTTTTTCTTTTTTTTTCGAACAGCTTTTCACGGACATTCGCTTGATTGGGCCTTAGAACGAAGTTTCCTGCGTTTTCACACGAAGCGCTTTCCTCTCCCTCCTTCTTCGATCGCTCGCGTGTATCGTAGATGCTTGTCGGTGACGTCTTACGCTCTCCCTTCCGAGAAGCCAAGCCTCTTCCTCATCTTCTCCCCTTGCTCCATTTTTCTCTCAAGTGGTAAACCTGTTCTTTTCGGGACGCGCACACCTTTCCCACTCCTGACTAGTCCGGGCTCTTTCCCCGCGACCCCTATGGAAGATGTATGGCGTTTCCCCGCGGGAAGCGCCTTTTTGATGAAGCCCTCTTGCCCTATTGCACTCCATGTTTGGAACCCGAAATGGTCGTCTGTGTTTTTTTAACCGAATTTCGCGGTCCCCTCCGCAACAAGCCCTTTCCTCTTTCAATTAAAAAGAGATTTGCCTTCCGTGAAGGAGTGCTCTGTGGGTAGGACAGCGCTTTTTATGTTTTTATAACGATCTTTCAGAAGTTAATCAGGCCGTTTTTTCAGTGGAATCTTCTCCCTTCCCGGATGGGAAGGCCCTTCTCACTAGTTTTCATACTCGATTCCCTCGAGCCTTGCGTAGCGGGGACCAAGAGGACTTTTTTTCTCCCCTTAGCCCCATTCATCACCGCATGGACAAGGAGTCCCTTCGTTGACGCTTCCACACCTCGCCCCAAATTCGCGGTTCCCCCTTTCCACCCTCTTGTCCAGGGGAATTGGGCCCCGTCGCGGATGCTTTTGTTTTTTTTTCCGTCGTCACGATTTCAATCTCTCTCTCTCATTTCCTCTTTTTTTCTAAGTGGCGAAGCCCCTCTCCGCAAAAGTGCTCCCCCTCTGGCTCATCGACGCATGCTTTTTTTCCGTTCCTCTTTCTTTCCTCGAATTGCGTTTCTGCTCTCCCTCCAGCATCAGAGAATTTCGCGTTCTTTTCTTTTGCCGTGGACGATGAAACTCGCCCTCTCCATCCTCACCACTGAAGACAATTCCCGTAGAGAAGTGTTCTTTGGCGGCATGGTTTGTCTTCCTCTAATTTCGAACGTTAACGCCTCCCTTCTTGTACGAGGAGCATGCCGGTTCCTAGTCAGAGCTCCTCGAAGCTCCTCTCCCCCCGATAGCCCCTGTCAGAAAGTTGAGATCGTTTTTCGGGTTGCAAGTCGCGCCTTCCCCTTATGAATTCCTTTCTTTTCCCCCCTTAGCATTTGTACTTTCCCTCAGCCGTTTCCGAAATGGCCGGCATCTCCCCCTGTCAAAACGATTGCGAATTCAAATTTTTCGGCCCCCTTCAGATTCTCTCCTTCCAGATTTTCGTCCTCACGAGGGCACTTTTATTTCTCTCTCTATTTCCTCCTCCCTCTTCCCTCCGTCCCCTGGAGGCCCGGAAAATTCTGGAGCTCTTTTTCAGTATTGCTGGCCGAGCAAACGAATTTAATTCTCCCTTTCTTTGAGGACTGTCAGTCCCTGCTTAGTTAGCGGTAATCTCACCCCCTTAGGTGAAAACAATGAAGTCTAAGCTTCTTTGATTCCTTCCCCCTTCTAACCCCCCCCCTGCTGAATTTTGAAGATTTCCTCCAGGATTCGGCGACATCGAGTTTTCCCCCACAAGCGCGAGACGGCTTTCTTTTTGCTGCACCGGCGGGCTCCTTTTCGAGAAAGGGCGAGCTTTCGAACATTCGCGGATGCTTCCCTCCCTTCCCCCCTCGGTTGAGGACGATTGTTCTTCTTTCCTCGGATGGCGTCCCTTGCGAAGTTCATCGTCCACGGCCCCACCCCGCGGGGATGATGTCGCTCCCCGAACGCATTTCAGAGTGGCCCTTTTCCCGAGTGCAAGGAGCGCTTTTTTGTCGATGAAGCGCGAACCCTCTTTCTCCTCCCTTTTGCGCGGTCGGCCCCCCTTCTGAACGTCCCCCTTTGCCCGGTTCCCGGAGGCGGATATCCCTTCGCAGAGAACTTTCCAATCTTTCGAGGAACCAAAAGCCTTTGATTTCTCCCCTTTCAAAAAAAACAATTTCGGGTCGTCCCCCCCTCGATTTTTCTGGCACGGGCCTTTTTTTACTTTCGGCCTTCCCTCCGGGTCCATGCAGCTCTAAGGGACGGTATACCCCCCTCTTCGCGTCCCCTACCGCCTTGGCTTCCCGAAAATCGCAATTCCTCGGTCTTTTACAAAGGCATCCCGGGTTTCTCTGCTTTCTCTCTGCCTATTTCCTGCGGCCGGATTCCGCGGCGAGATCCTCTGATTGGCGAGCTGTGCACCTTCCCGCCCGTTGGAACGGAATTTTTGTCAAATCCTTTTTCCCTTCCATTTCCGCACCCTGTGCACTTTGAAACTGTGACCGATGCGTTTTTCCACTTCCTACGCCATCGTCTGAAAATTGGAGTGCAGCAATTGGCCCCTGCTGCCTTCTTCCCCGACAGCTCATGCCAAGAGCCCCCCTTTTCTCGGATGGCCGTTGAAAATCCCCTTTTCCCATTCGTCTTCGCACCCCTATTTTCGGTTAGTCAGTCTTTTTTTGGTTCCTTTTTCTTTTCTCGACGAACGAAACCGTTTTTTGTCCCTTTCCCACTCCCAGCAACTTCTTTCGTCCCCCTTCTTTTTTCTTGTCGCAGGTCAGAACAAATTCGTCTTTGAACTTCGCAAGCATCGAGTCCCTTCTCTCCTCGCTTGAATCGCTCGCGACTTCTTTCCCCGGTTTTTTTGACTCGCCCCTTGGAAACTTAGGCAACTTTCCAAGCAAGCGAAGGTCGTTCCTTTTCTTCATAGATTTCTTTCGAGCCTGCTTTTCCTTCGCACAATCTGCGTTGGCTAGGTGAGATTGCCGAGTCCCCTAGAAGTGATCCGTTACGCCCTTCATTTTCACGTCTCCGGCTTTTCCCTTCACATTGGCTCTCGGCACCGGCAGAGGAATTGCCTTTCACGATACGATATTTTTCCGGGATTCCCTCCTGCAAGCGAACTCACGGCCTCTTTTTTCGTTACCCTTTTCCTTTTTCCCGCTTGGCCCGCCTTTTTGCTTTTCCGGGAGGGGCCTTAAGAGAAAACCACGCCTTTTTTGGGTTGGAAACTGGTCTATTGTCTTGTTTCCTCTTGTAGTTTTCATTCCTAGAGGTAGTCCCATGGAGATGGAAGATTCCTTCGGAGAGAAAAACTCAGGATTTTTTTTCCGGGGAAACGGGCAAGAGCCATTCGTTCTTTTCTACGGTTAATATTTCTTGGGCATCCCCTGGCAGGAAAGCATTTAATAATTCTTCCTGGTCAAGCCGGGCGGTTTTGAGTTTCCATCCCCTGCCTTAATACCTCCTTCACCTCGGGTGGCGATGCGGGGTCTTGCGATTCTCTCGGCGGATGGAAAACCGTTAATTCCGCAATAACCGCAAATGGCGAAACAGATGGGCCTGTCCCGGTTTTTCTTCCGGCATTCTTTCCCTTTTCTGGGCGGACATCCTGTGCTGTACAGACGTTCTTCAATTCGAAGGCGGGAATCTTCCTTTATGAGTTTAAAGTTCGATATTGAGTTTTGGTTCCTTTCTCCTCGCCACAAATTCGGAAAGGTGAAAAGTGCAAACGCCCCCCCTCCCTTTGGGGTGACGGGTTATCTTTTCCCTTCACACAGAAAGGCTTGGAGGTGCTTTTTTTTTTCTCTCCCTTTCACGCCAATCCGCTATGGCGTGGGAAGAAGCCGTTCTTCCCCTCCCCCTTGCGTCTTCCCTCCGTCGATTTCCACTCGAAAACAGGCCAGCTTTTTCCTCTTTTTGTTTCTTTTGTGGCCATTGATGACGGCGGACTTAGGTGAGGCAGTCTCCTCCGTTGCGGTTGTCGTTTTTTCCCTTCGTGGTTGCGCGCGGTCAACTTTTCTCTTTTCGCGGATCGTTTTGGGGACGCGCGCCACCAAAGAAGAAGGGCCTCCTTCCCAACCGCACGATATGAATATCGCCTTTTTTTCTGAAAGTCCGCCGTCACTAATCTCTTCCTTCTCTTTCGACCTCTTGTGCTGTCCTCCGCCGAGCCGCCCTCGGCAATTTTTCCTTTTCTCCCGGCGTCTTTCCCCCGCCCCCCAGGGATTTTTTGTTCGCCCAGGCCGAGGCGGTCTCCCTCCGGTTTGACGTCTTACCGATAACCCGTCAACCAAATCACCTCTTTCCGGTTTCCCCCCCTTGCCGACCCCCACTCAATAATCAGAAACTGAAACTCAATTCCCCGATTCAGAGTTTACCGCCTTCTCTTCTGCCTCCTTTCCCCCTTTCCTTATGTTTTTGCCCAGTCCTTTCGGCGCATAACAAATTCGATTGCACTTCTTCCCCATTTTGCGGGTTGCGGCTTCGTATTTCCCATTCTCTCCGGCGCGGCGCGGCGCAGGAGATTCCCCCCCCTTCCTAATACTTCTATCAATATATTTCGCGCTGAACCGCCTCCCCCGGGACGCGGTGACGCTTCCAGCCTTTTTTCCCTGGCAAAGGTAATGGAACCTCCCTTTTTCCCCCCATTGGTTTGATGCCCGTCCCGCCCTGCGTTTTTTTTTTTCTCTCCTCATCTTGAAGCGCGGCACGTCGTCCCTCCCGACTACGATTAAGAATACCGCGCTTACGGCGTCCCCAAGTTCCCCCTTCTATCCAACGGCCTTTCAGGAAAGCAAAAAGGCCCTTCTCCCGGAGCGGTTTCATGAGTCAGGAGACCTTTTCCAAGAGGGCCTTTTCCTCTTTCTTTTCCTTTGCCGGACCTCGTAGCGTTCACAAATTTTCTTCTTGTGACGGAGCGAATGTTGGCATGACGGGCCCCCTCGCACGTCGAGGGGGGGGGTTTTCGTCTTTTCCATCGGTATCAGCCTCTAACGCTCGCACAGTTTTTTCCCTGCAAAACGCAGCGACGACTATAGGTATGCGTCCCCCTCCAGCTAGAAGAAATCGATTTCTTGCCCTCCTTCTTTTGTTGTGACCGAAGTTTAAGCGTCCTTTTTCTTCTCTCGCCTCCTTCGGCGAGCGATTCCTCTTTTCGCTCGATGCGTGCGAGTTCCCTCCTCCCTTTCATGTCACACCTTCAGCGACGCCAAGCCTTCCCCTCTCGGCCGCGAGTGATAGCTTTTTTCGTAACCGGTTAGTCGGGCGCCCTTTTCCCCCCTCTGACAACCCTGCGCGATCCTTGCGACGCAGACGAACTTCTTTTCTTTTTTTTTTCACGGCCAATCCGTCCCTTTTCCCTTTGCCTTTTTGAGTAAGCTTTTTCGCAGCAGGGAAAGATTTCCCTGCTCGCGGCGGAAAACCTTCCCCCTCCAAACACATTTAATCCCTTTCTTTCCCCCCATTACCCATTCGCAAACGAGTGCGGCCCCCGCCAAGCGCTTTGACACTTTCTTCTCGGTGCTACAGGCGTTTCTCCCCCCCTTAACTCCTTCCGTAACGTTCCTCCGCCCAATATTTGCGGCCTTTCCCCGATTCTTACGCCCGCCCAACATTGTCTTGATCTTCTTTTTTTCTCCGCGATTGATTCCTGAACTGCCGCGGAATTTCTTGCCGTCCAGAATCACCGCCTTCCGCTGCCATTCCTGCCCTGATCACCCCTTTTGCCCCTTCCCCCTTGCGGCAGCGATTCATCTCCATGTTAGACAGCGGGCTTCCCGCTCGCGGATGCTCTCTTTTTTTCTAGCCTTCCCCTTTCTGGCGCGGAATCGTGTTTTTCCTCATTACTGGGCAAACGTCGTTTTTCTTTCTAAAAGATGGAAGCCGCCTTCGTCACTCTTCATCGACGACAGCCTTTTTGGCGCATTGCAATCTTTCCACCTCGATTTCTTTACGCCTCAAATCGCCAGCATTCTCAGTCCTGAGTGATTTTGCCGTTCCCCCGCTCCGACTGCCGTGCGCCATCCGACTACCCTCGGTCTCCCCTAGTCTGGCATGGCCGCCGTTGTCGGACTCCCTTCTCGTCAAGCTCGCACTTCTCCTTTTAGCCGCCGGTGCCTCCGTTTTTTCTCTTTTCCGTCTTTTCTCCCCCGCCCAAACTCCCCCGGTCGCACGTTAGACCTGTTTTGCCTAAGTGAGCGGAATCAACACCTCTCTTCTGTTCCCCCAAATAAGGGGTTTTGTCCCCCTAAGAAGTTCGAATGCCGGCATCCTCCACGTCAAAACTCCCTTCGTTCCGGTGGCGTGATCCCTCATTCGTAAGCCCGATTGTAAGGTTTGAAACCGAATCCCGCTGTGTTCGTTTCCCCTCCTTTTTTTGAGATTTGAATTCACAGCTCCTTGCGGATATGGAAATATGGAGCGCCTTCTCTGCTGGCCGAGCCACTAACCTTCTTCTCCATTTTTTTATGTAGCAGAATAGTCCGAAACGCTTAGTTAGCCCTTACCCCCTTCTTTCCTTGTTTTTCCAAATGTACTTCATACAGGATTCTATAAGTGTTCCTTAGCAACCTTCGAACGGGCGACAGGTTCGGCGACTAGCTTTTTCCACCTCCCTCGGATGATGGCGGCACCGGCGGCTCGCGGACCCTTCTTTTTGATAAGGGCGACTTGGACGTCGAGGATTCCAACTTCTCCCCCCACCTCCATCTCCTGTCTTCGTTAACGACGACGTCTCGGATGGGAACGGCAGTCGGCCGTCAACGGCAAAACACGCATCCTTTTTTTTGGCTTTTTTATAGAAAAGAATCCGAGGTGGCCATAGAGGACTTTTCTCCCCTTCGTCTCGTCTGCGTAGATTTACACCGTCCCACCTTTCCCTTTTGCGGTTCGGCTTTCCCACCTTAAGGTTTCCTCGAGCGAGGCGGCGCCGGATCTAGAAACGGCTTGCAGCGTGTCCTTTCAGGCCACTCGCTTTTCCCCCGGTTTCGAACAATTCGGGTTTCTTTTTCCGGACCGCGATTTTTTTTCTTCTTCCCTGGAATCGAGGTCTTCCCTTTCTTTTACAGTTGGCGTTGTGATTGATTCTTTTTCCGGGATAAACCCGAGCGGGCAATTTCCCGCAGACGATGGAACAAGCTCCCAAATTTCTCTGATAAGCGTCTGTTTTACTTTCCCGCATCCGGGTTCGGCGTGTCGATCCCCTTCATCTATTTTTTTCCGGAGAAGTCTAGATCCGTGAGTTCCTTTGCGAGCATGTGCACCTCGGTCCTTAATTTCTCAATCTATCCCGCCAAATCGATGCGCCTTTTGGACCGATGCTGTCCCATTAAAGTGTTGCGGACCCCCCCTTTTCCTCCCTCGGCCGTCAGAACATTTTTCCGGCCGAAAGAGCGCGTGCTTCCATGAAGAAGGGGGGGACTCCTTCTTCCCCGTTTCCCCCCCCCCATCAAATGAAAAGTAGTTTGTTTCCCCCTTTCCAACTATTTTTTCCGCGTCCTTTCGGTGGGTGACCGGCCGTGGGCGCCGACGAAAACCCTGGAACCCTCTCCCCCCTCCCGCTAGCACATGTCTCTTTTTCAATGGCAGGCTTGGTCGGGGTCGAAGGTAGAACACTCTGTCCGGACCGGTTCTCTCGCGCCGCAAAGAGCCGCTCCTCCTGAGGCGAGAGGAATTTTTTTCAGGGCGGAAAAACTTCGTTCCTTTCGCCCAGCACCGCCCCGCTGATGACGAGCTGCAGGCCAAACTTTTTTTGCAGCGCTTTTCTGCTTTTTTTCAGATCCGGACTTTTTCGAGCGTTTTCCCCTTCATGAGGAGACAAACGACGCCTTTGGCCACTTAAAAGATTGCCTTCTGCCCCCTCTCGTGTCCGCATTTTCCTTGGATTAAGAAGTGTGCTCGCAAGAGCCAAACTCAAAGGAATAGTTGCATTAGAAGTAGCTTCTTTCTTTCCTTCCACACCGACTCCCAAGGGAGTGGAAGGAATTTTTTGCTTTTTTCTTTTCCCCCGCAGGTTTTGGATTATGGAGGTTTGCTTAGATGTTTTTCCCCTCGCTTTTATTTCTCCTCCTCTAATACGTGTCGATTTCGTTCTCTTGAGAGAAAAACTCACGCCCGCACGCGGGCGGTCATTCATCCCTTGTGATTTAGGTACATATTCTTGGGCCCTTTTCCATTTACCTTGGCCAGAAAGCCCCTCCCGCGACCATGGTTCATCGTGCGGTTTTTGAGTCCCCCCATGTCCTCTCCTCCTACTAGTTTTCTCTTTGGGGTCATGCGATCTCCTGCTCTTTTTTCCGCGGATGGAAACCGTAAAGCAGGTGTGACTTTCCCCAGATGCGGATGCGCCTTTCCCTTCTCTGCCTCCTCCTTCTTTGATTTTTGCTGGTACAGGCGGCATTAACGGCTTTCTTCGG
>Ga0179593_1465204_pt1 | contig 11277 bp, 15 predicted proteins | sample CZODoug2_1_08_16_FD_185931 | JGI IMG/M metagenome (GOLD analysis project Ga0179593, IMG submission 185931) | Vadose zone soil fungal communities from Angelo Coast Range Reserve, California, USA - CZODoug2_1_08_16fungal (PacBio error correction) | ecosystem: Environmental > Terrestrial > Soil >... | reverse complement strand
TCAAGTCAACTTGCAGCTTCCTGTACTTATTCTGGACATATATGATAGCCCACTACCACTCGGAAAGACCATTAACCTTCCCGGTAACCCCATTCGCTCACCTTACTTTTTGAATCTCCTTGACACCCCTCCAGAAAGGCGCGCCCTAATTCAGATTCTTTTCGTCTTGAATGTCGCCTTCGATGAAAGAGACTTCTCCCACACCCAACCCCCCCCCCCCCCCACCCCCCCTCCTCGTCTCGATCTCTTCCCCGAAAATTTTTCCCCCCTTCGAATCTCACTGTATTAATTTCCTTTAAAATTTTCTCAACCCGCTCCTGGCCATGAGTAAAATATTGGATTGACAAACCCCTCTCCGTACCTCCACCCTTGTCCTTTTTTCCCTACCCCTGTCTTCTTTCCTTTTTTGCCAAGCTGAAATTTCGCCCTCTGTTCAAGTTTTCCGCCATTTTCGCCCCCACGCTCCCTTCCCACCCCCCCACCCTCTACCCTCGCCGTTCTCCAATAATCATAGGATTTTCAGATACCTACCTTCCCGAGAAGTGTCTTCTTTCCTTTTTCTCTCCCCTGAATTGGAAACCCTCTTCCTGCCCTCACAGACTTTCCCCTTAATTTCTCTCGTCATCTCCGATCGATTCGGTACGCTCTATCCTGGAGGCACACCGAGTAAGAAGACCCACTCCCTCGTCGCCTGCGAGCAGCGTCCCAAGTACTTCCCTGTCCCCCCCTGTCGCCCCCACCCCGTATGCCATCCAGATTTCTAGAGAATCCCTTCCCACTGCCCGCGGGCGAACACCTACCTTTTCCTCTTCTCTTCGCGCATCTTGCCATCCATGTGTTTCAATTTTGTGATAAAGAAACGACAAAAAGGCCGCTCAATATGTTGCACGTTCTTCCTCCCCCCAATTTTAACGTCCATTTCCGATTAAATCAAAGTCTAGATTCCCCAAGACCTTCATCATTACGCTTTGCTCATCTTTAGAAGTGACGGGCCTCTTCTCCTTCTGGACACCTCGCGCCCCCTCACACTGCAAATTGCCTCGAAATCTCCCCTACAGCCCCAAACCTGATCTTTTTCCTTCCTGCTTTGCCCCCTTTTTCTCAAACACCCACAAAGGACTTGTTTGTCCTTTTCTGCTACACCCCAACCCCTCTCCCAGCCCCCCCCAATCAAGAAAGTTGCTAAGTAAAGATTATATGCCCTTCCATGCGCGCGGTGCCCCCTACCGTTTTAGGTGTCTTTTCCTCACAGATTTTCCCCCCATACCCCCATTCCCCCTGAACTTTCCTTTTTCTCCTTTTTTCCAAACACCAACTTCATCCATCTCCTCTGTCTTTTTTTCTCAGTTGTTTTCTCTCCTCTATGGGCTTCTGCTTGGAGTCACAGATGGCGGATTTTCAGTTTTCTTTCTTTGTCCGTTAAGGAGGATCCCCCCCTCCCCCCTCCCCCGTCCCCCCTTCGCTACCTCTTACACTTCTGTTCGGTTCGAATTGGTTGTTGTTCCTATGGGGTGGGAATAGTCTCTGGAGGAGAGCAGTTTCCTTTCTGCCCTTTTTTCTCTTGGATCTTCCCTTCACCTGATTCGTGGATTCTTCTTGTCCCCGAGCTGCTATTTCCCTTTGTCCTTTTCACGGGGACTTTTCAGATGTAGACCTTTCGTCTCTGGGCTCTTTGGCCTCTTGTCTTCAACTCCGTGAATGCGTGGGTCCATTATGGCATTTCTATGCATGTCGCTTTTCCCTTTTGCGTTGAACTGGAGTCCGGCGTTCCCCCCTTCCTATTTTGCCTTTTTCCCTTTTTTTTTTTTTTCTTTGGTCCGGGTTCTCCTTTTATAAACTAGGTCCCGACACACCTGTTTTCTTTGCGTCCACGCTGCGCGAAGAAAACCGTTTTGTGCGTTCGCCGCCGAGGGGGCAGAGGGGGGCAGTTTTTTTTTTTTTTTTTTTAGTTCGCTTTTCTCCTTTTTCCCGGCGTTGCTTGTTTTTTGTTCTGGTGTGGTTGTTCCGTCTTTCGTGTCGGCCTCCGGACGTGTCTGCTTTCTTACCTCGTGGCGCGCGTACTAACCTATTGTAGATGGAAGGCTTAAAAGGCTGACCTGCTGTTTTACAATCGATTGTCCCTAGACTTCCTCCCCCTCCCTGCAATCTGGGTCGCTTGCTCGTGAGTTTTCGGACAATCTGAAAGCTCTGCCCCCATGGGCAGTCACGTGCGTCCGGGCGTGGAGGTGGGTGAAAGGGCAGTCGTTGGCTGAAACGCGTTCGCACTGATGTCCTTCCTTCTGACCAAACCAAGTGAGCCTCCCTCCCTCTATTATTGTTGTCTTTCGGTCCCCCTCGGACGAACTGGCCACCCCCAAAGTCTTTTCGGTGTTTTTCTCCTTCAATCCCCCTTTTTACATGAGCAGGACCTTCTGCGCGGCGGTTTTTGTATGACCCCTTATTCCCCATGCACTTTCCCTTCTTTTCCCTTTTTCCTGGCAAGCGATCGACTGAGTCCTGTTCTTTTGTACCCGTCTTTCGATGGTGTTGTTTAGCCTCTTCAGTAAATCGAAAGCCATCCTTACGCCCTTCTTTTTCTGCTTGCATCTTCTTGTCAATTCGCGTCCCCCTTTCCCTTAATGTGCGTCTCCCGTTCTTCATGAGTGAGGTGCTTTATGGGTCGGCGGAACGTGTGTTTGTGTCTATATGTTGAAGCTCTCGATTTCCCTCTGTTGTATCCTCCCCTCCACACCGCTTTTTTTCCTACACTTTCCACTCCCCCCTCCCCGTCCGGACTTCCCGTTTTCAGTTATTTGAATTTGACCGGCAATCACTCCTTCCAGGACTGGAAATTTTGAACACAGTTCCCACCAACCTTGAGCATCCTCTGAACCTGATCTGGGCGGGGTCCTCTTTTCTCCCCAAGCCCCTCCCCCCACAAGGGTCTCTTAGGCACCCGTTTCCTTCCGTGGATTGCCCTAGGAAGGTTGCCTCAAGCTGCTCGCGCGTGCCTTTGGTGGGACTAACCCTCTTATCTCCCTTTTTGTGTGGAGAGTTGTAGTCCCCCCCCCCCCTTTTCCTCTCTGATTCCCCCCCCCTTCCCCGCTGCTTGCTTCACCCTTCGGACCGTTCCCCGGCACCCCTCGCTTTTCTTTCTCGTTGACTCGCCAGCCGCGGAACTTCTTTAACCATCATTCTTCTGTCCTTTTCATTTCCAGTCTTTTCCTCTAACTTCCGTATTTTTTCTTCTTATCTTTGCCTCCTCTGTGCCTGTGTCCCCGTTACACAATAACCTGAATCCGTGGGTCCGACTTTCGGGTCCCGTTCGGACCTGTGTTGACTGTCCCTCTATACCAAAGTACTTTCCCTTCTCCTTCATCTTAGCTACACCTTTCATACTCCCCCCCCCGGGCCGCCAAAGAACATTTCCCACCCCCGGCCCAACTCCGCAACCAATTCGCGAGGAATTGTGCCGCTCCCCTTTACACAATCCTCACCTCTGCGTCACAGTCGATAGCTTTTTCCCTCTTCTTGCTTCTTTTCTTTTCGTCCTTCTTCCCCTACCCCCCCCCAGTCCTTCGGTCCCTTTCAGAGTCCTTCGCCCTAAATTTTAAAACATTTCCTCCTCCATGGATCGTGGTGTCCCCAACTTTCACCGAGAGACTTCGCGAATTTTTCAAAACCTTCTTGCAGGAACCCTAAGATAAGTAATCCTACTTTTTACCTAGAAACACCGTCCACGGCTTGCGTAGTCGTTTGGGGCACCCCCCCCCCAGCGAACCTTTCTCTTCCCCATGGGATACGCATCAAGTGGCGCCCCCTTTTCTTGTTCCTGCCCAGATGCCCTTCCCCCCAAACCCTCATCCAACGACCATTGACGCTTCTCTTTCTTATTTCCGTAACCTCAGCGCATCTCATTGAATTGCTGTCTGATGCTTCTTTTTCCATAAAGAAGGAACCCTCTTTCTACCGCCAGCTTTCCCCTTCCCCTTTATTCTGTTTCCCCATCTTTCCCTCTTAGATTTAGTTCCGCGCGCAGATTACCAGTCTCCCCCGCGTCATCCTCCCCCCTGCATCGACACGTGAAACCCCCCCCCCCAGGTATCACCAAAACACGCCCCTCCCCTCCTTCGACCAATTCCCCCTCCTAGAAACGCACCCACCCCTTTTCTTAGCCGCATCTTGCGCCGTTCATTCCCCATTTTTTTCTTGTGAGCACCCCCCCCCCCCCGTCCGCCGTTAAGGCCACCGACACAGAATATGCAAGTAATCTCCCCGGTTCACGTCCCTCCCCCCCTCTCCCCCTCCCTCTGCCACTGCAGGCCCGTCATAGCGTGTGCCTACTCTTGCCATTTTGCCATCATCCTCGCTACTTTTTTGAAACAACATCGCTGTCCCTTCTGGCAATACAATGCACCCTCAAGCGTTCCGACACCCACGGCATTCTGATGTGAACTGCCTCGGGCCTTCCCCCCCCCTTTCTCAAACCTTACGAAAGGACTTTGTCGTCGTTTTCTGCCCATGGAACCCCTCCTACACCAAAGAGCCCCCCTACGCCAACCGGCTACACCTCTTCTTTTCATTTCCCTCACTTTAGCGTTTTCTGTCGGAGGGGGCTCTAACTTACGCCTCCAAATCTACCAAGAAAACTCTCCCCATTTTTTTTGAATTTCCCCAACACTTCCTCCCCCCCCCCCCTTTCCGGTTATCCCTCATCCGTTTTTTTCTCTCTCTGTGGGCGGGCGGTTGTTGTCTGATCACTCTTTCGAGTTTGTTTCCCTTGGGAACTTGTCCCGCCCTTACGATCGATCCCTCCTCCCGAAAATCCCCTGGTACTCGCCTATTATGCTTTAGCTTTCTCGCCCTGTCTCTTGGGGCTGGCCTCTCTTTTGGTGGGAAACCCCTTTTCGGAATAGCCCTTTCCCCCCTTTCTCTCTTTTGTTTCTCCTTTGTATTCCCCCTCAGGTCACATTCCATGACTTTCGTTTTGTACGCTGTCGAGTGCACCTTTGCCCTGTATCACGGTCGTATTTGTTTTCCTGTCGAGAGAGATTCTCCCCTCTGGTTCATCCCCCCCTCCTAATGCCTGGGTCTGCCATTTCTCTGTGCACGTCGCTCCTTGGCATGGCTCAATTGCTTTTAAATGGAGAAGCCCCCCCTAACGGCTTTCCTTCTTCTTGGTCGGCTGGCCCCCCAGCGCCAACCATTTTAATTTTCTCCCCGATGCCTCAGAGAAGAAAAAAAAGTGAGTTTTGGCTCGTCTCGCTCCTGGCCCCCCTGAGTTAGCCTCTCCTGTCGGAGTTGCTTGATTTTTTTCCCTCCTTTTTAGGATTCTTTTCCCTCTCTCTTCTCGGCCCGCCTTTTCTTTGTCTTCTGACGGGTGTTCTCTGTGCTGCTTCCCGAAATCGCACCCTCGGTGATGGCCCCCTAAGAAAATGCCCTTGGGACAAATCTTTTCCTCTTTTCTTTACTAAGACGTTACCCTCCCTCCCTCCCTCCCTCTGGGCAGATGACGAGTTAGGGTAGGACTAACTGCAGTGGTCTGCAGCAGAGAAGCTTCTTGGTGGGAGGAGGGGGTTGTGGGAACTTCACCACATCTTTTCTCCCCTTTCTCCCCTCTCCAAGTCCTTCTCCCTTTTTCTTGCACCAAAAAGTGGACGTCAGACGTGCAGAGTTAGTACTTTTAGTCTTCCCGGGCCCCGGGCCCCCCCCCCCAAAGGATTTCTTGGAGTTTCCTATCCCCAATTTCCCCTTCTCCGTCAACGGTCGCTCTTTTTTTAGATTGTACCCAGTCCCACTGGATCCGACTTTTGCAAAGTTTTCTGGCCTGCCCTTTCCGACGAGACCGACGCTTTTGTACGGATTTTTCCCCTAATGCTCTGGTCTATCAATGAGAGTCCTTTTCCCTCCCATGACCTTCTTTTCTCTTGCTTCTTCTGTTTCACACCTTGATTTGGGCCCCCCTTCAGTTAATGTGCCAATGTGCGGACTTTTCTTCGGCGGGTTTTCCCATGGAGGCCCACGTGTTTTCTTCTCTGCCTCTTTTTTTCGCTGTCCTTTTGAAGACTGAATTGAGTTACTGGTACCACCAGACGTTCGCAATTCACGGGACCGTCCGTTGATCCTCATCCCTGTTCGTTATGTACCCCTCCTCCAGCATCCTCCTTCCTTCCTTTTTTTTTGACCTTTCATTTTTCCAAAAATAAGGGTAGTACACCGGTGTTCTCAAAATGGACTGGCTGATGGCTGTGCGCCCCGGCCGCGGCTGTTCCGAGTTCCCAACTCACGGACAATCAACGGAGGCCTTTCTTGCCCCGCCCCCCTTCCCTGATTTTCTCTACTTTTCTCTCTCTTGCCCCTTTGAGTGTTTGACCTTCCCCCTCTTCCCTTTTGTTTGTTGTTGTGAGCTTATTTTAAACCAAAAAACTTTTGTCCTCTCCCCCATTCGGCTTTTACCTTCGACTCCCCCCCCTTCCGTCTCCTCTTTATTTTGCGTGTCTCTCCCCTCCTCCTTCCCGTGTGGCCAGCATCAGACATGGTTCTTTCTAACGGATTGTCGTGCGATTCCAATTGTTTTTTAATTTCCAGTCGTATTTCATGCTTAGAGTGCCTATTCCCCCGTTTCCTCAAGAAACCTCCTTCTCTTCCGTGTTATTTTTTCCCTCCTGGCATTCTCAGTGTCGGTGATTTTTCGATCCCTCTGATGAAGGCTTCAATTTGAGGCCAACTTCGCTACCCTCTACTCCCCCCCGGTGCCCGTACACTCCACACCACAATGCTCCCCTCCACCTCACCCCCCCCCCCATTCCCGCACCTTTTTCCCCGCTCCTTCCACAAATCAATAATCCCGCCCCTACGAGATGCGCCTTTTTCGCTGATTTTTCTTTCGCATTGTCTGAACTATTTCGTCAAAACACCTCTCCCATCGGTACTACTTTCTCTTTACTTCTTTCGATGAAAGTAACATTTTTTCCCCAAAAGAATTCCTTCGTTTTTCCCTTTACAATTCTCAAACCGTGTCTAGCCTGTAGACTACTTGTACAATCTTTGGACAGGTAACCCCTTCATACTCCCTTTTTCCCTCTTCCCCCTTTTCCCAAGAGAAAACGACGTCTAACTTCTTTCCCCTTGGTGCTCTGAAAGTTATAATGAATTTGACGTCAGTGGCGACCTTTCTGTTCTCCCCCTGCACCCCTCCCACCCCCCCGTTTTTCTTCCCCCTCCCTTCCTGCATTAGTCCCCCTCCCCCCCTCCTTGCCGCAAACAGACGTGAATTTGGTCTGCTGATTTCCAAGGTCTTCTCGCAACTCTTTCCATCCCCACGAGGTCAGTTATGTTTCAGCGACACCTTTCTTCCGTATCCAACTTCCTTCCCCCACTTCTTTCCTTCTCTCCCGACGTGACATTCCTGGGCACCAGGCCCCCCACACGCCCCAGTCACTCCGCCCGTCCTAGTACGAAACCCACTGCCACCCGCGCAACGCCCCTTTTTTTAGGCATTTTCTTCCTCCATCCAGTTGTCTCTTCCTTTGTTTTCTTATCCCTATAAACTTTCAGAATCCCCCCCAGCCGAAGCAATAGTACCTCTTGGTTGCCCCCCTTTTTTCAAAGTCCCAATTGCGTCCTTCCAGTTCGCAGTCACTTCATCCCCCCCGGGATTTTTTTTCCCCCCTCTTTTTTTTTGCTAAGATCACCCCTCCTCTTCCTACGCGCCCAGTTCCACCCAACATCAGGCAGTGAATTCACAACTGCCAGGGCACCGCTCTCGCTCCAGTCCTTAATGGTCCCCTTCCCCGTCTTGATTCCCACCTTTTTTTTCTTTCCTCGTAAAGAAATCCCTTTTTCCGATTCCTACTCTGACCGATTCCCCAACCCCAGCGCAAGAACAACCAATCCCCCTGGCTCTTCATTTCCTCCTTTACTTCTCTCCACGAATTTTTTCTTCTTTTCCCCCTCCTTGCCGACAACATCCCCTCCAAGAAATGCACTCGTCCCCCCTTTTTGCCTCCACATCCCCTCCCTAATATATCTTTTACCCTTGTGTTTGAGAGTCTGATGTCTTTCTTTTTCCGGAGTCACCTCTCTCTTTTTTCTTTTTGGTTTTCTTTCACGTCGTGTCATCCTCCCCCGACCAAACGGCTTTACCTTTTCCTGGACCTTCTCTTTTATTAGACCCCCTTTCTCTCCTTTGGTGGTCTGGCTGCTGGTGTTGAATTCGTACATTGGATCCGATATGAGTCCCCCCAGTTGTGCGAGTTGGTAGGGCCCTTTACCTCAATTTCTTTTTTCTTTCGCAGCGCTTAGAGTGACCCTTTTTTTCTTCCCCGGCTTCTCTTTGTTTCCTTTTTTCGAGCGAGGCCCTCCACTTCCAATCTGTAACTCTTTCCCTTCTTGATCCTTTCTTTCATCCCTCTCCCCCTTTTCATGGCAGCGGCCCGGCTGCGTTGAACTGCGAGATCCGAAAAAACGTTTCATTTTCCCCGTCCTTTTCTGGCTTCGTTTATATGTCCCTTTCCCATTCCCCCCCATTTCTTTTTGCTGACGTTAAAAAACGTGAGTTTGGACCCGTTCAGCGCTCTGTCCAAGGTCGTGTTCTGTAGGCCGTTTTTTTGTTTGTCGCCATGGGGTGCCCCTTCCCCTTTTCCCTTTTTCGATGATATAAGGCCCCTCGTTTTCTTGTCTCCTTATGTGCGTCCCCCCTCCCTCGAATCCCTTTACGATCCCTCTGATTACCTTCTTCTTTGGAATTTTCCCGTCTTTCTCGTGAGATTCCCTCACTGGGTTCTATGCAGCGTTGCGGACATATGAACCCTATTCCCCTATTGGGCCCTGATTCGTCCCGGTCTGGTATTGAGGGTGTCCTTTCCTTCTCGTGGCGAACCGCTCATTATCCTCAACTTCCACTTCGCTTGCCCCACCACCAATAGCAGACGCAAAGCCCCAGTACTTTGTTGATTTTCAAGGGCCTTCGTCACAAACCTGCGGGCTTTCTGTCTCCAAATCTTTTTCCCTCTCCCGTCTCTGTGAAGGCGCCTCCGTTGATTATCTCACCCTTCTTCCGATTTCTTTTTTTTTTCTTTCGTTTCTGCCAGCGTCCCTCCTGATCTCCGCTCGTACGATTTCTGTCTAAGTTCTAGTCATGCGCCTCAATCCTCTGAACAAGCCTCGTCTGTTCCTCCTTTCTTTTGAGTGTAAGGATCTTTCTGCACCCCAATCTAATTTTGCGACCTTGGGTGCTGATTTTCCCCAGCGGAGTGTTTACTTCCTTTTCTGTTGTTTTCCCTTCTCGGAAGATTTGTCTCTATGACTCTTCCCTTCCTGGCGGTCGCAATCCCCCCTCCTTTTCTCCTTCGAAAGGGACAGATTCGACTAGGTCACTTATGTTTCGTCTTTTTGAACGGGACCCCTCCTTCCGGAACTCCCCGCATCCCACCGGACTCCTTTTGACAAAGTTGTTGCAGCACTCCGTGGGCTAACCCCCCGTACCTTACCTCCACCCTTTGATTCTGAACAAAGGGCAGCCTTTCTCGTCCCCAAACCCCCAACTCTCTTCAGGAACCCGGTTCTGGGCAAGCACGACTCGGTATTGTGCTCTGATCTTGGAACTTCGTCCTACCATCTCTTCCCTCTCCTCTTGTTTTATCTCTCTTTCTTCCCCCCACAAATTCAAGGAGAGAAAGATCCTCCACCTTCCTCTTTCTCCCCCTTATCCCCCTTTTCCAGGACCTCTCGTGTCTTGTCGTTTTTTACTCTCCAATACTTGCCCTTCCTCTTCTTCGTTGACTTGGCTCCTTCCTCCTCCCCTCGGCAATTTGTTTCACCAACTTTTTCCCTCTTGTCCTTTTAGAGTGCCTTTACTATTCGCCGTTGAAAATAACCCCCCCGCACACTCGGCTGCGGCCCGACCTTGTCCTTTATCTGACGGTTGTTAGGCGATCCATCCCTGGGGCCCTTTTCCATTTCTTCTCTCCCCAACTATCAACATATATAGACTCCCCCGTCCTCCTCCCTCGTCAACCTTCCCTCGAAGCCCAACCATCCCGTCCCTTCGCGCACACCCTTGAATTTTGCCCCGCTCCTTGCCCTCCCACGGCCCTACTGACTATGCGCTCTCTCTTCCCTCACTCATTGACATCCCCCTCTTTTCCTCCCAAAAAACAGAGCCTCGAAGATTCGTCTTTCTATCGTTCGAAAAATTCCAAATGTGCCCCTGTGATTGTTTCTTTCCCCACCTCTCTTCCCCCCCCCTCCTTCGAAAGGTCCGCGCCTTTTCCCCAATTATTGGATTTTAGCGTTTCAATATTGTCCTCGCTGCCCCCTTCGAAAAACAGAATTTACCTTCCCTTCTTGCTTTTTCTTCACTTTTTGGTGCGGAGACCTTTCCCGGCCCGGCTCATGTTTTTCGCAACCCCTACGCTGCAATTCAACCCCCCCCCCCCCCCTCCCCCGGACGCGCTTTTTTTTCCTGACCCCCCTCCTCTTCCTTTCAGATTTCGCTCCCCCTAACGTTGCATCCAGCACCAGGGCTGATTTTACGCTTTCGATCCGATTGTCAACTCTTTCCCGCAACACAGTCCTCCTTTCTTCTTCTTACGATTTGCCCGCTTTCCCTGTACGCTCAGCCAGTACTTTCGCCTCGTAAATCAAGCCACCTCCAAGGCTGGAAGGATCATGGACGTGAAAGTCCGTCCCACCACGACACCTCCCATGCAAGCCCGTCCTAGCCCCTCCTCCCTCCAGCCACCGACGGAGACATCACCTGCCCAAACTTTTTCTTCTCCGCCTTTTGTCTACGAATCCCCATGTGTTTCGCTCATTTTTCGATACCCCTTTCTGAACCCAATCCTTGATCATAACCTCTTCCCGTTCCTTTAATCTCCCCTGACCCGCACTTTCGATCAGGCTTCTCTTGCCCTCCCATCCCACCGTCCTTTCAGCTTTTTCTCAGTCCTTGCCCCAGACCCTTTCTGTCTCCTCCTCCTTGACAACCACAAATTTTTCCCTCTTCCACACACATAACTGCCCTAGACCTCTTTTCAGCAAGCACCCTCAAATTCTCTGTGACCCTTTTGGAATCCCCACTCCCCCCCCGTTCACGAAAGGCTTTTTTTCTCTTGATCTTTTTCCCATGGACCCTCTTTCCCACCGCCTACCCACCAGATAGACAGGTCTAGACCACACGCTCATGATCCTTTCCGCGGTACCGCCTTTTGGTCCTTAGGTTTCCCGTCAACTCCCGCAATCCCCCTCCCACTCCCACCGATAGACAATTTTTAGGTTTTCCCCCAATCCATCCCA
>Ga0179593_1680040_pt1 | contig 11278 bp, 10 predicted proteins | sample CZODoug2_1_08_16_FD_185931 | JGI IMG/M metagenome (GOLD analysis project Ga0179593, IMG submission 185931) | Vadose zone soil fungal communities from Angelo Coast Range Reserve, California, USA - CZODoug2_1_08_16fungal (PacBio error correction) | ecosystem: Environmental > Terrestrial > Soil >... | reverse complement strand
TTATGGCCCGTCTACTTTGTATCTCCTTCTTGACCCTTACTTCCTTTCCCATTGTGATTCCGCCCCTTGAATCTTCCCCCGGTTATCCAGCTGGATTGTTTTCTGAGAATTCTTCGTTCTCCTATCATGTCTGCAGACAGATAAGGGGTACGGAGCCTTTCGACGCCTTAACTTAAGAGCCATAATATTACTTTTTTCCCGTAGATAGCCATAGAAAGTTCTGTCTATAGACCTTTTTATTTTTCCCCTAATACTGCAATCGATTCCCTTTTAACCTTGGTTGTAGACCGGCCCGCAAACTTTCTCCCCAGCCCCCTTGATGTAGAACTGCATAGTTTTTTTCCCCCTACCCGTTATGGCGAAGTGACGGATAGGTCCACCTTTCATGGTCTCGAGCTTGAAGGAATACTGGTTAAAGTCCCTCCTCCCAGCTTGGAAAGAGATGATGTGGATGGCTTCTTTTCCTTACCATAGCGTATGACAAATGAATCCCTCCTTGCTCCCCCATTAGATTTTCTTCTATCGCGCCCCCCTCCCCCTGCTACCTGTAGAGCAGGAGAGAAGATACTTCCACATCTCCAGTTTTGTATGTCTTTTCCCCCTCACTTTCCCTCCCCTTCCCGTTTGCAGTCTATACAAGTTTCCCATGTAGTTTCGCGATCCGCCAAGCACTCATGGTGGAAAGAGAATGCCCCCCTTTCACCCTTCCTTTAATTCTCGAGAGGGACCCCTTTTTTCTGCGGTGAGAAATTGGGCGACCGTGGACATGTCTGCGACCGACTCGTCGTCGGAGACGAGTCGCCTTCTTCGCCCCTCGCCATACTATCGATCGCCTTCTTTAGGTTGCCCCTTGGTCCACTCTAGTCCCTGTCTTCCCAACTCTGTTGCCGCTCACGCCGACAATTCTTTTGTCCCCTTCCTCCTTTGTCTCCTACAGTCCCTCTTCCGAAAATTTGGTTTACAAGAGTCCGTTAGTGCCGAGGATCCTATTCCTTCCCGCCGACTGCCAGGCCGATGTTTTAGGTTCCTGCTTCATCGCTCGTCTTTTCCTAGTTCTATCGTAAACGTTTTTGTCTACCCCCCCCCCCCCCTGCCTAAAACCTTATAGAAATAATTTTTGAACATTGTCCTGCATGATCACTGAAGAACTTCGTATTCCCTCTTTCGTCGGTCCTCCCTTTCTGGACGAATTTTTTCCGCAGGTCACCCAACGGGGGGCGTACTCTTTTTCATTGCAGGACGCCGCGGTGCTACTTGTTCCGACCTCTGGCTGCAATGGAGCAGTTCGGTTTATTCCTTTTTTACGAACCTTTCCCACTTGCAAGTATTGGTCTTCCCCCTGCTCAAAAGCCTCAGCAAGACGTCTGCCCGAGACTCCAGTGGGGTGCTAATCTCGCCATGGTTGAAACTCTTTCCCCTTCCCTCTGCGGTTTCATCCAATTTAAGGCTCATGTTTTTTGAATGCTGAAGAGCGTTTTTTTCCTAAGCTGGCCCCCCGTCCGATGGCCGCCCTTCGGGGTGAAGAAGGGTTCCCACTGAGGTGAGGATGCCGCGTCCTGCTTGATTTTCTTTTCCCGGAAGGCCAGCCTATCGTCCGCGTCCTTTTCTCTTTCTGTTGCAGTGTGCCGTCTGTTTCGGGCACCGGCGCGCCGCTAGGATCTTTCGAGGCGTTGAATACCAGTTCTGTTATCCCTTTTTTAAGGGAGGCTTTGTTTTCGCTGGAAGGGTTCTTCTTCTGAGTTTCTTGACTGGTGGCAGAGATCGTCGGAGGCTCCCCAGAGGCTTCAGAACCTCGAAAGGAACGACGGTCGTCCTAGTTCCCCCCCCCTTTCCCCGGCCGCCCCGGGACTCTGGAGTTGATGGCTCAGTTGACCCCCCCCTCTTTTCGAAGCTTCTCTTCTTAATCCTCCTCCCGTGTTGTTTTGATCTTTTTCATCTGTGTTCCTTAAGGTAGGCCATACGTGACCCTTGGTCTCTTTTTTCAATGCGTCTTTTCTTGCGTTAGAGTTTCCCATACTTGGCCCGTGTGATGCTTCTTCTGATCCTGGGGTGAGGACTTAACCGGTCTTTCTTCTGACCGAGAAAGGCCAGCGAAACCCTCGCCGTTAGATTTTCGTTCACGACTCGCCTGCAAGACTAGTCATTCTGGACGCTTTTTCAGACGGCCCCTCCCCCCCTCCCCCCTTCCCTGCCAGTCATTCTCCAAAACTAGAAGCTCCGCTTTTAGATTCGCAACTCTCGGAACACTTTCACGACTGGGCACGCCCCAGAAGGGTTTTGGCAATCCCTTTCCCCACGAAAAAAGGAAGGCCATACTGAGTTAGGCATCTCTTTCCCCTTTTTTTTTCCCTAACTTACATCACTTAGGTCCGTTCCCGCGGTCTTTCATTTTTCCTTGTGAGCTCTTCTCCCTTTTCTCTCACGGTTTACGTCATCCGAGGACTTACTGGCGGTAGGCGTTGATTCCGACTTGTGAACTTGTGAAAACTTCTCCCCCTCGCAGGGCCCCCCCCCCCTCTTCTTCGGCAGCTAGTGGTCTCCGGCCATAGCAAGAGGGCTCTGCACTTTCCCGATTGCGGCCCAGTACCTACTTTCCCGCTCCTGAAGGAATGGGAAATCTTATCAATTTTCCTCCCCTGCAAGAATCCTATTTTATACCTTTTTAGTACCATGTTCTTGACTAAGCACGTTCCCTGTACTCCTGAATTCTCGCCCCCCCCCCTTTTTTTCAGTAAACAACGGCCGGAGTATAGGCGGTATCCTCCCCCTTCATAGAGCCAATAGTGGAGTTCATCGTTACGCCGCCCCCCTTCTTCATTTCGTTCCCGTCGAGGCTTCTGACCGGACAAGGGCCATGTTCCAGCACTCGACGTTAGCGCAGATTTCCTAGAAGAGACAGGGAGCTTTACACCTCCAGAAGTCCCGAGAGATAGGCGTACATTTTCACCTTCCAGTCCCTTCCCTTGTTCCAGTCGCGCACCAGGCTTCGCGGATCCGCCCCTGTACACTTATCACCCTTCGGATCAGTACCGACTTCAAAGTTGCCCCATCGGAGCCTGCCTAACCCCCTTCCGGACGAGAACATATTTTGTTTGCGTCAACGTCACATGGTGGTGGAGAGCTTTCCTGCAGTGGGGAACTTCCCTCAGCACGTCGGCAACCGGCGATAATTTGCCTTCGACGTATAGTCTTCCCGTCGACTCTTCTTTGCCCTTTTCTCCTAGAAGGCCTCGTCGTACCGGCGTTCCCTCTCCGAGCAGGTTCAAGACGCGATGTAGGGATGAAAATAAAGTCTCCCTCGGGTCTTTTTGCCGTCCCCTTAGCGCGCGCGGTTTTCTTGCCTGTCGACGGAGAAACAAGACGGCAGGATCTTTCGAGTATTCGGGCCCCGCTTTTTCGGTTTTCGTTGGCTCCTCCTTGTGATGCCGTGTCGCCGAAAGCAGTCCCAGACTGATCCCGGCCTTTCGGCCGTTCTGCGCTGACAGCAGTTTCCGCGATTTAGAAAGAACGGACTGTTCTCCCCTCCCGTCAGCCCCCCCTCCCTCTCGAGGGAGGCCTGACAGTCCCCGGCCAGGCCGACCGGATTTCGAACCGAAGTTCTGTTTTTCTCCCCCATCGAAAAGCCGGAGCGATCTGCAATCCTTCTTCCCCTGAGGACGGAGTTTTAGGCGTCAAGTTTTTTTTCTTGCCTCCAGCAAGCCAGTCATCATGTAGAAGGGCCACACTATTCCCTTTCACGTTGTTGTTGAGCCATATGGTCTCCCCTCTTCTTCGCTGTATTTTATGATCAACAAGCGTCGATGACCTCGCTTTTTCTCCCCGTGAATTTTAGGACCCGTGCTGGTTCCTCTTTTTTGAGGCCCCAGAGAATTCGTTCCGAGTCTTTTCCCCTCCCGCGAGAGGAACTTCACGTCAATGGCCGCTGATTGAATGCGTAGACCCCCGCTCAGCCTCCCCTCCGGCTTTATCCCCGCACTTTTTCCTCCGCAAAGTACCCTTTTTCTCTTCCCCCTCGTATGCCGATTTTGTATGGCGGAGGCGCGTCAGCCATATCCTCACAAGCACCCGCGCCACCTCCCCCTAAACCGTTCCCCTGTAATGCACGACTTTTTGACCGCCGGCCAGCCAACTGCGACACCCGGTGAGAGCATCGGGACGGCGCCCGCCGGATCCCGAAGAGAAGTTCTTGCTTCACTCCTGTAATGTCCCCCCTTTGCTGAAACCTTTTCTGCGAACGCCGCGCTCCCGAGGCCCCCTCGCGCATGGCTGCTGCTCCTCGTCGACTTGTTCCAACTTCGAATTATTAAAATTCCCCCCCGTTGCCCCCTTCCCTTCGCTTTTCCTGACTCCGGTTCTACTGCTTTTCCTTCCAATTCTTTTTTTTCCATCATGGTCGGACACTGCCTAATACCCCCTTTTGTTCATCCGATCGGCTTGATTTTGTTGTATGAAATTGGGCGACCCGTGGAATTTTCCGAAGCATGTTGGACGCCGAGCTCGTGCTTTTCCCTTTGGACCACATTGTGTAGCCTATCTTCGATTCCCCCTTTCCATCGCGTCCTTGTCGTTCCACTCTGAGAAGAGACAATCCCCCCTTTTCGAGCGCTCTTTTTTTATGAACATTGGCTTGAACGGATCGAAAGTCCCTCTCCCTCCCTCTCGGCAGTTGCGTCTTCCCGATTCTAGAGTCCAGATGGAGTGCCGCATTTCCATTGAAAGAGACTGCAGGCCGGGTTTAGTCGGTCCCCTCTCTCCCCGCCGTTCTTTCAAATACAACTTCTTAGTAAATACCAAGCACTCCCCCCCCCCAAATACTATCTTGCCATGTCCTGAAATGCCTCCACTGATATACTGAAGATAGTTCCACCTTTCGCTGCCCGGGGCGACGTCTCCCTTCCGACCCGTCCCCCCCTTTTTTGCTATTTTTGGAAGGGACGGAAAACCGCTAAGCGCCCCTCGGCGACTATCTGGCGGCAACGCAAGTTCGGGAAAGGTTCTCGAGATATCAGGCAAGAGGAGGTGGGCCCTTTTTTCCCTCCAATACGTCTTTTCTTCCCTTGACGTGAGCAGCTGTCATCTCGCTAACTGTTTGAACCCCTTCTCTTTCTTGAGCTTGGTTTCAAGACCTAGGGCCGTATGTGCCGGGAATGACCTGAGCTGGGGTCCTCGACGAAAGATGATGGAAGTCCCACTATGAGGCCGCCCTCTGAAGGATTTTTTTTTTCCCCAACCCTGCGGGAGGATGCAAGCGGGTCCACGATTCCTTGGCAATTCCATGACTGCTCGCTGAGATTGCTTCTAGTGGCGACCTGACTTTTTCGTGATATTTTCTCACGGCGCCAGGCTTCCGAAGTTTCGAGCGGGTGACCTACAGCAACTTGTTCCGTTTGGAAAGGGTTAGTCCGCCCCTTTCGGGCGCCTTCCTAAGAATTGAAAGGTGTTCTCTCACCCCTCTTAGATCTCGTTCGATTAAGAACGCACGTTTCAGACCTTAACGGAACGTTCACGACTTACTATTTCCCTAATGGGCCAAAGGAGACGGACGCTCCTTCCCCCCTTCCCTGAAGCCCCCCCATTCTTGACCGTCACTATCTATCTTTTCCTTTCTTTGTCTTTGTTCCTTCATGTAGGTCATTAACGCCGGTCCCGCGCCTTACCCATCTCCTCGTCGGCCTGTTTCCGAGGTCTGACCAAGATTGGAAGTATGAGATCACTGCCCTCCTCTTCCGTAAGGGCTTGTTAAGACCCCCTTCTTTCTTGACAAACCCCTCCGCCCTGCTTGCAACTCAAATGTTGGACGCCTTTCTTTCCCTTCCGGGGCGCCGGTGCCCCGCCACCCGACGGCCCCTCCCCCTTCCCGCCACTAGATCCCTTGGAGTAGCGTTCGCTACTCCTCCGCGCAACGGCGGTCCTCCGCAGGTTTTTGTGGGCACACTTCGTCCGCACCCATCTTCCTTCCCCCCTCTTCGTCGATTTTCACAGGGTCTTCGGCTCTTCGCCCCATGAGTCTTTTTTTCTTGCTACCTGCATGTCAGAGACCGGTTTAACAGGTGTTGAGCTCGAGCATATCTCCCCCGAGAATTGGCGGTAGGCGGAGAAAGTTTTCCCCTCCCCCCCTTCCTTGCCGTTCCCCCCATTTTTAGTCGCAAAAGAGCAGAATTTTCCATTTTCGGCCCCTCCGGGGCGATCTCAGGCCCAATAGAAGCGGGATTTTCGTCCATTCCCGCACCCCCCTGCTAACAGTACACCCTTCCGAGGCTTTTTCCCTTTCCCTTGAAGTGTTTCCCCTCTTCCCTCCGTCTATGTGCGCATTTCAGGAAATGTCCCACTATAATTCCTATCATGGTGCATTCACCTAATACCGTTACGATATGTAACCCTCTGACAGCCGGCGGGCATCGTCCCTTTTTTCCCCCCCCATCTTTTCGGACAGTCCCGTCGCTCTGACCCCCCCCCTCCCCCCCCTTTCTTTCATTTCCTTTAGTAATAGGGACCCAAACGGCCTTCTTCTTGCCGTCTCCAGAAAGCTCAATGTTCCACCCCTGCGAGTGGTCTGGGAGGGGATTTCCGTTCTTTTCGCGGACGGAACTTGAGTTTCCCCTCTTTCGAGCTTCCCTCCCTTCGGGCGGAAACAATGCCCCAGTAGCGCGCCCACAATTCTTCGCGAAATGCTTAGAGGCTTTTTTTTTCTTTCTCCCCCTTTTTTCAAGTCCTCAACGGCGATCCAGAAATCCCCCCCCTTTTTGCTCGGCGCTACCCTCCCGAGGATGCCTTTTGTGACCAATGATGTGAGTGACTCAACCCTTTTTTAGTGCACCCTTTTTTCTTTTCCCTGGCGTCGGGGAAGAGACGGAAAGTACGGCAAAAGGATGTCTCCCTTTGAGGAATTATAGGCCTAGCTACCCCTTCTTCTTTCCCTTTGCAGCCAATGGGCCTCTCGTTTCCCTCTGAATGTCGCAGGCGTTCATCCGCGGACGCCAGATGGTATACTATCCCCTCCCTAAGCAATTCCAGCGCGTCCCTTTTTTATATCTTTTTTTTTTCCTTTTCCACGGCCGCCGAGAATACAGGTGCGGATTCTTTTGGCTCTCCCAGTACTGAAGGACCGCGGTCTGTCTCTTTTTGTCCGACAGCGGTGAGTGGTCAGGATTGAATGCCCTGGTGCTGCTTTCCTGCCAGCCCGCTACAACGCCCTCTCGTCAGGGGAATCTTGAGTTGAGGCCAAGCCGTTCCGAGGTTAGGGCTCTCCCCTCCTTTGGCCGTAAGCCAGCAGATCGATTGGGTTTTTCTTTCCAGGTCTCTCGTAGGAAGCCGACCGGCTAGTCATTGCCATAAATCGCCCAGACCCGACGCCCCTTAGCCTAAAGCAATCCTTGGCCCTCGAGTAGGCTCCCCCGCTTCGTGATCTTTTCTGCCCCTGAGGCATGCGTAGAAGCCATATCTCCCCCTTCCGTGTTGTTTTCTTTTTATATGGCCCGTCTACTCTCTGTCTTTTGGCTGCAGGAAGGATCTCAAATGGAACTGTCCCCCCTCTTGATTCCGTCTCGCCTTCTCCCCTTCCGGATGGTAGGATGGCTTCGTTACCCGGTCGGCTTAGACGCAGAAGCGGCTTTAACGTCCCCGTTACTGGTAGATACATAGCCCGCCCCCGTCCCTTGCTGTCCTGCGCACGAACTTCCTGACCTTTCTCTCTTTGGCGGGGCTTGACGCTCCGCCCAGCACCCTGCAATATCGGCCCTCCCCCCTTCCCGAATAGATAGACCTCCTAACAGATATTCCTGCGTTCTTTGGCTCCGCGTCCCCCGAAGGCCCAAACCGTCGCCCATGTATATGAAGGCCCTCTGTTCCCTCCTCTTCTTTCCTCCTTTGTATGGCTAAATCCTTTTCCTCGCGTTTTTTTCTCGGAGCATCTGAAAAACGTCCCGGAGGCTCCTCCGAGGGCATTTTCATAGCAACCAGCCTCAAGAATAATAGTAGAGCGTTGCAGCCCCTGATCCTTCCCCCTTACTTTAAACATTCACGGTGACGTATTTCTATTACCTTTCCTCTGCCGGTTCTCTCTACACAGACTGTTCCTCTCCCCAGCATGTTTTTCGCCCCCGCCAGGCACTCTTTTTATCCTTCTTCCCTGATCGTTGTCTGACCTTCTATTGAAATTTTTCCCTTGTCGTAGAGTATCTCGAAGCAAGGCCCTGTCCCCCGGTTTCTGCGGATGGGGCGGCCTATTTAGCCTCTTCCCTCCCTCCTTTCGCAGGTAGACCTGTCCCCTTTTTTTTCGCTTCGCGGAACTCTGTTCCTCTCAAGCCGGACATTATCGCAGATGGAACATTCTAAGCACGCTCTCATTTTTTGACGTCCTTCACCGTCACACTTTGGATCTGGCCGGTGATTCCGAAGCCGCAGAGACTGCGCGATGTTACTGTTTTTACTTTCCTGACCGCCGTCCTATTTACTTCTTCCCGTTCCTCCCCCCCCCTCCCACAAACTTTAGAAATAATTATTTTTTCTGACCCTTTTCATATAATCCCTCTCGTCCATCTCCCTTGAGTCGGCGCTGCCTTAAGCCGCAGGTCACGTTGGGCCTCTTTTTTGCTTTTTCTTTTGACGAAACACTGCTTGCTATGTTTTTAAGACGTTACGACCTTCTTTTTTCGCTCCAGAGTTCGAAGGTGCTAGTTGCGTTTCACCGTAAAGTCATTTGTTTTCCTACGCTACAGCCGTACGTCGCCGCTTGACGATCAGATTCGCTCATATCGCCCAACACCTGTTTGAAAATTTCTCGGACCTGGGAGACAGAGGTTGATTACACTCTTGTTCCTTCCCTCTGTTAACTGGGTCATAGACGAAAGCTGCGGCCGCCCCCAGCCCTTTTTTTTTTTTTTTACTGGGGCGCTCTGAAGGGTGGTGGCCCACCATTTTGCCAAGGGGAAAGGGAGGACAATTTTTTCTTCCTTGGCCCCCCCCCCCTTTTTTTGCACTTCTATGGCGTAGATTCTAGTGGCGGTCATTCTTTTTTGAGTTGCCTTGCCTTTTGGTCGTTTGGCACTCGACAAGGCCGAGAAGATCAGTGATTCGTTCAGGGACGGCAACCCTTTCCCTTTTGTGGCAATGGAGGAAGGGTTTTCGCTGAATGGCGTCCAAGTACTCCCTTTTTATCTTACTTCCCACTGACTGGCAGAGCTCCGTCGTATCCACGGGAAACTTTAAGGCCACACGAAAATTGATTTCGACGGTCTAGTTGCAGAGGTCAAGGCTTTCCGCTCGTGATGGCCTTTTCCCTTCCCCCCACAAGATCGCCCGAAGCATCTCTCTCTCCCTCTCCAGATTGAGATTTAGGGTAGATCGGTCTGTAGTCCCTCCCCTCTTTTTCGCGCATTTTCCCTTTTTTTTTTTTCATGAGTGGCGATCAGTTCGCCGTCGAGGTTTTTCAAAGCTTTTTTTTCTTTCTCATTTCTACGCTTCTGACAACGGGGTGAGGAAGATATCCTTTCTTTTCCTCCACTTCAATGAAACCCTTCCGTCTCTTTTCCTGGTAGTTCCCCTTTTTTGTCTCTGATCTCTTGGCATGGCGCCGGTGCCCCCGCACGTCCCCTCCCCCCCCCCTCGACAAGACTCCCCCGACGCTCAGCCAGTCCGGGTGGGTTGGTGGGGGGGGGGGGGGGTTTTTTGGGGTTGGTGGTTTGTTTTTTTTGTTGGGGGGTTGGGGGTGCCCGGGGGGGTGGGTTTTGTTGGGGGGGGTGGGGTTGGGGGTTTGGGGGTGGGGGGGTGTTGGGGTAAGGAGTCTGTGCATTCTTTGCCCCCACGTTCCTTGTTGGAAATCGCACGCAGAGGGTTTTGTGGACACTTTACTTCAGGGCGGTCCCCTTTTTTTTTTTTCTCCAGCGACTTTTTTTGATTTCCCAGGTCTTCCGCTCTTTTTCCGTACTTTTTAACCGATGCTCCACCCCCCCCCCCCCCCCCCATTCCTCTCACACACATTTTTATCCTATGCTCGGTTTCCGTATCGGCCGTCCCGACTTTTTTTTCTTTTTTCTTTCTGACAACCTTCCTTTCACTGTGCTGTTCGTATCGCCCACCTCCTTTGGCCTTCCAGAGAGTAGGCCCGATTCGTTTTTCCCCCATAAGTCCCTTTTTTTTCCGGTCTTTTTAGTCCTGGTGCAAAAATAGCCGCCCTCGGCCCAAGTTTTCCTCGGATTTCCACGTGCCATGCGCCCTTCTGGACCCCCAATCTATCCCTCCGTCTCCGCCCCTCATAATATTTCTACAGTTTTATTTTCCAGAACGTTCCTCTTTCAGAGCCGGGGCATCGGCCGCGGTTCTTTAAGCCATAGGAGGTATTCTGCACCTCCAGCTTCCTCCTTCCTTACTACTTGCTCCGTTTGGTTTTGATCGTCCCCCCGGACGGCATCGTCTTCTTTTTCTCCCTCGGACAAGCCCCCAGCTAGCGAGAATGGTTTTGCCCTCAGCCAGAACAGGTACGCATGTATCCCTTCGAATTTCCTCTTCGCCCCACCCCCCCTTCGCGTCCGAAAAGCCTGAACTCGTCTCCGTCGCCAGGCTTCTTTGTCACGTTTCGAACAAAGCACCTTGCGCTTCCCCTCCCCTCCTCCCCGTTTTATGAACTCCCAGGGCCGCGGCTGGTCCTTTACCATGTTTTTGTCTTAGCCTCTAAACGACATTGGTCCTCAAGGCAGATGAAGGCGTCTTCTCCCACGGCCCCCTTTTTTCGTGATTCGCTTGGTCTGAACGTATCTGTCTCCTGCCTCCTTTTTCACCGTCACCGAGATAGAAGGCCTCTCCCGCGCTTCGGAAGGTTGCATACCATGTCCTTAGGGAAGAGGCCATCAACATCTTTTTTTTTTTTTATCGTGAGTTCCCATTATTCGTCCCTCTGCGGCGCCGGTGCAGCTTTTGTCGCACGCCACCTATTCCCCGGGGTAGTCTTTATCGATGCGGGCACGCAGGGGTTCTTGGGATTTCGGGGTGTCCGGCCTCTCGCAGCCGCTACATTTTTTTCGGGACTAGACTTTGCCTCTGCTCCATTTCCCCCCGTTTCCTTTTTTTCTTTTCTTCCAGAAGGTCGATGCGATCGCCCCCCTCGACCTCGAGGGCTCTGTCATTGCAGTGAGGCCGATCTCGCGTCCCTCGTGAAGAAGTCTTCTTGCTGAACCCCTCAATCGCCCCCTCATTTTCCGAATTCGCCTCAATCCCCGCTTTCTTTCCCCGGAAGATTTTTCGACCTGCCATGCTTGCCGGCAGCCAGCGAATCTCTCTAGGT
>Ga0179593_1511481_pt1 | contig 11278 bp, 12 predicted proteins | sample CZODoug2_1_08_16_FD_185931 | JGI IMG/M metagenome (GOLD analysis project Ga0179593, IMG submission 185931) | Vadose zone soil fungal communities from Angelo Coast Range Reserve, California, USA - CZODoug2_1_08_16fungal (PacBio error correction) | ecosystem: Environmental > Terrestrial > Soil >... | reverse complement strand
GTGGGACGAGCAAGCCGTCGTTTACCCCTTTTTTCCCCTGAGCTTGTCCTGGCTCTCCTCTGTGAGCCCCAAGCTATCACTTTCTTACGTTCCTCCCATTCAATTATTTACTCCTTTTCCCAGGGGTGTTAACTCTTTTAGGCGGGTTTTACCCATTTCCTTTTTTCTGGCTTCCAAGTTCGGCGTTTCAAATCAGTCCAGGCTCTGTTTGGCCTAGGCACGCCGGCCCACACCCCCCGAATCGGTCCGTTCGGTGTCTCTCTTTACGTGATCGTCTTCTCCTCTCGCCTTACCCCCTCTAGGAGAGACTTTCCAAGGCACTCCCAGCCCGAACAAAGGCGTTTGTATTATTTTAGTGGCGATGAGATTAAGGCGAGTGGGCTAGACCTTACTGGATCTTTCGCTCCTCTCGACGACCTCAGAGAGTTCCGTTAATCCCCCCTCTCGTAGAAGTCGGGATGACCTCTAATAGATGAGCAAGGATAATATTCCCCCCTTCTTCCCCCCCTTGTTTACCTCGTATTTCTGATAGAGCGCTCCAGAGTTATTCCACTTTTTTTTGCCTTCTGGGATGTCTAAGTTTTTCATTCGACATTGTACAGTTTAATGGGTCATGTGTTCGGTCCATCCAGGCCCCTCTTCCTGTTTGGACTCCCCCCTGACCTTTGATTGATGACTGAGTCCCGGCCTCCCCCCCCTTTCCTAGAATGACCATTAGCGCTGGTTTTTAAGAGCCTAACAACCACTCGACGATCACCCTTTATGATTTTTTGACGACTTTTTGACTACCGATCTTCCCCGAGGCAGGCCAATCCAGCAGTTTGTATGCCCCTCACCCTTCTCCGTGCTTTTTTTTCCCCCTAGAGTTTCAGTAACCTTCCCATTCTCGTGCTCCCTTTCTTCGGCGGTCCGCTCTTGGTTGGTGCTCTCCTTCTTCTTTGAGGTTCCCGTAGCACAGATTGATTTCCCTCTCCTCACCTTTACATCCTTGTTACTCCGATAGACTCCCAGATGTAGTTGATACTCGCCTCAAAAGAATTTTTTTCGAAACCTCCCGAGATGGGATATAAGAGTCCCAGTCCTCTTTCTGGACTCTTCGTACACCTTCGTTTACTTGACTAGGGAACTTTACTTCATTTCTTCCCAACTGCCCTTGAGCAGGGTGGGCGAAACGTCCTTCCCCCTTGAGCCTTCGTTGTCTTCCCCAGGCCCAGATAGCTCTTGAATGACAATTTTTTTTCCTTCCTACCGCCCGTCTATCGTTGTCGGTTCTTCTTAGAAAGCCTCCCTGCTCCAAGCTGTCCTCCCGACGGGTTGATGCTGGCTATGTCTTCTTCTGAGCAGTAGAGAGGTTCAGTCCACCGCGTGTTGGCGCGCCCCTCAGCTTGACCCCCCTTCCATTACTCCAAGCCCTTCTGCGACTTGAAAACTTAGTGTCCCCTTTCTACCTTCACGAAGAACTTCCAGTTCCATGTAGATATTCAAAGACCTAGCCGTCCATCAAGGATCCCGTCTTCCATATTTATGATCTTGGTAAGTTGTCAGTCGTCACCGGCACGCCGGAAGTGCTGGCTTCCTTCGTTTGACTAATTTTCCTTTGAACGAGAACGCCCTTCCGACGGTCGAGGAAATCGCGATTCGGCTCAGGGGTCAGTGCGTCTCTCTTAACGAGAGCTTTTCCCATGATCCCGACCAAAAGTTCTTTTCTACTTTCGGATCCCATAGAAACTCCTCCCCCACCCGATGCCGCGCGCCTCGGACCGTTCCTTTTTTTCCCCCCCCTGCTCAGCATGTAGGCTTTTTTCAGAGAGAAAATGCACCATGAAACAAGGCCCCCCCCTTGCTTGAAGAGAGCATGGAAGTTAACCCCCAGTTCCTTCGCGCCAGATGGGAAATGAGCACCTCTGTTCCCCCCCCCCCTCAGTTCACCGGGGTCTCATCTCAGCGCCAAGCCGTCGATTGCTCCGCTTCCCCCTGAGATAAGAAAGGAATAGAGGATAAGCAGGTACAAGATGTCGGAAAGAGACCAGGTGGGATGTCTCTTCCCTCCCCTGCCGATGACTCATTTGTTCCCCCAACATGTCCCCCCAGTCTTAAGATTAATTGGGACACTTCCTCTTGTCGACGTTCTCCCTTTTTTTTTTCCTCTCTTTTGTTCGGACCCATTAGAGTGATAGATCATCTCTATTCACTAGTCCGTTTTTTGTGTTGACTGATCTCTTCCCTCCTCTCCGGCGTGACAGGTTTCAAACTCTCTTTCGCACACCCTTTGAGAGTGCCCGATAGGACCCCAGCGTGCCGCGTCCCTATTCCTTTGTGACCCCCACGAGAGGAAGATTTTTGGTTCATCGGGCGAGAGAGTACCATGGCGCGGTTTGACCTCTTTCCCCTTGCTAGCCTTCCTCTTTCGAGTCCTCTTCTCGAGCATGTCCAGTAGGCCCTAGTTTTCCCTGCAGAAACAAGGTGAGCTTCTGTCAAGGAGCGGGTCAAATGTTTTTTTTTGGTTTTTTCTGTTCAGCCCGACTTTTAAGGGTGGCGTGTGTTGTTTCGGCCCGGTGTCAGTGCCCCCTTCTTCTTTCTTTTTTAAACCCCCCCCCCACAACGTGTTCCATGGAGGCTGTTGCTGGGTTCCTCCTCCTCTTTCCCTCACTGCCAAACCCTTCTTACAAATTTCAAACGGTCGCGTTTTTCCGCGATATTTTTTTGTCCTTTTTTATCGATCAGACAGTTCTTTTAATCACTTTTTTTTTTGAGAGGCACAAGCTCGCGTTCGTGAGACTAGATCTTCCCACTTTAACAAGAGTCAGCCCCCAAACTTCCCTATAACTTTCTTCAATGGAAAGGAGTCTCGATTTCCTTCATTATTCAAGATTGCTTACGGGGATCCTGGCCACAGTAACCCCAGAATTGTACCCTCTCTTCTTTCTTAACGAACCCCCTTTTCCGGATTCTCTTCCTTTCCGCTCCTCTTTTAAGCGACGGAGGTCGGTCTAGGGATATCCCTCTCTTGAGACTTTTATCAAGTCAGTTCCTTATTTCTCTGGAATCCCCCCTTTTCCCAGTCGAGAGCCTTTTATTAACCGCTTTTACCGCAGTATATCCTGGCTTCGAAGACGCGATCTCCCCCTGCCTCCCTTAAGGGAGTCCCTTGCGGTCGCCGTGCCTTTCCTGGACTCCCACCTCTCACTTGATTTTATTCTCTCTTGCGGCAATTTTTCCTTCTTCAATGCATTACCCTAGACTCCTCGCTTTAATGGTATTATTTAATCCCCTCGACCACTGATGACGGTTAGAAGGTGGGCGACATTGATCCTTCCCCCAGGTGAGATCCCAGGTCACCGCGCAGACCCGCCCCCCTACTCAGACCCGTCCTTTTAGGATATGACGTACTCGGGCGTGGGCGCTGTCTTCCCCCTCCCCCCCAGAAGATCGAGTCAAATGGAATTCTGGTCGTTCCTTGTGGAACGCCTCTGTGAACGGTGAATGTGCCGACACATTTTAATCCCCCTCCCCTCCTAAGAAAGGACAGCATCCTGTAATTTTCCTTAAGCGTTCCACCTTCCATACAGTGCCCAATCGAACTCGATGGTGACAGGTTGTTGATGACGAGGCGGCGGACCTCCTACCGGTTTCCCCCCTCGCCCAAACTAACCGACAACTTGTTTATAGTGAGTGTGGTGCTTCGTTTTTTTCCTACCCTCTCTCTAGATGAGAGAGAAGGGCCGAAGACATCCCTGCGTCCCTCAGTCTAACTCCTTTCTTGTACCTTTCACCGAACGAACACTGTTTCCCCTTTCCCCCTGGAAGAGTAATAATTTTTTTCCCAGACGGACCACGCAAGGTGGAAACGGTGGAGATGAGACGCCCCCTCCCCTTTTCACAAATTTGGACTCCCTTTTCCTTCATTTCAAGGATCGGTTGTAGACCCGATCTTTGGGGTCCCATTGACTCTCCGCTCTCTGAGATTCTCAGGAAGACGACCAGGTACCCATGTTTATGGTTGTTTATTTTTGCCTATGAGAGTCCCCTCCTAAGCCCAAGTCACCGGTCGAGGCCCCCCTTGCAGCGGCCTTCGACATCCTTTTTTTGATGTCCTTTTCCCAGCCCCCTATCTTAGAGGCGTTCGAGTTACTCCTCGTACTCAACAAAGTTGTCAAGTTGATACCGTTCACACTCCCATCAGATTCGGGTGTGACTTTTCTTGAGATTAGGCCCGCGTCCTTCCTAATTATAATTACCCATCCCAGTCGGCGGGGAGGACGTCGATGTACGGATCCCTTCCCGCCTCGTTCCCCCTTTCCGGCGCCATCCCGGGTAACGGTTGAATAGCGCGAGAAGCCTCCTTTTTCCCTGAGAGCCCCTCTCTGAGGCCCTGGCCGAGAGGCATATTTTGTAGAAGGTAAAGTCCGCACTTTCCCCAGAATATATTCTTTTCCAACCTCGTTGTTGTGGTTGATATATTCTTTTTCCCCCCTCAGAAGCGCCGTTTTTTACTACACTCTGCCTCCGGCCGAGTTCTAAGAGCCACGTGTTTTCCCTCGCTCAAGAATGTTTTTTATTACTACTTCACGACGTTACAAGGAGTCGATCGCATAGTTTGCAGCGTACTTTCTTTTCTTTGGTTTATCTAGTTTTCCCTTGCTTCTTTGGTGTCACTTCTATCCCGAAAGAGATCGCCTCTTTCCTTGACATTCCTTCCGACTCGTAAACCCCCAGAAAGCGCAGGACTCTGATCAGCGGACGGGAGGAAGTAACCCCCCTCCCTTGGGGCTTTTTTCCTTTCAATCCTCGCTCTAGTGGTAAACTAAGCACAACTTCTGTACTGTCGGTCCTTTTATGAGATTTCCTCTTTGGTCTATCCTGAAGAGGGATTCGGGCTGCTCTTCCCCTCTTCTGATCACATCCATCGTTCACTTCCTCTTTCCCATTACCCCCTCCCCTGGTTCGGTTCTTACCCCCGCTCTGAGTAACAAAAGGTATACGACCAGGTATCCACATTGAGCCGCAATCGTTGCGGATATCGTTTCTCCCCCCCTCTTTTTCCCCCCCTGTTTCTCTTTATCCCCTCTTCCTTCTGTAATGGAAGTTTTTCTCTGCGCGTCGTTTAGGGGAAAGCGCTTTTCATTCCCCCTCCTTAGTCTTTTAATTCTGGCAGGGACAAGACTCTCCTCCAGAAAGCCTCCCCCTCTGGTAGTTACCTCCTTCTCAACCACCACTAGCCTCGACCCAAGGTTATGTTGCGAGTGATTCAGCCTTCTCTTGGAAGCTATCAGCAGATCCACCGATTTCCTTCTGGTAAGAATATCTTTACCGTGGTACATCTCGAGCTCTCCCCTTAAGTCGATCCCCTTTTCTCAGTGATTTTTTGTGAGGATCTTTATTTATTATTTTTGACGGAAAAGGTTCAAATCCTCCTTCCCACTGATGGTTTCCCAGAAAACCTCTGTTTACAGATACATGCGTCATCGAGAGAGAGTTGGCGTTTTTTTAGTTTTTCCGCGCCATGCGTTACACGAGGAGGGGCCAGGTCAAGCCTTATGACCATTTTTTATAGTTGGCCAGGTTTTTCCCTTTCCCTACCTTGATTACCCCTCTGTTTCCCACGTCCCAGCCCGGGTTTTAAGTTCTTCCCTCATGTCCCCCCCCTCCCCGGAAGAAGGGCGAGGCCGGGCGTCCCTATACCCCAGAAGAATGTTCTGGAGTCCCTTCTAGTTCGTATTGAAGATACCCCCATGCTCCTCCTTCTATAACCCCCCACCCATGCCCCCACTCCACAAAGTATGGATTCAATAGATTTCCGTCTTCAGCCGTAGATCACTAAAGCTGGGACTAAAGCTTTTTTCTTCTTTTTTTCTAAATGTCCTGATAGTCCCTCAGTACCCTTCTTATTTTCACAACTTTGTCTTCCCCCCGTTAGAAGGCTCTAACAACACGGCGCAAGCAGCCCTTTTCTTCTCTGCCCCTTCTGGTAGCCCTCTCTTCTATTAAATTCCATAAAGAATGCTATCTTTCTCCTTCTCTATTCAGAACAGGAGAGTCATCCTTGTTAACGCAAGCGACAATGGTCTCCCCCTTTTGGTACCAGTCCCTGACCCTTCCCCTCCTCTATGTTTCGATGTCTCTCTCCTTTCCTTGATCTCCCTGAACCGTGAGACGGGAGAAATCGCGCTTGCTCTGTTTCCCCCCCCCTTCCTCACGACTTGCCCCGTGCTCAAAGCCAACATCCGAATGTTCGTCCTCCCCCCCCCTCTTCCCCAAATTCCGTTGTGAGCTTTCAATCGGACAACGACCGTGTGACCTGTGAGTTCCCCCTCCTGTCCTAGATCACCGACCTTCCCAGACCCCACTCAAACGCCCCCCCCTGCCCCTTCCTGATACAGGAAGAACTTTCTTCCTTCGCAGCAGCAACATGATGGCAGCTGCTTTTCCTGATACATTCTTCCCAGGGCGTTCTACCCATCCGATAAACGGGCTCGTTCACCTTCCCATGATCCCATCCCAAGGATAGTGTTGATCAGCACGCAAGATTCCTTACCGATCGGTGGATGACCCCTCCTAGACCTCGATTCCTACGGCTTGTCTCCCACACCATTTCTTTTCCAGCCTTCTTGGTTTGACCCTAGGCCAGACCTTGCAAAGTGGTGGACGCGCGAAGTGTGCGCACCGCTCAGTACTTAGAGATTCCCTCTTTTTTTCTTCCTTTTCCTCGTCCTTGTTTTAGATGATCTCTCACCGGGCTTGACGGCTGGCGCACGACGCGGCCCTTGGAGCCGTCTCCCCCTTTCGGTTTTTGCCCCAAAGGCCCCCCTTCGCTTGAACCCCCTGATCTGCATGGTGGAGACCACGACGCAGACATTTTTCCCATCGCGGGCGTTATCTTTCCTTCCCCCATGTTCGCGGCGTTCTTCCTGCCCCCCCCCAATTCTGCCCCCAATCGATCAGTTTTGTTGTGAGGACTCCTTGATATCCTCTTTCCTTTTCATCGCGATGTCCAGACCCGGTGAGCAGTTCTTCCTTTCTTTCGACATGATCCCTCCCCGTGGGTGAGCGAAGGAGCATTTGCTCCCTGCATTTTTCCTTTCCCCTTTGACCTTTTCAAACGTGTTTCAATTTCGGGATTTTTTGTCCTTTGAATAGCGACCTTTTCTCCCAACCTTCTTCTCAGTACCACTTCGCGGTTAGAGGGCGTAGTTCTAGTTTTTTTCCTTCTTGGCTCGATAAGAAGATCAGATTGGTGCGGGTGAAGCCGTTGGAAACTTTCAGAGTTCGAGCCCCTTAGTTCCTTCTACCCCGATCTTCTCCGCATTCCTCCAAGTTTTTCTACTCCCCCAATACCCTCTTTGCCCTCCTTTCTGACATCGACGGAGTGAGGAGCAAAGGGACTCTTTTTTCAACCATTTCCCTCTTCCTGGTATCAAAGGAGGACTAATCCCGGTCTTAGAAGCTCGGGAGTGCCTCTTTTTCCTTTTACTCCTTCTATCCTGGCAAGTTTTCTGGTTCACGGAAGCACACAGGGTGGATGACTGGACTCAGGTTTTACATCCTTGCTAGTCTCTAGCCACTCGGGACCGTGACAAGTTAGCGTTGTGGGGTTTTTGGGGGGTTGGTTTGTTGGGGGGGGTGGTTTCCCTTGCGGTTTTTTTTTTTTTTTTTTTTGGGTGTTTTTTTGTGTGGTTTTTGTTGTGGTGAGTGTTCGTGGGTTTTTTTTTTTTTTTGGTGGGGTTCAGGTCTGAGAAGAGAGAGACATCGATTAAGCCCCCTCCCTTTTGGTGTAGATGCGCGGCTCCGTGGCTGAATCCTTTACCAAGAGTCCCCACCCAGACTACTCTTTTCTTTAGTCCCCGGATCTTTCGCTTGTCATTATGCAGGAAGGAACATGGCCGAGAATGCTCTCTGCTCATTACCTTCTCCCCTTCGCCCAGGTGCCTGGTCTCAGTGGCATCCCTTACACCTGGTCTGTAACCGAGGTGACGATCGCATCCCCTGAGCGCCTCCTTCTCTTCTAAGTTAGGTCTCTTTTCTCCTGCCGCCGGTGGGGAGATGGCCTTCACTCCCACTCGCTAGATTCCCACTTTCCTCCATCTCTTGGAACCGCCTTTCCCCCCCTACCGGTGATCGTGCAGGAGACGCCCAGAATCCGCCCGAGCACTGAACCCTTCTTTTTTTTTCCTTTAGAGTCTGAAGGGTCTCCGCCTATATGGACATGTTGCCAACGATGCTGAGCATTCCGTTGAATCTGTTGTTACCTTGGCCTCAGCCGGACCGCCGTATCCCCTTGTGTCCCCCCTTTTTCCCAACTCAAGTTCTTTGGAGTGGGGCTCTACCGTTCTTGAAAAGCTTCGTCATGTTTCCTCTCCTGTCCTCCCTTCCCTACGTAAATACGAGACTCCCCCCCGACTGGACATTCCGCGTAATGGTACGAACGCCTGCTGAAACTTTTTTCCTCCCCCCTTTCCTCTTTATATTCTCTTCCCTCCCTCACCCCCGCACTTTCTCACACGGTTTTGTTTCGCTGACTCCCAGAAGAAATTTCTTCCAACGGGAACTTCCTTCTTCCCCCCTTTTGGAAGAGATAGAGGAGAGCAGCCGTTTCGCGAGAGGAGCTTCCTATTCCCTTCCTCCCCCCCTATGTAGTCTTCTTTCCTCTCGGGCCTTCGCCAAATCCGTCATAACAACCTCCCAGTAGTCCGCTTTTTACCGAAAGATCCCCCAGACTGCTTCCCCGGATTGAAGCTAGTCGATCGAGTCTCTCTCCTTTTAAGGCTTGAATCCCCCTTTCCCGATTACGCACAGCTCAGACTAGGGTTGACTGGCGTGCCTCTCTCCTTCCCTCCCTAATAATAGTATTAGTAGATATTGAACCTAGCGAGGCTGTGATAGACTCCAGAGTTTTTTCCCCCGAAGCAATTTTTCCTCTCTTTTGCACCTGCGGATGATGTTCGATCATGGTTATGAAGAGAATCTTTTTGTCACTCAATGTTGACTCGTTTCTACACAGCAGAGAGGAAAGGAGAGTTCTAGCGGAAGAGTTGGAGTTCCTTCCCCCCTCTTTTCTTTAGTGACCCATCCCTACCTCTGTTGTGTTTCTATCATTTTGGGGTTGATGCTCTCCTCCTTGGGCCAGGGTCTTTCCCCCCATTATGAAGAGAGAAAGAGATCCCGCAGAAGATTTTCGCCTTTCCCTTGAAAATGGGTGAATCAATGGAAGCCTTACCATTTACACCTCTCGTGCCCCGAGTCCCCGGTTATTCTTCTTTCCCACGATCGTAGTCTCTCCAAACTCCTCGTGGGAGTTGTTTTCCTCTCTATTAGCTTTACTATAGGACCGAGATTTCTCCCTTCCCCGTCCACACAGAAGGAAGGAGGTGAAATGCAGAGAAGGCTGCGCCAGTCTTTGTTCCCCCCCCTCTTCCCCGAGTGATCTTGTCCGTCAGCGCACCAGTTCGGGTCGATGCGATTCTGTTTTTCTCCAGGTGCCGGTTCTTCTTTCAGCCTGCCTTTTTCTACTTCCTCCTGACGCGGTCGTCTGCAATCTCCCTTCGATGAGTTTTTGCTTCTCCCCCCCCCTCCTCTGGCCCCCCCTGGTCTACCGTTAGAAGGCCAGTATCCAGGGGTTGGCAGCAAGGTCTCCGTGCTTTTCCCCCCTTGTTATCCGTGCGTTTGAATAGAGTGTTCTTGCCGCGTCGACCTGTACAGGAAAGTGTTTTCCTCCCCCTACAGTTTTTTCACATTCGTCCTGTCGGAAGTATGTCGGGATGTAATTGAATTCTGCATCTCGCTTGACCAGAAGAGTTCTCTTTTGTGTCAAGATATTACCAAAAAACCTTCTACCCGACCCAGGTGGATCACTTTTTTATGCCCGCCGTGGTGGCTTCTCTAATAGACCAGATCAACCTAAAACTGCTATGCTTTTTTAAGAATTGATTCGTGTCCCCCATCGCCCGTTTCTACACGGAGCCTCGGCTTTTCCTTCTTGATGGTGATTTCGGTAATTCTGCTGATTCCGTGTCCACCGAATTCGGCGGGTCCCATACCTCTTTAACTTGTCTCTTCTACTCTCCCAGTGTGGTTGGTAGAGAACATGCCCCCGCAAGTCTTTTCTTGTTAAATTTAGAAAATGCGGCCTATCGCGTCCGGCGCTGTTCTTCGCCCTCTTGAACCAGATTTACGTAGAAAGGGGAAGGCTCACGTATGCCTCCCCCCCCCCCCTTTAAATGCATGGCGATGGGCGTTGGTCGTCCACTATCCCCCTGCTGCCTCGCGGGTCGGGGCCCAGATCTTCCGTTTCGCTGACCGTCGTGAACGACCCCCGATTTCATTAGGTCCTTGACTCTCCTTCATGACCTACGAGCTTTTCCTCTTTTTTGATGACTCTCGGCTCGCTCGGTTGGCAGCCTTGTCTTTTCCCTAAAAAGTCTGTTTTAGAGAGCATGGTCTGCGAACCACCGGTTGATTAAACATCCTCCATGGTATTCCTCCTTCCCAAAGCCTGGTCGCCATCGAGCTATACCTCAGTCAGAATACGCCTTTTTCGGCTTCTTCCCCCCTAGCTAACTCCCGCGGAAGAAGTCCTTTTATGACCGGGCCGCCAAGCGACCCCTTCTTTGTACCCGCTCACTTTGCAGCGCACGGCACGAGAGTGAGGGCGAAGTCGTTTCTCCTTTACGGTAATTCTCACTCTCCTGAGTGCACGAGGGGAGGAACTCGCACTCTCCTGATTTTCCGGAACTCGTCTTTCCTCCTCGAATCTTGCCCGTGATTTCCCACTTCCCCCAAGTCGTCCTCCCGCCGCGTTTTCTCCCCCGCTCCCCTCCTTCCCCTGAAAGAGAGAATCATTCCCCCCCCCGCGACAGTGTTGAAATGGATAAGATTTTTTTTTTACTTCCCCCACCCCCCCTCCTTAATGACCCCTCCCGTCCAATGTGGCACACGTGGCCACCAAATTGATACTGGTCATTTTCCAGCCCCCCTTTTAGTGCGAAGACAAAGCTATGGACAGATCACAAGAGGCGGACACGTGGAAGGCCGACCCATTTGGTCTCCTACCCCCCATCCCCATTTCCCTGGGAAGCTTCGCTGGACAGTCCGCTCGCCCACTAAGGACTTTTGTGATCTGTGCAGGACCCGATTCCCCCGCCGCGCAGGGGGATGATGCGAGCTCGCCCTTCGAACGCATCCCTTATGTTTGTCAAACCATGAATATTTTTGTCTTGGCTCCCACCTCCGCGCTACTGCCGGTGGTCCCTAATCTGCTCCCCCCTTTTCACTAGAGTTGAAG
>Ga0179593_1436689_pt1 | contig 11278 bp, 14 predicted proteins | sample CZODoug2_1_08_16_FD_185931 | JGI IMG/M metagenome (GOLD analysis project Ga0179593, IMG submission 185931) | Vadose zone soil fungal communities from Angelo Coast Range Reserve, California, USA - CZODoug2_1_08_16fungal (PacBio error correction) | ecosystem: Environmental > Terrestrial > Soil >... | reverse complement strand
TACCTCCCCTCGCCCTGCTGACGAGGGCTTCTTAACCAGGTTGGGCTTTTAGTTTTCCATTCCCCCCTTTGTTCCGAGTCCAGACCGAACGTCTTTTGTTTCACGATCGGACTTGTCAGCCCCCCCTTCTGCCATCATTCGTGCTCCTCCTCTCTTGAACATTAGGCGCGACATTCACTTTAGCCATTTCGAAAGGGTACCCGATGATTCTTTTTCGTCTCATCAGGATTCCTGGCGCAAGCTGTTCTGGGATTTCTGGCCGCGGTCGTCCCCCAATCCCTATCTGATCACCGGAAATTCCCTCTTTTGGCACGCAATTTTTACGTCCTCCCCCGTACCACTGCCCCATCGCTTCCCCCTTTTTTTGTTCGGCAGATCTGGCGCGATCGCGTTGTCCGGTCGGAGTAGTAGTTTCTCGCAATTCAGCCCGAGATTGTTTGCACGTCCCACCTTGCGACTTTATTTGACCTACCCCGCCGATGGAAATCCAAGATGGTAACGCCCGAGCTGGCGTCTTTTCCCCCCTCCAACCGACAATCTTTTGTTGGGTTCCTTTCGTACGCCCGTACTCTCCCCGTCCCCTCCCCCTTGCTGGCACGCGTCCCACTGCGACCCTTCGGACAATTTGAGCTTCGTAGGAGAAGGGTCTTGCGGACCGTTGTTCCTTCCCGGTCATTTTTCAACTTGTGGCCGAGCCCCCCCCCTTCACATCACAGCGTCCCCACTTTGAAACTCCAGTGGTCTTACAAAGCGTCCTGCGCATTTGGCCAGGCCAGGTTCCCAATGACTTTTTCGGCGTATTCACCAGGTGCCCCCTTGCAAAATTTGCCACGTCATAGAACACTTTGATTTGAAAGCGCCCCCAAAACCCGTTATTTATTCTCCATTTGGCTGCAACTTTACGTGCAGATGGTCCAACTCGCAAACCCAGCCCCTGACCCTCCCTTCACACAAGCCCCTTTTAAGCCATTCTATGAATGAATTAACTCTACGGTACCGACTTCACCTCCTGTCTTTACTCTGCCGCCCCTCGGGACGGGCATTCTTAGACCCCCATGTAGACGATTTTGTTCCCCCCCATGCCGCACTTCCGACTTGTCGGTTTTGCCGACGGGATCGAGCTTTTCGGGCGTGGTGGCTTAGGGTATTAACCCTCCTTTCAGCCTGGGGCCTCGGAGAAATTGCCCCTCACAAACCTCACCGTCCCGGCGGGTTCCCCTTTGTTCTTCGGGATTCGTCCCCCGGTGGCGCGGCTTCAATTGCCCGCCCTTGCCGCCCGCTTGTGGGACCAATTTCATCCGCATTGACCTTTGATACGTGGTCAAACATGCTCCCTTTGAAAACTCAGCCACCGTTTGTAACCCCCAGGACTGTCGATGTTGGCGCCGTTGCGTTTTCATTGTTCAAACCACCCCATTTTTTGCCCTGGAGTTTTGGGTTTCAGAAATGCTGCACCCTCCTCCCTCTGTTAAAGACCTCGTTAGCTGTTGAGAAGTCTCGGCCTGAAGTTCATTGACAACTGGCACCCACTCTAGCAGTCCTCTTCCTTAAAGGGCTGTTTGCGGAATTCCCACTTTTCTTTTGAGCTGCTTGAGGTACTTTTTCCCGCGGCTGGCGACAAATTCATCTCTATATGAATAAGCTTGTGTTGGTGAAGCTCTGATTGTGACGGCCGCCGTTTTTTTCCCCCGAATCCCCTCCGAAACTTGACATAACAGACATAAACGAGCTCCTTTTTTCCTTCCTGCTATCGGTTTTCCGAGATTAGTCCCAGGGTCTGCCTTTGCCTCACCAGCGACCAATATGGATGGAACAGGTCCAGGCTTTGGTTCTTGTTAGTCAGCCCAACTTCCAAAGTCCGCAGTTTTCTTCCCCCATTTACCGCGTTTCCCCCGGATGGCAACTCCCTCTTGAAATGTATTTGGATCGTGGTTGTGATTTTCCAGCGCCTTTTTTTTCTCCCCAACTAATCAATGTCATGGAGCCAATTACCCCCTGCGACATTTTTCAGTTGTCTCTTTCCGCGCGCCCCCCCCTTTTCCGACTTCGCGGGCATACATCGTCTCCTTGCCTGTCTTTTAGGTGGCGTGTCCCTATAAAACCGACCCGCACCCGTTCTTTGCTCGCGCACTTCCGCCTCCATTTCCCACGCCCCCCCCCAACGGCTCTATAGAATCCATTTATGCAACCCCTCGGAGCATAACAAAACCAGCGGCGGACTCTGGCTAATCAGATCCCCTCGTGCCCCTTAGTCTTCTTTTCCCCTCTTGTTCCCCTTTTCCAGGACGTGAACTTGTTTGAGATGTTATTCTTCCTTTTTTGCCTAATTGGCTGAGTTTACCCCTTGGAACTGCGGCGATTTGCCCCCCTTTTTTTCTCTCGCAAATGTTTGTCTTTTTGCGCTGCCAGAAAATTTCTAGGTTTGACGATGCCATTTTTTTACTGTTACCTTCATCCTGCATCCTCCACGTTGCGGTTGACAACTTTTCCATTGCTGGTTCTGGTTTCCTTGTCCCCCCAACTTGCTTTGTAAGTGCGTTAGCGGGTGGGGTGTCGGACTCTCGACTTTCTACCTGGAGCGTCACCTTGTTCTCATTCGTTCCTTTTCTCGCTCGAATAACGCACCATTGCCGATGCCTCCTCTGGGTCAGCGTGAAAAAGGTGAAGTTCTGGGTTTAGGCTCCGGTCGGGTGTTCCCTGATGCCCAAGGTCCTCGAGCGCGGACCAGTGTTTGTTTCCCCATTTTCGGTTGCTGTTCTTCCCTCCCCGGCGGGATCCGAGTAGATCGCGTTGGACGTCTCTCGCCCCCTTTTGCGTGCCGAATTTTTCGTTTTCCAAGGTAGAAGACGGCCGCGAGCTCCCATCCTTTTCTCCCTCGACTTCCTCTATTTTGAATAGATGCTTGTCCTGCTTGTTCCGCAAGACGCTTTACGTGCCTCCCTGGCGCGCAAGGTCCTGGATGGTCCCCTCGACGTTGCCCACGGCGCAATTCGCCCATGATCTGATGCTTTCTTGGCCCCCCTCCCGTTTGAGTCTAGCCCTCACACTTGGAAATGGGCTGGACGGGCTCTCTCTTTTCGATTATTCATTTATGTTTCCGTTTTAGGACTCCCTTGACATTATAGGTCCCCTTCTGGGACCCCCCACTTTCTAGTGAATTCGGTTTTTCGATTTTTTTTTCCTTTCATCGATACCGCAATGTTCCCCGGGCTGACGCAAACTTCAGGATCGCTTTCTTCCTCCTGGCTTTGATTCCGAACTATCTCTTTTTTTGTTGTGAGGATATTTCCCCTTCAACTTTTTCTGACGTCCTCGATCCTCATTTGCCGCGTTTGAGTTTCGGCCACTTCCCCTTTCTTTATCGTCTGTGCGACAGCACTTTTTTCCGCATGAGTTTAAAGAGATTGGCCAGCACCTCCGTGGCGCTGTTCTACCTTTCCCCGCGGACATTACATCCCCCCTCTCTCTCCCCTTTTCCCGCCCCTTTTCTCCCCCCACGGTTATTTGCTAGAAGCCAGATTCGCGTTCACCCGATCTCATATTCCTGGGTCCTTCTTGGCGTGTTCCTCCGCCGGTCGACATATGTGCACGGACCTTCTCTAATTTTTCACGTCCCCGGCGTTTCTTGTGACAGGAGAAGGCAAGACATTCCCCCCTAGGTTCGGTTAGTATAGACTTCGAGTTAGCGTTTGGTAGTATGTGGACCTTTTTTTGACTCGGTCGTAACCTCAAGAGATTGAGAAAAGCCCCCTCCCTTTTCTCCCAGACTCCTCCTGGGACCCACCACCCTATCTATTTCTCCCCTACCCCCCATTACTCGCCCCTTTCCCTCCCCTCCCCCCTTTCTCCACCCCAATCCCCCCCCCCTCCCCTCCACCCCCCACTCACCTCTATCCACCCCCTCCTCCCCCCCCCTTCCTCCCATAACCTCTCACCCCCCTACCCCCCCCCAGCCCCCCCCCCCCGACCCCCCTCCCCTCTCCCCCCTCACCCCCACTCAACCCCCCCCCCACCTCCCTTCTTTTTTTTTTTTTTGCTACCCCCTCTCTGTAAGAAAGCCCCAGATGTTTCCACCCCTCCCCTCTGGTTTCTTCGCGATCAACCTTTACTTGGTGCGATTCGGCGGTAACCCGAAGACCGTCAACCCCCCCTCCCAGTGGAATAAGGATGGCCGTCGTATCTGAAATTCCTAGTTCAATTTTTTTTTTCTACCGTTTCTGTTCGCGATCCGCATCATGATTCTGCTCTTCCTTTTTCGCTCTCATCTCAACCCAAAATCAAGCAAATTAAGAACTCCCTTTTTTTCTTTTCCCCCCCCTCCCCTAATATCAGTGGTTCCCCAACACCGAAAGGATTAGGATGCCCGTCTAAAAAGGCGTCAACTCCTTTTTCCCCCCTTCGACCTTTTTTTTTCTTAATCGAACCCCCTTGAAGCTCCAAGTGTGGCGCCCCATATTCGGTTCCCCTCAGCTTTCCATGCCCGGGACCGACACTGCCTGACTTCCTTCACCACGCCCCTTTCACTCATTCCCCCTATCCATGAGCATTCAATATACTTCTGATGAAACGCTTCTTGCTGCAGGCCTGCCGCCCTCCCCCCCTTTATCGGTGGCTTGCCTTTTACAGCACCTCGATTTCGTTGTTCACCCCCCTTCACCCTTTTTTTCCATCCTTGTTCTTATGCGAAGAGGCTTCGACTGGGCTTTTGGTTCGGACTCCACTTTTCTCGTCTGTTCCCCCCTGGGTCCCCTGTCCCGACCTTTCAATACAATTTTACTCCTTAGAACCTGTACTGAAGTGGCGATTTTCCCCCCTTTGGCGCGCGTCACCTTCACATGAACCCTTTATTCGTTCTTACCGCGCCACAGTCCTGCCCTTTCTTTTTTTTCTCCCTTTGTGTTTAGTGTTCCAAAAATGAGCTGGCATCAAGACCCCTTGCGTGTCCCCCCTCATCCAACGACCTACCCTAGGGTTTTCCCCCGTGGCTTGCTTTGCCTGTCTCATCTGCGGGTTAGATTTTGCTTGACATTTTTTACCCCTCGCTTTTTCCTTTTGCAAAGCTTTTTTGGTTTGCTGTCCCTCCCCCTCCCGGCGCCGGATTCCCGAAAAGACTCAAGGCCGGCCCCATCCTCTCTCAGGTTCCAAAACTATCTTTTTGATCGTTGACAATTTCGACGGAAGAGCTCTTCGTTTCTACGTGCAGTCTTAGAAAATAACTCCTTTTCCAGAATTTCTTTACTTTGTTTTGTTGATATCTTATTTTTTTTCCAGAAAGGCATAAGAATCTCTTCGAGACTTGCATTCCACCTATACAAACCCTATAACTCCGCGACTTTCCCAATCAGAGTTTGGCGTCTTTTCGGTTTTGAGCAGAGTATCTAGAGGACCCCCCCCCCAGCTACACTCTTTTTCTTGTCAAGATAGGTCCGAGCATGTCTCCCCGCTTTCACACACCTTCCACGTCCCCTGCCCTATCTAAAAGGCCCCGCTCAACGGCTTCCCCCAATAGGGACTTGACTTTTTCTTCCTTCGTGTGCCCCCTCCCCCACCCACAGGTATCAAATAAATGAGTGTTAGCCTTTTCCCCTTTCACCCTAGGGGTGGTGATTTTGAGCCGTCACCTGCCGAATCGCCACTTAAGACCCCTTCTCCCAGTGCCTTGTTTTGGGAGGGGAAAGTTCCTATACACGAACTTTCCCAACTGGCTCTCTCAGACACCAGGTTACAATCTCTTCACAAATCCTTGAAACTCCTTCGATCGCCTGTCTGATAGTCCCCTCCCCCGTCTTCCAAGTGCCTTCCATTGTAACCACACCTCCTCAAGGGTATCGGTCCTCCAGATCCCCCCCATGACCGTCCGTCTTGAGAGTGACGTCCTGCTACGCGCGGTTGCAGCTGGGACCTTAGGTTCTGCATGAGAGTTAATTTGGCCCTGTTTTCTCCCCTTTGGCGTTTTCGCTTGTCCCCCCTTTCTGGACCTGCGTTCACCTCCTTTTTGACCACTTTTTTCTATTATCCGCCTTTTTTGGTTCGATTGTCATCCCAACGGTTATATGGGGCCCCCATTTTGGCCCTTTTACCCCTTTTTGAATCGGTTTGACAAAGGGGAATATGCTCTTGGGGATTTGGGGTATTCACCACTGGGGTTATTTTCTTCCGGTCGTTTTATTTCGATGGTTTGCTTATTTCGCAGAAGGCTGAATCTCCCATTACCTTTTTTGAGATTCCCCCGGCACGGTGTGCTCCCCGACCATGCCGTCTGTCTCGTCTCTCCGACCGCCCTTTCCGATGACTCCTTTCAGCTGTGTTCTGTTCAGTCCCCTTCTTCCCTTGCTATTGTCGGTGTGTTACCGTTTCTTCTGATTTCGCTGATTGTCCCTCCCTCGGAAGCCAATTCTTCTGTGAAACCTTCTTGGATTCCAGCTGGGTACCCCCCTAGCGCTGTTCCCTGCGCTGTCCATAGTTGTTCTCTGCTCCCCCGTCGCTCCCCGAAGCGTCTCATAGACCTGAACACTTCGGTCTTGACCTCCTGGCCGATGCCTGTGACGATGTCTTGACGTCCTTCCCTCCTGTTCGTTGCCAGGCCGTCCCATGTTCGGCTGATCTGGCTTTCTGACCCCTCCTCTCCCCAAGGCTCAAGCCCCTCGCTGATCTGATGTTTGGAACGCGGGACAGCGGTCGTCTCTCCCCTTTCCCCTTTTATGACATTTTTTCGGGAAGGTGATCTTTTCCTGTCGCTTCCTGTCCCGTCCTTGTGAGTTCTGTCCCCGCCGGCGGGACTGCTGACCACTCCACGATTTGCGTTTTCATTATTCCTGTCGCACATTCTACTCCCCACTGTTTGCCGGTGCTGATCTTCCAAAAAGGTTAGGATCTTCGTCAGCAAGGCGATGGCGATTGTTTCTCTTCTTTTTTTGTTTGAGTGAGTCAATCTCTTGTCGAAGAAGCGATCATGAAACGTTCGTTTGGTCGGCCACCGGCACCCGCAGGTAGACGATGCTTCCGTTGCAAAGTCCATCGGGTTCACTCTCTTTGTAACCCTCTACGATGGAGAAATTAGTGCCTCTCCTCCACGGAGTCCCCTCCGCGGACAGGACAAGCATCTCCCTCCCCCTTTCCCTTCTTTTTAGAAACGATGTCGGTTACCTTCATTTTCAGATCTGGGCGTTCTTGCGTTCCCTCCTTGGAGTCCCTCCGAGGTAGACCCTCACCCCTCATATTCCAAAACTTAATTTCGCCTTCGTTTCACGTAATGTCTTGCGGACAGCAGACAAACTTCCCCCGCTCCCCCCCTTCTTTTTGCGCTCCCCATGGCGCGATCTGCTGCGCTGTCGGAGTCTACGCTGGCTTCCGTGTCCTCGAAACTAGATGCGCTGCGTCCGTCAAGCGCGATGTTTGCTTCCCCTCCCGCTGGCTCCCCCCCCTCACGATGGTTTTCCCCGCAGAGCTGTTTTTCCTGCGCTCTCAAATCAGACAGGCTACCCTTCGGATTTTTTACCGCGTCCAACCCAGCCCCTTTTCCATACGGCTGGCACGCGACTGAACGTTCTCCCGTCCATTTGCGTTCTTTTGAGTCCCGCCCTTATCCGGCATGTGGGTCATCCACCGTTCTTGCTCAGTGTCCCAGTTTTACTTTTCCTTGCACACGTCGCGGCTGCCGTCCATCAGCGCCCCCCCCTAAGTACCCCAATGACCTTCCTCATCCCGTTTTTTTAAAAAAAAGCCTCGCAGCAGTGGCCCTGCCCCTTTTCACGCCACGATTCTTGATGCCTTGTCTTTTTCCCCCCAAAACCGGGTAACTGCCAATGCCTCTCATAGACATTTGCTGCAGTCCGCCAACAAAAATTGCGATATTCTCCCAGTCCTCCACCATCTCCGTCGCTTTTTTCCCACGGGAACTCGCCCTCAACGCCATTCGCGGCACCCCTAAAATTCCTCATCCCCCTCATGAAGCCTCACTCTACTGTAGATCCCCGCGTCGGCGCATGCCCTTTCCTAAAGAGGGCCTGCCATTGATATGGATTACCCGCCCCAAAGTAGATTCATTTTGGTACATTCTTCACTTGCTCGTTCTGTCCTGGTCGAAGCGGCCGATCTGTGTAGGCTTTTTTATGGAGGGGATGCATTGCGCCCTTGATTCTTAGATCGGTTTCCTTGATCCCCGACAACAACCTACCCCCCCCCCCACCCCCCCCCCTGCCACTTCACACGAATAAATTCTGGGCTGGTTCTCTGACCCTGGCTCCTTCTCCGGTGTTGCGGCTTTCACTGCCCATGACAAGCCTTTCAGCTTTTGCTGTAACCCCCTTTTGGCCTTGCTCCCCTCCTCATTTTCTTTGAAACTTGTGGGGCTTTCACATCTCTTGGACCATCAGCCACAGTGGTCAAACTCCCACCCCCTGTTTGATCTGTTTCTCCGTTTTTCGTGGTTTTTCCTTTTACTTCATCGCTTTGGAGATTTTTGAAACTTCGGGTTTGGGGTCCCTAAATTCTCTCCACCGACTTTATCGTCCCCCTCCCAACCTCCCCTTTTTTCCCCTCTGGTGCGGAACGTCCTCTCCTTTCTCTCCTTAGACTCAGAACCCTTTTCATCCACTAGGCAGTTCTTGAAAAAACCGGCCGCTCGTTATCTTGTTTTAGGTCCAATTTCGAGACAGAGATTGAGGGTAGTTTCCCCTCTTTCGTCGGCGAATCCTCCCCCTCTCCTCCTCTTCCTTGTTTTGAGAGTTCTTGCTTCCTTTTCGACTCCGTTGCCCTGCTCCCCTCCCCCCATCCTCTCCGCGGTTTAAAATTGTGCAATAAACGACCACAGCACTCCCCCCCTCGCCCGAATTTTTCAACCCCTATAGATGTTGAAGCCCTCGTCGTTTCCCGTCGTTGGCGTCGTCTAAGTGCCTTTTTTACCCCTTCCCTCTTGTCTTGTCCCTCTTAACTCTAGCTTTTTCGGAATGTCGAACGCTGTCACATCCTCCACTCGCGATTTTTAATTCAATATGCCAGCTGAAAGGCCGGCCCAGATCGGACATTCTGTTTGATTTCTTGACCACGGGTCTTGACGCGCCTTTCCCTCCCAACCCACTGGTATTACATCCCCAAGCGGCTTTTGCGGCTTTTCCCCTTCCAAGTCTCAACTGTCTGTAAGGGATGGTGAGAAGCCCCCTCCAAACGGCAGCTGGCGTCCCCCCTTCTCGCTAATTGCGGTATTTTGAGGCTGAAGTTTTGTTCCCAAGAAGATTCCCCATGTTTGCAGGCCTCCATCAAATCGAGAACGTTTGTACTAAATAGCCCCCCGCCCTGACCCCGCTCCGTCGCATAGTCTTAGGACCTTGAACCCGTCAGTAAGTGCAGGGCCCTGAACAAACCAACGGAGACCTCGTTTTCCGGGAAAGAAAATTCAACTTTTTACCGCCCTCGTGAGGGCATTCTCTTCTGCCTCCGATTTTGAAGTAGGTCAGTAGTCTGTGATCTCCCTCTTCAGTCCTGTTGTGTTCCTTTGGCTTTTATTTTCTCGTTCCCCCCTTCATGGCCCCCTTTCACAGATTGTTCGACAAACTTTGGTGAATCTATTTCATGTTTTTTTTCCGTGCGCAAATTCTATGGCGCTTGGATTCTCCCCCCCTTTTCTTCCCTTCCTCCTCAAGACCATCATTTTTTTTCACCGATTTTTGAAAATTATCTGATTTGGGTTCATGAACCCCCCCAACTTAGGTTAGGCCTTTCGATTGAGTCGGCTCGTTGGGCCCGCGCTCTAACCTTCCTTTTGTTCATCTCCATTAAATGGAGCCGGATAAGCCTCTTCTGTTCTTTCGCACCTGCTGCCTTTCTCTCGAATAACTCAACGCCGATCTTTTTAGCCATTTTTCTGCTTGACCTTTCTGACGGGATGTTCGCGCATAAGTCGGCTTTTCACTCTATTAGTGTCCCCAAGGTCCTTAATCTTCGAGGACGCCAGCCAGGAGTCGTGAAAAATTGTCTTTTTACCCAAGCCGGGTTCCCTTTTTCCCCACTCAGAAGAGATTTTTCTCGGTTGGCAGCCAATCTTTCGGTTTCTCCGACCCTCGTTCTTCCCAGACTCAAGACAGAGAGTACTTCCCCCTCGTTCGTACACGACCCTCCTCTTGTGCATATGTTTTGTTCTTGTGCTCCCCACCCGAGAAGAGTTACTTTGAAGGCTTCTCCCGAACTTTCCTGGGCTTTTTTTTGCCCTCATCTTCTGGATGTCTCACCATCGTTTGCGCCAAGTCTTGCCCATTTATGCGCCCCTTCTCTGCTGACGTTGTGACGTCCCCGGGAGTTTTTAGCCCTGGTTCTTGGCGCTTTCTTCCCTTTCGCTGTCCCCGATTATGTCGCCGTTGTGAGGATCTGCCCGAATTATTCCAGCGGACTTTCCCCTTCGTTTTTTCCCTCTCTTTGCCCTCGGGGTTTCTTTTTTGCAAATGTACCCAAAGGTGACGGTTGCCACTCTCCTGCAACCCTTCCGTTCTCAGAGTCTTTTAGAGAACTTTCTCCCCCCCCCGTTTTTTTTTGTTTGGCTCTCTTCCCTCTCGCCTTGCTGGACGAACTCGTCCACCAAAGTTGGCGAGGTCTTTTCCCACCCCCCAAGTTAGGTCGATGTGCGACAGCCCTTCACCCCCGCATCGGTTTTTCACCCCCTGATCCGTAAGGTTCTTCTTTTCCTTCTCGTCCCTCCCACGGTGCCCTCGAGAAAGTACCGACCCTTAAGCCCGTACCTATGTCTCCCTAACTGGACTGACCTGCCTTTTTCTCTTCCACCCTCTCATTTCAGCCTGAGATAGACCTCCTTTTCCGCATCTTGCTCCTGTACCAATAAATATTATGCACCGTACATTCTCAGCCTCGGGCCCCACTAAGCGTCCGTAGCCGAGGCCCGCACATCGATTCACTAACGATAGGGTGCCTATGGAATCCCTCAATCGCGCGTCGGTCTTGACGCTGGCGCCGAGGTATTACCTCTCCCCGAAGAATTCAAGCCTCGATCGTACTCGTTTTGACCTGAAAATGAATGGAAAGGCCGTATGCACCCAGACCTTGCCTTTTTCTCCGACTTTTCTCCCTCATCCTGCCCCACTAATTGGGTCAGGGCAGGCACCCCTCCGACGCATAACCCCCCCCGCACCTTCACTCCGTTATGCATTAATTAATTCTTTTTCGTCCTTCTTTCCTCCGCGGCTGTTCGGAGGCAATGCGCGTGATTCCATTAATGCGATGCCCCCCGGCGGCGGCTAGATCAGCGCCCCGAGAACACCCATCCATTCCG